>Ga0105245_10002064_pt1 | contig 18224 bp, 15 predicted proteins | sample KBSM54metaG_FD_81523 | JGI IMG/M metagenome (GOLD analysis project Ga0105245, IMG submission 81523) | Miscanthus rhizosphere microbial communities from Kellogg Biological Station, Michigan, USA - KBS M5-4 metaG | ecosystem: Host-associated > Plants > Roots > Rhizosphere > Soil | place...
GCGGTCTCCCCATCGGGCACATCGGTATCGAGGCGCAGATCGAGACCGCCCGCGGCCTGATCAACGTCGAGGAGATCTGCGCGGCGTCGCGGCGCCTCGAGACGGTGATCCTCGGCCCCGTCGACTTCAGCGCAAGCATGGAGATGCCGTCGCTCGCCGGCGGACTGCAGATCCCCGAGTACCCCGGCGACTACTTCCACTACGTGTTCATGAAAATCCTCATGGCCGGTCGCGCCAACGGCCTCCAGGTCATCGACGGTCCCTACGTCAAGGTCCGCGACTCCGAGGGCTTCCGCGACTTCTGCACGCGCACGCAGATCCTCGGCTTCGACGGCAAGTGGGCGCTGCACCCCGACCAGGTGACGATCCTCAACGAGGTGTTCTCGCCGAGCCAAGAGCAGTTCGACAAGGCGTGGGACGTGCTCGACGCGTACGAGAAGGCCACCACCGAAGGCGATCGCAAGGGCGCCGTCATGTTCGGCGACGAGATGATCGACGAGGCATCGCGCAAGGTCGCGATCAAGTTGGTCAAGAAGGGCGAGCGCAACCGGATGGTCCGCTCCAACGCCTGACGCAGCGTCTGCGAGCAGACGCGACCTTCAGCTCAGGACGTACTGGTTCGACCTTCGATGGCTCTGCGTCGAACGGTGACGCGCCGGCGGGCGATGTACACGTCGGTCGCCCGCGCCTCGATCTCCTCGAAGATCTCGTCGGTACTGACCGTCGACTTGATGCGCTCGGCCACGAGCGGACGGTTCGGGCGCGCCCGACGGTCGGCGACGGCCAGTGCGCTGCTCGTCGTCAGGTCGACGATGGTGTGACGGGCGTTGAGCCCTTCGCTCCACATGACCAACTCGTCGTCGGTGGCGACGGGGGGTAGGTCCTCGAGGGCGCGGCGCGATTTGATGTCGGCGAGGATACTCACGCCGACAGATTCGCTGCCGCATAGCGTCTTGCCTGCATGACCGTTCGTACTGCCGATGTCGTCGTGATCGGCGCCGGCGCGATGGGATCGTCGACCGCGTGGTGGCTGGCGCGTCGCGGTGTCGACGTCGCGCTGTTCGAGCAATTCGCGCCCGGTCACGCACTCGGATCGAGCCACGGCGGCACCCGAATTTTCCGGTTTGCGTATTACGAGCAGAGCTACGTGCGCATGGCGCAGGCCGCGCTGCCGTTGTGGCGCGAACTCGAGGCCGACGCGGGCGAGACGCTGCTCGACATCACCGGTGCTGTCGACCACGGCAACCCGAGATCGATCGCCGCCGTCGCCGACGCCCTCGCCGCGTGCGGAGCGCCCTTTGAGCAACTGACGCCCGACGCGGCGACCGAGCGTTGGCCGGCCATGCGCTTCGAGGGCAGCGTGCTCTTCCATCCCGACGGGGGCCGGTGCCGGGCCGGCGCCACCGTCGCCGCGCTCCAGCGGCGTGCCGCGGCCCACGGAGCGCACGTGCAGTTCGACGCCAAGGCGACGTTGCGCGTGCTCGACGACTCGGTCGAGGTCGACGTCGGTGGCGACATGTGGACGGCCCGCGTTGCCGTCGTCGCGGCGGGAGCGTGGGTCACCCACGTGCTCGGCACACGCGCGCCGGACGTCACCGTCACCCAGGAGCAAGTGCAGCACTTCGCGCCATTGGTGGAACAGGAGTGGCCGAGCTTCATCCATCACCGTGAGAAGTGGATCTACGGGCTGTACACGCCGGGCGAAGGCGTGAAGGTCGACGAGCATTTCGCCGGCCCCGTGATCGACCCCGACCACCGTGTACCGCGCAACGCGGACCACGACGCCGAGATGGTGCGCTACGTCGAGCGGTGGATGCCGGGTCTCGATCCGACGCCGTTGCACAAGGCCGAGTGTCTGTACACGACCACGCCCGACGAGTCCTTCGTGATGGAGCGCGTCGGGCCCGTCGTGATCGGCTCACCGTGCAGCGGCCACGGCTTCAAGTTCACCCCGCTGATCGGCCAGACCCTCGCCGATCTGGCCACACCCTGACGTTCTGGCGTCAACCACCGCGCTATCCCGCGGTGCGTGACGCCAGAACGAAGGAGGGAGTGTCAGCCGCGGAGCTTGAAGATGGCGCCGGTCGGGTCGGCCACCGTGGCCAGCCGGCCGTAGGGCGTGTCCTCCGCGGGCATGACCACCGAGCCCCCGAGCTCGACGACCTTGGCGATGGACCCGTCAACGTCCTTCGTCGCGAAGTACACCGACCAATGCGCGGGCACCCCTTCGGGCAGGAACGCGGTCGCATCCATCACCCCGGCGAGTGCAGCCTCGTCCTTGCCCAGCGTCGTGTAACGGAAGTCGGGCTCGTCGGCCACGACGTTCGTGTCCCAACCGAACACGGCGCGGTAGAAGTCCAACGACGCGTCGTAGTCGCGCGTGTGGAGCTCGAACCAGTCGGGTGCGCCCGGCTCGTTGACGATGCCGAACCCCTTGTGTTCGCCCGGCTGCCACGCGCCGATGGCGGCGCCGCCGGCATCAGCAAGGAGCAGCATCGTCCCGAGATCACCAACCGGCATCGGAGGCACGTAGACCTGCCCGCCGTTCGCCACGGCCGCGTCTGCGGTCGCCTGCGCATCGGAGGTGACGAGGTAGATCGACCAGACGTCGGGGTTGCCCGATCCGTCGTTCTTCATCGCGCCCGCGATACGCACGCCGTCCTTGTTGAAGTTGATGTAGCCGCCGAACTCCTCGTTCGGTGCTTGGGCCGTCCACCCGAACAGCTCGCAGTAGAACGCGATCGTGGCGTCGGGGTCGGACGTGAACAGGTCGGCCCAACAAGGGGCACCGACGGGAGCAGCATCACGAAATGGCATTGGAATCTCCTTGGATGAGGCGCGGTCGTCAGTCTGACGGCCGCCGCCGCCAGAACTCATCGGTGGGAGGTCAGGCTTGTTCGACGAGGCGACGCGCGATCACCTTGAGACACAGCGTCTCGTCGGCGCCCTCGAAGATCGACAGCACGCGGGCGTCGACGAAGTACCGGCTCACGCTGTACTCCTCTGCGTAGCCGTAGCCACCGTGGATCTGCATCGCCTCGCGGGTCACCCACTCCGCCGCCTTGCACACGTACGCCTTCACCATCGCGGCTTCGAGCGCGCCCTCGCCCTTCGCCATCATCCGCGCCACGGCGTACGAGAACTGCCGCGCCGCTTGGATGGTGATGGCCATGCGGGCGAGCTTCGCCTGCGTCAGCTGGTACTCGCCGATCGGCTTTCCGAACACCGTGCGATCGGACGCGTACTGACGCGCGTCTTCGTACGCTGCTTGCATCACGCCGATGGCGCGCGCCGCCGTCTGGAGCCGTCCGTTCTCGAAGCCGGCCATCTGGAGGTAGAAGCCCTGCCCCAGTCCCGCGTCGCCGCCGACGAGGTTGTCGTTCCCGACGAACCAGTTGCCGAACGCGACCTCGTAGCTGTGCATGCCGCGGTAACCGATGGTGTCGATGGCGCGGCCTTCCATCTTCCCGCCGCGCTCGTCGGTGAATTCGAAGCCGTGGCCTTCGCCGCGCGGCTTCGGCACGACGAACAACGACAACCCGCGGTGCGTCTTCGAACGATCGGGGTCAGTGCGGGCGAGGAGCATCAACACGTCGGCCCGCGCGCCGAACGTGCACCACGTCTTCACGCCGTTGATGAGCCAACCGTCGCCGTCGGGCGTCTTGGTGGCGGTCACCTTGATGCCCGCAACATCCGATCCGAAGTCGGGTTCGGTCACCGCGACGGCCGCCATCACTTCCGCCGACGCGAGCTTCGGGAGCCACTCTTGTTTCTGCTCCTCGGTGCCACCCTTCACCAGCGCCCGCGTGAGGATCTCGGGGCGCGTGATGAGCGATCCGCCGGCCCCGAGCGAACCGCGCGACAACTCCTCCGTCGCGATCACCATGCCGAGGTAGTCGGACTCGCCTCCCGCGGCGAACCCGCCGTACTCCTCCGGCACCGACAGGCCGAAGCCGCCCATCTCGGCCAGCCCGCTGATGACGTCCTCGGGGATGTCGGCGTTGGTGCGATGGATGTGCTCGGCGACGGGGCGCAGCTTCTCGTCCGCGAAACGGCGGAACGTGTCTTGCACCATCTCGAAGTCCTGGTCGAGATGGCGGGGGCCTTCCTTGCCCGCCAGCGAGGCGAGGAACGCGGGGGCTCGGTAGATCGAGACGAAGTCGCGCGCGCCGTCGAGGGCATCTGCCGCGCAGCCCCACTCTCCTTCGCGGCCGTACACGCGGCCGGCGAGGTCGGCGATCGCGTCGGCGACGAACGCACAGGTGATGCGCGCTTCGATGTCGCCCTTGCCGCCGTAGTCGAGGAGCGTGCGAGCGGTCTCGACGGCGGCTGACGCATGGGCCAGGTCGTAAGCGAGCACTTGGTTGTCGTCGAGGGAGCCGGCGCCCGCGAGCGCGGCGACTCCGGCGCGCACCACGCCCTGCGCGAGATCGACGGCGGATGCGGCAGCGGAGAGATCGGGCGACGTCACGGCCCGAAAGGCTAGTGAGGAGCCAGGGACGCCCGTCCAACCAGCGGTCGCGTCTCCGCGTTCGCACGTTCGATCAGGTGATCGAGTCTCAGTACGCTCCCTCTCGATGACCATTCACGATCGGCCGTTCGGTCGGTACTACGAGGACTTCGAGCCGGGCGACATCTACAAGCACTGGCCGGGCAAGACCATCACGGAGTACGACGACCACCTCTTCTGCCTCATCACCATGAACCACCACCCGACGCATCTCAACGCGTGGTTCGCAGAGCACGAGAGCCCCCACGGCAAGAACCTCGTCGTCGGCAACCTCGTGTACTCCCTCGTGCTCGGGATGAGCGTTCCCGATGTGAGCGGATCGTGCATCGCCAACCTCGAGATCGAGACACTGCGGCACGCCAAGCCCACGTTCCACGGCGACACCATCTACGCCGAGACACGCGTGCTCGAGAAGCGCATGACGTCGAAGCCCGACCGCGGCATCGTCGCCGTCGAGACGAAGGGCATCAACCAGCGCGGCGAAGAGGTCTGCTACTTCAAGCGCAAGCTCATGGTGTGGACGAAGGACGCGGCCCCGCCGCGCGGCCGGCCCTACGACGAGTCGATCTGGGAAGCCCCGGAGTGAGCGACGCTCGCATCGATCCGATGGCCAACGCCTTCGGATCGGCGGCGGCTGACTACGAGCGGGCGCGCCCGTCGTATCCGCCGGAGTCGATCGAGATCCTGAGGCGCGAACTGGGCGTCGGCCAGAACGCTCGGGTGTGTGATCTCGCGGCGGGCACCGGCAAGCTCACGCGCCTGCTCGTCGCCACGGGAGCCGATGTGGTCGCAGTCGAGCCCGTCGAAGGCATGCGGCATCAGCTGGCCGAGGTGCTCCCCGAGATCGAAGTGCTCGACGGCACCGCGGAAGCCATCCCGTTCGGTGACGACTCGTTCGATGTCGTGACGGTTGCGCAGGCGTTCCACTGGTTCAAGTTCGACGAAGCGCTGCTCGAGATCCGTCGGGTGCTGCGGCCCGGCGGCGGTCTGGCGATCCTGTTCAACCAGCGCGACGAGCGCCACGAGTGGGTGAAGACCTGGAACGAAGCGATCGAGTGGCACTCGCGCCGCATCTCCTTCTACCAATCGACCGACTGGACCGGATTGCTACAGGGCGGTGGGTTCGCGAACGTCGGGCATGCAGAGGTCGAATGGACGCAACCGCTCACGCGTGACCTGCTCGCCTCGCGCGTGCGGTCGGTGAGCTACATCGCCGACGAGCCGGCCGACGTGCAACAGGAGTACGTCGACCGCGTGCTCGCACTCGTCGACGACTTCGACGACACGTTCCTGCTTCCCTACGTCACGCACGTGTGGTTCGGCACGACCACCTGACCTCGATCCGACGCGACCTCCTCGAGTGGGGCGCGCGTCATCGCCGCGATCTTCCGTGGCGGCGCACACGCGACCCGTGGGCCGTCTTGGTGTCGGAGCTGATGTTGCAGCAAACACAAGCGCCGCGCGTGGTGCCGAAGTTCGACGCGTTCATGCAGCGCTTCCCCGACGCTCGCGCCTGCGCGGCGTCGTCGATCGGCGATGTCGTCGATGCGTGGCACGGCCTCGGTTACAACCGGCGTGCCGTCAACCTCCACCGTGCCGCCGTGATCGTCGTCGAGCAGCACGACGGCACGCTGCCGGCCGATCTCGACGCGCTGTTGGCCCTACCGGGGGTCGGCCCGTACACCGCGCGGGCGGTGTTGGTGTTCGCGTTCGAGCGCGACATCGGCCTGGTCGACACGAACGCGGGACGGTTCGTCGCTCGCGCGCTCGCGGGCCGAGTCGTCAGCAGTGCCGAGGCACAGCAACGAGCCGACGCCGCGGTACCGCCGCACGAGGGATGGGCATGGGGACAAGCCGTGTTCGATCTCGGCGCCGCGGTGTGCACGAAACGAGCTCCCTCGTGCGCCGAGTGCCCCATCGTCCGCTCGTGCGCGTGGGCGCGCGCCGGGTGGCCCGATCCAGATCCCGTCACGGGGTCGGCCGGCGTGAGCAAGCCGCAGTCGACGTTCGAGGGTTCGTTCCGTCAGGGACGCGGTCGACTCGTCGCCGCGCTGCGCAACGGGCCTATTCCTCGCGAGTTGGTCGCGGCCGCGGCGGGCTGGCCCGATGATCCCGAACGAGCACTCAGCGCGGTCGCGTCGCTCGTTTCGGACGACCTTGCGCGCGTGGACGCGAGGGGTACCGTTTCGTCATCATGAGCTTTCGGCGGCTGTGCATCACCTTCGTCTTTGTCGCGTCCCTCCTTGCGGGCGCTCCGTCGGCCACCGCCGCGCCGAAGGGTGCTGGTGAGTGGCCCTCGACGGCGCCGGCGCCTCGTCAGCATCCCAAGCTCGCGCCGGCGCTCGACGATCAAGCACACGGTCTGCGTCCAGCCTCGGAAGGCACATCTCCGGATGCAAGCGGTCGCATCGTGGTCGCGGTGTACGGGCCGAGCTCGAGCGACATCGCGGCGGCCGTCGAGCAAGCGCAGGGAACAGTGCGCACCGAGGTCAAGGGATTCGATCTCGCATGGGTACCCGCGGGCAACCTCGGGCCGTTGTCCGATGATCGGCGCGTCACAAGCGTCGAAGTTCCGCACCTCCTGAAGTCGACCGCCACGTCGGAGGGCGTCGCGCAGATCGGCGCCGCGGCGTGGCAGAACTCGGGCGTCACCGGGTCCGGGGTCAAGGTCGGTGTCGTCGACGTCGGCTTCACGAACCTGAGTAGCGAGCAGACGGCGGGACACCTGCCTGCGGTGACGACGAGGAGCTTCTGCACGAACGGGATCGACGGCTCGACGAACCATGGCACTGCCGTGGCCGAGATCGTGCATCAGACGGCGCCGAACGCACAGCTCTTCCTCGTGTGCGTCACCTTCGACGCTGACATTGTGTCGGCCGAGCAGTATCTGGCGACCCAGGGCGTCACCGTCGTCAACGCGTCGATCACCAGCGTCCTCAGCAGCCGAGGCGACGGCACTGGCCCCGTGGCCAACGCCATGACGGCGGGCCGAAATGCAGGTCAGCTCTGGTCGGTCGCAGCGGGCAACGACGGCGACCGCCACTTCGCGTTCACCGCGGTCGACAACGATGGCGACTCCGCAGTCGAGTTCGCACCGGGCGCGTCGTTTGGGCCAGACCCCTCCGAGTACTTCACATTCACGCTTCCGAGCAACGGCACGATCAACCTCGGCATCAAGTACGACGCCTGGCCAATCACCAACCAAGAGTTCCAAGTCTGCGTCTGGGCGGGAGCAGTCCCGTCGGGTTCTCCGATCAACAACGGGTTCTGTCAATCGGGCGGTCAGGCGTCCGCTCCTCACGACCCGACCACCGGCTATTTCCTGCAGAATCTGCCCGCGGGGCAGTACGTACTCGCGATCTTGCGCGTCGGGAACACCACGATCAGCCCCCGTATGGACATGTTCTTCGAGGGCAACGAGGGGAACCTGCAGCGCGTGAGTGCGGCCGGGAGCCTTGGCGATCCGGCGACGTCGCCCTCGGTCATGGCCGTAGGCGCCTACAACGTGAACAGCCTCTCGCTCGAGACCTTCAGCAGCCAAGGGCCCACCATCGATGGACGCATCAAGCCCGAGATCGCGGCGCCCGACGGCGTGGCCAACGACATCTTCAATCCGTTCTTCGGAACGTCTGCGGCCGCACCCCACGCCACAGGAGCCGCCGCACTGTTGAAGCAGACCGATCCGAACCTCACTCCTGCGCTCCTCCAGAACGCACTGCAGAGTGAAGCCATCGACGCGGGCCAGACGGGCATCGACAACGCGTACGGCTCTGGGCGCTTGACGTTGCAACCAAAGGCAATCGGCGGGCCGAGCGCCGTCACGGTTGCGGGTCAGACCGTCATTTTCGTGCGAGGCTCCGATGGCGGACTGTGGCTACGCAAGGGCGACGGAACGTGGTCGAGGCTCGGCGGCTATCTCACCTCCGACCCGGATGCCGCGACGATGGCATCGGGTCGCATCGACGTGTTCGCCCGCGGTGGCGACAACGCGCTGTGGCACCTTCGTTCCGACAACGCGGGCGTTTCGTGGCAGCCATGGGAGTCACTCGGCGGCATCATGGCTTCCGGTCCGACGGCGGTGTCGTGGGGGCCGAACCGCATCGACGCGTTCGTTCGTGGGGGCGACAACGCACTCTGGCATCGGGCCTACACCGGCACGTGGTCGCCGTGGGACAGCTTGGGTGGAGGACTCACCGCCGATCCGACGGTGTCGTCGTGGGCACCCAACCGACTCGACGTGTTCATTCGCGGCGACGACGCCGCGCTCTGGCACATCGCGTGGACGGGCTCCTCGTGGACGGGATGGCAAGGTCTGGGCGGCGGTCTTGGTTCGGGTCCGGGAGCAGTGTCCGCGTCGGTCAACACGATCGATGTGTTCGCGAGAGGCAACGATGGCGCGTTGTGGACGCGGGCGTGGAACGGCTCGACGTGGGTGAACTGGCAACCGCTTGGCGGAGGCCTCGTGAGCGACCCCGACCCCGCGGCCCCAACCGCGACGCAAGTCGATGTCGTGATCGACGGGCTCGATGGGTCGGTGTGGCGCAAGTCGCGCGTCAACGGTGTGTGGAACCAATCGGGCCAACCGCCTGGCTGGGTCTCACTCGGCCGGCCGATGCTCTCCTGACCCGACCGAGGTCAGGTCGTCACCGCGTTCCAGATCTCCTCGAACGCGGCGTCGGCCAGCGCGCGCATCTCGTCGTCGGCGCGGTCCTGGATCGGATGCGGCACGAAGACGCGGGCGACGGTCTCGAATCCAAGCGCCGCGGCCTGCGTCGACGCCGCGTCGATGAACTCCGTCGACGCGACGAAGGCCGACGGCACCCCTCTCGATTCGAGATCCACGATGTCGTGCACACTGCACGACGTACACGAACCTCAGTCGGCTAAGGCCTCGATCACCACATCGCACGTCGTCGAGATCTCGTGACGAAGATCGATGGGCGCCGGTTTGGTGAACGTCGGCTTCGCGAACCGGGTGACGGTGACGTCGCGCTCCGACAGCAACTCCTCGAGCCGATCGAGAAAGACGTTGCCACGGGCCTTGGAGATGTCGAGCAAGCCGACGCGCAAGCCGCTCAACGTGGCGGGTCGCGCCAGTTGCTCGCGATGCGAGGGGGTGCGCTCCGACGTGGGATCGAGCAAGGTGCGGGTCATCGTTGGATCTCCCTCGTGACGGGCTGACTGCCGGTGTCACCGTTGGCCCAACCACCGATGATGGTCGAGAACAACCCCGCACCACCACCCGCGTGGACGACGACGATGCCGTCGGCTCTGAACTTCGGCAACTGCGTGTCTTTGAACGCGTCTGGCACGCCCTCGGTGATGCCGCCCGCGCCACGCACGATGTCGGCCCCCTCGAGCAACGTGAGCTCGTGCAGGCGCTGCTTGAACTGCGCTTTGGTCCAACCGGCCTCGCGGTACACGCGACCGTGCTCCGGCCCGAGCACGAGGATCGCGTCGAACACCATCGGGAGCTTCGGATGCTGCACCGTGCGCAAACACGCGGCGAGCGATCGCGTGAGCGACTCGGGATCGCGCGACAGCTGATCGACCACACCCCGAGGCCCCTCACCCGGGAACAGCGTGACCGTGCTCGACCCTGGGGCGAACCCGCGCTCGACGTGCAGCGGCTCCCACGGCGAGCCCTCTTCGTCCTCGGGAAAGCAGAACGAGACCTTGCCCGGATTGCCCTGTGTCGCGCGGTCGACGCCGCCGGGGCGACCGCCCCCGACGTTGCGGATCACGAGCTGCAACGCGCGTCCGATCGTGGAGTTGGCGCGGTTGCCCTGCCCGAGGACGTTGATGCCGGCGTTCATGCCGATCTGCCGGCGGATCGGCCCGTTGATGATCAACACCGGTCCGACCGGCATCGTGGTGGCGAGCAGCCCGTGCATGTTGAACTCGTCGGTGCACGCCCCTTCGAGCGCGGTGAGCACGACCGGGAGGTACTCCGGCGCGCAACCGGCGAGCACCGCGTTGATCGCGACCTTTTCGACGGTGCACTCCACGAGGTCGGGGGGCACCAAGGCGACGATGTCGTCGGGCGCGCGCGTGGTGCCTTCGAGCATTCGCAGCACGCGCTGCGGAGTCGGCGGCACGACGGGGAGGCCGTCGGTCCAACCGCGATCGAACAGCGCTTCCATCTCGTCTTCGAGGTCGGCGAGGTCGACCCGCCGCGCGTGCAGGCGGTGGCTCTCGTACCGCGCTCGCAACTCGTCGACGAGCGATGGATCAACTGACAACGAGCCGCAGCCGGGACGGTGCGCGGGCAAGTCGGGACCGAGCCCGTTCAGGCCGGTGAACGTCTCCCACTGATCGCGGCTCCAACCGACGATCCGCTCCATCTCCGCGCCGTCGTCGCTGACGCGGATCAAGGTCGGGACCGTTTCGATGTCGTGGTGGTACGAGTAGTCGAGCTCCTTGTCGAACTCGACGGCACCGACTCCCGACGGGAAGGTCGGATCGTCCTGCGTGAACACGGCGAGGTCGACGTCATCGGCCGCGTCGAGTTGCTGCAGCACGGGCTCGACGAGTGAGCACGTCGGACACTCGCGCTTCACGACCGCGACGAGCTTCATGTCAGGGGCTTCATGTCACGGGCTTCATGTCACGAAGTCGATGATGGCTCGGTTCACGAGCTCTGGTTGTTCGAGGTGGAGGAAGTGGCCGGCGTTGTCGACGATCTCGACGAACGATCCGGGCGTCGTCATCAGCGGCGCCGCCATGTGCGCGATCTCGACGCCCATGCAACCGTCGTTCTCGCCGTGGAGGTAGAGATGCGGTTGGGTGGGCGTTCCCCCGATCGCATCTTCGTGGGCTTGGAACTCGGGGACGGTGTGCTCTGCCGCGTTGAGCGTGGCGCGGTAGTACTCGAGGGCCGCTGCGAGATGGCTCGGATCGCGCAGCGCGTCTTTCACGTGCGCGAGATCCACCGACGCGTCGTAACCGGGCGACCAGTCGTCCCAGAGCCGGTCGATGAAGTCGAGATCGTTCATCGAAACGACGAGTTCCGCGAGCGGGTTCTGGAAGAAGAACATGTACCAGGAGCGTCGAAGCTGTCGGTACGTGAGGAACCCTTGCGCAACCGCGCCGCTCGGCGGCACCGCCGCGGTGACGAGCTTGCTCCAACGGTCTGGTGCGAACACCGCGGCACCCGTCGCGATTCGCGCGCCCCAGTCGTGACCGATGATCACCGCCGAGCCGTCACCGCCGAGCGCGTCGTGCAGGGCGATCGCATCGGCCACCGATGCGCCGTTCTGGTACCGCCCCTTTTCGTCGAGAGCGGTGGGTGCATAGCCACGGAGCCAGGGAGCCACGCCGCGAAACCCAGCCGCGGCCAACTCGGGAAGGAGATGTCGCCATGTCTGCGCGCTGTCGGGAAAACCATGGAGGCACAACGCCAGCGGCCCCGAGTCGCCGCACGCGAGATACGCGAAGTCGATGCCGTTGACGTTCACCCGATGTTCGGTTGGTTCCATCCGCGGGCAACACTAGGAGGAAGCGTCCAACCGCGACGCCCGTGCATTGTTTCCGCAGCACGGTGACAAACGTCACCTGGGAAGAACAACGGGCAACGCAGAAGTAACCTGCTCACAACATCGCAGTTCCCGGGGGGGCCCCAACTGCTCAACGTCACGTTCTACGGGGTCCGAGGATCCACGCCCTGCCCGTGCGAAGCGAACCTTCGCTACGGCGGCAACACGGCTTGCGTCGCGCTCGAATCGCCGGGCTCCGACCCGATCGTCCTCGACCTCGGCACCGGACTGCGTTACTGGGGCGACACCCTGCCGACCGACGGCAGCTTCCGTGGTTCCGCGCTCATCACACACCTGCATTGGGATCACGTGCAGGGTCTGCCGTTCTTCGTGCCCGCAGACAGGCCCGGCGCGAAGTTCGACATCTACGGGCCAGTGCAACCCGACGGGCTCGGCCTCGAGAAGGCCTTCGAAGACTTCATGCGCCCGCCGTACTTCCCGGTGCGCTTCACCGATCTCCGCGGCGACATCCGCTTCCACGACGTGAGCGACAGCGACATCGTGATCGGCGACGCAAAAGTACGCGTGCGCACGGTGCCGCATGTCGGTATCACCAACGGCTATCGCATCGAGATGGGCGGCGCGGTCGTGGCCTACATCAGCGACCACCAGCAACCGATGGACGGTGGCATGGATGTGCCCGACCACGTGGTCGAGCTCTGTGATGGCGCCGACTTGTTGATCCACGATGCGCAGTACACGCCCGAGGAGTTCGCGGAGAAGCGGCACTGGGGTCATTGCACCGTCGAGTACGCGGTCGAAGTCGCGAGCAAGTCGTCGGTGAAGACGCTGTGCTTGTTCCATCACGATCCTTCACACGGCGACGACGACGTCGACGGCATGCTCGATCGCGCGCTCGCGGCGCGCAACGGTTCCGGTCGGCCGCTCGAGATCGTGGCCGCCGCCGAGGGGTTGGCGGTCTCGCTCGGAGGTTGAGGAGGCCCCGGTCACGGCCACTACCCTCCCGCCGGTGACCTCCGACGAGCACGTGTCGACATTCGACGAGGCGAAGTTCCGCCAAGTGCTCGGCCACTTTCCGACCGGCGTCGTGGTGGTGACTGCGGTCGGCGACGACAGGCAGCCCGCGGGCCTGGCCATCGGCTCGTTCACGTCGGTCTCGCTCGATCCACCTCTCGTGGCGTTCCTGCCGGCCAAGAACTCGTCGAGTTGGCCGAAGATCGAAGCGGCCGGTTCGTTCTGCGTCAACATCCTCGGCGAGGGCCAAGAAGACGTCTGTCGCGTGTTCGCCAGCAAAGGCACCGACAAGTTCGCCACGATCGGCTGGCGCCCGGGCCGCACCGGGGCGCCCATCATCAATGACGTGATCGCTTGGATCGAGTGCACGATCGAGCGAGTCGACGAGGCCGGCGACCACTGGATCGTGCTCGGGCGGGTCGTCGACCTCGAGGTCGGCCACTCCGGAGGCCCCCTCCTGTTCTTCCGCGGTGGCTACGGCCGCTACGAAGTGTGAACTTTTCGCAGGAGATTCCCGAAATTCCGCCAACTTTGCGGGGATAGTGCTTCGCCGTTGGGGTACGTTCGCCACCGAGCGTGGTCGACGGTGCGAGGCACGTTCCGACGGAGCGAGCGGTTCGGGAGGTCAGGCAATGACCCAGATGGAAGGTCTTCACGGCAACGAGGTCCTCCGGGGAGGCCAAGCCGACGTCGCGACCTTCCGAGAACGAGCGCGCCTGCGGCGCATCCGCCGCCTCAACCTGGTCCTGTGGGGCATCGCCGCATGGATGGCGGTCCGAGCCCTTTCGGAACAACCGCTGCTCCCGCACCTGACGATCTCGCCGCAGCTCGCGCCGAGCTTCATCATCGTCGGGCTCCTGATGTTCGTGTTGCTCGTGCCGATGTGGGCGGCCGGCCGCTCGCCGCACGTGCTCTACCGCCCGCACGACATCGAGGTCGGCCTCGACGACGTCGTGGGGTGCGAGGTGGTGCGCGAAGAAGTGGTGCGCACGCTCAACCTCTTCCTCGCCAACGACACGATCCGCGATCAACTCGGGGCGACGCCCCGGCGCGGTGTGTTGTTCGAGGGTCCGCCGGGCACCGGCAAGACGCACATCGCGAAGGCGATGGCGCGCGAAGCCGGCGTGCCCTTCCTGTTCGTGTCGTCGTCGGCCTTCCAGTCGATGTACTACGGCCAGACCAACCGCAAGATCCGCGCCTACTTCAAGGCGTTGCGGGCGGCGGCGCGCCGTGAGGGCGGCGCCATCGGGTTCATCGAGGAGATCGACGCCATCGGTGGTGCGCGCAGCGGCATGGGCGCATCGACGGCGCGCGAAGGCATCTCGGGCGTGGTGAACGAGTTGCTGATCCAGCTGCAGTCGTTCGACGAGCCGACGACGAGCGGGCGCGTGCGCGGCTGGTTCCTCGAACGCCTCAACATCCTTCTGCGCGACGAGCTGCGGGTGCACAACCCTCGTACCGCGGCGGCCAACGTCCTCGTTGTCGCCGCCACGAACCGCGCCGCCGACCTCGATCCTGCGTTGCTCCGGCCTGGGCGCTTCGATCGCACGATCCAATTCGATCTGCCTGGTCGGGCCGAGCGCCGCGAACTGATCGACTACTTCCTCGCGCGCAAGTCGCACGCGCCCGCGCTCGACGCTGATCGCGCCCGCGACGACCTTGCCGCGGTCACCGGTGGCTATTCCCCGGTGATGATCGAGCATCTCTTCGACGAGGCGCTCGTGTGGGCATTGCGGCGCGGCGCGGTTGCGCTCGATCAACAAGATCTGCAACAGGCGAAGCTCACCGAGGAGCTCGGCCTACGCCACCCGGTCACCTACACCGACGCCGAACGCTTCGCGATCGCAACGCACGAGGCGGGTCACGCCACGCTCGCGTTCTTGTGTGGACGCGACGACGAGCGTCCGTCGCCGTTGCGCCGGCTCGAGGTGCTGTCGATCATCAAGCGGCGCGGCGCGCTCGGCGTCCTCGGGCACGCCGACGACGAGGAGCGCTTCACGAAGTCACGCTCCGAGCTGCTGTCGCTCATTCGAGTGGCGTTCGGTGGCATGGCCGCCGAAGAGCTGGCGTTCGGCGAGAGCAGCACGGGCCCGTCAGCCGACCTCGAGGAGGCCACGAAGATGGCGGCCACGATGGTCGGCGCGCTGGGTATGGGCGGCTCGCTGCTGTCGCTGGGGCTCACCGACGTCGTCACCAAGGTGCTCGACGACGACCGCAGCCGCAACGCCGCGGAGGCGATCCTCGTCGACGCCAAGCGCGACGCGACGCGCTTGCTACAGGAGCATCAGTCGATCCACGCGGCCCTGCGCGACGCGTTGCTCGAACGCGACGAGTTGGTCGGCGACGAGATCCTCGACGTGATCCACGAGGCGATCCTGCGCGACGAGCTCACCGCGATCGACCTGCGCGATCCGGTCGAGTCGGCCGGTGACGTCACACCGGATGCTGCGGCGCCCCGATTGCCTCGATGACGAAGGCCATCACGAACGACTGATCACGCCACAGGTCGTAACGGCCTGATGGTCCGCCGTGGCCGGCGCCCATCTCGGTCTTCAACAGCAGCGGTCGGTCGTCGGTCTTGGTGGCGCGCAGCTTTGCCACCCATTTCGCGGGCTCGTGATAGCCGACGCGTGGGTCGTTGAGGCCGGCCGTCGCCAAGATCGCCGGGTAGTCGCGCGCCGCGACGTTCTCGTACGGCGAGTACGACTTCATGTACTCGTAGACCTCGGCTGACTCGACGGGGTTGCCCCACTCGTCCCACTCGATCACGGTGAGCGGGAGGCTCGGATCGAGGATCGTGTTCAGCGCGTCGACGAACGGCACCTCACCGATGATCGCAGCGAACTGTTGTGGCGCGAGGTTGGCAACCGCTCCCATCAACAGCCCACCGGCCGACCCACCGCGCGCCGCCATCCGATCGGGTGCCGTGTAGCGCTGCGCGCACAGATGCTCAGCGCTCGCAACGAAGTCGGTGAACGTGTTGCGTTTCGCGAGCAGCTTTCCGTCGTCGTACCACTGGCGGCCGCACTCACCGCCGCCGCGAACGTGGGCCACGGCGTACACGATGTTGCGATCGAGCAGTGGAAGGCGGATGGCCGAGAACCATGGGTCCATGCTGGTTTCATACGAGCCGTAGCCGTAGATGAGGCACGGCGCGCTGCCGTCTCGCGCGACACCGGCTCGGTGCACCACGGAGACGGGCACCTTCGTGCCGTCGCTCGCCGTTGCCCACTCCCGAACCTGCACGTAGTCGTTCGGGTCGTAGCCGCCGAGCACGGGCTGCTGTTTGCGCAACACGAGGTCGCGGGTGTCGAGCCCGTAGTCATAGATCGTGGGTGGGGTCACGAACGACTCGTACGCCAAGCGGAAGGTCGTCGTGTCGTACTCGAGGTTGGCTCCCGGGTCGACGGTGAACAGGGACTCCGCGAACTCGATGTCGTGCGACGCGCCGTCGTTGCGCACGACGTGCAGCGCGGTGAGCGCGTCGCGGCGGTAGTGGACGACGAGATGGCCGGCGAACGCGTCGACGTCCATCAGCCGTGTGTCGGATCGGTGCGCGATGAGGGGACGCCAGTTGTCGCGGCCCGGCGCCGACGTGGGTGCTTCGGCCAGCTCGAAGTCGAGAGCGCCGTCGTTGTGCAGGATCAGGAAGCGGTCACCTTGATGGTCGACGGAGTACTCGACGCCTTGGCGGCGCGGCTCGATCACACGGAGCTCGCCGGTGGGGTTCGACGCGTCGAGCACGCGCACTTCGCTCGTGATCTTGCTCTCGAGATGGACGATCACGTACTGCGAGCTACGCGTGAGGTCGACCGAGATGAAGAACCGCTCGTCGTTCTCCTCGTAGACGAGGACGTCGTCGGTGCTCGGTGTTCCGAGCCGGTGCCGCCACAACCGATGTGGTCGATGGGCGTCGTCGTGGGTCGTGTAGAAGAAGTTCGCGTTGTCGGCTGCCCACGCCGATCCGTAGTACGTGCCTTCGATCGAATCGGCGAGCGCCTCGCCCGTGACGAGGTTCTTGAACTGCAGTGTGAACGACTCGCCCCCGTCGAAGTCGGTGGAGAATGCGAGCAACGTCTGATCAGGGCTCACGTCGACGACACCGAGTGCGAAGAACGGTGAGTCGCCGGCGAGCTCGTTGCCGTCGAGGAACACCTGCTCGTTGGCTTCGTCGTCGGGCGTCGGGCGCCGGCAGTGGATCTGGTACTGCTGACCTTCCTCGGTGCGGGTCGTGTACCACCAGTCGCCGCGCTTCGCAGGCACCGACAGGTCGGTCTCCTGCACGCGCGCCTTGATCTCGTCGAAGAGTCGCTCGCGCAGCGGCGCGAGGTGCTCGGTCTGCGCGCGGGTGAACGCGTTCTCGGCTTCGAGATACGCGACGGTGTCGGGATCGTCGCGGTCGAGCAGCCAGTAGTAGTCGTCGACGGTGCGATCGCCGTGCACGTCGCGCACGTGCGGTTTCCGTGGTGCGACGGGAGCCTCAGCCATCCCAGAACCCTAGAGGGGCTGCAATCCCAGCCAGAGCGAGACTCGTGTCCTTCTTCTGCTGGATCCGTGGGCTTGCTGGGCTCCGGTTGTGGACGGAAACAGCGCAGTGAAGGCGACGGCACCCGGGCGCCGCGGGCCGGTTCGGCCCGGCATTGTGACGGCTGAGCCACCGAAACGGTGGTTCAGCCAGCACAGACTGAGAAGGCTCGCCGATTGTGACGGCTCACCCACGAAAACGGTGGCTCAGCCAGCACAGAGTTGCGCCCGTCGCCCCGAGCGCCGCCGTGTCGTCAATGCGCTCTTGCTGTTCCTTGCGTAGCAAACCACGGATGCATCACACGGGCCACAAGCGCGTCGCTCTGCATGGGAATTTTGATGGAGTGGGTCAGGCGTCGACTGGCTCGAGGAGGGTGATGAGTCCGGCGGAGGCGCGGCGGCGGGCCCATGCACCGACGTACGGATCGTCCGTCAGGTAGATGAGCTGCGTCGTCTCGCCGAGACGGCGCAACATGTCGAGCAGCTCCCACTTGCGATCGGCGGCGATGCGCAGGAACGGCTCGTCGAGCACGACCGGCACCGATTCGTCCTGCGGACCGCAGTGCCCGGCGCGGGTGAGATGCGCGAGCAGGTACTGCTGCACGTCCGCGACCTGGGCGATGGTCGTGCCGGGGATCTCGTTGTCGATCTGCGCTTCCAGCGACGCGACACGACGCTCC
>Ga0105245_10002071_pt1 | contig 18194 bp, 14 predicted proteins | sample KBSM54metaG_FD_81523 | JGI IMG/M metagenome (GOLD analysis project Ga0105245, IMG submission 81523) | Miscanthus rhizosphere microbial communities from Kellogg Biological Station, Michigan, USA - KBS M5-4 metaG | ecosystem: Host-associated > Plants > Roots > Rhizosphere > Soil | place...
ATCGGACAGACGTTTTTTGCCTTCCCGGATTCGATTTGAAAGGGACCAGCCGCCGCAGCCACTATCTGCAGTCGATGGGACGGCTGAAGCCTGGCGTCGGCTTGCAGCAGGCACAGATGGAAATAAACACCATCGCCGAGCGGCTGGCTGCAACGTATAATCAGGCCGGCTTCGGCGTGCGCCTGGTATCACTTCAGGATGAAGTCGTTGGCAACGCGCGGCGCAGTTTGCTGGTGCTTTGGGTTGCAGTGCTGGCAGTGTTGCTGATTGCCTGCGCCAACGTAGCGGGACTGTTGCTGGCCCGCGCCGTGGGTCGGCAAAAAGAAGTTGCCATCCGCAGCGCGCTGGGTGGCAGCCGCGCGCGGTTGATGCAGCAGTTTCTGGCAGAGAGCGTTTTGCTGGCAACTCTCGGCGGAATTCTAGGCGTGGCTCTTTCTTATTCTGCAGGACGCTTCGTTGTCGCGGCCAGCCAGGGCGCGGTTCCACGGCTGCGCGATCTGCAAATAGACGGCCGCGTGCTCGCATTTACCGCCATCGCATGTTTACTAACCGGACTTGCGTTTGGGCTGGCGCCCGCCTTGAGCGCCCTGCGTATCGATCTCAATTCTTCACTGAAAGAAAGTGGCGCGGCATCGCAGATTACCGATCGCCTGCATTTGCGCAGCTTGTTTGTGGTGGCGGAAGTGGCGCTGGCCATGGTGTTGCTCGTCGGCGGAAGCCTGCTGGCCAAAACGCTTTGGCGTTTGCAGCACGTTGATACCGGCTTCCGCGCGGAAAACATTCTTACCTTCCGTTTCAACGTGCCGCCGAAGAAATTTGCCACGTCCGCGCAAAGAAGCGATCTGTATGAGCGCGTCGCGGAACAACTAGCGGCGCTGCCCGGCGTGGAATCTGTAGGCGCAACGAATGATCTGCCTTTTGCCGGCTCGCGCAGCGGATCATCCTTTGATATTGAAGGCCGTACTCCCGACCCGCAGCTGCTGCTTCACGCGGATTATCGCACCGTGAGCCCGGGTTATTTTTCCACCATGCAAATCCGGCTGCTGCAAGGCCGCGAGTTTTCAGTGCACGATAATCGCGAAGGAGTGGGTGTGGCGGTGGTGAATCAGGCATTCGTGAAAAAATTCTTTGCCAATGACAATCCCCTGGGACATCGGCTGAAAAGCCATGATCACCTTTACGAAATCGTGGGCGTCGTCGGCGACGTGAAACATGAAGACCTGGGCGCGCCCAGTTTTCCTGAACTCTATCTGTGCAATCTGCAGGCCGAGCTCCCCCCGTGGGCGTTTCTTGTTGTGCGCAGCCGCACCGAGCCAAAGGCGTTGATTGCCACTGTGCGCGAGGCCATGAAGCAAATCGCGCCGGAAGAGCCGATCTTTCGCCTGAATACGATGTCTGATCTGGTTGAATATTGGATGTCGCCGCAAAAATTCAACAGCCTGCTGCTGGCCATCTTTGCGGGCCTGGCGCTAGTGCTTGCCGCGATTGGAATTTACGGCGTCATCGCCTATAGCGTAGTGCAGCGCACGCGGGAAATCGGTATCCGCATGGCTCTTGGCGCAGACCGCGTCAACGTTTTGCAACTGATCCTCCGCCAGGGCGCGCGCATCGGCATGTTAGGTCTGGTCATCGGCACTGCTGCGGCGTATCTTTCCACGCGCGCGCTTGCCGGCATGCTCTACGGCGTTGACCCGCTCGATCCGCTGATCTTTGCCGCTATAGCCGTGTCTCTGTTCTTAGTGGTTGTGTTGGCCAGTTACATTCCAGCGCGCAGAGCCACGCGCGTTGACCCGCTGATTGCGCTGAGGTATGAGTGATCGCACGGTTTCATGCATTCACGTGCAGATCATCAGACATTTGCTTACGATGTAGAAAGTTGGACATATCTTAAGGATCACTATGAACCTGTCTTTCGCGCAGGCGACGGAAAATGATGCCGGGGAAATTGCGTTGCTCCGCAACGCTGCCGCGCACGCTCTTACTCATCGGCATGGCGAAGGCAGTTGGTCATGGAAAGCGACGGAGCGCAGCGTGCTGCGCGACCTGAGTCGTCCCAGATTTTCGCGGACTATTATTGCCCGTGATGGTCGCAAGATCGTCGCAACTCTTTGCCTGCAAACCAAAAAACCATGGGCCATCGATATTGCGTATTTCACTCCAGTTAAAAAAGCTTTGTATCTCATCAACATGGCGGTTGATCCTGCCCGGCAGCGCCAGGGACTTGGACGCCTGTTGATAAAGGAAGCGGAATCCCTGGCGAAGCAATGGCCTGTCAACGCGGTCCGTCTGGACGCATGGGATGGCCCCGCCGGCGCGGGAGATTTTTATTCTAAATGCGGCTTTCGCGAGGTTGGAAGAGTGATCTACCGCAAAGCTCCATTGATTTATCTTGAGCTCGTTATCTGAGACGAAAGAGTATGCTGCTGAGAACTAAACAGGAAGAACCTGGTCCTTCACGGTCTCCGCAATCCATCCGCCGCCGATCACCAGATCGTCCTGGTAAAACACCACGGCCTGCCCGGGCGTGATAGCCCGCTGCGGCTCGTCGAACGTCACGCGGATTTCGCCGTTGGGAGCATTCACCAGAATCGCGGGCGCAGGCTCATGGCGATGGCGAATTTTGGCGGTAACGCGCATCGGCGTGTTCGCTTCATCTCCGGAATCCTGGAGGCCATCGACCGCGATCCAGTTAAGGTCGCGGGCAATCAGTGTTCGCGAAAGCAGATCATCATTTCCGCCCACAGTCACTTTGCCCTCAGCGCCGTTGATATTGATCACATAGAGCGGCGAGCCCGTGGCAACGCCCAATCCCTTGCGCTGGCCCACGGTAAAGTTGTGGACACCCTCATGGTGTCCCAGCACCTTACCGTCGGTGGTGACCAGTTCGCCGGACGTGTCGGGCAACTGCTCGCCCTGCTCACTCAGATACGCGTCAATAAAGCGCTTGTAATCGCCGCCGGGGACGAAGCAAATCTCCTGCGAATCCGGCTTTTCCGCCAGCGCCAGGTGGTGCTCGCGTGCCAACTCGCGCACCTGCGGCTTGTTCATATGGCCCAGCGGAAACAGCGTGCGGCTTAGCTGCTCCTGCGTCAGTCCAAACAGAAAATATGTCTGGTCCTTGGCCGGATCGGCGGCGCGGCGCAGCAGCCAGCGATTACGAGTGGCATCGAACTCGCATCGCGCGTAATGTCCCGTGGCCAGCATGTCCGCGCCAATCTGCCGCGCGGTAATCAGCAACTGATCGAACTTCAAATGGTTATTGCACAGGCTGCAAGGAATCGGCGTGCGCCCGGAAAGATATTCATCAATAAACGGACGCACCACATCACGCTCAAACCGCTCTTCGTGGTTGACCACGTAATACGGAATTCCCAGGTCCTCGGCGACGCGGCGCGCGTCATACACGTCATCAATCGAGCAGCAGCGTCCCTGCACCTGCTCCGGCATGCCTTCGTGTCCGGCAAGGCGGCGCTGGTTCCAGAGCTGCATCGTCAGGCCCACAACGTTGTGCCCCTCGGCGCGCAGCATGGCCGCAACGGTGGATGAATCCACACCGCCGGACATGGCTACGGCAATGGTCTGAGTGGGCATAATGCTCTCTAATTCATTATAGATGGTGCCCGTGTGCGCCCCGATGCAAAGTGCTCGAAGCTCTTGGCCGTAGAAACGTAGCATGCTACATCTCTACAGTAGATTTATCGATTTGCAGCGTGAGCACACGATACACAGAGCGAGTAGTAGGAGAGGCACGTAACAACTCCGCTTCCTCCGCTTCCTCCGTGTTTCAATGGTTTTTTGTACGGTTACTTTGCCGAAGTATCCGCTTGGAATATGCCGAACGTGTTGCCTTCTGTGTCGATGAAATATCCCTGCCAGCACACGCCCGGTATAGCGAACTTTGGCATGGCAATTTGTCCGCCAGCGCTCACGACCTTTGCTGCAGTGGCATCGAGGTTCACCACCTCCATTGAGCACACAAAGGCATTGGTTCCGTGTTGCGGCGGAGGCGGCTTTACAGGACGTTTCAACAAACCGCCTCGCGGTCCTTCAGTCTCAATCCGCCAGTACTCAATCGGCAGCCCTTCCGCCTTGGTAAAAGTCCAGCCAAATATCTCGCGATAAAAAGTCACGGCTCGGCTGGGTTCGTCAGCCTGGATTTCAAAATAGGATGGCGCGTTCATCGTCTCTATTATAGAGAAAGGCCGCCTGCTCGTGGTTTTATCCGATGGAGCTAACGGCTCTTTCGGCCGTCTGATGATCGTCCTTGCGCCGTCCCCACTTCTGCACCGGCGGTGCTTCTGCCGCAATCTGCGGAAACACAACTCCGGCGCGCGCCAGAGCTTCCGTCACGTTTGCGCAGATATTCTCGGAGCCCACATGCTGCTCAAATTCTGACTGCCGCATCAACTGTGCGGGTTGCTCACGCGCGCCACACAGAATCAAGCGGCGTCCGCTGCCATTCACGCGGTCCGCCAGTTCTTCCAGTGCGCGTATGCCGGTTGCGTCAATGGCCGTCATGTTGCGCAGCCGCAGAATCACAATCGGCGGCAGGTCAGGAATCTGCTGCATCAGGTCGTCGATTTTGTCTGCCGCGCCAAACAGGAAAGGGCCATGAATGCGAAACACCGTCGCATACGGCGGAATTTCCTTGTCCTGGAGCACGTGCAGCTTGCTCTCCGCAAGATATTCTTTCGTCACGCGTGAAATCGTTGTCGTAGCCGTGACCTTGCGGATGAAGACCAGCGCTGCCAGGATCATCCCTGCTTCCACCGCAACCGTCAGGTCGGCAAACACGGTCAGTACAAATGTTGCCGACCAGCACGCCACCTCAAGCCGTGAAAGCTTCAGCAGTTCCGGAATCTCTGCCCACTCGCCCATGTTGTAAGAAACCACCAGCAGGATCGCCGCAAGCACCGCCAGCGGAATGAACTTGGCTACCGGCGTGGCAAACATCAGGATAGCCAGCAGCGTGAGCGCATGAATCATTCCCGCAACCGGGCTTCTCGCTCCCGATCGAATATTGGTCGCCGTGCGCGCTATCGCTCCAGTCGCGGGCAAGCCGCCCATCAGCGGAGAAATAAAATTGGCAACTCCCTGCGCAATCAGTTCAACGTTCGGCTTGTGCTTTTCGCCATGGCCAACCAATTTGTCGCCCACCACGGCTGACATGAGTGACTCAATTGCACCCAGCATGGCCACTGTAATCGCCGGCGCAATCAGCGGACGAATCAGGTCCAGATGGAAGTGAGGAATCTTCAACGCAGGCAGGCCGGAAGGAATTCCGCCAAAGCGCGTACCGATGGTCTGCACCGGCAGGTGAAGGAAATAGACCAGCGCCGTGCCCACAAAGAGCGCAACAATGTAGCCGGGGATTTTGGGAAAATATTTTCTGCACACCAGGATCAGCGCCAGCGCCAGCACTGCCAAACCTGTTTCTTCGTAGGAAATCGTGCGGAAGTTCTGCGCTACCGCTTCCAGGCGGCCCAGAAAATTACCCGGCACCTGCTCAATATGCAGTCCGAAAAAGTCTTTGAGCTGCGTGCTGGCAATCACCACGGCAATTCCGTTGGTAAATCCCACCACCACGGGACGCGGAATATATTTCACCGCGCTGCCCAGCCCGGTCACGCCCAGAAAAATCAGGAACACGCCCGCGATTCCCGTGCACATGAACAGGCCATCAATGCCGTACCGCGCCACTATGCCGGCCACTACCACCACAAAAGCACCGGTGGGGCCACCAATTTGCACGCGCGATCCGCCCAGCGCCGAAATCAAGAACCCGGCAATCACCGCGCAGTAAAGTCCTGCCTGCGGCGGCATGCCGGACGCAATCGCAAATGCCATTGCCAGCGGCAGCGCCACCAGTCCAACCGTGACGCCCGCAATCAGGTCAGCGATAAAGTCCTGCCGCGAATAATTTTTCAGGGCCAGTACGGATTTTGGGACCCACTTGGTGCTCACAACGCGCCTCGTTGGATCACAAAATGGTCAATACAGGCCGACCATATCATCATGAAAGCAGTGTAGCTGAATCGCAATTTGCCGACCATCGGCAGAATGACTTACCTGGAAACGAAAGGGAGAGAACTTGCGCGTGCTTGTCGATCATCTGCGCGAATCTGCGGCAACCTTCTGATAAACCGGGGAAATCTCGCGCAGGCGCGCTACCGTTTCCGGAATCACCTTGATCGCAAAATCGATATCGTCGTTCGTGGTCTGCTTACCCAGGCTGATGCGAATGCTTGCACGCGCTCTCTGATGCGGCAATCCCATGGCCAGCAGAACGTGCGAAGGCTCAATTGCACCGGACGAACACGCTGCGCCGCTTGAAACTGCCAGCCCTTTCAGGTCAAGCGCAATCACCAGCGCCTCGCCTTCAATGTGATCGAACCATAGGTTCGTTGTGTTTGGCACGCGTGGCGCTCCCAAGCCGTTTACGCCCACATCTTCCATCGCGCTCAGAATCGTATCCTGCAAGCGGTCGCGCATCGCGGACATCTCTGCCGGCCCGCCACTCTCTAGCCATCGTTTGGAAATCTCTGCGGCCTTGCCCAGGCCAACGATCCCCGGCAGATTCTCCGTTCCTGCGCGGCGCTGTCGCTCATGGCTACCGCCATAAATCTGTGGCTGGATCAGCGTTCCCTTCTTGATGTAAAGCGCCCCCGTCCCTTGCGGCGCATGAATTTTGTGCCCGGAAATGGAAAGTGCGTCGCAGGCAATTTTCTGCACATCGATCGGAACCTTGCCGGCGGCCTGCACCGCGTCGGTATGAAAAAAGACATCTACTTCTTGCGCGATCTTGCCGATCGCTTCCACCGGTTGAATCACTCCGGTTTCATTATTCGCCATCATGATGCTGATGAGCCGCGTGTTCGGGCGCAATGCCGCTTCAACATTGCCGGCATAAATCTCTCCGCTGGCGCCAACTGGAACATAAGTTACCTCGCACCCCATCTGCTCCAGACGCTTGCAGGAATTCATGACCGCGCTGTGCTCAATGGTGGAAGTAACAACGTGGTCGCCGCGCTGTACCAGGCCAAAGATGCCCAGATTGTCGGCCTCTGTGCCGCCGCTCGTAAAAACAATTTCCGCCGGACGCGCGTTCACCAACGCCGCTACTGACGCTCGCGCTTTTTCTACCGCCGCACGCGCGTGCTGTCCATAATGGTGAATTGACGACGCGTTGCCGAATTGCTCCAGATAGAACGGCCGCATCGCCTCAAACACCTCTGGCAGGACGGGTGTTGTGGCATTGTTATCAAGGTAAACGCGGCGCATAGCTTTATTCTACCGCTTAAACCACAAAGGACACGAAGGCTCACGAAGAAGAGGACGGCTGACCAACCTTCGTGTTCCTTTGTGTCCTTTGTGGTTCTCTGTTCCTAGCGCTGCGCGATGGGAACGTACTTGTTCGGATATGCCGGCCCAATATAGTCCGCGCGGGGACGGATCAGCCGGTTATCGTCAAGCTGCTCAATCACGTGCGCTGCCCAGCCGCTGATGCGCGACACGGCAAACACCGGCGTGAATAAATCAACGTCCAGGCCAAGCGTGGTGTACGTGGATGCAGAATAAAAATCCACGTTGGCATTGAGACCTTTGTCGCTCTTGATGTATTTCTCGATTTTTTCCGACATTTCATACCACTTGGGATTGGCCGAACGGCCCAGGTCGCGCGACATGGCGCGCAAGTGCGTGGCCCGCGGGTCTTCCGTGTGGTAGACGCGATGGCCAAAGCCTGAGATTTTTTTCTTGTTGGCCAGCATGTTCTTCACATGCTCCACTGGGTCCTCGCCTTTTTTGTCGATCTCAAACAGCATGCGCATCACCGCCTCATTGGCCCCGCCGTGCAGCGGGCCTTTCAGCGCACCAATGGCGCTGGTGATTGCCGAATGCATATCGGAAAGCGTGGCCGCAGTTACGCGAGCGGCAAAGGTTGAGGCGTTCAATTCATGGTCAGCGTGCAGGATCAGCGCAACGTCCAGCGCCTTTTCGGCGGTCGGAGTGGGCTTTTCGCCATTCAATTGCAGCAGGAAATTGGCCGCGTGTGAGAGTGATGGATCAGGATCGACAACGTTCTTGCCTTTACGAATCCGGTCATAGCCGGCCACAATCATGGCAATCTGCGATGTCAGGCGGATGGACTTGCGAACATTCGCGTCGTGATCGACCTTTTCTGCTTCCGCATCATAAAAAGAAAGCGCGGAAACGGCTGTCCGCAATACTTCCATGGGCGTCGCCGTTTTGGGGACGCGACGCATCATGTCGTAAATAGCAGGATCCACTTTGCGCTCGGCGCCCAGCTTCTGCTTCAAATCTGCCAATTCAGCCGCCTTGGGCAGCCGGCCAAACCACAGCAGATAGCAGGTTTCTTCAAACGTGGAATTTTCCGCCAGCTCGTGGATATCAATGCCGCGGTAAGCAAGCACTCCCGCGTCGCCGTCGATATAGCAGACCCCGGAACTGGCCGCAACTACGCCTTCTAGACCTCTTGTAATTGTGCTGGTTGACATGGTTTTCCTGTCGCTGATTTCTGGCTTCTCTAGTGTTGGAAGCGGCTCTGTGCGCAACATTTCTTTATACTCCAATTCATTTAGACTTGCCAACCGAGCCCCGCGTTGCTGTACCTTTCGGACGAGTAGTGCGCATCGGACAACACCCTTACGTGGAAGTTTATTTCTCTCAGAGAGGGCGGGTCTGTGAGCCAGCTCACATTGCCCAGCAGCGACGGCGAGTATTAAGAATGAATAGAGCTCTGGCTCTTCTGCGCCCGGGCGGCGCGACCGGCTGGCCCAAAGTAGCGATAATGGCCCGTAATCTTCCAGTCAAAGAGCACATCTTCCAACTTCGGGCCCGCTCCGATGTTATGCACGATCATGTAACGGTGGGTGAACAGCGTTTTACGGTCTACCACCATGCCAATGTGGGTCAATCCGTGCCCCAGGTCCCAGGTTACTAGGTCACCGGCAGCGTAATCCCCGGCGCGATCTGTGATCGGCAGGCTTTCGCCTTTGCGGCTGAAGAAGACCATTAAGTTAGGCACGCGGCGATGGTCGATATTCGGGTCTGGCTCGCTTCGTCCCCACTTTCTGGGATAGGCGCTGAAATTCGCGGCCATATCTTCATGCACTTCCTTTTGCAGATCGATTCCGACAGCTCGATAGGCGCGAACCACCTCGTCCGTGCAGACTCCGGTATCGGCAGGCACGTCTCCGCCGGGATACGTTAGTCGGACATAAGCCGGATCGTAGCGAACGGAGTGTTGTGTGCGGTCGAGCGCCGCAGCGGCAAACTTCTCTATAAAAGCCCGCCGGGCTTGCTCGGTTCCAGGCAGCAGCCGGAGCTGCGCCGTAAGCACAACCGCGCCCACCAGGGTGAACAGGGCGAGCACACGGCTTCTTTTCCAGCAACTCTGCATTCGCCAAGGATTGACACCGAATAGCGTTACAGAGTTCCCGGAACGTCTATTTATGCAGCCACTGCCACGCTCCCATCACAATGAACGGCGCCAGCACTACCAGCACCCAGAGCTTGGCCCTACCGCGAATCTTTTCTTCCTTCTCCCAGCGGAACAGTTTCATGGAAATCAACGTGCCTCCCACAATCGTAAGGACCATCACGGCTGCCGCTGCCACGTTTTCTCTCTCCATCAAGCTCTGTCCCTTCAGCATGATGTTTCGCATGCCTTGAACCAGGTACGTTGCCGGCACGAAGTTGTGGATGATCCTCATCACTTTGGGCAACTTATCTGCGGGAAAGGTGGCGCCGCTAAGCAACAGCATGGGAAAGTAAAAAAGCTGCACCAGAATGGTGCCTTCCTGCATGGTATTGGCCACAGACGCAATCACCAGCCCCAGCGAGCGAAAAGCAACCAACCCCAGGGAGATGAAGACCAGCAACTCAAAGAAGTGTGCCGGTAACGGCATGGCATAAATAAAGTGCGCCATCAGCAGCAACAGAACGATATAAGGAATAAAGATCGCCCAGCCGGTAATCATTGAGCCCACCAGAAGCGGGGCTGGCGTAATCGGCGTGACTTTGTAACGCCGCAAAATACCCAGTTCGCGTTCCTGTATGGAGCGAATGCCGGCGCCAAAGAATCCGCTGCCCAACACGCCCAAAGTCACAGACATGGTTACAACAAACGTCATGGCCCCTGAGTCTCCCCTCAAGACCGTGGCGAAAGTAAAAAAGAAAATCAGTGGAAAGAGATAATTGAAGAAGATCACCGCGCGCAGCCGCAGCGCCAGCTTGATGTCCATTACGATGATGGCCAGATACTGCTTCATAGGCTCTTCTTCGTTACGTCTCCGTTAATTCTGCTACCCAGCTTGTCGAATTTAATCAATGTTTCAGGACTGAATGCTGACTGCTAGTCTCTCAGCCTCTTACCTGTCAGTTCCACGAACACATCCTCCAGCGTTGGCCGTTTCAGGTGGACATCTTCCAGTTGCAGCCCCTGCTGGTCCAGCCACTTCATGATCTCAAACAACGTCCTTGCCGGCCGCGACGAATATACCGTCAAAGATTTTCCGTCGTCGCTAAGTTTGCTTCCAAGCGCGTCTGGCCATGGCGGCAGAGCGGACACGTCCATCGGCTGGGCGCATACAATGTCTATTCGCGATTGCTCATGGCTCTTCTGCTGCAGCTCGCGCGGCGTGCCCATGGCCACAATCTTGCCTTCGTCGATAATTGCCACGCGATCGCACAACCGCTCCGCTTCTTCAATGTAATGCGTAGTCAACACCACCGTGCGCTTCTCTGACTTCATCTCTTCGATCAGCCCGTGGATTTCCAGCCGAATCTGCGGATCAAGGCCGGTCGTCGGCTCGTCGAGAAAGAGCAACTGCGGATCGTTGACCAGAGCCAAAGCCAGTGCCAGCCGCTGCTTCTGTCCGCCGGAAAGCGTGTCGTAATAAGCCGCGCGTTTCTCCCACAACTGCAGCCGCTTCAGCAGTTGCTCCGAGCTCAAACTCCGCGTGTAAAACGATCCAAACAGCTCCAGCGCTTCCTGCACGCGCATCTTGGCGGGCAGGTTGGTGGCTTGCAGGCAGACTCCAATGCGATCTTTTAGCTGCTGCTTTTGCCGGTCAGGATCAAATCCCAGCACCGTGGCGTTTCCGCCGGTGCGCGGACGCAAGCCTTCCAGGATTTCAATGGTGCTGGTTTTGCCGGCGCCGTTTGGGCCCAGCAGTCCAAAGACCTCGCCCTCCGCGACCTGAAAGTCGATGCCCTTTACGGCCTCAACCTTGTCATATGTCTTTTGCAATTGCTGTACGTGGATAACCGGCGGTGCGCTCATGAAGGTCTGTCTAGGGTATAAACGCAGACGTGTTCTGTCCAGTTCCTTAAAGTAACCACAAAGGACACGAAGGAGCACTTAAGGAGAGAAAAATAATTGTAGATTGCTCGTACAAAACGTCTCGGGGCTTAACCAACAGTTCAAACGAGGCGACCGGCTGGCTTTGTGCTCCTTCGTGTCCTTTGTGGTTAAAGTATTTTGCAATCAGCGCACTCAGGGTTTACCCTTCTCGCGCAAGCCCTGAGGACAACTCTTCACATGTTTATGAGAACCGCTGTCGCGCTTGTCTGCCTTTTTTTTGCTTCCACGCTGCTCGCGCAAACCGCCGATCCCCAGTTGCTGGCGGAGATCAACAAGATCAAGGCCATAGACAACCATTCCCATCCGCCGAAGTTGGTGGCCTCGGGTGAAAAAGATGACGACTTTGACGCGCTTCCCTGCGATCCTCTGGAGCCAAGCGATCCCACCACCATCACGCGCCCGGAGAATTCGCAATACATCGCCGCGTGGAAGGCGCTCTATAACTATCCTTACAACGATCGCAGCCCGGAGCATGTGAAGGAACTGCTTCAGTCCAAGCAGAAAGTCATGCAGGAACAGGGCGACAACTACCCAAACTGGGTCCTTGACCAGCTTGGCATTGAGAGTGAACTGGCCAACCGCGTGGCGCTGGGTCGCGGCCTGCAACCGCCGCGCTTCCGCTGGGTTCCCTTCGACGATGCGCTGATGTATCCGCTAAAAACTTCCGCCCTGGCCAGTGAAACGCCGGACCGCAAATTTTTTTTCCAGCGCGAATCGATGCTTCTGCGCCGCTATCTCAAAGACATTGACCATGATGCGCTGCCGCCGACCCTACAGGAATACGTTGCCAAAGTCGTTACGCCGGTGCTGGAACTACAGAAGAAAGACGGCGCTGTGGCCATCAAATTTGAAGCTGCTTACCTGCGCTCGCTCGACTTTGGGCCCGCTGAGCCAATTCAGTTAGTCCAGCAGATTTATGCGCACTTCATTAAAGGCGATGTTCCCATCCCGCACGATTACACCCGGCTGCAGAACTTCCTCTTCCGCTATATAGCGCGAGAAGCCGGCCGCCTGGGCCTGCCGGTGCACATCCATACCGGCGGTGGCTGTGGCAGTTACTTCATGCTCATGGGATCAAACCCGGCGCTGCTCGAATCCGTCCTTAACGACGTTTCACTGCGCAAGACAAACTTCGTTCTGCTTCACGGAGGCGCGGGTGCTTTCACCAAGTACACCGCGTACCTGCTCATGAAACCCAATGTCTATGCTGATTTTTCCGAGCAAACATGGTTAATTTCCACCCGCAAGCTGAGTGAAATCGTTCGCGACTTTCTGGAGTGGTATCCCGAGAAGATTATGTTTGGGACCGATCTTTATCCGAACACTCCGGAAATCAACTGGGAAGAAATTGGCTGGCAAACCACGCAATCCGGACGTGAAGCTCTGGCCATCGCTCTGACCGGAATGATGCAGGATGGCCAAATCACCCGTGAACGGGCACTGGAACTCGCCCATATGGTCCTGCATGACAATGCGGCGAAGCTATATGGATGGTCGAAGGGCTCGAAGTAACAGAGCGTAAAAACTCTGCGTTATCTCTTCCGGGCACTTTTGGACGCGACCTGCATCTAAGGCTGGCCAAGGCTATTGTGGGCCGGGGATTCTCTGCCCTATAAAGCTGTGATCATTTCCTGCGGCATCCCCGAATCCGCCGACAACGTGACCCGAGCTATTAATCCCGCTCGGAAAACTATATGTAACATTGGGTGGATCAAGTGTATTGAACACATTGTGCTCGCGTATGAATCCATGTACATTGCGAGCAACGTCTTGGTACATGCCTATGACGACATCGGAATCATTGAGGCAGCCCACTTGGGTAATGGTCGCACCCGGCACGTTCAGCGGACGGAAAAAACCGTGGGACAGAACAAAACTGTGCTCGATAAAATTCTGATCAAGTGCAGCTCCGGTGATTTCTTTTTGGTCATTAATGCAAAAAAGCGTTGTGTTTTGCTCAGGATATTGGCTCACGGGCGCGTCGATGGCAGTAAAAATCCCGTTCTCCCATAAAAAGCCGTGCCCGAAAGCATCGGCTGTGACATAATTTCCGACGATTTGGCCCAGATTGTTGATGCCAAAAGCAGCAGTTTCAATCGCGCCGGGAAAATCGAGCACAACAAAGTTGCCGGCAGTCAACAGGAATCCGTGACTAACATTCGCACTATCCAGATATTGTCCCACAATATCTCCTGAGTCATTGATGGATGCAGCTAAGGCATATGTAGAGCCCGGTGGATCAATTGTTGTAAAGCTTGTCCCATCGGAGACATAGGCGTGGGAGTTTCCATCCAAATCGGTGTATTGGCCTACTACTTTTGCTCTATTGTTCAGACCGATGACGCCAGAATTCGGAACTCCAGGAAGGTCGATAGTGGCAAACGTATATCTTGCGGGTGGCGGCAATGGGGCCTGCGGTACCACCGTGTACATGAAGGATGCCGAATCGAACCGCGGAAGATCTGTGTCAAATCCTCTGCTGCTTATGAAAGAGGTGCCCGGGCTTGGAATTCCCAGAGACGGGATATTCAAGGTCGCAGTCACTGATGGATCCGAGAACAGGCCAGAAACGTCAACAAAATTAAAGCTGACAATCGGATCTGCCACCGTGCAAGAACCGTCAGGATAACATTCCTGATCAAACGCGGCTATCTCGCTCGACACCGTTTGCGCCACGTTACCGGCGACTGAGACCGTTTCAGATGTGATCTCATAGCTGCCCATGACCTGGGTGGTATATCGGAAATTGACTTTGAAAAACAGCCTTTGGGTCACTGGATCCACCGCAAATAACGGCTTAAGCATGAACCCTGTTTGCGTGGCTGAATTTACCGGGATGAAGGCAACATTCGCAGGCGCTGCGGAAGTTGTGATTAACTCAGGGCCCGCGTTGGTTGTGCTGGTGCCTTGGAAGTCAGTCGTGAAAGTAAAAGACAGGTTGCCAATCGTACAGGTCGTACCTACAACATCAGCCATCGTTCCCGTTGGACAGGCAGGGGATTGGGCGACGATTAGAGATGAACTGCAGAATAATAGACACATAACGGCTAGCTTGAATTGCATGACGCTCCTTGGGAAAAGAGCATCTACCTTAACAGCAGGGCATGCATATTCACACCAAAAATAGCCGCCCCTGATAAAACATTTGCACACCCCTTCCGTCTCAAAATAAGACACTTTAGTGGACTTGGTTTTTAATGTGTTTTCGGCAACTTACCCCTTGACTTGGACTAAAGACGCTGCAAAACTCACTCTGTTCATAGACCGTTCCCTCAAAGGTCTGGTGTCATACAAAGCAGTCGGCAGTTTTTATTTCGGAACTTGTCTCTTAGATTTTGTTGTAAACACGGCGTAAGCCGCGTGGGCCGAACCCGACGGGTAGGGATTCACTTCTGGGACTTCCATTGAGTCACGTTTGTGCTCTGGCCGGATTCCTGGGCGTGAATGCAGGATAAGGGGGCACTCTCAAATGGACTTCCAGGACAAAGTTCTCAAGTGTGTGGATTGTGGCGCTGACTTTGTTTTCACCGCTGGCGAACAACTCTTCTTCCACGATAAACAATTCAAAAACGAACCTAAACGCTGCAAAAACTGCAAAGGCAAACGCGCCCAGGCACTGGGACTGCCGCAAAACGGCGGCAACTACCAACGAGTGGAAACCAAGGCCGTCTGCTCCGGATGCCAGCGGGAAACTACCGTGCCCTTCAAGCCAACGCAGGGCCGTCCGGTTTTTTGCCGGGAATGCTTCCAGCAGCGCAAGACGAGCGCTGCTACCGCCTAACTAAATTTCTCCGTAAATCAGGCCCCATGAGCTCAAGGGCTGTGGTGTGTTTCTAAAGGACGGGTCCGTTTCTCTGCGTCCAAGTTAAAGATTTTTCAGGCAGGCTTCTTGGCCGCCTGTGAAGCTTTTGTCTTTGCGGTACCGCCACCTTTTGCAGTGCCCTGCTGCTTCTGGTCCTCATGCTGGATCAAAAGCACTTCAATGCGGCGCAGCAGATCGTCGGTATTCATGGGCTTCACCAGCATGGAGTTTGCGCCCTGGGTCTTCCAGTCGCCGCCCAGGAGCGGGTAAGCGGTCAAAATGGCCACTGCGGGGTTGTAATCCATCTTCTTGGCCGCCCGAATCACGTCGTAACCGGCCTTTTCGTGCTCCATTTTCATGTCAGTGATGACCATGTGATAGGTATTGGCCTTCAGCTTGGCAATGGCTTCCTTGGCTGAGACCGCTGTCTCCACCTCAAAATGGTGTATCTCAAGAATAGTCTTGAGGGTCAGCAGTATGGCCAGTTCGTCATCTACCAAAAGGATACGGCGTTTCATGGGAACTCCAATGGGCTTGTCGAATCGCTTTTATCGCGCTATTAGGATGCAGCCAGCAATTATATTGGTTGTGAGCTGCTGCATGCGGGCTGCTTCTGAAGTCCCATTATAATACCCTTCGTGCCTCGATTTTTTGTCCAAAGTTTTGGCTGCCGGGCCACCCAGGCTGACGGGGCCACCCTGGAGCGCCAACTTGCGACACAAGGCTTGTCACAGGCCCAATCTGCCTGGGAAGCAGATGTCGTAGTCCTGAATACATGTACCGTTACCGCCGCCGCAGACCAGGACGCCCGGGCCTCGATCCGCCGCATCCATCGTGAGAACCCAGCAGCAAAAATCATGGTGACGGGCTGCTATGCCCAGCGCGCCCCTAAAGAGATTGCTGCCTTACCCGGCGTGACATGGGTGGTGGGCAATTCGCATAAGCATCGCGTGGCGGAGATTGCAGCCGGTAAGGGATTAGAACCAGAGTTGAAAGCTCAAGTCCATGAGGAAAATTCCAGTCAGAATGGGCTAGAGCACCACGGGTTTGGCGATCCTGGAATTAGTTCAAGTGAACCACAGAATTTTGTCTCTCTTGAAACCGTAGCTCTTTCTGCGCCTGCCTTCACTCTGGTAGGCGATATCTTTGCCCATACTGAACTGATCGCCGCCCCGGTTTTCGCCGGCGACAGCATCGCGGAAAGAACTCGTCCCAACCTGAAGGTGCAGGATGGATGCGATAACCGCTGCTCCTTCTGCATTATCCCCAGCGTTCGCGGACAAAGCCGCTCGATGAAGCTCGACCGCGTGATTCAAGAAGCGAAGGCGCTGGTGGCGGCGGGCTATCGTGAAATTGTGCTTAGCGGCATCAACCTTGGCCGCTGGGGCCGCGACTGCCAGCCACAACAAAGGTTTGAGCAATTAGTCCGTGCGCTGCTGGAATATACCGGCATCGAAAAAATTCGCATCAGTTCCGTCGAGCCCATGGACTGGAGCGATGACCTCATCGCCTTGGTCGCCGGATCGCAGCGCATCGCCAAGCACGCGCACGTTCCGTTGCAATCCGGCAGTGACCGCATCCTGCGCAGGATGCATCGCAAGTACCGCCCGTGGCACTACGCGGAAAAAATCAGAAAAATCCGTGAGGCCATGCCGAACGCCGCCATCGGCGCGGACGTCATGGTCGGCTTCCCCGGCGAGACTGACGAACTTTTTGAAGAAAGCCGCAGCTTCATTGAACATATGCCGTTTACTTATCTGCACGTGTTTACGTATTCGTCGCGGCCGGGCACGCCTTCAGCGGCAATGCCTGATCAAGTTCCGGTGCACGTGGCGCGTGAACGGAATCGCGTACTGCGCGAACTGGCAGCGGCAAAGAACCGCGCTTTCCGCCAGAGCTTTGTTGGACAATCGCTGGAAGTCATCACGCTTCAGGCCGGTGGCGACGGCTGGACGGAGGCGCTGAGTGATAATTTCCTGAAAGTCCGGTTGGCGGGCCGCCACAAAGCAAATGAGATATTGAGGGTCGATATAACGGAGACTGGTGATGAAGATCTGGTGGCCGTGGCGGAGAAACAAGTCGTTCTCGCTGTTTGAAAATCAGATTCCCCGCAGCTTCCGCCAATAGTCTTGGGGATTTTTCGGAACCGACGCCGAACCAGCCGCTGGAATTTTGGGATGCGATTTCCAGCCAGCGATGATCCTTTCTGCCTATGTTCCGAGCAAGGCGCGGCAGACTTCCTGGTGACGTTGAATCCCAGGGACTTTCCGCAGAGGCTTCTTGGTGCTCACGTAATTGCGCCGGGAGAAAAAATTCCCACAACGGGTCGCGGGAAGCAGTTCCGCAACAAACAGCGCTCAAGCAGGACAGGTGGCAGGCGTCCACCCATGTTATAATTTTCACTGTCTTGCCACACATGTGGCGCCCCCCGCAATTCCACTAAAAGCGTGAGTTTGCCGGGAGGGTTCAGGAGGATCGCATAGATAAACGCTTTATTAAGATGAATGAGCGGATCCGCGCACGTGAAGTACGCGTGATTGGCGCGGACGGCGAGCAACTTGGCATCATGACGCCGCAGGATGCGACCCGAAAGGCCCGGGAACTGAGTCTTGATCTGGTAGAGATTTCCGCCACCGCGGTGCCACCTGTGTGCCGCATCATGGACTATGGCAAGTTCCTCTACGAGCAGGAAAAGAAGGAACGCGCGGCAAAAAAGAACCAGAAACAGATCGTCCTGAAGGAAGTAAAGTTCAGCGTCAACGTGGATGAGCACGATTACGTCACCAAAAGAAACCATGTTTTGCGGTTTCTTGCCGAAGGTGACAAGGTAAAAGCCAGCCTGCGCTTCCGCGGACGCGAAATGGCCCACCAGAATCTGGGAAGAAAAGTTCTGGAGCGGCTGGTAACTGAAGTCGGCGATAAAGGGATTGTGGAATTCAGGCCGCGCATGGAAGGCAATACCGTGCACGTGATCCTGGCTCCTCCAAAACAGGTGCCTGGCGGCGC
>Ga0105245_10002074_pt1 | contig 18185 bp, 12 predicted proteins | sample KBSM54metaG_FD_81523 | JGI IMG/M metagenome (GOLD analysis project Ga0105245, IMG submission 81523) | Miscanthus rhizosphere microbial communities from Kellogg Biological Station, Michigan, USA - KBS M5-4 metaG | ecosystem: Host-associated > Plants > Roots > Rhizosphere > Soil | place...
ATCTGCCGCGCCATCTCGGGCAGCACTCCGGCGGCATGGTGATGGCGAAGGGGCGGCTCGATGAAGTGGTGCCGCTCGAGCCGGCGTCGATGCCCGGCCGCGTCGTCATCCAGTGGGACAAAGACGACTGCGCCGATCTCGGACTCATCAAAGTCGATCTCCTCGGCCTCGGCATGCTCGCGGCGATCGAAGAGATGATCCCGCTCATCGCCACGCACGAGAAAACGGAAGTCGATCTCGCGCATCTGCCGCAGGATGATCCGCTCGTCTACAAAATGCTGAACGAAGCCGACACCGTCGGCATGTTCCAGGTCGAGAGCCGCGCGCAGATGGCGTCGCTGCCGCGCAACGCGCCGGCGAAGTTCTACGACATCGTCGTGCAGGTGGCGATCATTCGTCCCGGCCCGATCGTCGGCGGCATGATCAAACCGTTCTTCGATCGCCGTCAGGGCAAAGCGCCGGTCGAATATCCGCATCCGTGCCTCGAGCCGATCCTCGCACGCACGCTCGGCGTTCCTCTGTTTCAGGAGCAGCTCCTGCGCATCGCGATGGTGGCGGCAAACTTCACCGGCGGCGAAGCGGAGGAGCTGCGCCGCGCGATGGGATTCAAACGATCGATGGAGCGGATGCGCGACATCGAGACGCGACTGCGCGACGGCATGACGAAGAACGGCATCGGTGGCGCGGCGCAGGATCAGATCGTGAAGTCGATCACGTCGTTCGCGCTGTACGGATTCCCCGAATCGCACGCGGCGAGCTTCGCGCTCATCGCATACGCGAGCGCATATTTGAAAGCGCGGCATCCCGCGGCGTTCTACGTCGCGCTGCTCAACGCGTGGCCGATGGGCTTCTATCATCCGGCGACGCTGGTGAAAGACGCGCAGCGCCGCGGCGTGAACGTGTTTCCCATCGACGTGAATCACTCCGGTTGGAACTGCCGATGGGAAGACAACGGCATCCGCCTCGGCATGCGATTCGTGAAAGGACTGCGTGAAGTGACCGGTAAACGGATCGAGAGCGCGCAGCCGTACGCGTCGACGAACGATCTCGCGCATCGCGCCGCCGTGCGCAACGATCAACTGACGAAGCTCGCTTACGCCGGCGCGCTCGGATCGCTCGGACTCACGCGGCGTGGCGCGCTGTGGCAATCGGCGCGCGCGGCGAAACCGGCCGGCGATTTGTTTGCGATGGACGAATCGTCGCGCGAGTCGCCGCTGCAGGAGATGTCGGCGCCGGAGAACACCTTCGCCGACTACGACGCGATGTCGCTCACGGCCGGTCCGCATCTCCTCGAACATTTCCGAGCGCGACTGAACCGCGAGAACGTCGTGAGCGCCGCGGGATTGAAGAAGCTGCCGAACGGAATCCGCGTCGCGACCGCGGGCGCGGTGATCGTCCGCCAGCGTCCCGGAACGGCGAAGGGATTCGTCTTCCTCACGCTCGAAGACGAGACGGGACTCTCTCAGGCGATCGTGCATCCGCAGCTCTTTCGCGATTGCCGCACGACCATCCTCGGCAATTCCGGCTTGATCGTGGAAGGCATCCTGCAGAACACCGACGGCCAGTCATCGGTGCGCGCGGAAAAGTTCTGGCCGCTCGAAGGAGTCACCGACACCGGCAGCCGCGATTTTCATTAGCGATGAAGGAGCATTTCATGAACGACGAACTGCGAGACCTCGAACTTCAGTACTGGACCGCGATCAAGGAAAAGAACGCGTCGAAGGCGGCGTCGATGAGCGCCGACCCGTGCGTCGTCATCGGCGCGCAAGGCGTCGGCGAGATCGATCGGAAGACGCTCGAGAAGATGTTCTCCGGCGCGGAGTTCGAGCTGGACGAATTCAGTCTCGACAACGTTCACGTCCGCGCGATCACGGACGACGTCGTGATCGTCGCTTACAAGGTGCAGGAGAAGCTGCGCGTCGGCGGCGAGAACATCACGCTCAACGCGAACGATGCGAGCGTCTGGGTACGACGCGACGGCCGCTGGGTCTGCGCGCTCCACACGGAGTCGATCGCAGGTGACCCATACGGCCGTCGCTGATCTTTACCTCAGTCTCATCGACGGATCGCCGAACAACATCCACGAACGCTTCACGTCGGGATCGGTCACGACGACTTTCGCGCGCATGCAAGCTTCGCCGAGCGTGATCGACGTGGAACCGAAGAGATGACGGAACAGCTCGCGATTCATGAGCGCCTGCTGGTCCGGCTCCGTGAGCGTCGACGATGCCCACACCGCGATCGCACCACCGTTCGGCGCTTTCAACAGCGCCTCGGCCATGCTCTCGGTGAAGACATCGTGGAAGAAACCGTTCAGGCACGTCATCGCGACGACGAACGGCAGACGATTCCCGTTCGTGAGCGCCGAGGCGTTCGCGGACCCGAAGACGTCGTGCGTTCCCCAGATCTCGATCGAGCCGTGGCCGATGTAGTCGACGATCGCCGCGCCGTTGTTCATGCCCGACGTCACGGCCGATGTGCCGTTCGTGGTGAGATCGATCGTATTCGTCGTCCACGATGACGGCAGGTTCGCAGCGACCGATTGCGCGGCCGCGCCGAAGTCGAAGTCGGTGGAGATGTCGGTGATGAAGAGCGCGTTCGTCGTCCATGTGCCGGACGGCGTTCCGCGCGATGTGATCTTGTTGAAGACGACGTTCGCTTCATCTGCGTTGCGCACCGGAATGCGTCCGATAGCAACATCTTCGATGCCGTCGCCGGTCAGATCCGTCATCCACGCGTCCGACGCCGTCTTCATCAGCGACGTCGTCACCATCTTCGTCGGCACGAAGTCGATGACTCCGCCGACGCCCATATAGTTGCGCGGATCGAAGCTGGCGTCGCCGACGAGGAGCAGATAGCGCGGCGCGGTCTTCCACTGCAGCGCATTCACGATCATCGTCTTGATCGCCTGCGGATCGCGAATGCCGAAGTTGAACTCGTCGTACACGTCTTCGACGTCGGTGACCATCGTCGTGATGCCTTGCGCTTCGCGCACGGGCTTCAGCGTCGACGCTGCGTTGATGAAGTCGGCGTGCGACACGATGACGAGATCGGCGCCCTTCGTCGTGTTGATCGACGACGTCTTGTTCGCGGACATGTCCGTCGGCGTCAGGATGCGGCTCGTGTGCGTGACGAGAACGTTGCGCGAGCCGCTGCTCGACGGCGTGAACGTCGCGGCGAACTCGCCGCCGCTCGACGGAGCCACCGTCGTCTCGAGCTCGATCGGATGCTGCGGATCGGTCACGTCGATCGCGCGCACGCCGCCGGCGGCGAATCCGCCGACCGTCGCCGCGCGTCCGCCCGGCAGCGTCACTTCGAGCGCGCCGTTGTCGGCACGCAGGAGATGTTGATACGTGAGGCGCGTCGACGACAGTACGCTCGCGTCGAACGGACCGCTGAGCGACTGCATCGAGAGCGTGTTCGTACCGTCTACCAGGAACGACTGTGGGAAGTTGAACGTGAACGTCTGCGCCTGCTGCGCGAACAGCGTCGCGGTGCCGATGTTCTGTCCGTTCATCGAGAACGCGATCGTGTGCGAGTTATCGGTTGCGCCCTGAATCGCGACTTCGACGGAGGCGTTGCCGCCGAACGAAGCGTCGAGATTCGCGACCGGCAATTGCTGCGTCGCCGGATCGGCCACGATGATCGGGCCGAAGAAATTCTGCTGATCGTCGGCGGTACGCGGAATTGCGGTGAAGTAGATGCTGCGATCGAGCAACTCGTACGTGAACGGAACGCTCGTTGTGATCGGATCGCCGCCTTTGTCCTTCGACAGCTTGATGCGATCGCCCGTGCCATTGCCCGCGCGCAGCCAGTACGTGCGCGCGCCGGTCGACGCGGTGTCGAGGCCGATGCCGTAGAACTCAATGGCGTCGTTCGGGTCGAACTTGTTGTCGCCGCCGTCGTCGACGTTCACCTGCTGCTCGATGCCCGCGACGTAGACGGAGATCTTCTTGCCGTCGTTGCCCGGATCGTAGCCGGCCGCGATCATGGCGGCGCGCGTGACGCGATACCAGCCTTCTTTCGTCACGTAGATCTTGAGACCGGTGTCGGACGCGAGGTCGTACTGCTGCTTGAACTGCGCGCTCGTCGGCGTGCCGATCGAGAGTGCGTGCACGACGCCGTAGCCATCCTGCGACGTGATCGCGCTGCCGTCGGCGCCGAGGCCGGGAAGCGGATTGCTGTTCGGCGCATCGTTCGCGGGGCCCGGCACCGGCGACACCGGTCCGTGCATCCTGTGCACGCCGTGAAGGTCGATGTCTTCGAGCCAGTACTGCGCGAACGCGCCTTCGTCGAGCTTGTCTTTGTAGCTATAGTGATAGCCGCTCTGCTCGTCGTGTTTCTTCGACATCAGTGCGGTGCCGGCGATGAGTGCCTTGTTGATCTTCGTGTGCTGGCCGTCGAGATCGCGCCAGATGTTGAAGCCGAGGTTGTCCTGCTCGTACTCGGTCTGCCATGTGAGCGAGACGTTCTTGTGATTCTGCGAAGCGTTGAACGTGCGCAGCTTCACGAGCGTGACCGCGAGAACGGTCGTCGTCGCCGTCGAGGAGTTGTTCGCCGCGACCGGATCGGTGAGCGTGCCGGTGACGGTGGCCGTGTTGGTGATCGTTCCCGCGCCGCCGTTGTTGGCGCTGACGATCAACGAGATCGTCGCCGTACCGTTGACGGGGAGCGTGCCGACTGCGCACGTGATCGTCGTCGTGCCGAAGCATGAGCCCTGACTCGGATCGGTGTATTGGAAGACCGTGTTGGCCGGCAGAATGTCGGTGACCGTCGCACCCGTCGCCACCGCGGGACCGTTGTTCACGACGGTGATGAGATACGTGAGGTACTGCCCGTCTCCGACTGGATCCGGCGAGTCGCTCTTCGTGATCGAGAGATCGGCGTTGTTTGCCGCGCGGACGACGGTGCTCGCCGAAGCCGTGTTGTTCGCTGCATTCGAATCGGTGACGCCGGCCGGCGGCGCGGCGACGGCGACAGTCGTCGACTGGTTGATCGTCGTGCCGCTCGCCGTTCCGGTGACCGCCTGATACTTCTCGACGAATGTTGCCGACGCGCCCACGGCCATCGTGCCGGTGGTGCTGCACGGAATCTGCGTTCCGGCGGGAGCGCCGACCGCAGGCAGCGTGCACGTCCAGCCTGCAGGAACGGTCATGGAGACGAACGTCGTATTCGGCGGCACGACGTGTGTCGCGCCCGCGATCGTGCCGTTCGTTGCGACGATGCCGTTGTTCGTGACGACGTCGGTGAACTGGATGAAGTCGCCGGGTCCGATCTGCGCTTGTGAAGCGGTCACCGTGATCGCGAGGTCGGCGGTGTTCGCGGCAACGATCTTGGTCGTCTCCGACGACGTGTTGTTCGGCGTGTACGAATCGTTCGTGGACGTGCCGACGTTCGCGGTGAGCGTCGCGCTCGTTCCCGCGCCGCCGGTCGCGCGCAAGGTGAGCGGGAAGCTCAGTGTTGTGCCGACTGCGAGCGGTGTTGGCGACGAGCACGAGATCACTCCGGTTCCGCCGATCGCCGGCGTGATGCATGTCCAACCCGCCGGAGGCGTGATCCCCTGGAACGTCGTGTTCGGCGGCGTCGACTCGGTGAACGTCGGATTCGCCGCGGCGAGGACGCCGTTGTTCTTGACGGTCTGCGTGACGTTGTAGTTCGTCGCGGTCTGAACCGTCGCCGGACCGGTGATGACGACGTTGATGTCGGCGCAACAGCCGGCGACGACCGTCGTCGTGGTCGTGGCCGTGTTGTTCGCGTAGTTCGAATCGTTCGTGAGACTGGTGGCGTTGGCGGTGTTGCTGATGATGTAGCCCGCGGGTGTGCCGGTGTTCGACTGCACGACGAAGTTGAAGCCGACGGACGCGCCGCTTGCGAGTCCGCTGGAGGTGCACTTGATCAGGCCCGTACCGCCAATGGCGGGCGTGATGCACGTCCATCCTGCCGGAGGCGTGATCGATTGGAAGTTGCAGCTCGCCGGCACGGAAGTCGTGAAGACCGTCTGGTCCGCGAAGTTCGGTCCGTTGTTCGTGAGCGTCTGCGTATACGTGATGTTCCCGCCGGCCGTGACCGGATCAGGATTGTCGCTGTTGGTCACCGCTAGATCGGCGATCGCGCACGAGTAACCGGAATCCGCGCCGGCCATCACGCCGAGCGGCGTGGTGACGATTCCGTTCTCGCCGGCAGACGCGCCGAAGTTGTCCGTCGGTGTATTGCAGGTCGTTCCGAATGCACCGCCCGTCACGTTCGTCGTGCCGGGCGTGCTGGAGACATAAATCGCTCCGCCACCACCACCGCCGCCGGGGCCGTGGCGATTTCCGGGGAACGCGCCCGCGGCCTGCTGCAGCCATGCGTCGCCGCCGCGACCGCCCTTCGCGAGAATCGTGAGATTGGTAAGCGTTCCGAAAGGCGTGTCGATGACGACGGTGCCGCCGGCGCCGCCGCCGCCGCCCGCGTCATTCGCCACCTTGAGCGCAGACGCGCCGTTGACGGCGATCGTGCCGGTGCCGCTGATCTGCGACGCGCGAAGGATGACGATGCCGCCGCCGTGCGCGCCGCTGCTGTTGATGCCGTTCGTGCCGAGGCAGGGAGAGTTTTCACCTGCGGGTCCGGCGTCGCACGTTCCGTTGTTCGTCGTGCCCGCACCGCCGCCGCCGCCCATGACCACTCGCGTGGTCGACGGCGAATCGAACGAGCCGCCGAAGCCGCCGCTCGCCGACGCGCTGTTCCACGCATTGCCGCCGCCGCCGCCCGTGCCGGCGTTGCCGCCGCCACCGCCGCCGGTGTTCTCGTCGTTTGCCGTCGGATTTCCGTCGGTCGATCCGCCGCCGCCATTGCCCGGCGCGCCGCGGCCTGAGCTGCCGTTTGGATAACCGTCGGTGCCCGTGTTGAGCGCTGTGCCGGTTCCCTGGAAAAGATGCTGCGGTGTTCCGGCGAAGCCTTCGCCTTTCTCGCCGTTCATCGCCGTCGCCGCGGCCGTGCGGTAATCCGTGTTCACGCCGACACCGCTGCCCGCGAGTTGCTGCGCGCCCGCGCCGCGGAATCCGCGTCCGGTCATGCTGACCTGCGGAACGGTGAATGTCGCGGCGCCTGCAGTCGCCGTCGCGCCGGATGTGAGATACATCTGCGTGTTCGATGTGATGAGCCAAACGGTGAACGTGCCTTGTCCGTTGATCGTGATCGAGTCGCCGGCTCGCACTTGAGTCGTGAACGACGTGCCGGTGCCGGTGACGGAGCGCGATCCGTTCGTCGTAGCGAGTGTTCCCGTGCCCGCGTTCGAGCCCATCGTCAGCGTTCCACTCGCATCGATCGCGAAGACGCCGCCCACAACTCCGTTCCACGCCGGTCCGCCGCTGCCGGCGGCGAGCGTCGCCGTCGTGTACTGCGGAACGCGGATCACTTGATATTTGCGCTGACCCTGAACGCCCGCTGAGAACGCGGCGTTCGTGTACGCGTAGATCAATCCATTGCCAACGCCGGCAGCGGTGAAGGTGACTGCGCCGCCGGTAGTCGGAACAGCGTTCGTCGCTACGACGTATTCATATCGTCCGGCGCTGTTGAGCACCGTCGCTCCGTTGCCTGGCGTTCCCGTTCCCGATGTGCCCGCGCCGTCGCCGTAGCGATCGTCGTTGTTCGAATCGATCGCCGCGTCCTGCATCTGGATGACGAGCAGGAGATCGCCGATTGCGATCGCGGTCGCTCCATATCCGGCAGGAACGGCGCCGAGCGTGATCGACGTTGCGCCCGCCGCCGCGTTGGCGGTGGCCGGATAGTACGTGTTGACGTTGCCGGTGATCGTGCCGCCGGCGCCGTCTTTGCCGGGATTCGAGCAGAGATGCGACTGCGTGCGAACGATGACCGTCGCCGTGTTGTTGCCGGCGATCGCGTCAGGGGTGCCGCTCGTGATCGTGCCGGTGTTGCTGTACGTCGTGGAGACGCCGCCCGCTGCAGTCGTCGCGACGAGCGTGATGGTCGCGGAGTCTCCTGCATCGAGCAGCGAGCCGATCGCGCATGTCGTCGTTGCCGCCGGCGTGCATGTGCCCTGACTCGGCGTTGCCGAAACGATCGTCAGGCCGGCCGGCAAGGTGTCGCTGAAGTTGATGTTGTTCGCGCCCGCGCTGTTCGCGCTGATCGTGAAGATGAACGAGACTTGCGTCGGCGAGCCGTCGATGAGATCGGGCGTCGCGTAGCCGGAGATGCGCACGTCGGTGCGCGCGCCGCGGATGCTTCCGCCTGCCTGCGACCAGCGCTGACTCGAGCTGAGCGTGTACGACATCGTCACGTTCGCGCCCGTCGAGGTCTCGCGGCTGCTCACGGCACGCACGTCATTGGTACCGAGGGGCGCGGTGGACGTCGTGTTGAAGATCTGCGTTTGTCCGGCGCCGACTGTGGCCGTTTGCGTTCCCGCGCCATTCATGCGCGCGGTCATGAAGTCGACGACCATGTCGCCCGCGGCCGTGCCGGCGAGCGTCGCCGTCGGCGTCGTGTTGTTGCCGATCGCGGTGTAGCCGAGGGAACCGGTGAGCTGCTGATCGACGTCGACGAACGTCGTCGCTCCGACGACGGCTTCAACGGACTGCCCTGCCGTCACGTTCTGCACGGTGACCACGACGTTGTTCGAACCGGTCGGCGGAGCGAGAAGGTACCAAAGCTCGGTACGCGTGTTCGGAGCGCCGCCGTCGCTGATCCCTTGTCCGAGGAAGGCCGCTTGTCCGCCGTAAGTCACCGACGCGACGGTCGTGCCCGTGCTGACCGACAGGTTCATGTGAACCGACACGAGGAGCAAACGGTTCGCGAGGGTCGGAGTCGTGTGTGCGAACGTTGTTGTGAGCGCCGCGTTCGTGAATGTCGCCGCGACCGCGGTCGAGCCGTTCTGCGCAAGCTGTGCGTTCGCGATCGGAATGAACAGCAGGGCGACAGCGGCAATCGCCGTCGCGCGACCGAGGAACGTGGTGAGCTTGCGCATGAAAAATCTCTCCTGCTACACGACGATGTTGGCGGGACCCAAGTGATTACGGGAGAGAGAGGTTGTGAAACTACCGCCAATCCCGCCGTCTCCTCGTGACGCGAATCACGAACCTCTGGCGCTTCTACCTGCGAACTGCGCGCACTGCCGTCGCATCTGGAGCGAACGCCAGCACGCGCACCACTCTCTTGTGCACGATCTTGGTCAGAAACGTTATTGTGAATAAGATTGATTCCGGGCGGTAGAAGAGAGGGAACGAACAGGCGAACAGGCGAGCGACCGCATCCGCATCATCGATCTCGCGAACCTCGGTTTTCGGCGCCTGCTCGAGCAGATAGATCGCTTCAAGCGGCGCGTCGGCGGCAGCGCAAACCTGCGCTTCACCGTGCCACGGCGTTCCGTACATGCGGAGCTCGCCATCGACTTCGCGAACGATGATGCGATCGTCGCTGAGGATCGTCATCGGCTTTTCGTCGGCGAGCCAGAGACGCGCGGTCGTCGTCTTCCCTGCTCCCGACTGTCCGACGAACAAATAGCCGCGGCCGTCATCGATGATGCCGACGCCGTGCAGCTCGACGCCCGCGCCATTGCTAAGGATCGCGCCGACGAGCAGTTCGTCGATCGGATACTCGAGGGGATCGATGCCGTGTGCAGCGTCGTCTGCAACGATGACTTCGCCACGAGTGAATGCCGCATCGAACGTCGCGGTCTTGTACGGATCCGAGCGAAGCACGGGCGAGCGAAACTCGTACACGTTCTTGTCGCCGTCGCGATAGAGACGCCACGTGCCGCCGGAATCGAAGACGAGCTCGCCGCGCGGAGGAAGCGGCGTGCCGCGCTTCACGACGATGTCGACGTCGGGCGTGGCGTCAGGTGAGATGAGAAAGCGCGACGACGCCTCCGGGACCGTGAAGGTGTCGTCGCACTCGAATGAGATCGTGATCGCGCCGATGCGGAGCGCGCGTCGTGTCACGATCCCGCGGACTGACAGAAGATGCCTTGGAAGCAACCGGCCGGATGACCCGATCCGCCCTGTCCGCCGATCGATTTGCAGAAGCCGAGGACCGCTTCTTCCGGTCGCAGCGGGAACTGCTTCGCTTCAGGCTTCTTGTAGGGTTTTTTCGTGGTGTCGATCTGGGGATCGTTGTTGTCCATCATCATTCTCCTAACGAACGCTGCACGACGTGCAGCCGCCGCCGCATGCAGAGGCACTCGAAACGACTTCAGGAATCATGGGAATCTCGGACAGATGCGCGCGGTGTTCCATCGCCTCGCGCAGCATCGGTTCGAGCGTCGCGTACTTTTCGCCGCCTTCGCAATACTCGCAGTCACCGTGCGGATGCACGGGGATGTCCAGGGCCTTCGCGCGCAGATGCGCCGTAACGCAGAGAAAGTCGACCGGCTTTTCCGGATCGCCATTCTCGAGCTCTCCTTCGGCCGGACACATTCCGCACATCGAGCGCAGTCCGCATTGCGTGCACTTCGTCGGATAGGACTGCGGACGTTTGTAAATGGTGCGCAGGAATTCCCATCCTTCGCGGAACGAGCCGCCCTTCAAGTCGTACTTGTCGAAGTGCGACAGGATGCACATCGTGAGTTGTCCGTACGGATCGATCGCGAACGAATTCAATCCGGCGCCGCACGAGTAGCGATTCGCCTTCTCCCCCTCTTTGATTTTCGGCGCGGGGAAGTGAGTACCAAGGCGTACTAGATCGGCCATGCGGCGCGGATCCTCGAAGTCGAGTGCGACGATCTCGGCGGGCGACATGCGCACTGCGAGCGGCGACGAGGAGCAATCGATGCGCGGATTGATCATCGGATCGAACTTGAAGTCGACGCCGAGCTCCGTGGCGAACTGCCGCATCGCCAGCACTTCGTGGCGATTGATCGAGACGGCAACGGTCTTCAGCTTCAACGGCAGGCGCCGCTCCAGCAGAAGCTCGATGCCGCGAATGCATTTGTCGAACGAGCCGGGGATGCCGGTGAGTCTCTCGTACGTCTCGCGCGTGCGTCCGTAGAGCGTGATCTCGATTCCGAACGGCCGCCACTCGGCGAGCGTGTCGGCGATCTGCTCGTTGATCAGGACGCCGTTCGTGAACAGCGTGAGCAACAGCCCGCCGCGCTTGGCGTGTTTGTAGATGTCGAGAAAGTCGCGGCGCGCGAAGATCTCGCCGCCGGTGTAGAGCACCCAAAGGCAGCCCATCTCGACCATGTCGTCGATGATGCGGCGATGCTGATCGGTGGTGAGCTCGTTGGCGCGCGCCTCGCGGTCGCCCATCGGCAGATTGTTGTAGCAGTGCGAGCACGTCAGCGGGCAACGATGGCTGATCTCGATCGTTCCGTTGACGGGGATCGCGTGCGCCGCCACCTGCATGTGGACGCCCGCGCTGAATTCTGTGTAAGTGCTCAGTTCCATCATCATCCTCGCTCGATCAGACGCGCCGCTTCGAGCTCGGTGAACAGTTCCGACAAGTCGCGCTCTGCGACTTCATGCGAAACGTCGAACTCGCTGCAGATAGCATCCACGACTGCCGCAGCGGTTCGTGCGCCATCGAGCAGCGACCATACCCTCGCCGCTACTTCGTTGAATGTGTAGACCGAGTCTAAGTCTCCCACATTGTGAGTGATCGGAACGACAATCACGTCATCGCCAACGTTGCGCACGACGACATTTACATTTTTTTGATACACCGCTGATCCGTCCATACCGGGAAGACATGTTCACACCTTTCCAGTCCGTTGCAAAGCGTTCTCCACTGTTGGCGAATGCTGTAACCTCTTGCGCATGCCTGTCCGAATGCGAATTCTTCTTGCGGTTGCGGCAACCGCGTTGATCGCGGTCCCGATGAATGCCGCAACCATCTCCGGCTCCATCTTCGACGACACTCGCGCGCTCTCGAATCGCGCCGATTTCATTCCGATCTCCGGCGCCGCCATTCACATCTACCGCGACGGAGGCGACGCAACCGCTGACGGAAAAGACGACACGCCCGCAGGCGATGCGGTCACCACGGCGAACGGCGAGTACAGCGTGAACGTCGCCAGCGCCGGCCTGTATTGGGTGGTCGTCGACTCGCACTCGATCAAGCCCGCGGGCGCGTGGGCGGAACAGACGTTCGGTGCGATCGGCGCGCTTTGCGACGGCGGCAACGGAACCGCGCGAATGCACGCCGCGGTCGGTCCGTGCTTCGGCGGACGCTCCGGCGCGCGATCCGATGATGCGCGCTCGCTCGCAACCGCGGAACATGTCGCCGGCGCGCGCGTCGCGTCATCGGATGCGACGACATCATCGGTCGACTTCGCGTTCAGCTTCGACGTCGTCACCACCATCGCCGACGGCGACAACATCCAGGGCTCGCTGCGTCAGTTCATCGCCAACGCGAACACCGTGAGCGGCGCGAACACGATGCGTTTTGTTCCTCTCGAGCCGGTGCCTCCGGCGATTCAACGACAGCCGCAGCACTGGACCATCCATCTCACCAAACCCCTCGGCAGCGTTCGCGACGAAGGCACCGCGCTCAACGGAACCGCGTATCGCTTCACGAGCGGAACGCCCGTCGCGTTCGCGCGGCAGGAGCTCGCAGTGAGCGACGAAGCGGGCACGCGGCATCCGGAGATCGATCTCGTCGTCGAGCTCACCGGCGACGATGGCATCATCTTCGACAAGCGCGGCTCCATCCGCTCGATCGAATTGGATGGCGCGAAGACCGCCGTACGCGCGAACGCGGAACTGACCATCGAGCGAGCCGTGATCGAGGGAACGCTTCCGCCGGAAGGCGGGGTGCCGACGACGATCGACGGCATCGTGGCCACGCACGGGATGCTGGTGATGAACAACACGATCGTTGCGGCGCGCTCGCGCTACGGCGTCGTGATCGAAGGCGACGCCACGCTCGACGCGAGCGAGAGTGAATTCAGCGAGTGCGGCAGCACCACTGCCGGCGGAGCCATCGTGCTCCGCACGAGCGGATCAACGATCAGCCGCTGTTCGGTGCATCACAACGGCGGCCCGGGAATCGAAGTCGACGCTCCGTCAAACACCATCGACTCGACGCGCATCACCGACAACTGGATCGGCGTCGTGCTTCGCGCGAAGGCGTCGGAGACGACGATCGCGCGCAATGACCTCGTGTGGAATCGCTCCGGCGCGATCGTCGGCGCGGAAGCGCAGAGCGGCCCCGCGAAACACAATCGCATCACGCGCAATCACTTCAACGAGAACGGCGGCGAGACGATCGCCGTCGGTCAGATCGTCGAAGACGAAACGCAGCGCCGCACGCCGACGTGCAACGCCGGCGCGAACGGCACGATCGATCCGCCGTACATCGAACGCGCGTCGAAGAACGGCGCCGGCGACAACGCGACGATCGACGTCGAAGGCATCGCCTGTCCGAACGCGACCGTCGAGGTGTACACGTCGTTCGTGACCGGACGCCTTCGCCAGCGCATTCAGACGAACGAGAAGGATCTTTACTCCGTTCGTGAAGCGCTGAAGACGCGCAACGTCGTCGAGACGCGCGACTACAAAGGACTCAACGTGCAGCGCCTTCCGTCGGTCGGTGAATTCAATTACGCGGGTATCGCCACGGCCGACGCGACCGGCCATTTCAAGACCACGATCCCGTGGCCGCAGCAGTCATCGCTCACCGTGACGTCGATGCAGAACACCGGCGGTCTCGCCGTCGCCGCGGTCTCGATCGATCCGACCGGCGATACGTCGGCGTTCAGCGGAAGGAAGCTCATCGCACGGCCATGACCACGAATCCGATCGTCCCGATCGTCCCCCCTGCCGAAGAAACGGCTTCCATCGAAACGGCTCCGGAGCCGGCGCCATCCGCACCGGTGACGCGGGAAGAAATCGCGGCGTGGATTCTCGTCGGCGCGGCCATCATCTTCATTCTCGTCCAGCATCTGATCTCCGCGCTCGTCGCGGGCCTCAGCCTCTACCTGATCCTCGATCGCGTGTCGCGCAGTTTCTCGCGACGCATCTCCGGATCGACGGCGCGTCCGCTCGCGTTGCTCATCGTCGTTGTCGTCACGGTCGGCGCGGGCATCGGCGCCGTCGCACTCGCGGTCTCGCTCGTCCGCCACAGTGCCGTCACGATTCCGAACATGATGAATCAGATGGCGAACATCCTCGACTCCACGCGCACCCGCCTCGGCGACTTCGGCGACGAGATCATCCCGGACGTTCTCACCGACGCCGAAAATGCGAAAGCTGCGATCGCCGGATGGCTCAAGACTCACGCGCAGGAGATGCGCGCCGCGGGCGGATGGATCAGCGTCGGACTGGTGCACGTGATCATGGGCATCCTCCTGGCCATCCTCGCCTTCTTCCGCCACGTCACGAAACATGACGAGCACACGCGCGGTCCGCTGGCGCGAATGCTCTTCGAGAAGATCAACCGCTTCGCCGAAGCGTTCTCGCGCGTGGCCGTCGCGCAGATCAAGATCTCCGGCGTCAACACGACGCTCACCGCGATCTACCTGCTCGTCCTCTTGCCGCTCTTCGGCATTCACCTTCCGTTCGGCACGACGCTGGTGCTGGTGACGTTCCTCTGCGGCCTCATTCCCGTCATCGGCAATCTCATCTCCAACACCGTCATCACCATCCTCTCCCTCGGCATCTCGTTCGGGACGGCCATCGCGTCGCTCGTCTTTCTCGTGCTCATTCACAAGCTCGAGTACCTGATCAACTCGCGCATCGTCGGCGGCGAAACTGACTCCGGGGCGTGGGAGATCCTGATGGCGATCATCATCGGCGAGACTGCGTTCGGCGCCGGCGGCATCGTTCTCGGCCCGATCATCTACGCGTTCGTGAAACGGGAGCTGCGCGAGCGCGCGCTCGTTTGAGCGGTGACGTGACCCCGCTCACGGCCTCCTGACACGATCGGTGCGATTGTGCTCGCCGACAGGAGGTTCCCACCAATGTCTCTCTCTCGCTCTCTCTCTGCGACGGTTCTCGTTTTCTTTTCACTCGCCGCACTCGGCGACGGCACGCTCACCATGAACGGCAAGACGGTGAAGCTCAATCATGCGTATGCGACCACGCGCAAGAATTCATTCGACAAGAAGAAGACCGACGTGCTCGTGCTCTTCACCGACCGTGAGCTGCCGGCGGACGTGTTGAAGGATGACTTCGGAATCATGGAGGCGTCATCGAAGACGCCATTCAACGGCGTAAGCGCGCAGTTCGATTCGGACAAGCAGGTCACCAGCGGACAGGTCTTCAGCCAGAACATGAACAAGAAGGGGATGGATCAGTTCTCCTCGGTCGGCACGCAGAAAGTCGAGCTGACGACGATGACGCCATCGCGCGTCGCCGGCAAGTTGTTCATGCCGAAGGAAGACGACTTCTTCGAGAACAAGTATCAGTACTCGATCAACTTCGATGTGCCGATCGTGACCGCGGCCGCGATGAAGGCGAACGAGCCGGCGCCGAAAGGCAAGCCGCTTCCCGCCGACGGCGGCGATCCGCGCAAGGCGTATGACGACTACCGCAAGGCGTTCGCGTCGGGCGATCTGGCGAAGCTGCGCAACGCCATCGTTCCCGAGCACGCCGCGCAGATGGACGATCCCGACTTCAAGAAAATGTTTCCGCTCATGCAGCAGCTCCAGCCGAAGAACGTGAAGTATCTGAACGGCACGATCGACGGCGATACCGCGACGCTCAACCTTTCGTCGAAAGACAAGACTGAGACATCGACCGGTACGGTGACGATGGTGAAGCAGGGCGGCAAGTGGAAAGTCGACAAGGAAAGCTGGAAGTCCACGTCCGAGTAATCGCCGCACTTTTGTTCGCGCTGAGCGCCGGCGCAACGCCGTCGGCGCTCCAGCTCGCGGCGGCGCGCGCGGCCGAGCGTCAGGTCGGTGTCACCGTCGTCTACGATCCGTCGTACGTTCAGCTGAGGTATCCGGGCGGCGATCTGCCGCTCGAACGCGGCGTCTGCGCGGACGTGATCGTTCGCGCTTTTCGCGACGTCGGCGTCGATCTGCAGCGGGAAGTGCACGAGGACATGCGCGCGCATTTTCGCGACTATCCGAAGATGTGGGGGCTCGCCTCACCCGACAAGAACATCGATCATCGCCGCGTCCCGAATCTGATGACGTTTCTCCACCGTCGCGGCAAGAGCGTGCACGACAAGTACGAAGCCGGCGACGTCGTGGCGTGGCGGTTACCCGGCGGGCTCTATCACATCGGCATCGTCGCACCGGATGGACGCCTGATGATTCACAACATCGGACGCGGCGCGCAGAAAGAAGACGTGCTGAACGCGTACACGATCATCGGCCACTACCGCTGGTGACGCGCGTCGATCTTCGCGGCGAGCACGAAGTCGCCGCGCGACAAGCCGTCGATCGCGTGCGTCCAGAGCGTGATGCGCACCTTGCCCCACGCGAGATAGATGTCGGGATGGTGCTGTTCTTCTTCGGCGATCGCGCCGACTTCGTTCGTGAACGCGAGCGCCTGCGCGAAGTCGGGAAACGTGAAGTCCTTCTCGAGGTGATGCTCGTGCACGACGCGCCAACCTTGACTGAGCTGCTGCGCGAGCGCGCGCAACTCGTCGCCTTTCACCGGCGGCACGCCGCCATGACACGGCACGCACTTCTCGTTCGCCAACGGCTGCTGAGCGCGCGGCGCGCGAACGGAGTCGGCGAACGCTTTCGCGTCGACGCGATGGCGAAACGCTTCGACGCCGTCGACGACGATCACGGGAACATCCGTCCCGTAGCGACTCACGAGATCGGGATCGGTGTCGACATCGACTTCGCGCAGATCCACTTCGACGCCTGAAGCGCGGATGGCCGTTTTCGCTTCGTCGCAGAGATGGCAATCGCGGCGGGTGTAGAGGGTCACGCGGTTCATTGCATAGACTCTAGCGCATGTCGAATCTCGATCTCACCGGCAAAGTCGCACTCGTCACCGGCGCCTCACGCGGCATCGGCCGCACCACCGCGGTTCGCATGGCGGAAGCCGGCGCGCGCATCGCGGTCAACTATCAGCGCAGCGAAGCGGAAGCGAACGAAGTCGCGCGCGAGACTGGCGGCTTCGCGATTCGCGCGAACATCGGCGACGCCAACGAAGTGAAGATGATGATCGAAGGCGTCGTCGAGCACTTCGGACGCATCGACATCCTCGTCAACAACGCCGCGACCTTCGACAAAAACCGCTTCGAGGATCACGACTACGCCGCGTGGCAGCGCGGATGGCAGCGCACGTTCGACGTCAACGTCTTCGGCGCCGCGAACGCCGCGTATCTGGCGATGCATGCGATGCGCAGAACGGGCGGCGGAAAGATCATCAACGTCGCCTCACGCGCGGCGTTCCGAGGTGAGACGGAGTTCGCCGACTACGGCGCGTCGAAAGCGGCGCTCGTCAACCTCACCCGCTCGATCGCGCGCGCCTGCGCGAAGGACAACATCGTCGCCAGCTGCGTCGCGCCGGGATTCATCCTCACCGAGATGGCGAAGCCGGAGCTCGAGGCGCACTACGACGACATCATCAATCAGATTCCGTTGCGTCGCGTTGGCAGCGTCGATGACGTCGCGTCCGCGATCGTCTTCCTCGCGTCGCCGATGGCCGATTACCTGAACGGCGTCACGATCGACATCAACGGCGGATCCTGGTTTCACTAGATATGGACTAGACGTGACGAAACAGTCGCGCGATCCCGCGGACGCCGCGCCACACGTAGAGCAGCGGCAACGCCATGTTGCTGCGCGCGCCAAAGCTCTGACGCATGAACGCCGCCGGCGGAAACGCCAGCTGGCGCACGCGTCGAAACCGTTCGCCCCACGTCAGCGCGGCAAACTCGCTCGCGAGGACGGCGCCGCGACTTCGATCGCGATCGAGAAACGCTGCCGACGGCTCCTCACCTGCTTCGGGCGCGAGACTCGACAGTGCGCCGTCGCCGAACCACTGCGCGGCGTCATCGATCGTCCGCTTGCAGATCGCGACGACACGGCGCTCCTTCGCGATCGACCAGAACTCCTTTTTCTCTTCGCGTGAGAGCCGTTGCGCGAGGAGGTGCACGTCGTACAACCAGATCAGTCGATCGCTGGCGTGATGGTGAACGACGCGGTGAATGCACGCATATAGCAGCGCGTCGACAAACGACGGCGCGATCGCCTGCGGTGAGACGCGCGGCAACGGCATCGCGCGCGCACGCATGCCGTCGTACGTCAACGCGCGCGCGACGACAGCGGGATTGGCGATGTCGAG
>Ga0105245_10002077_pt1 | contig 18178 bp, 15 predicted proteins | sample KBSM54metaG_FD_81523 | JGI IMG/M metagenome (GOLD analysis project Ga0105245, IMG submission 81523) | Miscanthus rhizosphere microbial communities from Kellogg Biological Station, Michigan, USA - KBS M5-4 metaG | ecosystem: Host-associated > Plants > Roots > Rhizosphere > Soil | place...
AAAGAAGGCAGCCCGCATGACGAGCGAAGGTTCGGTTGCCAGCTACATCCATGCCGGAGGCAAGATCGGCGTGCTGGTGGAGATCAACTGCGAGAGTGATTTTGTGGCCCGCACAGACGATTTCAAAGACCTGATCAAGGACATTGCGATGCACATCGCGGCGGCAGACCCGAAGTTTGTCCGCAAAGAAGATGTCACGCCTGATGCCTACGAGAAGGAAAAAGAAATCTATCGCGCACAGGCTGCCGCAACCGGCAAGCCGGCCAACGTGGTGGAGAAGATTGTGGAAGGCAAGATGTCAAAGTTCTACGAAGAGGTTTGTCTGCTGGACCAGCCTTTCGTGAAGGAACCCGGCATCACCATTCATCAGTTGATCGCCAGCAAGATTGGCAAGCTGGGCGAGAACATCTCCGTGCGGCGCTTTGCCCGCTTTAAGGTGGGCGATGTGGGAGAGACGATTGCTATCACCAAGCCGCAGCAGGACCAGAAAGCAGAATAAAGAGCTTCTAGCTACTGGCTTTTAGCCAAGGCGATGACCGAAAGGTGATCGCCTTTTGATTTTTGGCCGGGAATAGTAGGCGGCAGATCAAAAACGTTTGGCCGCGAATTTACGCGAATGATCGCGAATTTCGAGTGAGGGTTGTACATCCTCAAGCATCTTTGGTTGCGTTAGGGTTCCCTCGCTGCGCTCGGGATTAAAACAAAGAAAGATCCTCCCCTTCGGCAAGCTCAGGGTCGGGATAAAAAGAGAAGCGCCACTTCGGTAACCAGCGTCTAACGAGCAGGAGACGTACAATAACAAGATGACCGGACGTCCGCTGGTGGAAACCGCGCGCAACACGATGCTCTTTAGTGAGATCGTTACGCTTGCGTTGGACTCTTTCCGCACCAGCAAATGGCGCTTTGCGCTGACAGCGCTGGGCATGGTGATTGGCACTGCTTCGCTGATCGTTGTCGTCACAATTGGCCTCACGGGCAAGCAATACGTGATGAACCAGATCCAGGGAATTGGCGCCAACATGGTTTACGCATATTACGAAGGCGGCAGCAATTCCTCCATCAGCACCGGCACCAGAGATGATTTGACCATGGAAGACCTGAGAGCGGTACAGCAGGAAGTGCCGGGAATACAGGCCGCTTCACCGATGGTTGAAATCCATGACCGCGTAAGCGTAGGCGCAGGCAGGGAACGCGACATACAGGTGCTGGGCGTTTCTACGCAATACTCGACGGTACGCAATCTGGAAATTTTGGCGGGGCGCTTCTTTGACGAAGAAGATTCAATGTCTCGCGCGCATGTGGCGGCGGTGACGCAGCAGTTTGCGCAACGGGTCTACCAGAGCCAGAGCGCGGCCGTGGGAAAAGGCATCAAGATCAACGGCCTTCCTTTCGTGATCATCGGCACCTTCCGTGAGCGAGTTGAGACCTTTGGGCAATCGGAAATTTCGGGCGACACGGTTCTCATCCCTTACAACGTGGCGCGATATTTCACCGGCAATGACGCGGTGAAACAGGTCTTCTTTTCCGTTTCTGACGCGGGCGAGGTCGCGCACGCCACAGAAATGATCAAGCAAGTGCTGCAATCACGGCACCGGCCGCAGTCAGTCTATCGCGTGGAAAACCTCACGCAGTTGCTTGCGGTGGCTTCCAGGGCAGCCAATGGGCTTACGTTGATGCTGCTGGCAATTTCTTTGTTGGTGCTGATCGTAAGCGGCGTGGGAATCATGAATATCATGCTGGCCAATGTGCGGACGCGGATTCGCGAGATCGGCATACGCAAGGCGATTGGCGCGACCAGTCGCGAAATCCGCCTGCAATTTTTGACTGAAGCTGTCCTGATCTCTCTGACCGGCGGAGTTGTAGGAACGGTCCTGGGACTGGCTCTTCCTTTCTCTGTGCGTTTTCTGACTGAATACCGCATTCCAATTTCGGGGCTGTCAGCGATCATCGCGATTTTGGTGGCTGTGCTGGTGGGCGTAATTTTCGGGACGCTGCCGGCAACGCGCGCGGCTCAGTTGGATCCGGTGGAAGCGCTGCACTACGAATAAGCACTCAGCAATCAGCCATCAGCAATCAGCCAAACCCAGAATTGTGATCTGCTCTTAGCCGTTTGCATTGCAATCAACCACTCTCAGAAATCGTGTGACCGGTCACAGGTGGTGTCCTATGACCGTGTTGCCGAATAACTCATCTCGGCAAGGGATCGCACAATCCCTGTTCTTCAATCCGAAGATGTTTGATAATGTGAGGCCCATCAATTGAGAAAGGGGTACGGTGAACGATGAAAGACTTTCGCGATTTGAAGGTATGGGGAAAGGCCCATGATCTTGCATTGGACTGCTACTCGTTGACCGCAAACTTTCCTAAGCATGAAATCTTTGGAATTGTTTCCCAGATCAGGCGAGCAGGCTCCTCAATAGGCGCAAATATCGCTGAAGGTTGTGGAAGGGGCGGGAACGGCGAATTCCAACGATTCTTGCAGATGGCAATGGGCTCTGCCAGTGAACTAGAGAATCATCTCCTGCTTGCGAGAGACCTTCACTTTCTGGACCATGAGAATCACAGCCAAATCGAGTTGCGAGTAATCGAAGTCAAGAAGATGCTTGCCAGCTTAATCAGAAAAGTTGATGTCGAACGACATTCATGACCTATGTGAGATTTGCGGTTTGGCTGATTGCTGATCGCTGATTGCTCAGTGCTAACAAATAAAAAAGCCGGGCTGGTTTGCCCGGCTCTCTTAGCGTTCATGATGCGGTTACATCACTAATGCCAAAGTTTCAAGTTCCTTATGCAGCGATTCCACGTTGCAATTCGCGCATTCGATTCGGCCTGCCGCGTCGAGTGCATTTTCCGGCGAGACGCCGTATCCGCGCCCGGCTAAAAACATTTTCAAAAGTTCCGCTGTCTGGAATGAATCAAGTCCGCCTTGCAGGAGTTCATTCCGAAGCGCCGCCACTTCAGCCACCGAGAATTTCTCTCCCATAGGTCACCTCCGACCTTTATACCGTCTTGCCTAATTAGACACTCATTCCGTCCAGTTTGTTGCAGGAATATTTATTTCCCCTAAATCATAGGTAACACGACGAAAGTAATTCGGGCCTGTACCGTATCACAGGCCCGCAAACACATGGTTCTTGACGTTTCCTAACGTAGGCTTTTCGCGGATTTTACGAACAAAGCCTTAGTCCGCCATCTTGCTCAAATGCAGGTCAAACGCGTCTTTCGCCAGCAACGACGTCAATTCGAACGCCCTGAATTTGTCACCAATCAACTCACGCTGCCGATAGAGTCCCGGCTCGCTATCCACCACTTCATGCCGGGCCTGCCAATCCTGCAGGAACCTCTCTGCTTCTTTGATGCTGATTCCCTCCCGCGTGCCCGGCATTGTTAATGCCTCAGTAGCGTAGGAATCCAGCAATTTGGGCCAGTATTTTGCCAGCAATGCGCTGCTGGCAAACATGTCCGCCCATACAATGCGTCCCTTAACTGCTACTACGACGCCAACGGCATTTTGGTTCCGCAGTTGTTTGATCACGCTTTCATAGGATTTCCGCATGGGCTCAGTGATCGACTCAACCTGCGCATGAACGGCTTTGTTCTCTCGCGCCTTGGCATAAGAACTGGTGCCGTTAAGTTCGATGACGTCAGCGGAGGAAGCACCCGTAACCGTAACAGTCTCGGTTGTTTGCCCCGGCGCCGGCGTAGCAGAAGGGCTTGCCTGAGATGCAAGCGCCGCCGCCATTGCGGTTCGGCTCTTGCCAACTTCATCCCACACTTTCTGTTGGTCCTGATCAGCCATCGCCTTCATACGTACGCTGGGTTGCAGCATAACGGATGCATGCGTATCGAATTTTGTTGATGTCTCAATCCAGCGCCCATGTTCCACGCAAAAAACAGACAGGTCCACGGGATCGCTTTCCGCAGGAACGATCCGGTCTTTGCCGACCACGCGGTCCTGTTTGCCGCCGGTCACAACTTCTCCGGCCAGCAAGATCAGCGGATGTTTTGAGTTATTGACCAGCACCAGCCGGTTCACCTCAGCACCCTGGTAAGGCCGCGTTTGATAGGGCGGGCGGCGGCGCATCGTGGAGTGCAGATTGCCCACTTCAGTTACTACAACTTCACCGGAGCGAATACCTTCATCCAAGGTAATGAAATCGCTGGTGTCATGCGATTTGGCGGACACCACGGGAAAGATTGTTAGATCGCCATGTGTGATAGGCGCAAGGATCTTGTAATCGCTAGTTGTGGCCGGCAAGCTTCCAGAATCTCCCGCAAAGGCTGCGGAAATGACGATGAATCCGGCGAAAAGAACTGCAAGCATGGGTACAAAAGAGTGTTTCATAGCAACTCCCCTTTACAACCAGGGCCCTCGTTTTCACTCTAAGAATGTAAAATGGCAGTATTCTTGCGGCTAAAATTGGTACTATCCGAACTATGAGTTCTGGGCCCAGGCCGGCTGAAGCACAAGCACTCTCTCTGCGCATTCTCTTTGAGAAGAGCGGAGGCGAACGCTATGGCCTTACCCTGCAAGCTTTTGGCGTGGTGCTGGAACAAGTGGCGGTCAAGTATGTGCCCCAGGCATCGCAGCAGCAGAAGCTGGAATTCTGGCGCGACCTGAAGCTGGAAGAACTGGCCCTGGCCCGCGCCTGCGCTGCCGGGCATGATGCCGCATGGCAGGCTTTTCTTACGCGCTTCCGCGAGAAACTCTACGACATCGCTCGTGGCATTACCAAGGAAGACTCCAGCGCGCGCGACCTGGCTGACTCTCTCTACGCCGATCTCTATGGCACGTCGGAAAAGGAAGGCCGTCGCGTTTCCCGCCTGAATTTTTATATGGGCCGCGGTTCGTTAGAGGGCTGGCTACGCACGGTGCTGGCCCAGGAATTTGTCAATCGGTACCGCAAGACCAAGCGCCTGGTAAGCCTTGAAGAACAGGCGGAAGAAGGGGTACAGTTTTCCGCAGCGCCCTCTTCACAGCCCAGCAGCCCGCTGGATAGCCGCCTGGGGGCTGCCCTAGACGAAGCTCTTGGCCTACTGAGCGGTGAGGACCGGCTGGTATTGGCATCGTATTACCTGGACGACCGTACCCTGACCGAGATAGGCCGTATGGTGGGGGTACATGAGTCCACGATCAGCCGGAGGCTGGAAAAGCTGCTTAAAGGCTTGAGAAAGCAGGTCTTGGCGGGCCTGGTTTCAAGGGGCATGAATCGGGCGCAGGCGGAAGAGGCCCTGGATGCCGATGTGCGTTATTTGCAAGTGGATGTGACCAGAAAGCTGCAAGAAAATCGTCCTGCTGCGTTCCAACAGGATAAGGGATCAGATTAGCAATGCCAGAATTACCAAAACTATTGCGCCAGAGGCTCGCCGCGACTGAGACGGGCGAAACCCAGGCGCATCCCGATGCCGATATTCTCACCGCATACATGGAGCAGTCTCTGGCTCCGGCGGAAAGCAAAACCGTGATTGCGCACCTTGCGGTGTGCGAACCCTGCCGTGAAGTGGTGGCGCTGAGCCAGGCTGTGATGGCCCCGGCGGAGACCCAAACCGTGCTTGCACCGGCCCCGGTAGCACGCTGGCGAAAGCTGTTTACCCCCGTATTTGGCGCGGCCGCCGCAGTAGCTGCCATGGCAGTGATTGGGTTTATGGTGCTCCAGCTTCCGCAGAACCATCCGCAGCAGGGTTCGACTGGCGCGACAACGAATAATGCGGCGAACAGTCCCGCTCCGCAGCCGGCACCGGAAGCGCAACAGGCGAAAGCAGCTTCCGCAGTGGACCAAGTTGCACCGGCAGAACCGAAAGCAGCCGCACCCATACAGCAAGCAGATACGCGCGTAACAGCGGCCAGAGCTGATCTGGCCACAGCCAGACAGACCGAAGCAAGGCTTGATGATTCGGCTAAAGCCAAGGCAGCCAAAAAGCCCGCGCAAATTGCGTCCACGATGGGTGCAGTTCCAAGCTCGCCTGCAAAAGCGCCTGTGCTTACCGCCGCGTTGGCAAAGAAAGATTACGTCAACACAAATTTCTTTAGCGCAAACGGCGCTGACAAAATTGCGGTGGATGGCCAAGGCAATAATCTGCCTGTTGCTCCGCAGCCGCAACCCGGAGCTGCCAGTGCGCCCTTTAGCATCACAAATAACACCGCAAACAACAAGATCACGATTTTCGCGGATTTGCCTGCGAATGCCGCCGGCAATTCGAATGTCCGATTGCTGACGCCGCCGCCTCCGCCGGAACATCCGGGATGCACAATGTGCAAGATCGTACAATCAACGGCGCATACTCTGGGGTTCCACGCGCCGGTAAGAACTCCAGCCCTTCGCGCGGGCGCGCTCGGTAACAGCGCTCTAGGCGGTCCGGGGATGTTCAGCGGGGCCATAGAAAAGAGCCAGCCTTCTGAGCTTGCCGCGGCGCCTGCAAAGGCAGAGACAGACAGCCTGGCGTCTTCAGGTTCGCTCAGCGCCGGCGCAATGGCCTATCGATCCGCCGATTCCGCAACGCCAACATGGAAAATAGCGAGCGGTAAGCTGATGAAATCCAGCGGCCAGGCACAATGGGAAGATGCTTATCCAGTCGCCAGCAGCGCAATGGAATTTTCTGTTGTGAATGCGCGCGGGAATGACGTGTGGGCCGGAGGCAGCCATGCTTCGCTGATCCATTCACGCGATGGCGGCCAGACCTGGGAGACGATCAAGCTGGGCGACAACGCCAGCGGGACAATCGTAAGCATTATTGCCGGGACGATGAGCGTGCAGGTGAAAACATCTGACAACCAGAGCTGGGCCAGCACCGACGGCGGCAAGAGTTGGACGCTGCGCGAGTAAGTAAAATTGGATAATCCCGTGCCTTGCGGCCTCAGGCGCATTCCTCACTGTCAGGGTATGATCACCAATCGACGGCCTGACTCGTTACGCTGCCAGCCGTTCTCGATATCCGCGAGCGGGATCTTTTCCGTGTCTATCTGAAGCTCCCCAGTGGCGGCGTGCCCCATGACTCGCTGAAAGGCTTCGACCAGAACGTCCCGCGGCGGAATTCCCGCAGTACCCATAAGTGTCAGTGCCGAACTACGCAGCACGGCTGCCGAAAGCGTGATGGTGGGCGCAGCGCTCTCCCCAACCTGAACAAAGCGAGTCTCGGATTGGATAGCCGCGAATTCTCTTCGTGTTGTCACCGCGAGAAATGCTTGCGCAGGTTGGCCCCACACGTAATCGATCACCACCTGGAATCCGGACTGACCCGCTTCCCGCACGAATGCTTCGCGCAGTTCAGTCTCGGGCAGAGCGAGGGAAATGGTGGAGTCCGCGCCGAGATCGTAAAGCGTGTTCAGCGCCTGTTGATTGCGGCCCGCGGCAACAACCCGAGCAGCCCCAAAAAGCTTCGCGATCTTAACCGCCAACTTGCCGGTCACGCCCGTTGCCCCAAGGATGAGGACGTTTTCACCGCGCACTAACTTTGCCCGGTAGGCCAGTGAAAGCCAGGCTGAGATACCTGGGTTGGGCAAGGCGGCGGCAGTTTCGTCATTCACGTTTTCCGGGATTGGAAACGTGAATGCGCGCGGCACAACCGTACGCTTTGCCATCGCGCCGTGGGGCGGTCGAGGCCCACCAAAGAAGACCCGTTGCCCGTCGTCCAGAAGCCCGACTCCATCCGAGCCGCAGACGCGAGGTAATTCGCCGCGGCTGGCATAATGCGATCCGCTGGCTAATTGCTTGTCAACCGGCTTCAGCGATGCGGCATGAACATGAACAATCACTTCACCGTCTTCATTAATGACGGGCTCCGGGAATTCTTCGTATCGAGGCACGGCTCCAATCGTGTGCAGGACAGCAGCATGCATGTGCGATCCCCTTTGACGTTCTTATCTCACAGATTTTACAGTCTGGGATAACGCGCAGTCCGAGAGCTAAAGGCCAAGAGCCGCTATCCGATAGGGACCTCTCGCTGCGCTCGAGGTTTCAGAAAAAATCGCTCGAGGGAAAAATTACAGCGCTATCTCCATGCCCTCAGACGCTGCCCTCACTTTTGGATAATACTCGCGGGCCTGCTTGACGACCGCGTCAATGCAAGAGTCAGAATGATCAGGGTCGTGGTGGAAGAGAATAAGTTCTTTCGCGCCGCTTTCCATCACCACGTTGATAGCTTCACGCCAGTGGCTGTGTCCCCAGCCTTGTTTGCGCGCGGCATATTCTTCAGGAAGATATTGGGCGTCGTAAATGAGCACGTCAGCGCCTTCAGCCAGCTTGCGGACGCTCTTGTCAAACACCGGATCGCCCGGCTCATTATCCGTGGCGTAAACAATGACTTTGCCCTGAGTTTCCATGCGGAAGCCCAAGCAGCCCTGCGGATGGTTGAGCCACATGGCCTGCACAGTGCAGCCTTCAAGCTGAGTGCGGCCTTCGTCGATGGTGCAGAACTGGCGGTGCGCGGCCATGTCACTCATGTTCACGGGGAAATATGGATCGGCCATCTGCTCTTCAAGCGCTTGTTGCAGACCGCGCGTGCGGCTGGATGAGTGAAAAACAAAAGAGCTCTCGCGGTCGTTATACAGCGGCGAAAAAAACGGGATGCCCTGGATGTGGTCCCAGTGAAAGTGCGAAAGAAAAATGTGCGCGTTGATCGGGTGGCCATTCCGTTCCTGGGACAACTGCTTGCCCAGGTTACGGAATCCGGTGCCGCAGTCGAAAACGTAAATGTGCCCGTTGACGCGGACTTCAACACACGAGGTATTGCCCCCGTAACGCAGGTTTTCTGATTGAGGCGTGGGCGTTGAGCCGCGCACACCCCAGAATCTGACTAGCATTCGTCTTCACCTGTCGGCGCCTTCGCTTATGGCGCCTCTTCTGCTATTCGGTTCCGCGCAACTCCAAGGGGGCACAACAGTTTGTGCGGGAAATGCTCTGCTTTCTTCTATTTGAGGCAAAGTATAGTCCATTGGCATTCCCAAAAACCACTAGCTTTGGCGTTCCAGCGTAATCAAATGTGTACTTTGGGATGAATATGAGGTAGGTGTACTTTCGTGCTGCGGAGCTTAATGAGGATTTAAGAATCGATTAAGATAAACCTCCTGATGCTTTTCCCCGATTACAAAGAGTTTTCCCGGCTGGCTGCGACGGCAACGCTGGTGCCGGTGGCCAAGACCGTTGCTGCTGATCTGCGCACGCCTGTCTCGGCTTTTCTGAGCGTGGCCGCCGACGAGCCCAACGCGTTTCTGCTGGAGTCGGTTGAAGGCGGCGAAAAAATTGGCCGATACACGTTTCTTGGCGCGCGACCTTACATGGTTCTGCGCGCGCGGGGCCGCCAGATCACCCTTGAGCGTATAGGCGACCGCAACGGCAAAAAATCGCAGCAGGAAGGCGACGTCTTCAAGGTCCTCGATAGCCTTTTGCGCGAGCATACTCCTGCCTCCGTTCCCGGACTTCCGCCGTTTACCGCAGGCGCTGTCGGATTCTTTGCCCACGATGCTGTCCGCCAAATTGAAAAGCTCCCTGTTATCGCCAAGGACGATCTGCAAATTCCCGACTGCAACCTGATGTTTTTCGATCGGCTGCTGGCGTTCGATCACGTGCGGCATGAAATTTTCATCATCGCCACCGCCGACGTGCGCCGCCAATCTCCCAAGCAGGCGTATGCGCAGGCGCTGCGCGATATCGCCAGGATCGAAAAGAAGCTGGCTGCACCTCTTCCGGCAAAATTCCTGCGCGCGCCCAAGCCAAAAACCGGCAAGGTCAAGGTCGCGATATCGGTAAGCAAAAAGCATTTCATCAGCACCGTAGAAAAAATCAAGGAATACATCATGGCCGGCGACGTCTTCCAGGCCGTGCCATCATTGCGGCTTGAGCTTGAGCCTGGCGTTGAGCCGCTGAATATTTACCGGGCGCTGCGGCGTGTGAATCCTTCGCCGTATATGTACTTCCTCCGCATGCAGGAGATGACCGTTCTGGGCTCATCGCCGGAAATGCTCGTCCGTGTGACCGGACGCAAGCTTGAGTATCGGCCCATTGCGGGCACGCGCAAGCGCGGCCGTGACGAAGCCGAGGACCGCCGCCTGGAAGAAGAGCTGCGCCACGACGAAAAAGAGCGCGCAGAGCACGTCATGCTCGTCGACCTGGGCCGCAATGACGTTGGCCGCGTCAGCGACTACGGCACCGTCCGCGTCCGTGACCTGATGTTCGTGGAGCGCTACTCGCACGTCATGCATCTGGTCTCCGCCGTTGAAGGCACCCTCAGGGCCGACCTTACACCCATCGCCGCGCTGTCATCCTGTTTTCCCGCCGGCACTCTCACCGGCGCGCCCAAAGTCCGGGCCATGGAGATCATTGAGGAAGTCGAGCCTGTCCGCCGTGGCATTTACGGCGGCTCCGTCCTCTACGCTGACTTCGCCGGCAATCTCGATTCCTGCATCGCCATCCGCACCATGCTGGTCAAGGGCAAGAAAGCTTACGTTCAGGCCGGCGCCGGCATCGTGGCCGACTCAGTCCCTGAAAGCGAGTACCAGGAGTGCCTCAACAAGGCACAGGCGCTGGTGCGGGCCGTTGAGCTGGCGCGATCGGGAGAGTGATTCACATCCCGAGCGCAGCGAAGAACCCTATCGCCATCCATTGAGCTGGATCTAAGCAGAGTTTGGCATGGACTTCAGGGTTTCCTTCGCGTTCCGTAGCCTGCCCTGAGCGACCCTGAGGTTGCGAAAGGGGAATCGAACGGGTGCCCTTTGCGGTTAAAACGTCTTGCTTCCGATCCCGGCGATCTCGCGCGATGTCGGCGATTCCGGCGATCACCCACCCCTCCCCCCTGGGTCATCCCAGATTGGTGTAGACTTCAGGATGCCATCCCAGATCATCCTAGATTGGCGTAGGGTTGAGCGATCAGGCCTCAATTGGCGTGGAGTTCAGCTCTTCCTCTGTGTTCCTTCGTGTCCTTTGTGGTTAAAGGCTTTTGGGGTTTCCGGCTAATTGCTAGTTGCCAATTGCTAGCGGCTTGGTTTTCAAAGACCGTCCAACACACCACTTTTTCGCTCTGGAGCGAATCTCCCACTATAGCTATTTTCTTCTCCCGAATCAATTGCGAATCAGGACATGTCCTGATTACAGTCAGCGTTACGATCAGCCGGGACGATCCGCCGTCGGCGGAGACTTTAACCCGGAAATTCTCAACCCCTGTCATCCTGGCCTTTAACTGGAAACTCTCAACCCCTTGTCATCCTGAGCGGCACGGAGCGACGCAGGGAGCGACGTAAAGTCGAAGGACCCCGAGATCGCATCCTTGACCATGCCGCTTCAGGGAGTTCTTACCGAGACATCGTCATTCTCCAGCAAACATGCAGGGCGGCGATGAGAGCAGATGCCGGTTCTATTTTCAAGGTGAAGAAGAACCAGTAAAGATCGACGGTTGATGACCCGCCTTTTGCGTCCCAACAGTAAGGCCGTAAGCGTAGACGACCTGCGGGACGCAATGAGCCTGCCCCGAGCGGAGCCGATGGAATGGAGCACCCACGGCTCCTCGACTCAACGGAACGGTCTGTTAGATTTAGAATAGAGGCTGTGTCATGGCTGTACTCGATATCTATTCAAAACGAAAGAAGGCTACACCGGACGTTTACACGTACGACGAAATACCTGCTCCGCTGCGTGGTCAGGTAGTCCACATTCTCCGCGATTTATTTGGCCATCCTGAGAGGTATGACTCAAATGGTTGTCTACAGACTTTTGAGGAAATTCACCGTTTGCTCTGTCGCGAATATGGAGTGTTTCAGCTCTCCCGCAACAGCAGGGCCACTGCAGACGGCAAAGTCATTGATTTTCTAATGAATCATGCCGACCATGAGCAGGTTCTAGACACGATCGAAGTTTCATTTCGGTTAGCGACTTGTCGAATTTTTTCCAACTCTTACGGTCCGCAACTCCATCAGAAAGAGATCGACGACGCTATTGCGGAGCTGAATGCCCGTTTTCGAGCCCTTGGCATTGGTTACCAGTACGAATCGGGAGAAATGATACGCGTGGACTCTCAGTTGATTCACGCTGAGGTTGTCAAGCCTGCGTTAGCACTGCTGGCTGCTAAGGAATATGCTGGTGCGAACGCAGAATTCCTCAAGGCATTCGAGCACTATCGCAAGGGCGATACCAAAGAGTGTCTAAACGAATGCCTCAAAGCCTTCGAGAGCACCATGAAAGCAATCTGCACTAAAAGAAACTGGCCTTTCAAGGCGACTGACGCAGCCAAAGATCTGATCGACGTGTGCCTGAAAAACAATCTGATTCCGGCGCTGATTCAATCGCATATCGGTGGAGTCCGGGCTGCACTCGAAAGTGGAATCCCGACCGTCCGCAATCGTCTTTCCGGGCACGGTCAAGGAGCCACGGTCGTCGATGTTCCGCTGCACTACGCTGGTTACATGCTCCATCTTACGGCCACAACCATTCAGTTCTTAGTCGAGTCAGAAAAGGCACTCAAGTAGGACAAAACACTGGACGTCGACTATGCCACGGCTAGCGCCTGACTGAGGTGGTGAGTTTCCCAGGCCTCGATGAGGGTCGAAAGCTGGCGGGAAAACAGCTTTTCAAAATCAGACCACTCCGTCTGTGGCATCTGCTCAATTTCGGGACGAAGCGCAAACTCCAATAAGTTCGGTAACCCTTTGAATCGTTCTGAGGCCGCCCAGTCGTTCAAGGGAATACGCCATGCGTTAAGGCCACCTATACGCTGGCAGTATGACTCAAAATCGCTTTTTGGAGGGGAATGAAATTTAGCGTACTGGAAAAAAGACCGGGATGCCTCCATATGTCCAAGCAGGCGTACATATCCCGCGGCCAACGATGATGGCGTGACACCTATGTGTTTGGCATCGGCAAGACTGTTTGCTACTTCCTTTCCTTCTGCTAAATGCCAATCTGCCATCAAGCTCTCCCATCGTTCCCCCTCGCGTAAGACCGAGCTACAAAGTCCTGCTAAGGAGTCATGCGCGAGTCGATCACTAAGCAGGAGTGCGTGTTGGAATAGCGGAAGCTCAAACTGTTTCTGAGGCCCGTCGGTCATCTGATTGGCTTGCCTAAATGGTTCACTTGACTTGAATAAACGCACGATGTTACCAGAAAGGGGCTCTCCAACCACAGCAGACGGTGAACCACAAGCCTCCAGCAGAGAGGCGATGCGTATCCAAACAACATCCGCCTCGCGGGGGTCAAAAAAGCCGCAAAAAACTCCCTCTATAAGCCAACCAACAGCTTCGAAGGCATCGCCCCCCGACGTAGTCCTCTTCTTTTCAAATGCGCTGACTAGAGGGCACAAACGGATGTCCCAGAATTGTGCCAACCGTAACGATTGCAATCTGCTCATTCCTCGCTCCCGTTATCACTCTTGCCTTTCGAAACCCAGTTCAAGGGTGAGAAATACGCATCATCGGGCTTGCAAATTTTCGTGTGGCCACATTCCTCAAACTCTTCTTGATCGCCATCATACTTATCTGGATTTACAACGTAGTCTTTTCTGCCCCAAAGGATCTGAGCCCGAAACGCGGGTTCTGACTTGTGACGATGTGCATTTTTCTCCGTTTTACTGCGCAGTTTGTTGAGCAGTCCTTTGCCACTTAGATCCTGGTATGCGGGAGAGGCCTTCAGAACCGCATCCAGAATCCCACCTAGGAATGGAGAATTCACCAATGTTCCGACTAACCCTGCGGGCGCATAGCCTCCTATTGCTGGCGCGAACAGCCGTAAATCACACTTCAGAATTAAAGATTTACCACCGGCCTTCTTGTCAACGGCATTTCGAATTACGACCCCTCCTTCCGAATGGCCTGCCAGTATCACCTTTTGATATTGCCTGTCTTTAGGCAGGGCGGATATTTCCGTCGACTCCTCAACTTCCTCAGAGTCCACAAGGACCGGAGCCAGATCAACACTGAAATGGCTTGGCTCAGGTCTGAAAATAATCTTGTCCAAAAAAGTCAGGAGACGGTCTGTCGAAGAGTGTATCCGCTCCCATACGCCCTTATAATCAAAGAAAAATAGATCAACCATGGAGAAATGCTGCGTCCAACTATCCTCGTCCACCATCAGATGAAACTCATTCCATGTTCCATAAGCATCACCCCCAAAGCCGTGCACAAAAACGATTGCGGTCGATACATCCTCAAAAGGTGAAATTAGCGCGAAGCTGTTCGGAAAGCCGTTGAAGTAGTGATAATAATGTCTCTGACCTTCGAGCTCATCTTCCATTGGGGTGGTCATTTCAGCCTCAGTGTGGGAGCCGAAGTATACACTAGGCTGTTGGTGTGAGCACGAAAATGTGTTCCATTCTTTGAAACAAGAGGTTGCCAATCCCTTAATCAGACTAAAACTGGCAGGCTTTCTAAGAGATTGTTAACCCTGCAGACAACTGCTGGCGATGAGCGCGGAGCGAGGTTGATGCTGGATCGGCATGGGCGCACTCCTTGGGCGCCACTGTTCGTCCATTTTTCATGTAATTCACAAGGTGGTGAGTTCGTCAAAAGAGCCTTGATTGTCTGAAAGAAAAACAGGACGCCATTGCCGTCGTCCCTGCAAAACAATCCAAATAAACTTACGATCCCAAAACTTTCCTACGCTGGCTGGCGTCGCCAATCACCTCCGACGGCCAACGCCATCCAGCTGCTTACATCACCCCTTACCGCTTCAACGCTGCCCGGATCTTTGCCAGATGGTGCCAGCTGTGCCGCAGCGCGTGGTCCTCAATCACGAACTGCGCCGTCATGGGCGCGCCAAAGCTCAACGAGAATGGCGCTGCCTGGTCGAGTTCAGCATCGGTCAAGGCGCGAACCGCAGCTGCCGCTTCACGGCTGTTTTTGCGCAGCAGTTCAAGCGTTGCGGCCTTGGTCGCGGACGCCTGGTCCTGGGCGTGCTTGGCATTGATTTGTGCCACGGCGTCCCAGCTAACGTCGGTAACGGCGTTGCCGCCGGCGACGGCACGCGCCACGTCAATTTCAATCGGGTACATGCTGGCAACATGGTGCACGATCACGCCGACGGAGCGATGGTCGGTGCCGGAGACCGGCAGATGCCACTCAGCTTCAGAGATTCCTTCAGCAAACGCGGCCAGACCGGCGGCGCCTTGCTCAATGCGGTCAGCCAGCAGCGCCGCGCGAGGGCTTGCCGGAGTCTCTTTCTTGAGCAGATGCGGGCCAGGAGCCTCCTGAGCGCCGTTGCGCGTGGCAACAACCTCAAGGTATTCAGCGGCAACCAGCGTGGTGTTGCCGGGCGCGGCGTTATGTTCTGCCCACAGGCGGACAAGCTCACTGCGCAGGACCTTCTGCCCGCTTGCGTCCAGCGATGCGAAGGCGCGCGTCATGGGGCCGTAATTCACTCGGAAGAATTCCACCACTGCATCCGGCGGGAATGGATATTCAAAGCGATACAAGCGCGGCGTGAGTTTCAGCGTGGCAATCCCGTCGCTGAAGCGTTCGCGCACTGTGGCTTCATCGCCCCACAGCGCGGGCGACGGCATTCCGGAAGGAGCAATGTGTCTGGCAATCGTCTTGAACATCAGGCCGATGAAACCGCTGGGCGTCCAATTGGCCATGGCAATCGTTCCGCCGGCCCGGCATACGCGCGTGAGTTCCGCCGCAACCAGTTCCGGACGCGGCGCAAACATCGCTCCAAACATGCTGGTCACCGCGTCAAACTGCGCATCCGCATACGGCAGCGCTTCGGCGTCGCCTTCTTCAAAAGTGATGTCCAGTCCTTCCGCGGCGGCGCGCGTTCGCGCTTGCTCAAGCCAGTTGGTTGCGATGTCACAGCCGGTCACCTTCGCGCCCGCTCTTGCGGCAATCAGGGCAAGCTGTCCGGCGCCGCATCCCACGTCGAGGAGCCGCGTTCCCGGTTTAATTCCAAGCCGCTGGTAAAACACCTCCGCGTCTTTCTCCATGTAGCGCGCAAAAACGTCGTAATCTCCGGACATCCATGTCGCCTTCAGGCGCGTTTTGAGTTGATCAAAATCTGCATTCGTCAATATTTCTTTTGCAACAGCATTCGTCGTCATCCGTGGCCATCTCCTTAACCTATATTGGATCGGCGTTCGATCTGTTTACACTATGCGGCTTGCGCGGCCTTGAATACTTGATCGAGCGTCCCGTATTCTTGGCCCAAACACCTATAATGGCAGCGAGGCTGTTTTGATGGATGTGCTTTCCGATGTGCTGAAGGTCGTAAGGCTCGACGGCGCGTTTTTCTTCCATGGTGAGTTCTCCGCGCCGTGGTGCTTTCAGTCATCTGAATCAGCCGCGATCACGGCATGTCTCTCGCCCCACGCTGGGCACCTGATCATCTACCATTTCCTCACCGAAGGCCGCGCCTACGCCAGGCTTGAGGACGGAACGCGCGAAGAGTTGACAGCCGGCGACATCGTCGTCTTTCCCCACGGCGACGCGCATTTTCTCGGCAATGGCCCACCGGTAAAACCAGTGGATTCATTCAAGACTTTCGGCCCCAACCTCACTGAAGGCGTCAAAGTCGCGCGTTACGGCGGTGGCGGAGAGCTTACCCGCTTCGTCTGCGGCTTTCTGGCCTGTGAGCCGCGGATGAGCCAGGTCTTCCTCGCTGGCTTGCCGCCAATCCTGAAAGTGCACGTGGTCAATGAACCGTCAGGCCAATGGCTGGAAAATTCCATTCGCTTCTCCGTCAGCCAGATGAGCGGCGCGAATGATGGCACCGGGCTGGTGCTCGCCAAGCTCTCTGAAGTGTTGTTCGTTGAAACCCTTAGGCGTTACATCACCAACCTGCCGCCTGATCAGATCGGCTGGCTTGCGGGCGCGCGCGATCCTTTCATCGGCCAGGCGCTGGCGCTTATGCACAAAAAGCCCGCTGATCCCTGGACCGTTGAAGAGCTGGCGCGATGCGTGGGTTTGTCACGTACGCGATTTGCGGAGCGCTTCAACCATTTTCTTGGTGAACCGCCCATGTCTTACCTTGCCCGATGGCGTGTGAAACTCGGCGCAGAACTCCTTCAGTCCACCGAGCATAGCGTAGCTGAAGTCGCCGCGACGGTCGGCTACGGCTCAGAAGCCGCTTTCAATCGCGCGTTCAAGCGTGAGTTGAATTCTCCTCCGGCACAATTCCGCCGCAAGCGCAGCGCCGCACCACCGGCGGAAGGTGTACTCAAGAAGCGTAAAGGCGCATGATCACCCACTCAACCTGTTAGGATTGTCAGCTTCCCTGGAGGATGTGGATGAGAAGTTTATCGATCAAAGCACTTGCAATTCTTGCCGCCAGCTTCTTTCTCGTGTCAATCGCCATTTCGCAGGAACAGAAAGCTCCCATCAAGAACGTGGCTGAAGTTGTCACTCGTTATGTCCGTTGCGGCTCGCTGCTGCAGCCGGAAAGCGGCAAAGTGCAGCGCAATGTGCTGATCACTATCCAGGGCGAACGCATTCAGCAGGTGCAGGAAAATACTCAGCCTCCATCTGGCGCTCAGGTGATTGATCTCTCTGACCATACCTGCCTGCCCGGGTTGATTGATACGCACACGCACACGCTTTTGCAGGGCGACATTGCCGCCGCCGACTACGACGAGCAATTGTTGAAGCAGTCAACGGCTTACCGCGCAATTCTTGGGACACGCTCCGTGCGTCGCGCGCTGGATTACGGCTTTACCACCATTCGCGACCTTGAGACCGAAGGCGCTGGTTATGCTGACGTCGATTTGAAGACGGCCATCAACAACGGAATCATTCCCGGCCCACGCATGAAAGTCGCCACACGCGCCATGGATGTAACCGGCGCTTATCCGCTTTCAGGATATTCTCCGGAAATTACAGTCCCGCACGGTGTCCAGGTCGTCGATGGCCCCGAAGATGGCCGCAAAGCCGTGCGTGAGCAGATCGGCTACGGCGCAGACTGGATCAAGGTATATTCTGACCGCAATTATTTTGTGCGTCCGGACGGAGTCCTGGATGACATTCCAACTTTTACGCTCGACGAACTGCGCGCCATCGTGGATGAAACTCATCGCCAGCACCACAAAGTAGCGTCGCACGCCATGGCGCTCAACGGCGTACACAACTCGGTTGAGGCCGGCGTGGACTCAATCGAACACGGCACGATGCTTGATGACGAAGGGGCCGCCTTGATGGCGAAAAAAGGCACCTGGCTTGTGCCCACGCTATACACTTTCCAGCACGGGGTGGAACTGGGAACAGGTCACGGTCAGG
>Ga0105245_10002079_pt1 | contig 18171 bp, 15 predicted proteins | sample KBSM54metaG_FD_81523 | JGI IMG/M metagenome (GOLD analysis project Ga0105245, IMG submission 81523) | Miscanthus rhizosphere microbial communities from Kellogg Biological Station, Michigan, USA - KBS M5-4 metaG | ecosystem: Host-associated > Plants > Roots > Rhizosphere > Soil | place...
ATCCGGCTCGGCGATTTCGCAGGCAAGCCGATCTTGGTTGTGAACACCGCCTCGCAATGCGGCTACACCCCGCAGTTCACCGGATTGCAGGACCTGTGGAAGCGCTTTCATGACAAAGGTCTGATGATCGTCGGCGTTCCATCGAACGATTTCGGCGGTCAGGAGCCGGGCGGCGCCACCGAGATCGCGGCAACGGCGCACTCCGAATATGGCGTGAAGTTCCCGATGGCGGCCAAGGCCGAGGTGAAGGGCGCGAAGGCGCACCCGTTCTTCAGATGGGCGGCGTCGGAGCGCCCGCAGGACGTGCCGCGGTGGAACTTCCACAAGTACCTGATCGGCCGTGACGGCCACATCGCCGCAGTGTTTGCCTCGAGCGTCGACCCGACCGATACGCGCGTCATCACGGCGATCTCGAAGGAACTGAACTAACGCGCCCGCAAAACAAAAGCGCCGCGCAGATTGCGCGGCGCTTCGTCATTTCTGTCCGACGCGTCAGGTCGTGATGCCGTGACGGTCGTGGTTGTTCGTGTGATGGTCGCCCGCGAGCCAGCGCTTGAGCTCGGAGTGGCAATCCTTGAGCCGCATGGCGTTGATCTGATCGACCTCCGGGTGGTCGATCGTGAACTCGACCTTCAGACCGTCCGGGCTCGCCGAATAGATCGACTTGCAGTAGCCGTGATCGGTTTCGCGGAACGGCAGGCCGGCCGCCTGAATGCGATCACCGATTTCCTTATAGGTTTTCTCGTCCACCAGCATGGCGAAGTGCTGGCCCTGCTCGGGACGCTGCGCCTTGAGGGCCTCGTAGGCATCCTGGTCGGCATACTGGAAGAACGCCAGCGCGCCGCCGTCGGCGAGCGAATAGAAGGTGTGGCAGTAATCGATCTCGCGCCCGACGCTGCCGTTGTAGGCGCGCTCGCACCAGGTGGCGGTCAGCGGAATGCCGATTACGTCCTCCCAGAACTTGCGATTGGCCTCGTGGTCCTTCACCACGAACGCGTAGTGGTGGAGCCGCTTGGGCAAGGTCTTGAGGGTATTGGCCTTGGGCTGAGCGTGAACGTTCATCGCCAGATCCTCCGTGAAATTTTGCGTAGTCTAGGCCGATTTGGCCTGCACTCCAACCGTTTCAACCCCCGCCGGATGCATGGCGGCATGCGGCTCGACGGCACCCCGCACGCGATCCATTAACGCTCCCGCATCTGCGGGCAATTCGTCACCACGCCAGGCGACGTGCCCATCGGGGCGCACCAGCACCAGCTTGCGTTCGTAAAGCACGGCAATATCCGGAATATCGAGCCCGATCACGGTCAAGGGCACGCGACGGTCTCTCGCAGCGGCGACCATCGCGTCGGGCGCCGGCGCACCCGGGAACGTGAGCAACGTGAAGCCGCGGCCGAACAGATCGAGTGTCGAGCGGCCATCGGGCAACCAGACATGGGGCGCGCGGCAGCCGGGATGGCTCGTCTGCGTGTACTGGCGCGAATCCTCCGGCTCCGGCGGCAGTGGGCCGTCCGGCACCACGATCGGCGAGCCCTCGTAGCGGTAACCGAGGTGGGTGTTGAGCGGATTTTCCCAAGCCTGCGAATTTGCGGTGGACAGTCGCTTGCCAAGGTCGGTCCGCACCTGCGCTCCCTGCGGCGTCTCGTCGGTGACATGCGGCACCGGCTTGCGTGAGCCATAGCGCTGGAAATTCAGCATGGCCTCGTCGCACTGCCGAATGCCGACCGGGCGCCGCTCGGGCTCGTAGCTGTCGATCAGCCAGCGGCCACCCCAGCCTTCGTGCAGAGCCGCAAGCTTCCAGCCAAGATCCACGGCATCACCGATCCCGGTGTTCATGCCGAGCCCACCGTTCGGCGGCGTCACATGCACGGCGTCGCCTGCGAGCAGCACGCGGCCGCGCTGATAATGGTCGGCGACCACGCGCCGCCGGATCCAATGGCCGAACTTGACGATCTCGAAGGGCCGACCGTCGCCGATGGCGCGGCGGACTTCCGCTGCCGCATCCACACTGTCCGGGTCGGTGTCCGGCTCGCCGTGGACCATCAACCGCCAAAGGTCCTTGCCATCGGCCGGCGTGAGGCTTGCCCACGCGCCCTCGGGTCCGACGATGACATAACGGCCGGCCTTGCCCTTGCCGTGACCGCTCCACAGGTCTTTCGACCTGAACATGATGTTGAACGAGTGATTGATGAGCTCGATGCCGCGCATCTGGATACCGAGCTGCTTGCGCACCATACTGCCGATACCGTCACAGCCGACGAGGTATTGCGCGCGCATCTGCTCGCGCTTGCCGGTGGTGTGGTCGAGCAATTCGCCGACGACATGGTCGCCCGTGTCACGGAACGATACGAGTTGGCAGCGATAGCGCAGCGTTACCGACGGCAAGGTGCGCGCGGTCGCGGCGAGAATGGGGTCGAACACGAACTGCGGGCAGTGCGCGAAGCCCTCAGGGCTGGTCGGGAACGGGGGGATGTCCTTGAGCGCGGGCATCGGGATGCGCCCGATCTCGTGGCCGGCCAGGCTCGTGACGAACACGTTGTCGAACGGGAAGTCTTCCGGAAAGCCCCAGTGCTTGACCTTCTCGGCAATGCCCCAGCGGCGGCAGAACTCGACCGTACGGATCCCGGTCGCGAACATCTTGGCGTCGACGACTTCGCCGTCGCCCTGTTCGACCAGCAGGCAAGGAACGTTGCGCCACCCGAGCTCGACCGCCAGGGCGAGCCCGACCGGGCCGCCGCCTACGATCAGCACGGGAGTGGTCTGCGTCATCTTTTGGCCCGGCGGCAGATTTCGCAAGCGTCCCCTCTCCCGTCGCCGGGAGAGGGTTCGTCATCGCGCGGTTTACTTGATGTTGAGCGGAGCTCCGTCGAGATCCTCGGCGCGGTCAACCTTGATCACGACCGCCCAGCCCTTCTGCTCGGGATCGCGGTCTTTCTCGGGTTGCACGACCTTGCTCCAAACGGCGTCACGGGTCGGCCCCGACTTGTGCAGCTTGGCCGTGCCATAGAAGCGCGCGATGCCGCCCTTCGGCAACATGCCCGACTCGCGCAATGCCGGCTTGCGGAAGAACACCGTGATCTTGCTGCCGTCCTGAAGGCCGGCGTTGGTGGTGCCCTTGCCGCGCTCCCAGATCGCGAGGTGCTCGTCGTCGAACACCAGCACGCTGCCGCGCGGCGTCACCTGCGCAAAGCCGTTTGGCAGCACAGTCGCGACCAGGCAAGGGGTCGCGGGAAAAGCGGTATTAATATGTTCCTGCAGAGGTTTCGGAATGCTGGCCACAATATGACTCCTAGCTTGGGGTGACATTGATACGGCCCGCAACGCGGGCCGTTCAATACTGGATCGGGCATACGATCGATATGCCCGCGGCATGAAGCTTGGTTGGAAGGCCTATTTCAGACGCTTGTTGGCTTCCTCCACGAAGCTCAGATCGGAATATTTCTTCACGTCCATCTTGGCTTTGAGAAAGCCGACGTCCTGCTGCAGATCAATCGCGCGCTGCAGATAGTCGAGGTTCGGCCTGAAATTGGGATCGCGATAGAGATCGTCCTTGGTGTACATGCGCTGGAACGCGGTCGCCGGCAACTTGCCGACGCGGGTCGCAACCTCGAGCAGCGCATCGCGGTTCTTGGGATCCATGTAGAAGCGCAACGTCCGCAGCGCGTCTTCCATCAGGTCGTTGACCGCCGCCTTGTTCTTTTCGAGGAAGCCGGCGCGCGCCGCCCACACCACGAACTCGGACGGACCGCCCATGGCATCCTTCACCGTGAACAGCGGGCTGGCGACTTTGACCAACTCAGGGTCGATCGAGAACGGTAACACCGACGTGATGAGATCGACCTTCTTGTCGGCGAGCAGCGCGCGCATGTTGGGGAAAGCAGCCTCGACCATGGTGTAGTCGCGCTTGTCCTCGAGTCCGGCTCGCTTGAGCCGGGCGCGCATGGCGATATCGACTGCCGCTCCCGGACCCACGGTCGCCGCAATGCGACCCTTCATGTCCTCGACCTTCTTCACCGGGCCATCCTTGAGCACCATGTAGGGCGACGTGTAGAAGCCATCGACGCCTTCCTGCGCTTCATCGGCGATGACACGCAGGTCTTCCATTCCGGCGTTCTGCACGGCGAGCGCGAACGAGGAATAGGCGAACAGTGCGATGTCGAGCTCGCCGGCGCCGAGCGCCTGGATCATCGGCGGCGTGCCCTGGAAGCGGAGCAGGTCGACCTCGTAGGTCTTGCCCTTGTGCTTCAGGAGCTCCGGGCGCTCGAACAGGATGGTCGGCGAGTTGTTCACCGGCACCACCCAGGAAATGCGGACTTTGACCGGCGACTGCGCCTGGCTCGCGCTGACGCCAAAAATCGACAATGCGGCCGCCACGGCCAATATGGTTCGTTTCATGTTCATTCCTCCCATTCGATTGAACGTCGGCCCCTGCATTCGCGCAGACAATAGGGCCTCACGGCACATTGCCGCAACCGCTCAAGCCGTGGTCGGCTCCTGCGCTTCCTGGTGCCACTTGAGCAGGCGCCTGCGCAGCACGGCCATCAGCTTGACGAGGGCATAGCCGACGATGGCGATCTCGATGATGCCGGCGAAAACGCCAAGGGAATCCGCCATGCGCGAGGCCGTCTGCATCGTGCCGCCCACGCCGTAGCCGCCCATCGCCATTTCGGTCAGCACGCCCACGATCAGTGCGATGGGCAAGGCCACCTGCAGGCCCGTGAAGATCTGCGGCAGCGCAGCCGGAAGCAGAATCTCCCACAGCAAGGCGCGCTCGCTTGTGCCGAGATTGCGCGCGGACCAGATGATCTCCTTTTCGACAGCATAGACGCCGACCACCGTCGCGGTGACGATCGGGAAGATCGTGTTGAAGGCGATCATGCTGATCTTCGAGACGTCATAGAAGCCGAGCCACAGCACGATGATCGGCAGGAATGCGATCTTCGGGATCGGGAACCCGATCGAGATGATCGGATCAAAGAACCAGTAGAAGAAGCGCACGCGCGCCATCGCGAGCCCGATCAGAACGCCGAGTACGGCAGAGATCGCGAAGCCGGCAAGCGCGCGCCACAGCGTCAGACCAACGGCGACAAAGAGTTCGCCCGACGTGAGTTCACTCGCCATACGCTCGAGCACGCGACTGAGCGGCGGCAGCAGGAAAGGTGTCACTGCGCCGCTGCGCGCGAAAATTTCCCAGGCAACGAGCAGCACGATCACCGGCGCCCAGGCAATCAGCCCCCAGCCGAATACGCGCGCGACCTCGGGCAGGTCGAAAGCCCTCCGTTCCGGCGGCGACGGCGCCAGGGTGTGCTGGTCTATTCCCGCCATCGCAGCACCCAGCGGTTGAAGGCCAGATAGAGGCGGTCGGCGAAGAAGCCGAGCATGGCGACGGCGAGCACGACCGCGAACATGCCGTCGTAGTTGCCGCCGTCGCCGAGGAAGCCGATGAGATAGCCGAGCCCCTTGCGCGCGACGATCAGCTCCGACGCCACCAGCAGGATGAACGAGAGCGCAAGTGCGGTGCGGACGCCATTGAGCATTTCGGGCAGCGCGCTCGGCACGACGACGTCGAACAGCGTCTGCAGGCGGCTGGCGCCGAGGCTGCGCGCCGACCAGATCAATGTCTGCTCCGCCCCGCGCGCACCGTTGTAGGCGCCGATCGTCACTGGCAGCATGCAGCCGAGGAAGATCAGCAGGATCTTCGACGTGTCGCCGTAGCCGAGCCAGAGCGCGGTCACGGGAATGAGCGCCGATTTCGGCAGCGGATAAAAAATCTCGACGATCGGGCTCATCACGTAGCGCAGCGGACGCCACCAGGCCATGGCGATGCCGAGCGCACCGCCGACCACGATCGAGATCAACAGACCCGTGCCGCCGCGATAGAGCGAGGAGCCGGTGTTGACCCAGAAATCCCCTTCGGTGACCAGGTCGTATCCCGAAACCAGCACGTTCGGGAGCGGCGGCAGCACGCCGGTCGACACCCAGTCGAACCGCGTTGCCGCCAGCCACAACAGCAGCAGCAGCAGGATCGGCAAATAACGGAACAGTCCGACGCCGAGCGCGGGACCGACGCGGGCGAGCGCCGCGCTCATGGCGCGCGACCCATTTGCGCCTTGATGGCCTCGGCGCGCACCAGTTCCCAGATCTCGTCGACCTTGTCGATGAACGGCTTGGTCTTGGTCAAATGCGGATCGCTGCGGTCGAACTTGGTTTCGATGATCGCCTTGATGCGGCCAGGGCGCGCCGACATCACGGCGACGCGCTGGGCCAGATAAACCGCTTCCTGGACGTCGTGGGTCACGAAAATCACCGTCTTGGGTGAACGTTGCCAGATGCCGAGCAGCTCTTCTTGCATCAGACTGCGTGTCTGGGCGTCGAGCGCGCCGAACGGCTCATCCATCAGCAGGATCTTCGGATCGATCGCGAGCGTGCGGGCGATCGCGGTGCGCTGCTTCATGCCGCCGGAAAGCTGCGAGGGATAGCTGTCCTCGAACCCGTGCAGACCGACGAGGTCGATGAAGTCCTGTGCACGCTTCTCCTGCTCGCCGCGCGGCAAGCCCGCGCGCTTGAGCCCGTACATGACGTTGGCGCGCACGGTCTTCCAGGGAAACAGCGCGAAATGCTGGAAGACGATGCCGCGATCCGGCCCCGGCCCGCGCACCGGCTTGCCGTCGACGGTGATCGTGCCCGCTTCGGTCGGCAGAAAACCGCCGAGGAGATAGAGCAAGGTCGACTTGCCGCAGCCCGACGGACCCAGCAGTGCAATGAACTCGCGATGACCTACGGCGAGCGAGACGTCGTCGACAGCAAGCACCGGGCGGCCGTGCGCCGGCCGATACATGTGGCTCAGACGGTCGATGACAATCTGCGACGCGCCGGCGCCGTTACCTTGCGCCATGACGTTACCCGCGTGCGCCGGCCACCCGGCCGAGCTTTTCCAGCGTGAGATTGAGCGAATTGCCTTCCGGATCGGCGAGCGCGGCTTTGCGCGCCGTCGCCAGCGCCGCCGCGGCATTGGCGTCCGTGTCGGGACCAGCGTTGGCGGCGGCGAGCGCGGGGTCGACGATCGTGTCCATCAGCCGCAGGAAATTGCCCTGCCCGCGTCGATGCGTGTCGCTGTATCCCTTGATCAGGCGGGCGCACTCGGCCACCTCGCGTGCCAGCGCAGGCTCACGCTTGAGCGCCGCGCCGACCGCCGCCAGCCAGCGTTCAATCAGCTTCTGCTCGACGCCGTAGCGGTAGCCGCGGCGGCGCCAGGGCTTCAGCCGCGCCATGGTACGCAGCATCACGAAGCCGAACACCGTGCTGGTGCGGATGTGCAGGCCGACGTTGAACGAGTCACGCCGGCCGGTGCGCTCGGCCCAGCGCGTGATCGGTCCGGCGATGAACGCCGGCATGATCGAGCAGAACTCGTCGAGACCGGGTTTCAGGAACTCGGTGACGATCACCGGCTGCTCGGACTTGCCGCCCGCCCCTTGCCGCACACGCTCGATCCGGCCCATGCGCGTCTTGATCTGCGCCACCCGGATCACGTCCTCGTAGGCCATCCACAGCGCGAGATAGCGAGCTGTCTCGCGCGTGACCGTGAAGTCGCCTTTGGCGGCGCGCTCGGCCGCGAGGATTGGGTCGAGACGGTCGAGATACAGTTTGGCGTAATCGTAATCCTGATAATCGAAGGTGCGCGCCGCGCCTTCGAGCACGATCTCATGGGTGCTGGCCGGGAAATCGCGGGCGATGCGGTCGCGCAGGCCAAGCAAGGTCGGCGCCGGTTCGGGCGTCGCCGTTGATACCGGATGCGGCTTGATGCGCGGCTGCAGCTCGATGACTTCGCCGCGGGCGACCGACAGCCCGTAGTAGAAGCCGCGCATGTTGGCGTCGCTGCCCTTGCCGTCGCCGCGGATCGCGCGCTCGAAGGCCTCGACCGGCATCGGCATCAGCCCCGAGCCCGCGATAGCGCCAAGCAGCACCGCATTGATGACGGTGCCGGCGTCACGCGCCGCGCGTGCGAAATCACCGCCGATGACCTTCTTCGCCATGCGGCGGATGGCTGTGTCGAGCTTCTCGACGTCGAGCCGGCTGTCGGCCATGCCCATCTTTTCGTCGAGCAGATAGAAGCGGTGCGTGGAGGTAATCAACACCGTGCGGTCCGGCGTGACGAACCCGTTCTGGCAGGCGCGGCTCGCCTCGGCGAGTTCGCTTGCCACCATCAGGTCGATGTCGCCGGCCTGCGGATAGAGCGCCATCACCGGCTCGGGCTTGCCAGGCTCGAGCTTCTCGCGAAACACCTCGAGATAGTAGGTCGTGGCGCCGGTCCGCTGGGCGACGCCGGGCACCGAGGTCGCCTGACAGATCAGGTTCTGGTCGCGCGCGGCCGCGATGATCCAGTCCGTCATCACGCCGCCGCCCTCGCCACCGAGCGCCGAGATCAAAATCGTTACTGGACGCGTATCGGCCATGGATTACTCGGCGGCCTGCGCCAAACCAACCTCACCGATCAGCGGCGTCGGCGGCGCCGGCGGCGTCGCCATCCAGGCAATGACGCGGCGGCGCAGGCGATCGAGCCCGCGTTCGATCATGCCCGGATTATGGACAAGCTCGGTCTTATAGAAGCTCGGGCACAGGATCGCGGCATGCGAGACCTCGCCGCACAGCCCGCAGCCGACGCAGCTCTCGATCACGGTGGCGACCGGATCGCGCCGCAACGTATCGGGATTTTCCTTGATCGTGAGCGACGGACAACCCGAGAGCCGGATGCAGGAATGATCGCCGGTGCAGACCTGATCGTCGATGCCGAACTTCGGCTTGGCGACGCGGCGGCCGGCGGCGATGTTCTTGGCGTCCTCGGCGCGCACGCGGCGCTGCTTCGCCAGCATGCACTCGCCTTCGGCGATGATGACCTTGAGGCCCTTCTCCGCCGTGGTCAGCGCCTCGCGGATCACCTTCGAGACCTTACCGACCTTGTAGTTGTTGACCGTGCGCATCCACTTGATGCCGACGCCGCGTAATGCGTTCTCGATCGACTGGTCGCCCTTCACGAGGCCGTCGCGGCGCTGCATCGATGACGGCAGGAACTGCCAGCCGGTCGCCGAGGTGTAGCCGTTCTTGATGACGATCAGCACGCTGTCGGCGTTGTTGTAGGTCGCCGACGCCACGCCGGTGGTGAGGCCGTTATGCCAGAAGCCGCCGTCGCCCATGATCGAGATCGTGCGCTTGGCGAAGTTCGAGGAGATGCCGGTCGAGCTGGCGAGACCGAGCCCGTAGCCGACGCAGGTGTTGCCGACATTGAACGGCGCGTACATGCCGAAGCTGTGGCAGCCGATGTCGCCCGACACATGCGTTGGCCCAAGCACGCGCTCGGCGAGCTTGATCGAGGAGAACATCGGCCGCTCCGGACAGCCGGTGCAGAAGGTCGGGTTGCGGCCCGGAATGCTGGCGCCGAGGATGTCGTTCGCCGTCGCCTTATAGCCGGCGATGCGCTCGGCCTGCGCCTTGGCGTCGTCGATCAGCCCGTCGAAGCCGGCCGGGCGCACCTTGTCGAGGAACGCCGTGAGGCCCTTGAGCACGACGTCGGCGGTGTACTCGCCGCCCATCGGCAGCACGTCCTTACCGAACACCTTGGTGTTGATGTCGGCGCGGCGCAGGATCGTGCACAGCGCCTGCTCGATGTAATCTGGGTGCCCCTCCTCCATCATCAGCACGGCGCGCTTGCCGGCGCAGAAGGCGGTCACCTCGTCGGGCACCATCGGATAGCAGACGTTGAGAACGTAAATCGGGATACGGGAGTTGCCGAAGGCATCGGCAAGCCCGACGCGCTGCATCACGCGCAGCGCGGTGTTGTAGAGCCCGCCCTGAATGATGATGCCGAGATCGGCGATGTCGCCGGGGAAGTTTTCGTTGAGCTTGTTGTCGGCGATGAACTTGATCGCCGCCGGCATGCGCTTGTCGATCTTGAGGCGCTCCTGCGCACCGGTGAAGCCGGGTTGCGGCAGGCGCATCATGGAAAACTCAGGTTTCCCGAGCGGCTGATTGCGCGAGATCTTGCCGGGGCGGTTGGTCTTGGCCGTGAAACGGCCGTAGACGTGGCAGGTGCGGATGCGCAGTTGCATCATCACCAGCGAGCTCGACACTTCCGAAAGCTCGAAGCCCTTCTCGACCAGGTGCACAATCGACGTCAGGTTCGGCCGCGGATCGAGCAGCCACATCGACGATTTCATCGCGAACGCGTGGCTGCGCTCCTGGATGACGCTGGCGCCTTCGCCGTAATCCTCGCCAAGGATGATCATGGCGCCGCCGACGACGCCCGAGGACGAGATGTTCGACAAAGCGTCGGAGGCGACGTTGGTGCCGACCGGTGACTTCCAGGTGACCGCGCCGCGGATCGGATAGTTGATCGACGCCGCCAGCATGGCGCCGGCCGCCGCTTCGCTGGTCGGCGTTTCAAGATGGACGCCGAGCTCGTCCATCAGCGGCTTGGCGTCGACGAGCACGTCGATGAGGTGCGAGATCGGCGAGCCCTGATAACCGCCGACGTAGCTCACGCCCGACTGCAGCAGCCCCTTGGTGACCGCAAGAATGCCCTCGCCGTCGAAAACGTCGCCGTCGCCGAGCCTGAGCGATTCCACTTCGGTCTTAAATGAGCGTTCCATGGGGCGTTTCCAGCTTTTCTGTCCGGAGCGAGCGGGGTGCCGGGCGGATCGCGCGGCACGCGCCAACGGCAGGATTTCCGGCGGATTGTCGCTAAACTAGACGGGGGCCCTGCCCCGGTCAAATGCCGCAAGTCGTTGTCGGAAGCGGGTTTTCCGCACAGGCGGCGGCCCCGCCGGACTGCCTTACGGCGTCGAGCTGCGCCACTCCTCGAGCGTCTGCAGCGCGAGCCCCTGTTTCCGGTACACGCTGCTCTTGTGATAGATGCTCGCGTAGAAGTCGCAGCTCTTGCACACCGGGCGGAACTCGCCGCGCTGCTGCTCATCGATCAGCGTCATATAGGTCGGGTTCTGGGTCGAGATGATCTCGGCCAACGGCGTCGTGTTGAGATCGCCAAGCCGCAGGGTCGCGTCAACGTCGCGGCACGCGCAGCCGTTGACGATGCCGGTCGCCATCACCTGGATGGTGGTGAACAGGCGCACGCAGGCGCCTTTCTTGTAGATGTCATCGACACCGCCAACCTTGAGCGGCAGACCGGTCAGATCTTCCTGCGTGATGAAGCCGCCCCAGTTGTTGTAGAGGCCTTTGGTCAGCTTCACCGTGACCCCGGCCTTCTTGAACTGCTCGAGCAGATCCGTGATCTCGCTCTTGCGTCCGCGGATCGAGTTGCGGCCAGGATGCACCGCGATATGCACGCCGAATTTTTGGCGCTGAACGATGCCGAGCAACTGCTCAAGATTGCGCACGAGACGATGATAGACCGCCTCGGTCGACTTGGAGATTTTCAGGAACGTATCGAGATCGTGTCCGTAGACGCTGATTCCGATCCCGCCGAGACGCTTGAGGCCGACGAGGCGTTCGATGTCCTTCGGACGCGGTACGCAGAAATTCGTGTAGAAGCCGTAGCCCGTGACGCCCGGCGCGGTGTCGAGGTAATCGAACTTGTCGAAGATGTGCCGGTCCATGAACACGTCGCCGGTGCACGGCGTGAGATCGTACTCGGTGTAGCCCATGCCGACCGCCTGCGTGACGCAGGTCTGGAAGAACTCGTTCTTCATGGTCATCTTCGGCGAGTGCTTCTTGCCGTAGGCACAGAACACGCAGTCGAGATTGCAGAGGCTCGACGTCTCAATGTTGAGACTGTTGCCGCGCGGCGGAATGAATTCGACGCCACGCGCGGCGTTGACGTTGATCGCCACGGCGTTGCGCACATTGCGCACGGTCTTGATGACGGAATTCGGAAGCATCGGCGCGACCTTAGCGCATCGCGCCGCTAGGTGGAAACCGATTCGCCAAAAAGATCATGCGTTTACCTAACGCAACAGCGGCGAAAAGGCGCGTTAGAGCACGGCGTAATACTCGAAGACCGAATGATCGGCCTGGCGCTCCGCCGATCCGACGATGATCGTGCGCATCAGCCAATCGTGCTTGCCGGGGGGCGCCTCGAACAGCGGCGCGAGCCGCATGTAGTACTGCGACGGATCGACCGGCGTCAGCGCTTCCATCTTGGCCGCGGTCTCCGGCGGCGCATGGCGATAGCCCCGGTTCATCATGTAGATCTGCGTCCCGTCGTCGGCTTCGAGCATGTAGCGCGCATCGAAGGTCACCGCGTTGTCAGTGCGGTAGGTCGCCCAGTCGCCGCCGCTGTCGGGGACGACGCGCCCGTTGAGACGCGGGCCCTCGATCGTGCCGCCGGCCGCCGACACGAAGCCGCGCATCCAGCCGCCGGGCATCGGCCCGATCTTCTGGCGGATGCCGAGCTTCAACTTGATCCTGAAAGCGAACTCGAGTGTCGGTTTAGTCGGTGCCATGCGTCCCCCATTGCCTTTGCATCGGCAATGTAGAGGCTGACGTCGCGCACCGACAGCGCGAGACGCGGTCCGAATGGCTGCCAGAAGGAAGTGGTACAGGTGGGTGGGCTCGAACCACCGACCTCCGGTTCCACAGACCGGCGCTCTAACCAACTGAGCTACACCTGCGTGGCGGCAAGCTTTAGCGCATGGTCTGCCCAAGGGAAAGCCGGTTCACCCACGCCGGCCAGGCCCTCGAAAACCGCTGCGCCATCGGCACAAATGAAGAAGCCCGGGCGTGCCCGGGCTTCTCAAACTCAACGCAACCTTACGGTCATTCCTAAGGACGCAAACGCTTACAGTACGCGCCCCCCAAAGTTCGGAGATTTACGCGGCCTTGCTGAAGGCCTTCGTAACGCTGTCCTTGATCGGCTCGGCCGTGGTGGTGGCGACCTTCTGGGCGAGCGAGGTCAGTTCCTTGCTCTGCTCGGAAATCGCCTCGAACTGCTTGCGCGCGTGCGAGGTGGAGAGTTCGACGAACTCCGACAGCGACTTCACGCCAAGCAACGCAGCCGCGAAATCGAAGGCGGCGTTGGTGTTGGTGCGGGTGTTCTCGATCACCTTGGCGCTTACTTCCGAGAAGCCCTTCGACGCGGTCGAATAGGTGTCCTCGAGCACGTCGGTCGCCTCCTCGGCGGCGGTCTTCATCTTCTCGTAGTTGGTCTTGGCGCTGGCAATGCTCTTCTCTGCGATATCGCGGAATGCAGCCGGCACTTCGACGTTCGGCATCTCGAACTTCGGGAATTCGATCTTCGGCAGGCCGAACTGCGGGAACGCAGTGGTCGGAGCGAAGTTCGAGGTTTTCTTGGAGCGCGGGGAATTCACGGTGGCCTCTGACATAATGTCCATCCTCTCACGGAGACGCGTTGGGCTGCGGGTGCTGGATTTCCAATCGACGATTCGCGGCGAGGCGGTCCCACCCGAATTCATCTCGAGGACTCATATAGCATTGACTATGGTGCAATGCAACAAAAATGGTGCGGCGCAATAAAGTTACCGTCGGACGAGCCGAGGAGCTACTCTAAGGTATCACCGTAGCTTCAGAATTTGCGCCGGGTCGCATCCATGGCGGCCTGCCCTGCCGCCTGCGCCACGGCTTGCGCCTGCTCGCTCAGCGCTTTCATCTGCGTCTGTACGTATTCGCTGTGAAGCTGCAGCAGCGTCTGCGGATCCTTGGCGTGCACGAGCTTCTCGGCATAGGCGAAGGCATTCGCCACATTCTGCTCGGCAAAGCTCATGATCTTACCGGCCACTTCCTTGCCGCCGGACTGGGCCTGGCGGGACTGGTCTGTCATGGCCGTCATGGTGGAATGGGCCGCATTGACGAACTGGTCGAACGCCCGCCGCGCCTGCTCGAAACTCTGCTCCGCCATGGCGACCATTTCTGGCGGCACGTCGAACGGCATTTTCGGCTCTTTGCCCATCTCGCGCTCCGGGTCGGTGCCTCGCCCCGCCATGATTCCACCACCATTCGTACGCGACAAACAAGCCATCCTGACGCCTTTTTCGGACACGCAAAAAAGCTCGCTGGATTAAGGTTATTCGCGCTTCGCGGCAGCCGCGGGCCGGCAATCGTGGACGCTCCGGATGCCCGGCATTATGAATGAAGCGTTGATGTCCCGCGCGCGTTTTGCGTGGGCGCGGGCTCGGTGTTGTCGTCGATGAATCATGCATCCGCCGTCTCCTACCTGCGCGACCCGCGGCTTGCGGCCGTTGCCACAAGCCTCGAGCCGGCTTGGGTGTGGGGCAGCGATGGCACGTATGTGCTGTGGGCGAATGCCGCCGCGGTGGCGCTGCTCGGCGCGACCAATCTCGCGCAATTGCGCACGCGCCGCTTCACCGCGCACGATCGCACCACCGCACACGTTGTTCGCCTCGCCAACTCACTGCCGCAGAACGGCTCCGCGCGGCTCGAGCGCTTGCGTGGTTTTGGCACCGGATTTTTTCGTCTGCTCACCTGTACATGCTCGCGCGTCGTGCTCGCCGACGGCGTCTCGGCGATCCTGATCGCCGCCAACGAACGGGCCGGATCCGACCTGCCGCTCAACGAGCGCGCACGCCTGCTGCTCGAAGGAAACGATGACGCGCTCGCGGCATTCGCCACCGACGGAACGCTTCTCTACGCGACACCGACGGCGGCGCATCGCATGGCCGGCGCCAACACGCTGATCGCGTTCGAGGCCAACGCCCTTGCTGCCGAAGCGCTCGCCAGCGGCGCGTCCGCAGGCCGCACCCTGGTCGGTCCGACCAGCCTGTTGCGCGCAGGCCAGCAAGGCAATGCCATGCTGATCGCAAATTTCGTATCGCCGGCGGAGGTTCCGCAGGAGGCCCCGGCCGCCGCGCCGATCGTGGCGTCGCCACCGGTCACGCCCGAACCTGCACCGACGGCAACCGAACCTGCGCCCGTGGCGCAGTCGATCGAGCCCCCGCCGGAGCAGCCGGCAACAATCGTTCCTGTTTCCGAGCCGGCGCAAGCCCCGCCGGTCGTTGCGGCAGCGCCCGTCGAGCCGGAGAAGCCTGCATCCCCCATCACACCGCCGCAGGCCGAAGAGCCGCAGCGGCCGCACCCGCTGCGTTTTGTCTGGCAGATGGATGGCGAGGGCCGTTTCACGCTGGCGTCGAATGATTTTCTCGATCTCGTCGGTCCCGGCATCGCGCGTCACGTCGGCAAGCCGTGGAGCGAGGTGAGCGCGGCGCTCAAGCTCGACCCGGAGGGTCATGTCGCCCGCGCCATCGCCACCCGTGATACGTGGAGCGGCATCGTGCTGTCGTGGCCGGTTGACGGCGCCACGCAGCGTCTCAAGGTCGAACTGTCGGGCCTGCCAATCTACGACCGCCAGCGCAGCTTCATCGGCTATCGCGGTTTCGGCGTGTGCCGCGATCTCGACGCGCTGACGACGATCGCAAGGCAGCGCCGCGAGGCGCCGGCATCGTCCGTGCCCGCCGAACCCGCGCCGCCGAGCGCGCCGGCGGCCGAACCCAAGGCGGCAGCCGCTACCGAGCCGAGCCGCACAATCCGACCGCTCGAGCCCGCACGTCAGGTCATCACCTTCATCGGTCCAGCGCAGAACGTCGTTCCGTTCCGCGTTGTCCAGCCACCTGAGCCGAAGGGCGCGCCCGGCCTCAATGCCGGCGAACGCAACACCTTCACCGAGATTGCACGCCAATTGTCGGCACGGCTCAAGAGCAACGAGCAGCCGGCAATTGCTCCTGAGGACAACACCGCAACCGCGCTGCGCGCAGCGCCGTCGCCCGGCATCGACGGGCGCGCGCCGCCGCCCGAACCGGTCGATGTGCCCGCCAGCAAACCTGCCGAGCGCGAGGAGCCGCCGAAGCGTGAAGCCGCGCCGGCAATGATGCCCGCGGCTGCCAACGACATCGCACCGGCGGCCGCTGCGGGCGGAACGCCCAGCTGGCTGGCGCAAGGTTCCGATGCGCGTGCGCTGCTCGACCGCCTGCCGCTTGGGGTCCTGGTCTATCGCTTCGAGACCATGCTCTACGCCAATCGCACCTTCCTGGAATGCGTCGGTTACGACAGCCTGCCGGCATTTTCCGAGGCCGGTGGCATCGACAGCTTGTTCATCGAATCGAGCGGCACGTCGGGCGATTCCGGCACGCAGACCCTGACCATCACCACCGGCAACGGCGACAAGGTACCGGTCGAAGGCCGGCTGTTCTCGGTGCCGTGGAACGGCGAGAGCGCGCTCGCGCTCGTGCTGGTCGGCCCGAAGGTGCAGCACGAGGAACCGGCAAAGCCTGCGCCAGCGCCGCAGCGCGACGACAGCGAACTGCGCGAGCGGGTGCAGTCGCTCGAAGCCGAACTCGCCGCCGCCAAGCGTCAGGCCGAAACTACCGGCAACGAGCGCACGGATCTGCTCGGCAAGATCGGTCGCGACGTGCGCATGCCGCTCACGGCGATCATCGGCTTTGTCGAGACCATGCTCAACGAACGTCACGGCCCGATCGGCAACGAGCGCTACCGTACTTTCCTCACCGACATGCACTATTCAGGCTCGCGCATGCTCGCGCTGTTCGACGATCTCGCCAGTTTGTCGAAGATCGATCGCAGCAAGACCGATACGGCCGCGGGGGCCGGCATCAATCTCAACGACGTCGTGCAGGGTTGCGTCACACAGATGCAGGTGGAAGCGAGCCGCGTGCGCGTGCTGATCCGCACGTCGCTCGCCAATCCGCTGCCGGGCATCGCCGCCGAACAGGATTCGGTGCGCCAGGTGGTGCTCAACCTGCTTAGCAACTCGATCCGCTTCGCCGGCGCCGGCGGCCAGGTCATCGTGTCGACAGCCAAGGATGCTGACGGTCGCGTGCTCCTGCGGCTGCGCGATACCGGCCCGGGCCTGAGCGAGAACGACCTTGCCGCGCTACGCTCGAATGCCAAGCCGTCGGCATCGGCGGACGCCGCGGACCAGCAGCTCACGCTTGCCGTCGCACGCGCGCTGCTCGAGGCCAATCACGCCAACCTCTCCGTCACCAGCAAACCCGGCGAAGGCACGCTGGTAGAAGCCATGTTCGTCGCGGCGCGCTGATCCGCCACGGTCCCGTATGGACCGAAATGACTCGCGCCCCGCGCAACTTTCGCTAAGCTTGATCGTTCGAAACTAGTGCCCCGTTTCCGAAGTTCGCCTTCCGTTGCAGCACGTCCTGCGCGAACTTCGGAAACTTAGGGGCACTAGCAACGATATTGGCTTCTAGTGCGGCTTTGAATTTGAAGTTCCTGAACGAGATTGCGACAGTGAACGCAGGAACTTCAAATTCGTCGCACTAGTTGATCGTCGCCTCCATCGGGGGTTGGCATGTCACGCTGGATTGCGATCGTCGTAGCCGCGATGCTAAATGCGTCGGCGCCCGCACGCGCCGCCGAACCCGTCGACCTGCTGCTGGTATTGGCGGCCGACGTTTCCCGCAGCGTCGACGCCACCAAGTTCCAGCTGCAGCGCAACGGCTACGCCGCCGCGATCACCAATCCGCGCGTGATCGACGCTATCCGCTCGGGACCGCACGGCCGCATCGGCGTCGCCTTCGTCGAATGGTCGGGCGCTGCCGCGCAAAAAGTCATCATCGACTGGACGATCATCGGTGACATGGCGGCGGCGCAGGACTTCTCTGCGCATATCGCTGAGGCGCCGCGTCCCTTCGCCGATCGCACCTCGATCAGCGCCGGCATCGACTTTTCGATGACGCTGCTCGAACACTCGCCGTTTGCCGCAACGCGCCGCACCATCGATGTGTCGGGCGACGGCACCAACAACTCCGGGCGCGACGTCACTGCGGCGCGCGACGAGGCGGTCGGCAAGGGCGTCACCATCAACGGGCTCGTGATCCTGAGCGAAACACCGCTGTCGTGGAACGCCGACCACACGCATCCCCCCGGCGGACTGGCGAATTACTACCGCAACAATGTCATGGGCGGGCCCGGGGCCTTCGTGATGGTGGCGCAGAACTTCGAGTCTTTCGGGCAGGCGATCATCAACAAGCTGGTCGCCGAAATCGCCGCCGTGCCCAAACCGCAGCACCGTTTCGCCGGACGTTGATCGTCATCCGTCGTTTTGCGGTATTTTCGCCGTCATACGGATGGCGTGGTCCGCCGATATGGCGTCTAATCGTGTGACTGCCGGACTTGATCAAAAACCGATCACGGCCGCAGGCTGGGCGCCCTTGATCGGGC
>Ga0105245_10002083_pt1 | contig 18160 bp, 15 predicted proteins | sample KBSM54metaG_FD_81523 | JGI IMG/M metagenome (GOLD analysis project Ga0105245, IMG submission 81523) | Miscanthus rhizosphere microbial communities from Kellogg Biological Station, Michigan, USA - KBS M5-4 metaG | ecosystem: Host-associated > Plants > Roots > Rhizosphere > Soil | place...
GACGAGCCGGCGCAGGGTCTCGATGCTCCATTGCGGGCCGAATTTTACGAAGTGCTGCGGCAGGTCCGCGCGGATTTCAAAACCCCCATGCTGCTGGTGACCCACGATCTGGACGAATGCTTCGAGCTGGGCGAAGAAATGCTGGTCCTGCGCGAAGGCCGGCTGGTGCAAAGCGGCACGCCCGCAGCCATCCTCGAGCAGCCTGCCAATGTAGACGTCGCGCGATTGCTGGGAGTCTTCAATCTCATTCCGGCGGAGATCCGAGCCCTCGATCCGGGCCGCAACACCAGCAAAGTGCAGATGGGCGAGCATGAGCTGGATGGTCCTTATTTTCCGGGTCATCTGAAAGGCGATCGTGTCACAGTGTGCGTGCGGCCCGAACGCCTGGCCGCGCTGGCGCGTAATGGACGCCCCGGCATCAACCAGATTCCGGCACAGCTCGAACGCACCATCGAAAAGCCCCAATGGATGCGCCTGGAGTTTGCCGGCGGCATCGCGGTCGATCTCACGCGCCCAGATTACGAGCGCGTTCGCGACACCAAGGATTGGCTGATCGAGTTCCCCCGCGAGTCGCTACGGATTCTTTGAGGCTCCGTGGAGCTTGAGCTCCAGATGGAGGCGGGCACTCGGGATCCACACAGGGCCGCGATCCTGGTTATAGGCCGGATTGGCAATATGCTGTAAATCGATACTCGCAAAAAAGCCGCTAAAAAGACGCGCGCTATAGTAGCCTTCCCATATATACTCAGGGCCGTATTGCAGCGCACCGTCGCCGATCAGGAAATCCTGCCCGCCATGCGCTAAATAAGAAGCGTGCACGCCAGTGAGGCCACTGACGGTTAGCTCAGTGGCTACGACGTCTTCGGGGCGTTTCCAGCGCCCGCCCGCGATGGACACTCCGCCGGTTGCCAAGCGGTCGATAGCGGTGAACGCAAAGCTTTCGGTTTTGCCGTCATTCCAACCGAACCGCACGAATACGCCAATGTTCTTCGTGAGCTGCTGCTCAAGGTTCACGCCGATTCCATATTTCACGGTGCCGTTGCGGCGCACGGCAGTGATGTCCGGCACCGCTCCGGTCTGCTGACTAGCGCGTAGCGCTTCAGCATAGTCTCCGGCATTGGCGTGGTTCACGAAACCGAGCAATCGTAAGATACCCAGATGCTCGCCATCCAAATAATGAATTTCGCCTTCGAACATGTCGCTGCGATTAACGAACAGGCGACGGTCGAATCGCAATCCATTCGCGAGTCTCGGTTCCGCGGCGCTGGCATACCTTACGGTCCAGCGGCGTGTATGGAACTCGTGCATCCAGCCCCAGGTGTACCCGCGAACGTCGGCAGGGTAGTCCCAGGCGCCGTTGTACATGATGCCCCAGCCCATGAACTGTGTCCGAGGATCGTGCGTGTAACGATTGTTATCGAAGAAGTCGGTTACCGTGAAGCGGCCGGCGGTGATGGAATATCGGGTCAATGGGCGCGAGCCCGCGAGCTGGTTGGCATCGCTTGAAACTTCTTCGCGCTCGCGTCCGAATCCGAAATCGTGGGTGATGTAAGCTCGGGCAAGATATGGCTTCGGCGTCGCGGAGGCCACGCGAGGCAACTCACCGTTCGGAGCGTTGGCGACACCGTTGACGCCGCTAAATCCACGCCCACCTGCCAACTCGGGATCGATATAGATTTGCGTATCTCCCGGTAGGCGAAATCCCAGATACAGTGTGCTGGTTAAAGAGGCATCGCGCTCCCAGGTGTTCTGGAGACTATGCGCGCCGCTATACAACGCGGCGAAATTGCCGTGATAATCGCCGATAGAAGTGGCTTGAAAGTAAAGATTCCAGCGCTCGGAGGGCGGGTCCACAGCGGCATCCTGCGCCGCAGCCGAACCCATCACCAGCAGTGCGAGAGCAATCCAGAGAATATTTACGCGCAATACTCAGGTGTAGCATGGCGGCCTTCATTTGGAAAGTACATTTATGTCGACCAGCGCCACCCAATACTGGACGGATTGCAGTGTGAATCCGACCAGGATCAAGGCGACTCCGAAGACTCCCATGCGTTTGGCGGGCACATGATCCGCAAACCATTCGATGAAGGGCGTGCAGGATCCGAAGATCGCCGTGACCACGCCGATGACGAGTCCCACTTTCAGACCTACTGCAATCGCGTGTTCCGGTTGCCGCGCCACCAGGCTGCTGACGTAGCCGGTGAACGCATATCCGACGGTGCGATTCACCGCCCCAAATAGCTGGAACCGGGTCATACGCGGGCGGGTCGCGGGTTTGTACTCGGCCGTGGGCCGCATCCCAAACCGATACACGATCGCCTGCCCGACCGCGCTGAATACACCAAATGTGATACCGAATGGGACGCTGAACGTATAGGCCGCGCCGATGGCAAAACCGAACCCGCGGATCGCGCTCATCGCCGTGTCATACCAAAATCCTGGATTCGGTCCGCGCCTCGAAGCGCGCGAAAACTCCCAGGCGAGTGTGACGCCGTGCGTAAAACCGCTCGCGAGCCCGAATACCGGCCCCAGAGCGAGGCCGTACCCGGTTCCGAACAGAACGCCGTAGGTAACGCCTCTGGTAAGCGTTCTTAGCGGTCCATGTTCCCCGCCGAGAAGATCGTAGGCTAGGTACAGGGCGCCGAGCATGTCAAGCGAGCTGCCGACAATGCTGATCAGCGCGAGAGTATGCTTGTCGATCACGACCGCCGCAATGCAGCCAAACCGCCGCCCGCGCCGATGAGTAGCACTCCTGAAACGCGGTTGGTCCAGCGTGCGTAGCGCGGCTGCCGGGCGACTGCCGAAGCCCTTCCCGCCGCCAGACCGTAGCACAGGAGCACCAGACTCTCGATGGCGACGCTGGTGATTCCGAGAACCAACACTTGCATCACCAGGTCGCCTTTGGGATCGATGAACTGCGGTAGCAGCGCCGCGAAGAAAACGATCGCCTTGGGATTCGACAATTGCAACAGCAATCCATCCAAGAAGAGCCGTGGCGCGGACCGCGTGAATCCCGTGGCGGCTTCAGGATTACCGAACGTGCCCGATTTCGAGAGTAGCGCCTTCACGCCAAGATAGATCAGATACGCCGCGCCGGCCCACTTGATCAAAAAGAAGATGCGGTACGACGCCAGCAGCACCGCTCCCAGACCGGTAGCGGAAAGCGCGAAGTAGATGCTGTTCGCCGACAAAATGCCGAGCGTGGATGCTATGCTCGCCCGCGGGCCGCGGCGCAACGCCGTCGCCAATACCAGCAGCACCGCAGGACCAGGGGTGAGGCAGAGGACGGTTTCCACTGGGACGAACAGCCACCACACTGTCCAGTTCATGGGAAGCCTCCCAAATTAGCGCGGGCCGATACAGGCGGCCAGTAGCTCCGATTTCAACTCCGATTGCAGGTTGTCAGCCAGCTTGTGACCCTGATGGGTGACGTAGAACACGTCCAGCGCCTTATGCGCCTCCGTGTCGATCATCACCACCTCGATGTTGCACCCCGAAAGCGAAATCGCGTTGGCCAGATCGTACAGTAGGCCGGGGCGGTCCTCGGAAACGATCTCGATGAGAGTGGCTCCGTCCGAGGCGTCGTCTTTGAAGGAAACGCGCGGGCGAATCTTCAAGCGCGACGATAAGAACGGCTTTGGCCGACCCCGCAGCAGTTTGTCCGCATCCTGCTTGCCTTCGACGACTTTGCGGACTACACCGCGCAGCCGGTCGACTTCCGGAGGATTTAGGTCCAGCGTGCGGTGCGGATCGGAAAACGTGAAGGTGTCCACTACCATGCCCGAAGCGTTCGAGAAAGCCTCGGCTTTAAGAATATTGAGACCAAAGCTGGAAATCGCGCCCGCCACGGAGGCAAACAGAGCCGGACGGTCCTTGGTCAAAAGCGTGAGTTTATAGAAGCCGCGTTCGTGATGGATTTCAACCGCCACCGGACGAGAAGCCAGCTGTTGAGCCAGAGCGAAATGCGAATCGATCTCTTCGGGTGTGTGGGTGCGCAAATAGCGGGTCGGAAGCCCTTCCAGAAACCCGGCCCGTTCGGCCGGCATCCCCGCGGCATCGTGGATGCGCTCCGTGACCAGCTCGCGCGTCAGCTCTTCATAGGCCATCAGGTAGACCCGCCAGAGCTGTTCCATACGCCACGGGGTCATGGCTTGCGGGTTCACGGCGCTGATGTCGGCGTAAGTCAGCATGGTCAACTGCTTCAGCCGCTCCAGGGTGCCGACGCGGTCTGCCAGCGCGCGCGCCGTGGAACCGTCGTACAGATCGCGGGAGCTCATTACGCTTGACAGATCCAGGTGCCGCAGCACTAGGAATTCGACCGTCTCGCGATCCGTTTCAGGCGCACCCAGGCGCTCCATCACCGCGCGGGCGATATCCAGCGAAGCCACCGAGTGATCGCGGCCCGAGCCTTTGCCGATGTCGTGCATCAGCAGTGCAAAGCGCAGCAGCCACGGATCGTCAATCTCGCTCATCAGATCCGCGAAACGTCCATCCGTCACCTCTTCCAGCGATCCTATGGCTACCAGCGTGTGTTCGTCCACGGTATAGCGATGGTAGAAATCCCGCACTACCAGGCACTCGATGTTGCGCCACTCCGGAAGTGCCTTCGCCAGGACGCCGGCCTCTTGCATCGCCCGCAGACCCACGGATGCCTTGGGCAGGGAAAGCATACGCTTCCAATCGTCCCATTTGGTTTCCGGAGCAAAACCCTGCAAGCGGTCGATCGTGTCCGGGGCGATGCGCAGGCCATGGCGCGCCACGAACTCGAACAGGCTCAGATCCTCCGGCGGCTTGTGCGCCCGCAGCAGCACTCGGTCGTGCGATACGGTGAACTCGGTGGTGGACAGACGCGATCGCCACTCGTGGAACCGCCCTAGCAGCGTCCCCACTTTCTCGGTGGATGCTTCAATGGCTTGCCTCACAGCCTGATCGACCACGCGCGCCTGCCGGTAATAATCGCGCATCAAGGAGGCAGGATGTTCACTGAGGGATTCCTGCGCGTCGAAGCTTAATGCGTTCTGGTCACGCCCGGCCAATTCATGCAGCCGCAAACGGACGCCGGAGAGAAGACTGAACGCGGCCGATAAGTCGGGCGTCCCCTCCCGCGGCTCCAGGATCAGCAGCCAGCGCGTGGTTTGCAGATCGCGAAGAGCCCCGGGAGTCTCTTTGACATTCGGCTCCAGATGATAAATGGTGTTCTGATACTTAGCCCGCCGTCCTTCCGCCAGCCCGGCGATCTTACGGGCCAACGAGTGGCCTTTCTTCGCCTGAAACTGCCGGAACTTGTCTTCCAGAGACTGATACAGCGCGGCGTCCCCAGCGAGTATGCGCCGGTCCAGCAGGCTTATGGTGAACTCGGCATTATCCTCGTGTTCGACGCAACAATCCGCCACCGAATGCACGGAATGGCTGGGGCGCAGACCGGAATCCCACAAGCCCTGCAGAAACGCAGAGATGTTCTCACGCGGAGGCAGGTTCTTTTCGGATTCCGAGAGCAACAGCAGATCGATGTCGGAGTGCGGAAACAGTTCGCTCCGTCCGAATCCTCCCACCGCCACCACTGCCAAGCCCTTGTGGAACGAAGGTTCCAGCGTTTTCGCGTACGCCTGGCGCACACGTTCTTCAACTTCCGCCGTCCGCCCAGCCAACGACTGCCGGACTTCCTCCGGACTAGGCGGCGGAAGCACCGCCACTTCTTTCACAATGCTGCTTCTCCCCGGTCGTCGTTGCGGATCCGTACCGCGTCGGCCACCGCATAGACAAAGATTTTTCCGTCGCCGATCTTGCCCGTTCGCGCAGCGGCGGCCAGCGTCCGGATGACTTCATCGGCGCGTGCGTCCGTCACCACCATTTCCAGTTTCACTTTCGGCAGCAGATCTACTTTGTATTCCATCCCGCGGTAGACCTCCGTGTGACCCTTCTGGCGGCCGTGGCCGCGAACCTCGGTAATCGTCATTCCATCGACGCCGATGTTCTTAAGGGCTTCCTTTGCGTCTTCCAGCTTGTGAGGCTGGATGATTGCTTCGATCTTTCTCATGTCAGGTCTCCTTGCGGAAGTATGCCCCTCCGCACGCGGCCAACTCGTCTAAGACTCGAGATTGTAGCCCTCTTCTCCGTGCATGCTCAGATCCAGGCCTTCGGTCTCCTGATCCTTGCTCACGCGCACGCCGAGCACGACGTCGCAAATTTTCAGAATAATCAACGTCCCTACCACCGCAAGTCCAATCGAAATCAATACCGCGATTACCTGGTTGGTCATCTGCCCGGCATAGCCATCCACCCAACCCATAGGCTTGCCCATCCGAAGATCGTTGACTTCCTTGGTGGCAAACACACCGGTCAGGAGCGCGCCCAGCGTTCCGCCGACGCCATGCACGCCAAACGCGTCCAGAGCATCGTCGTAGCCGAACATCTTCTTGACCTTGCTCACCATCAGGTAACACACTACGCCCGCCGCCAAGCCGATCAGAATCGCGGGCATTGGTTTGACGAAGCCAGAGGCCGGAGTGATCGCCACCAATCCCGCTACTGCTCCGGAGATCGCGCCCAACACGCTGGGTTTGCCGACCATCATCCACTCGATGGTCATCCATCCCAAAACCGCCGCGGCGGTGGCGAAGTGCGTCGCGATAAATGCGCTCGAGGCCAGAGATCCGGCGGCCACTGCGCTGCCAGCGTTGAATCCGAACCAGCCCACCCACAGCAGGCAGGCGCCGATCACACTCAGCACCACGCTGTGCGGCCGCATGGATTCGCCCGGATAGTCGTTGCGCTTGCCCAGGTATAGCGCACACACCAGCGCTGAGACGCCGGAAGTGATATGCACGACCGTTCCGCCCGCGAAATCGAACGCCGGGTACTGTCCGCCCAGCGCAGCATTCAGGAGTCCGCCCTTGCCCCACACCATGTGCGCCATCGGGAAGTAAACGACGAACGACCACAGCGTCATGAACAGCAGCATGGCCGAGAACTTCATCCGTTCCGCAAACGCGCCCGAGATGAGCGCCGGAGTGATGATGGCGAACATCAGCTGGTAGATCATGTAGGTCTGATGCGGGATGGTCGCGCCGTAATCCGCATTGGGATCCCCGCCCACGCCCCTCAGGAACAGATAGCGAAGATCGCCGAAAAACGCGTTGCCCTCGCCGAACGCCAGGCTGTAGCCGATCACCGCCCAGATGATCGAAACCGTAGCCATTAAGATGAAGCTGTGCATCATGGTGCCCAGCACGTTCTTCTTGCGCACCAGTCCGCCATAGAACAGCGCGAGCCCTGGACCCGTCATCATCAGCACCAACGCCGAACTGGTCAGCATCCAGGCGTTGTCGCCCGCCATCTGCGCGTTCTTGGTGGCTTTGTCCAGATCGTCCAGCTTCTTGGCGATATCCGGCGGTATCGACTGCGCGAGTGAAACTCCCGCCGTGAGCGCCAAGAGCGTCAGAAACTGTAGACATCCTAGCCATTTGGTGAAATTGGTTGACTGCGTAAATGTGCGAGGCCCGCGGGCGCCCCGGTTTGAATCCATGCGCGAATCAATTACTGCAGCAAACCCTGCTGGCGCGCTACCAAAAGCGCGAAGCCTGGGGAAAGACAGGTTCCTCATGGCGCTCCTTTGTGTCCCTACGCACCGTGGCGTAAGCCTAATCAGTATAGTAACTTCCAGAGTCCCGTTGTGTTCGATTCTTTTGATAGGACTGATTGGAAATTTCTATGAGCCGGAAGGTGTCTCCCGCAGCGAATCCAGGATCTGCCTGCGAACCTCCTGGTTCAGTTCCAGGCCGATGACATTGCCTGCTTTGCCCCGGCGAGTGTAACGCACTCGGGCCGAGCCAGCCAGATCCAACTTGTCGATGCGAAGGTTCACGTAACTCTGCGTGGGAATGGTATCGGCCGTCTCTACCCGGAGGCCTGCTGACGAGATATCGCGGCACTTGCCGCGAGCGTACCGGTCAGACCCGTCTGCGCTGGTCCAGGCGAGCAAAATCGGCTGGGTGCAGGCGATCCGCTCATGCCGGCGAATATCCTTACGCGCCATGCCTTCAATTCTAGTCTTTCCCCGATTTGTCAGAATCGGTGGCACGCGGTTTCGCTAGAATCGGATTCATGCGGTGGCAGCTTGTCATGTTGGTGTTCGTGGAAGGATTCTTCGCCTCCACGGAGGCGCGCGATCCGGTCCGCACCCGCCACGCGATGGTAGGGACACAGGAACCTCTGGCGGCCGACGTCGGTGTACAGGTCTTGAAAGACGGCGGCAATGCCGTGGACGCGGCGATCGCCGTGGGCTTCGCCCTGGCCGTGACCCATCCCTACGCTGGGAACCTTGGGGGTGGCGGATTTATACTGATCCGCTTCGCCGACGGCCGTTCCACTTTCATCGATTTCCGCGAGCGCGCCCCTGGAAAAGCCTCGCGCGACATGTATTTAGACGCTCAGGGAAAACCAACGCGCGACAGCTTGGACGGCTGGCGGTCCCCGGGCGTCCCCGGAACGGTTCGCGGATTTGAGCTGGCCCACCGCAAGTATGGCAGCAGAAAATGGGCCGACCTCGTTGGACCTGCTACGGCCTTAGCGGAGCGTGGATTTCCGGTGAGTTATGCGTTGGCGGAGTCGCTTAAGAGCGCCCGCAACTTGTCGCAGGATCCCGAGTCCAAGCGAATCTTTCAGAAAAGCGGGACGTATTTCACGGCGGGCGATACACTCACCCAGCCGGAGCTCGCCCGTACGCTCAACCGCGTCGCACAAAACGGCGCGAAGGAGTTCTACGAAGGCGAGACCGCCCAAAAGCTTGCCGAAGCCATGGCCCGCAAGGGCGGCCTGATCACCTTGTCCGACCTGAAGGCCTACGCCGCCGTGGAGCGTGCGCCTTTGACCGGCTCTTATCACGGATACGGAATCGTCGCGGCGCCGCCACCGAGTTCCGGTGGCATCGGCATTCTGCAAATGCTGGGGATGCTGGATGTCTCGGGTTATCAGAAGTCCGGCTTCGGTTCAGCGGCGGAGATCGAGTACGTAGCCGAAGTGATGCGCCGCTACTACGCCGACCGCAGCCAGTATCTGGGCGATCCCGATTTCGGCAAGCTGCGATTAACCAGCCTGCTCGATCCCGCGTACATCAAGCGTCGCCGTGACAGCATCGATCCAAATCGCGCTACCCCCAGTGCGCAGATCCTGCCCGGCTTACCAGCTGGCCGCGATGGCGGCGAGACCACGCACTATAACGTCGTCGACGCACAGGGCAACGCCGTGGCTGTGACCTACACACTTAATGAAGGGTATGGCAACGGCATCACCGTACCCGGTCTAGGCTTCCTGCTCAACGACGAAATGGATGACTTCGCCTCTAAGCCTGGCTCGCCCAACGCCTTCGGCTTGATCCAGGGCGAACTGAACGCCATTCAGCCCGGCAAACGGCCACTCTCATCCATGACGCCAACCATCCTGACCCGCGATGGCAAATTCTTCATGGCTGTGGGAGCTCCCGGCGGCTCGCGCATCATCTCCGCGGTGCTGCAAGTGATCCTCAACGTGGTCGATTTCGGCATGAATGCCCAGGACGCGGTGGATGCACCGCGCATCCATCATCAGTGGCAGCCCGACAAACTGTACCTCGAACCGGGGATTTCTCCCGATACCGTCGCGCTGCTCAAATCGCGCGGCTATGACGTCGATCATTCGCCCGGATTGGTACTAGCGCGTGTCGAAGCGGTCATCCGTAAGGGCGGCTGGTTGGAAGGTGGGTCAGACGGGCGCGCATCGGGAAAGGCCGCCGGATACTGATCGGCGTAGGATCTTATCTAATATGCAGCGCGCCCTCTCCACGCACCTCTTCGCGAATCACCGCCTGACCACCGTGTGGCTGGATCGGATCTGGAACGTGGGCATTCCGCTGGTCGAGATCTTCTGCGCCCGCCAGCATCTGGATTATCGCGATAAGGCACAGATTACCGATCTCGGGCATTGGTTCCGCGATGCCGAGCTGAAGCTTCACTCCCTGCACTCGCCCATGTACAACGACACCTCGTGGGGGCGTTCTGGCCCCCAGTCCATCATCACCATCACCGAACCGGTCAAATCAAAACGCCTGGATATGGTCGATGAAATCAAGCGCGCTCTGGAGATCGCCGAGACAGTGCCGTTCCGCTACCTGATCCAGCATCTGGGCGTGGCCTGGGAAGAGTTCGACGAGCGCAAAATCGACGCGGCCTTTTCAGCGCTGGAGGAAATCAACCTGTTCGCACGCCAGCGGGGCGTGGAAGTATTGCTGGAGAACACGCCCAACGAGCTTTCGCACGCCGAACGCCTGATGATGTTTCTGGACGTGACCCATCTGAATCTGAATGTATGTTTCGATGTGGGCCACGCCCACATGCGCGGCAGCATCGAGAACGAGTATCGCCTGCTGAAGCCGCGCATTCGCTCGACCCACGTCCACGACAACAATGGCGCCGATGATTCCCATCTGTTCCCGGGCAAAGGATCCATCGATTGGCCGCGCGCCATGGACCTCCTGCGCTCGGCGGATGGGCAGTATCCGCTGCTCCTGGAGCTGCGCGAAGTGGACGAAATGCAGCATCCCGCCGAATCGGCGCGACAAACTTTTGATTACTTGGAAGGACTGAAATCTCCGCATGAGTCTTGAGAGGATCGCTATTTCCCAGGCTGGCAGTCATGTGGGAGAGACTGTCGAAATTGCCGGCTGGCTGTACAATCTTCGCAGCGGCGGCAAAATCTGTTTCCCGCAAGTACGTGACGGCTCGGGCATCATACAATGCGTCGCCGTCAAATCGGCGCTGCCCGAAGAATTGTTTGAGTCGCTGAAGCACCTGACCCAGGAATCGTCCCTGATCGTCCGCGGAAAGATTCGCGCCGAAGCGCGCGCTGCCGGTGGATACGAGATGGATGTCGAGAGCGCGCAAATCGTCCAACGCGTGCCCGAATCTGATCCGTACCCCATCACGCCGAAAGAGCACGGCATCGATTTCCTGATGGACCATCGCCATCTGTGGCTGCGCAGCCGCCGCCAGCATGCGGCCCTGCTCGTCCGCCACGAGGTGATCAAGGCGATTCGCGATTACTTCGACTCCCACGGCTTCATCCTGATCGATACGCCGATCTTCACGCCTGCCGCGTGCGAAGGCACCACGACTCTGTTCGAAGTCGATTACTTCGAAGACGAGAAGGTATACCTGGCGCAATCCGGCCAGCTTTACGGCGAAGCGACCGCCGCCGCGTTCGGCAAAACCTATTGTTTTGGCCCCGTGTTTCGGGCGGAGAAATCCAAGACCCGCCGCCATCTGACCGAATTCTGGATGGTGGAGCCGGAGATGGCCTACGCCGATCTCGAAGACGTCAAGCACGTCGGGGAAGTACTGATCCTGCACGTCATCGGTCGCGTTCTGGAAAATCGACGTGAGGACTTGAAAGTTCTCGAGCGAGACGTCTCGAAACTCGAAGCGGTGAGGGCTCCCTTTCATCGGATGACCTATGACCAGGCTGTCGATAAACTCAAAGCCAAGGGCAGCGAGATCCAGTGGGGCAGTGATTTGGGTAACACCGACGAGACGCTGATCACTGAGGATCTGGATCGCCCGGTGATGATCGACCGCTACCCGGCGGCGGTCAAGGCATTCTATTTCGCGCTGGCTGAGGATCGTCCCGACGTGGCGTTAGGTGTCGACTTCATCGCACCCGAAGGTTATGGCGAAATCATCGGTGGCGGGCAGCGCATTCACGATCTCGACCTGCTCCTCAAGCGCCTGGAAGAACACAAACTGCCGCGCGAAGCCTTCGAGTGGTACCTCGACTTGCGTAAGTACGGCAGCGTCCCGCACGCGGGCTTCGGCATGGGCGTCGAGCGATTTGTCGCGTGGATGTGCGGCCTGGAACACGTTCGCGAAACCACCGCGTTCCCGCGGATGATCTATCGCACGAAGCCGTAAAGATGAACGAACCCTGGCCATGGCCTCCGGAACTCGACGCCATAATCGCCGCGCCGAAGCACCACAAGCTAGTCTTCGAAAATGAACAGGTACGCGTCCTCGATACCCGCATTCCTGTAGGCGATACCGTGCCGGTCCACACCCACCGCTGGCCCGCCGTCTACAACACAGTGCGCTTTAGCCATTTCATCCGCCGCGATGGGGAGGGTAACATTCTGTTCGACAGCCGCAACATTTCTCCGGACACCGATACCCTGCCCCCAGCCGCATGGCTCGATTGCCTCCCGCCTCACAGCATCGAAAACGTAGGCGACGTCGAGATTCACCTCATCAGCTTCGAGCTTAAAACGCGATAATCGTTATAGGTTCCTCGCCAGTATGCGTCAATCTCACATCGCCGTCATCGGCGCGCCCATGGATCTGGGTGCGGGACGCCGCGGCGTGGACATGGGCCCTTCGGCCTTGCGCGTGGCCGGTTTGAATCAGAAGCTCGCCGAGCTCGGCTACCTGGCCGGCGATCTCGGCAATGTAGTCGTGGATCAGCCGGAGAGCCTTCCCACGGGTCCCACGCACGCGCGATATCTTCCGCAGATCGCACACACTTGCGCGCGACTGTCGGAAATGGTCGAGCGCGCAGCCGATCAGGGGCACGTCCCGCTGGTGCTGGGCGGCGATCATTCCGCGGCCATTGGAACCGTCGCAGGCATGTCGCGGCACTTCGGTAAGACCGGCAGGAAATTGGGCGTATTGTGGATCGACGCTCACGCCGATATGAACACTCCGGATTCGAGCCCGTCCGGCAACGTACACGGCATGCCGCTCGCGTGCATCATCGGTCTGGGTCCCTCTGAGTTGACTAGCATCGCCTCGCAGGTGCCGATGGTCGAACCTCAGAACGTCGCCATCGTGGGACTGCGCAGCGTCGACGACATTGAACGTTTCAACGTCCGTGGCGCCGGCGTGCACCCGTTCACCATGCGCGACATTGATGAGCGCGGCATGCGTACCGTGATGCAGGAAGCCATCCACGCCGTCTCCTCCGGCACCTCCGGCTTTCACCTTTCATTCGACTTGGACGCGGTCGATCCAGCCGAGGCGCCGGGCGTGGGCACGCCGGTCCACGGCGGCATTACCTATCGTGAAGCGCACCTGGCCATGGAGATTGTCAACGATAGCGGTCTAATGACATCACTCGAAATGGTAGAGCTGAATCCTGTGCTGGATATTGCTAACCGGACGGCGATCCTGGGCGTCGAACTGTTGATGTCGGCTTTGGGAAAGAGGATTCTTTAAGGATGCCCTTGCGTGTAGCCGTGCTGTATGGAGGACGGAGCGGCGAGCACGAGATCTCGCTGCGCTCCGCCGAGTCGATCATCGCGGGCCTGGATCGAGCGAAGTACGAAGTCCAGCGCATCTTCATTACTCCTGAAGGCCGTTGGGAGCCGCGCGCGCTCTCACCCGAGCCCGGCGCGAACCCCGGAATCGATGTCGTATTCCCGATTCTTCACGGCACCTTTGGTGAAGACGGAACCGTGCAGGGTCTTCTGGAGCTCGCCGATTTGCCTTACGTAGGAGCGGGTGTACTGGCATCCGCCGTGTCGATGGATAAAGAAGTCACCAAGCGCCTTCTCATCGAGCGGGGGCTTCCGGTGGCTGAATATGCAACCGTAATCCGCGGCGGCCAGCAGGGCAATTTCAACCTTCCATTCCCGTTATTCGTCAAGCCGGCGAATCTCGGTTCCTCGGTCGGAATTTCGAAGGTGAAAACCTGTATCGACCTTCCGGCAGCGCTCGAACTCGCCGGTCGATACGACCGCAAGATCTTGGTCGAGCGCGGCATCGCGGGTCGTGAATTCGAGTGCTCCGTCCTGGGAAGCGAGCAGCCCATCGCGGCTGTTCCATGCGAAGTCATCCCCTCTCGCGATTTCTACGATTATGAAGACAAGTATCTCCTTGACGCCGCCAAGTTGATTGTGCCGGCTCCGCTTACGCCCGAGCAGACCGTGGAGATGCAGCGCATGGCGGTGGCCGCGTATCAAGCTGTCGAGTGCGAAGGCATGGCCCGCGTCGATTTCCTGATGGAGACCGCGACGGGCAAACTCTACATCAACGAGATCAACACCATTCCCGGCTTCACCTCCATCAGCATGTATCCGAAGATGTGGGAGGCAGCCGGTGTGCCGTTCGGCGAGCTGCTGGACCGTCTGATCGGTCTTGCTCTCGATCGCCACCACGCTCGCCAGGCCACACGATTCAAGCGATGAAGCTCCTCAGCCTACTCGCATTCATTTGCGTTTCTTTGCGGCCCTTGCTGGCTGCGGATGACGCAGCGGCGCAAATCGACCAAGAGTTGAAGAAGATTGCCGGCGTTTACGCCACAGTAGAGAGTGAATCCGCCGACCCCGTGCCGGCAGTGACCGCCATTTACCAGGGCGCGATCCCGGGGATGCTCCGCACGCTGGATCCGCATTCGGTGTTCTTCGATCCTGATCAGTTCGAGCAGCTTCAGCAGATGCAATCGAGCGAGCGCAAAGGTTTCGGCACCGTCGTAAGTCTATTGCCGGGCCGCGTGATCGTGCTCCAGACCGTCGAAGGCTCACCCTCCGCGAAGGCTGGCCTGTCCGCTGGCGACGAGATTCTCGGCATCAACACCATCCCGGTCCGCTATCTGGATGTAGAGCAGCTCGCGCAGGTATTAGGTGAAGCACGCCAAAAGGAAGCCGTGCTCGACGTACGCAAACCGGATAGTGAGCGCTCCGTGCAGATCAAGATGTCTCCGGCGTTGCTCGATGCGCCCACGGTCGACCGCGCCTATATGGTCGCGCCCGGAATCGGGCACTTGCGAATCACCAGCTTCGAACAGCCCACCGGCCAGTTGGTGCAACAGACCATCGAGAAACTGGGCGGCAAGTCACTCCAGGGCCTGATCATCGACCTGCGCGACAATCCAGGCGGAGCCGTGCAATCGGCTGCCGAAACCGTCGCGCTGTTTCTTGCGCCCGACCAACTGATCTTCACCATCGGCGGCCGCAACACCAAGACGGAACAGGTTGCAGTTCCCAAAGGCGTCACGCCCTACACTTTTCCGCTCGCGATCCTGATCAACGGGAAGAGCGCCAGCGCCTCGGAGATCGTCACCGGCGCGCTGCAGGATCACGATCGGGCCATCGTGCTGGGTGAGCCGAGCTTCGGGAAAGGCTTAGTCCAGCAAGTCTTCCCGCTGTCGGCTTTGAGCGGTCTGGCGCTGACCACGGCGTTTTATTACACACCGAGCGGTCGGTCGATTCAAAAGCCTCTGGCCAGTGGTCAATTGGGTGCGGCGACAGTGGTAGCGCGCGGACCGTTCCACTCCGATTCGGGCCGCTCGTTACCCGGCGGAGGCGGCATTCAGCCTGACCAGATCGTCTACCCTGCACAAGAAAACCGCCTCCAAGTTGTACTCGATGCCAGTGGATCGCTCACCACCTTCGCTGGAGAGTACCTTCGTACCCACACGGTAAGCGAAGATGGCGCGGTATCCTCCACCATGCTCGATGAGCTTAAAGTCTTTCTATCCGAGCGGTCGATCCAACCAGGCGTCGCAGACTGGCTGACCAACCGCGACTGGATTGCCAACCGCCTGCAGCAGGAGATCCTGACTCTGAAGTTCGGCGTGGCTCGCGGCGACGAGATTGAGATCCAGCGCGACTCCGCCGTGCAGACTGCGCTCAGGAAGCTGCGCGGCGCACCCTGAAGTAGTGCACCACCATCGGGGCCACGCTGATGAAGACAATCCCCAGGACGACCTTCTCGAAGTTCGCGCGAATGACCGGAATCGCTCCCAGGAAATAGCCGGCTAGCGTCATCGAGAGCACCCAGCTCACGCCTCCGATCACATTGAAGGAGACGAAGCGCGGGTATTGCATGCGCCCCACGCCCGCCATAAACGGTGCGAAGGTGCGCACGATGGGAACGAACTTCGCATAGATCAGTGTCTTGCCGCCGTGCTTTTCGTAGAACTCGTGAGTTTGCTTGATGTACTGTTGCTTGAACAGCAGTGAATCGGGGCGCGTAAAGATGCGCGGCCCGGCGCGGCGGCCCAGAAGATAGCCGCTCTGGTCCCCCAGAATCGAGAAGACCACAAACATGACGCAGATCTGAACGATATCAAGTTGGCCCGCGCCCGCGACCACACCCACGGTAAACAGGAGGGAATCGCCCGGCAGGAACAGCCCCACGAGCAGCCCGGATTCTGCGAATACAATGCCGGCCAGCAACGCATAGCCCCACCAGCCTGTAATGACCACGGTCAGCAGCTGAATCAGCCGGTCGGGATCGGTGAGGCTTCGCCAGACTTCGATCAGGGAATGGACCATCGAAGCGGTGGACCTACTTCTGACGCATCGAAGCGAGCATGTTCTGGATTTCTTTTTGATGCACTGTGACCTTACCCTCGCTCGTCAGTTTCGCGAGGATGCCGTCCATGAGAAGCGAATTGCGATCCTGAGCCTTCTTCTGCTTGAGTTGCCCGAGTATGGTATCGTGCTCCACCGGTAAGGCGGCCATATCAGCTTCCGACTTCTCGGTCACTTTGGCCACGATCTCCCGCCCCTGGATCGGCAAGGGACCTAATACTCCGCCCAAAGGCGTAGCGAAGGCATCCCCCAGAGAGGCGGCCGGGCCCAAGCCGTCGATCGAATCGGGACGTCCGAAGGTGCTCGAAGTGGTGACCTCGAGTTGCATCGACTTGGCGACTTGGGCGATATCCTCGCCCTTCTTCAGTCGCTCGGCGGCGGCCTTGGCGCGCTCCGCGGCGATCTGGACGGCCTTATCGTTTACGATTTTGTCCCGGATCTGCGCCTGGACTTCGCTGAACTCCGCGGGGCGGCCTGGAGTGCGGCTGTTCAAAATAACCACGGCCATGCGATTGTTTGGTAGGACCAATTCCGACGACACCTCATCCGGCTTCATCGAAACCAGCGTACTGTCGATCTCCGGATTGACACCCAGGCCAGGAATCGCTTCTCCGGGCGAGGCGGAAGGAACCACGATCAGATCCGCGCCGTACTTCTTGGCGATTTCGGCGGCGGATTTGGGAGACTTTACCAAGTCGGCGTGCATCTGGTCGCCGAGCATCTGCAGTTTGTCGGTGACGGCTTGCGAACGCACTTCTTTCGCCAGCTCGTCTTTCACTTCCTCAAAGGGCTTAAGCTTGGCGGGATCTTTTTCGAGCGTTTGAATGATGTGGTAGCCGAACTGCGATGTCACCACGCCGCTCAGCTCTTTCGGTTTGAGCGCAAAGGCCGCGGTATCGAACTCGGCCACCATCTGGCCGTGAGTAAACCAGCTCAGGTCGCCGCCTTGTTCTTTGCTGCCGTCATCGGAATACTTCTTAGCCAGCTCCGCGAAATCCGCGCCGCCCTTGAGCTGTTTGAGCAAGTCCTCGGCCTTAGCGTGCAAGGCTTTCTTCTCGGCATCCGACTTCCCATCGGTTTTCAGCAGGATGTGGCGCGCATGTACGCGCTCCGGCATGCGGAAGTTATCGAGGGAACTGGAATATGCGGCGCGCAGCTGTTCGTCCGCAACGTTGATGGTCGCGGCTACTTTTTCCTGGTCGAGCACAACCACCTGGAAAGCCGTTTTGGCCGGCTGGGCGAAGCCCGCTTTGTTCGTGTCGTAAAACTTGCGCACTTCCTCATCGGTGGGCTTGGCCTGATCGCGGAACTTAGCAGGAGGAAACGCGATGTACTGGATCTTCATCTTCTCGTATTTCTTGCGGTACTCGTCCTCGATATCCTTGGGCGTTACCACGATGCTGCCCAAAACGGCGCTCTGCATCTTGCGTAGAATAACCTGATCCCGGGCTTCGTTCACTACATCCTGAAGAGTGGCTCCCTGCTGGTTGAGCGCCGCCTCGAACTGATCCTTGTTGGCGAGGGACCCGTTAGGAAAGAACTGTGGATAACTGGCCACGATGTTCGAAAGAGCTTCGTCGTCGGTAGCGGTGATACCCAACCGGTTGGCTTCATAGAGAGCCGCGCGTTCGGAGACCATCTGCTCCACGAATTGCGGCAGATAGACCTCCACCAGATCCGGCGGAATGCGCCCTTGGCTGTACTTCTGGAAGAGCTGCTGGGCTTCCAGCGCGGTAATCTTCTTGCCACCCACTTCCGCCAGCACTGGATTATCGCTGGTGGTGGTCCCCGTGCTGTAGTTGGGGATGAGGTAGGTGACCATGGACA
>Ga0105245_10002086_pt1 | contig 18145 bp, 16 predicted proteins | sample KBSM54metaG_FD_81523 | JGI IMG/M metagenome (GOLD analysis project Ga0105245, IMG submission 81523) | Miscanthus rhizosphere microbial communities from Kellogg Biological Station, Michigan, USA - KBS M5-4 metaG | ecosystem: Host-associated > Plants > Roots > Rhizosphere > Soil | place...
CGTGCCGGGGTGGCCGTTGTAACCGAGGCCCCAGATGCACACGACGGGCTTGCCGTTCTGCTTCGCGTAAGCGGGCGAATCGGTCAGATGAAGCTCGCCCAAGATGTGATCGGTCCAGTCGGACTTGAGATCGGTCTGAAACGTGTCCCAGCCGCTGATGTCGTACATGATGTAGAACTTGCGGCCATGGGCTTCGGCGGCCTTGCGCACGTTGCCCGCGACCACGTTGCGCGCCTCACCCGTGCCACGAAAATCGCCGAAGCGTTGCAGCGCGATGGTGTCGATGCCCGTGTCTTGCATCCACTTGATCTGGGTATCGACGGTGGAAGCATCCCAGGCGGAATACAAATTCGCCGAGCTGCCGTTGCCTAGGTTGGCAAAGCTCGTCGGGTAAGTCTTCGTGAGCTCACTCACATCGGGCCAGGACTTGATGCCGATATCACCGGTGCTGGGCGTGTTGCGATCGGCCGTCCAGTGCCACCAGGGCGGGTTGATGCCCGACCCGTCGCCGGCCGCGTTGAACCAACCCTGATAACCGACGGTGATCTTGCCGACGATGTCTCCCGTCGAAGTATTGCCGCCCGTGGCAGCGCCAGCGCTTCCCGAAGAGCCGGCACTGCCGCCATTCGCGCTCGAGCCACCGGCACCGCCGTTCGCAGAACCCGCGCTGTTCGAGCCGCCCAGGCCGCCGCTGGCGCCACCACTCGAAGAGCCAGCCGCTGCGCCACCTACACCGGCGCCACCCGCGTTGCTCGTCCCGCCGTTGGTCGCTCCGCCGTTGGTTCCGCCCGCGCCGCCGTTGGTTTTTCCGCCGCTGCCCGGAATTTCAGAGGGAGAATCGGTAGAAGTGCCGCAGGCGCTGAGCAGAACCAAAGCCAAACCGACCGCAATCGTGCCGCGAATCATTTTTGGATTCGTGGAAGCGACGGCGGGAGCGGATCACAAAAAGTGGCCTCACGGCGGCGCTGGGGCGGCATCCGGCATTGGGCTCGAGCAGGGGAGCGAAGCCGAGGCGCGGGCGGTCACCACCACGTTGACGCGTAGGTAGGACTCGTGCGCGTGGAGCTCCGTGAGCTCGAGCTTGTCGACATGGCCGACGAAGCACTCTTTGGCCGAGCCGAAGCTGAGATCCGAAGACAACTTGGCGCGCACCGCGTGCAAGCGTTCCGTCAGATCCAAGCGCAGCGCTTTGCGCGCTTCGGCCTTGATGCGCTCGCCATCGGCCATGGCCTTGAGCGAGAGTAGAAAATTGCTGGTCTCGATCGTGGGCTCGAGATCCGGTAGGGCGATTTCGTTATCGACCAACGTGGGGTGGCCGACGAGATACAGATCGCCGTTGATGTCTGCGTCGATGCCGAACTCGTGCACGGGGCCTGCGATGTGCAAGCGGAGCACGAGCGCGCCCGATGATTGGTAAAGCTCGGGCTTTTCGAGATAGAGCTTCGGGTGTTCGGCGGAGAAGAAGAGCTTGCCGTCAGTGAACGCGGCGCCCAGGCCGCGCGTCAGCTCGGCATAGGAGGCGACGACGGGGATCGTCACGGTGAACGGCCCCGTGGGCACCATGGCCACATTGGCCAATGCCGGTAGTGGTTCCGCCGCGGCCTGTGGCGTACACGGAATGGTGATCGAGGGGGCGACCACGAGCGAGAGATCTTTCTCGATGCCGTCAGCGACGATCAGCGGCGCAGCTTCCACCCCGAGCACGCGCAGCTCCGCGCAGCCGTTCGCTTCGCCCATGGGCAGCGGCAACGGCTTTCGCACCCGCTGATAAGACTCCTCCAACAGCGGCTTCAGATCGTATGAGAAATCGCGCAATTTCTGGTCGATTTCTTGGCTCACGCGCGCGAACACGCCGCCCACTTGGTCGATCACTTTGAGCCGGCGATCGTCGGAGTGAACCGCCACGTCCGTGCCTTGCAGCTTGAGCGCGTAGGCGGTGTTGATGATCGGCTCGGCCGAGATTTGCACGTCGAACGCGAGATCGATGCTGCTGATGGGCAGATCGACGTTCGACGCCACCGTGGTTTTGACGATGATGCGACCCGCGGCGAAGGAGATATCGAGCGGCTTTCGTGTCCAATGGTAGGCGCGCTCGCTGCCGAGCAGAGTGAACGTGCCCTCGCCGGTCTTCGGCACTTCGTCTTCGAGCTGCGCCCTGAGCGCGTCGCCAGACATCGCGACGTGAACGGTGACCCGCGACGGCGCCGGGTCAGCCACCAACGGCGAGGGATGCAGCGCGGGGCGACTCGGGTAAACCGGGCCGAAACGTGTGCAGCCCGCGAGCAAACTCAGCAGCAATATCCAGCGTGACACCGCCGCACCTAAGCACATTCTCGGCCAAAACGGACCCCCCCGCCCCGCGCTTGCCGAATGCCCGGGCGTTACTGGTGGACGACGTAGACGGTGTACGCTTCGACGATGGTGTAGGGCGTCGTGGTGATCGGGCCTGCGGACGCGTTTTGGTCGTAGTTGCCGAACTTGAAATAGAACTGCTTGGAGAGCGCCGAGGCGCTCGGGGTTTGGGTGTGCACCACGTTGCCGTTGATGGTCACCGTCACTTGGCCTTTGGTCAGCGCGAGTGAGAACGTGTAGCGCTCATTCAACGCCACCGGCGTCTTCAGATCCGTCGTTTTGCCGCCGCCTTTGGCTTCCTCGTAGAGCATCTTGAAGCCGCCCGCGCTGGTCGAATATTGCAGCTCGACGAGCGGGATCGAATCGGTACCGTTGAACAATTGGCCGACGGTCACGGTGCCGCCGGCGCCCGCGCCGACTTCCAACACTTTGCCGGTCACGGTCATCGTGTTCGTACCGGAGGAAGACCACGCGGCTTGCCCGCCGCCCGGTTTCGATTCACGCATCTCGGTCCGGCAGTGTTGCGAGCCCGACGTGGTGATGCCCGTTGCCGGATCCATGAAGGTTTGGCCGCCATCCGAGCCGGGATAGAAATACGCGTCCTTGTAGCCCTTCGAAAGGTTGCTCGAGGAGATGGTGGTGGGGGAGGTGCCGCTGCCCGTGGGCAGTTGCAGCACCCAAATCGAGTAATCGATGTCCGGCGGTTGAGTGCCCGAACCGCCCGCGCTTCCGCCGCCCGAACCATTGCCGCCGGCGCTACTCCCCGCGACCGAGCCGCTGCCGCCGGTGCTCACGCCGCCGCTCGCCGCACTGCCGCCGACGGAGTCGTTGCCGCCCGCCTCGGCGCCGCCGAAGGCGTTGCTGCCGCCGTTCGAGTTGGCGCCGCCGCTGTTCGTGCCTGCCATCCCGTTGCTACTGCCGCCGCTGCTGCCGCCACCGTTCACGCTACCGCCGGAGCCGATGTTTCCACCGCTACCAACCGAACCGCCGTCTGCGGAGGGCTCACCATTCATGCTCGTGGTCGCATCGCTCGAGCAAGCGTTGAGCAGCAAGCAGAGGCACGCGAACGAAGCGGAGAGTGTTTTCATGGTTTCAGGCACGACAAAGCAAGTTGAGTGCCGCATCCGAACGCGCGCAGCGATCGTGTTTCGAACCGCGTTCCAAACGTAGCTCGTTTTTGCCGCGCGCGTCAGCGGGTAAACACCATCCCTACGGGTGATGCGGCGCGCGTTCGCTTGTTTCGCGAGCTTTGTGGTGCAGCGCTGTCGCCGCGTGGAGACGGTGTGAAGGTGGGAGTCAGGGACGAAACCCCCGACATGAAAGCTCGAGATGGCTCGCAAACACGCACTCACGAAGCTCGGGTCACGCGTGGTCACTTGCATTCGTGCACGACAAACTCGTCGTACGTGAAACGGCGGCCTCGCTGCGCCGAACGCTCAGCGACGGGGCGGCCCGCTTTGAGACGCGAGGCGGAAGTTCCCCGCGGGCCAACGGTCCGAAGCCGGGGCCGGCCCAAAAATCGTCCGGGGCTCCTATCCTTTCGCGCATCGTCTACGTTGTTCGGGCATGAGCACTTCGAACGAGCTGCCCGGCGCGGTTCAGACCTCGTGGCACGGATTTCTCGAGACTTATGAGCCACTTAGGCCCGATCTGTATCGCTACTGCCGGCACCTGACGCGGAGCGCGTGGGACGCGGAAGATCTGGCGCAAGACACCTTGGCGCGCGCCTTCGTGACGCTCGGCCAGATGGGACATTCGCCGGCCAATGCGCGGGCATGGCTGTTTCGTGTGGCGTCGAACCTGTGGATCGACCGCGTGCGCCGGACGCGTCGCGAAGAACCGCTCGACCTCCACCAGGGCGAGCCGGGGGACGCTCGGGTTTCGCGCTCGGCACGCGAAGCGGCCGGCACGTTGCTCGGCCAACTGGCGCCGCAAGAACGCGCCGCCGTGGTGCTCAAAGACGTGTTCGAGCTTTCACTGGAAGAAACGGCCGATGCACTTGCGACCTCGGTGGGCGCGGTGAAAGCGGCGTTGCACCGGGCACGCGGCAAATTGATCGAGCCCCCTGCTGACCCGCCGAGCGTGCCGAAACCTGCGGTGCTCGACGCGTTTTGCAACGCGTTCAACGCGGGCGATCTCGATCGGTTGACGGCGTTGTTGCTCGACACCGCGAGCGTGCAAGTCAACGCAGCGACCACCCAATATGGCCCGGAAGCCGCGCGCCGCACCGTGCTGTGGGGCATGTTGTTCGGGGTCCAGCGCATGGTGACGGCGAACGTGAACGGCGGCATCGACGCGCGCTTCATGCAAGGCGTGCTGGCGGCGGCGCCGCGCGTGGAGGCCCGTTGGCACCGCGGCGCCTGGGTGCTGATCCATTGGTATGCGCATCACGATGGTGAAGCGGTGCGCGCGCTCACCCGCATCGAAGCCGATGGCGAACACGTGGCGCACCTACACAATTACTTCTTCGATCCAGACCTGATCGCCGAAGTGTGCGCGGAACTCGGTGTGCCTTTCCGCGCCAACGGTTACCGCTGGTTTCTGCCCAAACGCTGATTGGCCCATTTTCGAGGAGGATTTTACATGTCACTCACCTTGCATTTTCATCCGCTGTCTTCGTTCTGTCAGAAAGCGCTGGTCGGCTTGTACGAGCTGCAAGTGCCCTTCGGGACAGAGCTGGTCGACCTCGCCGACGAAGCGCAACGGGCGGAGTTCTTGAAGCTCTGGCCGATCGGCAAATTTCCGGTATTGCGCGACGAAACTCGCGGCCTCACCGTAGCCGAATCGAGCATCGTGCTCGAATACGCCGAGCAGTTCGCGGCAGAGGGGCGGCGTTTGACGCCCGCGGATCGAGAAGGCGCGCGCGAATGCCGCTTTCGCGACCGGTTTTTCGATCTATACGTGAACACGACGATGGGCAAAATCGTGACCGACAAACTGCGACCCGAAGGCGCGCACGACACGTTCGGGGTCGAGCAAGCCAAAGCCCAATTGCAGACGGCCTACGCCATCATCGATGATTGGCTGCGTGTCGGGCCGTGGGCCCTGGGTGAGGCCTTCACGACGGCCGACTGCGCCGCCGCGCCAGCGCTCTTCTACGCGCGTCAGGTGCTCCCGTTTGCCGATTCTCAGAAACACCTGGCCGCCTATTTTTCGCGGCTCGCGGAACGGCCTTCGTTTGCGCGCGTGTTGGACGAGGCAAAACCGTACTTCGCGATGTTCCCCGGCTGAAGTTCGCTCGATGACTCGCTCGCCAACTCACCTGGGTGATTCCCACAACTTCGGGCGGCGCGTGAGCCTGCGCGAAGAGCGCGTGGAAAAGCCGCGCACGCTGCTCTGGGAGTGGCTCGTGTTGTCTCCGGCGAGCCCATTGCGGAAGGCGTTGGCCTCGGCCGCGGAGGTCGACGGCTTGGGAGCGAGGTATTTCGCATTTTTGCCGGCGCTCGAGTTTTTCGGCTCGAAAGGCCGCGCGGGCGGCGAGGTCGAACGCGTCTCGCTCGCGCCTTTGCCATCGCTTTCGGAACCGCGGCGCACCGAACTGGCTGCGATCGTCGGCCGCTCACTCGCGCTCTTCAGCTGGCTGGGAGTCGCCGATCTGCACTGGGAGAATCTGGTGTTGGGGGCCGATGCGGAGGGCGCCACGGTGTTCGGCCCGCTCGATATCGAGATGATTTTGGCAGATCTCGCACTGCCCACCGAGACCAAGTTGCTCCCCGATGCCGATCCGGAATACGCGGCGATTTGCCGGCACGCGAGCGGAGTGCGGCGCGTGTTGCCGTACTTGGGCAAACCCATTGCAGCCGCTGATCTGTTGGCAATGCTCGCGGCCTATCTCGAAACGCTCGCCTTGCTCGACCGACACGGGCGCGCCATCGCCAAAGTGTTCGCTGATTTGCCGGAGCTCCGGGAGGCGCCGATCCGCGTCTGTCTGCGCGGGACGGGTGAATACGTGCAGGCGCAAACGGAGCCGCTCTGGCCGCCGCTGCTCGATGCCGAGGCCGAGCAAATGGCGCGCGGGGACATCCCGTATTTCTTCCGCTTGTACGGCCGCGCCGGCATTCACTACTATGGTGACGAGGCGCTCACGCAATTGAAGCGGCTCCCACTCGAAGGGGATGTTCCGCAGCTCGAACCGCTCCTGGACTTGAAGCGCGGGCTCCGCTCGCCATCGCGTCAAAAGTTGCGGGACGAAGGCATCTTCACGCTGCTCGGCGCGTTCGACCATGCCTCACTTTCCGGCCAGCACGAGCTCGGTGAAGTGCGGGTCTCGCTCTCCGCCCGCTCGATTGTGGTCCGCTTGCCGGGTGATGAAGAGCTGCAATCGCGCCGTAATTTGAGCGCTTTCGTGGGCAGCGTGTACCTGCCTTGCGAGTGCGGCGAGGTGCGCTCGGTGTTCGTGCCCCCGGTGACCGTGTGCACGGCACGCTGAGGCGATTGTCGCGTGCACGGAGCCGCATGCCGTTCTACATTCGCGCCCACCGTGCCCGATCCCGCCTGTGAGACCTGCCATCGCCCAACCGCTGCGTGCGTTTGCGATCGCATCGTTTCGTTTCCCACCACACGCCGCGTTCTGATCCTGCAGCACCCCCAAGAGCGAGACGCGCTGCTCGGCTCGGCACAGATCGTCACGGCCAGCTTGCCTAAAGCGCAAACCGTCGTGGGCCTGAGCTGGCGGAACCTGGCGCACGCTTTGGGCGAGCCGGAAGTCGATCCGAAGCGTTGGGCGGTGCTATTTCCGGACAGCGAATCGCCGGGCGATCAAGTGACGAGTCGCGGAACGCGGGTCATCGATCCTGCCGCGCTCGAGGGCATCATTGCGCTCGACGGAACCTGGTCGAAGGCCAAGACCCTGTGGTGGCGCAATCCGTGGCTCAACAAGATGAATCGCATGACGCTGAAGCCACTCAAGCCCTCGATCTACGGCCGCTTGCGCGCCGAACCGCGGCGCGAGTTCGTCTCCACCCTCGAGTCGATCAGCGCCGCGCTGACGCTCTGCGGTGAGTCACCCGAGATCGAAGCCGGTCTGGCGCGCGTGTTCCGTACGCTCGTGCAACGGGTGCGCGATGCCAAACTCATCCCGAACAAGAAATAGCCCGCGTTTCGCGTAGAAGGGCCCAGCCGCTAACGGCAGTGGATGTCCGCGCGAACTGGGCAATGAGAGGCGGTCTTGAGTGGTTTCGAGATGCCCATTGCGACGCGCGGGACCATGTCCATTTTCCGACATGCCCCATTGCGCCGCGAACACCCTTGTCCATTTTCCGACATGCCCCATTGCGCCGCGAACACCCTTGTCCATTTTCCGACATGCCCCGTTGCGACGCGCGGGACCATGTCCATTTTCCGACATGCCCCATCGCGACGCGGAGCCCCTTGTCCACTTTCCGACATGCCCCATCGCGACGCGAAGCCCCTTGTCCACTTTCCGACATGCCCCATTGCGCCGCGAAGCCCTTGTCCATTTTCCGACATGCCCCATTGCGCCGCGAACACCCTTGTCCATTTTCCGACATGCCCCTGCGCGACGCGAAGCCCCTGATTTGGTTTCGCGCAAGGTTGATCCCATCCCAAGATCACACCACCAACAGCGGGTCGACCACGATGTGTGGAATCTCGAAGGAAATCCGACAAGCCCCCGCGCCACGTAGACCTGTGTTGGTTTGGCTTCTGGAGGCTGTGCCAACATCCGTCACGCGGTCAGCCGGGCGTCGCCCATTCCACGTTCAAGAAACACGACTTGGGCGCACTGGGGGTTTTGGGGTCGGAGGGCACCACACTGAGCGAACCATCCACGGTGATGCGCGTGCCATCGCCCGCGATTGCGCCATTCGGCAAATGCAGGTGAATGTCGCTCGCGCTGAACTTCTCCGGTAAATCGCTCATTTCACCGGTTTTGTCGCCCACCGGCACCGAGAGTTTGGCCGAGATCGGATCAGGGCCTGTTTGTGGATGCATCACGTCGAATGCAGGCGGCGCTGCGCTCGTCTTGTCGAGCTCCAGATCGCAGGTCTCGTGCCCGCCGAAGGTGGAGCAAAAACTGAGTAAGCCGCGCCGGTAGCGTAGATAGCCAGTGAGCCGAACGCGGCTACCGTCCGCCTCGTTGCACACTTGCTCGAGCTCCACCACTTTGCCGGGTGCGGGCGCGGACTTGCCGCACCCGAGAACGCAGCCCGCAACACCCAGCACGACGACGAGAGCCGATGAACCCATGCTCTCCATCATCGCGTTCGCCCCGGTGCACCGCAACTCGTTCTTTTGGGTGATGGTCGCGAGGCGCGCGGTTCGGCGGCGCGGTCATCGGTGTCAGCCCGTGAAAACTCAGGAAAAACCGAGCGGGTGCGGCAAGGCCCGGCACGCGCGCAATGCCTTGCCGCACTCGGCCCGAGCCTCACATCCCTGGAACGGGCAGGAGCTCGATCACCTCGATGGTGCCGTCGGGCATCATGAAGTGGGGGTGACCGGTGAGCACGCTGGCCAACGCTTCTTTCGATTCACCTTGTAGGATCGAATAGCCGCCCAGATCATTGGTGGTAGGCGTCGAGCCGTTGGGGCCGTATTTCAAGCTCTTTCCGAGCGGCGCGCCCATGTCGACGATCGACGAGGCGGCTTTCTTACTCCAGTTCATCCAGGCATCCATGCCGGCTTTTTGCTGCTCTGGAGTGGCCTTCGACATCTGCTCCATGGCGGACAGTGGTGCCTTGTACAGAACGAGAAACTTCTTCATGGTGGGCCCCTTTCTTGCGCAGTAGTACACACGCAAACTCGCGCCCTCACGCGCATGCCCACCCTCTACGCCCGTTGCGGGCGATTGGCAATCCGCAGCGGGGCCGCGCACCTGCGCCCCGCGATCGTCACTTGACCACGACGGGCAAAACGAACTGAGGCGGATTGACGCCGAGTGAGGACGTGACGTGAAACGTGATGGTGTAATTTCCGGTGTTGCCCGGCGCGCTGACTTTGAGCTTCGTGGTCGCGCGGGCGCCCGGTGCGAGCGCGACGCTACCGCTGTTCGAATCGAGCGAACCTGATTGCGGCGAAGCCTGCCACGAGAGCGTTTGTGCCACGTCGTTGCGGGCAGACTGGGCCGTCAATGTCACCTCAGCCGAGGCGTTGGGCGCAAGCACGAGCGGCGAGGCAAACAAGAAAGCCGACGTGGAATCAGCGCCAAATGACGGCGGAATGCTAGCGGCCGCGCTGGCCCAACTCTTGTTGGGCGCGCTGCCCATCGTGAAATCGAGCGTTGCGCCCGCTGTCACGACACTCGCATCGAGCCAGGCCTTGTCGCTCGGTTGGCCGTTCACTTGCAGCGCCTGGATGTACGGGCTCGTGTCGCCAGCCGCGGGTGCGTGAAGGGTGAGCAGTTTGCCGCTGGCCAGATGCAGGCGAGCATTGCTGAACAATGGCCCGTTGATGGCGAGCAGCGCCGAACCCGGATAATCAGGATACAAGCCGAGCATCGACCACACGAGCGCCGATGACAGCGAGCCCAAATCGTCGTTGGTGTCGACGCCATCGATGAATTTCGGTGCGTCGTGGTAGAGCTGCGTGCGAATGCGGTTTACGACCTCCTCTGCCTTCCACGGCTCGCCCGTGTGGTTGTTCCAGTAGGGGACACCGAGCTCGAATTCGTTGGTCATCAACGCGCCTGGGCCCTGATAGTCGTCCAGCTTGGTGAAGAAGGCATCCAGCGCGGGGCTCACCACGCTCGCGCCGCCCATGGCGGTGAACGCGGCTTGGCGGTCGTAGGCGATCACCCAGCGATATTGCGAAGCATCGCCTTCGGTCATGCCGTGGCTGCTGGTTGGGCCCACGCCGGCCACGAACGCCCCATTTTTCAGCTTCGGAATGAACATGCCCACCGAAGCGTCGAACAAGTACTGCCAATTTTGCGAACGCTTCAACAAGGCGGCCGCATTCGTCGAATCGCCGAGGGCGGCGGCGAATTGCGAGAGCGCGAAGTCTGCCTGGCAGTATTCGAGTGAGATGCCAGCGGCTTGATCGTGCCCGGAGTCATCCGGCACGTAGCCCAAAGTTTCGTAGTCCGAGAGGCCGGGGCGCATGTCGTTCGGGGTGTTGGCCTCTTTCAGCATCACCTTCAGCGCGGTCGCGGTATCGAACTGCTGCGCGCCGAAGGCGTAGTAGCCGGCGATGATGCCATCCGCCGGATCACCCACCATGATGTTGTTCTCGTAGCTCTCGAGCGACCATTTGGGCAGTTCGCCGTTGTTTTGCGCGGCATCGTTCAGCATCGATTGCGCGGAATCACTCATCGCCTGCGGGGCCACGAGGGCGCTCAGTTGCACCTGGCTGTGGTAGATGTCCCAGCCCGAGTAGTTCACGTACTGGTTCTTCTGGTTGCCAGAAACCTGATGCACGTTCTTGTCGAAGCCGACGTACTGGCCGTTCGTGTCGCTCGCGACGTTTGGGTGCAAGAGCGAGTGATAGAGCGAGCTGTAGAAGAGCTCCTGCTCGGCCGTCGTGCCGCCGGTGATTTGCACTTGGCCGAGCGCTGCATTCCAGGCGCTGACCGCGCTCTGTTTGATGGCCCCGAAATCCCACTGGCCATCCGGGTTTTCCGCTTTCCAATTGGCGCGCGCGTTCTCCACACTGATGAACGAGATCGCGACTTTCGCTTGGATGACCGGGTTTTTACTGGTGTCGAACGTCAAAAACACGAAGCCCGGCGCCGATTTGCCGGACTCGGCAATGATCTTCGACGCACTGAACGGCTGATCGAACACCATATCGAAGTGCACGACGTAAGGCCGACCGGTGCCACAGAAATTGCCACTACTCGTCGACCCCGTCAGCTCTTGATTGCCGATGACATTCGCCGTCGCGTCCCCGAAGTTGCCGGCCGCGCTATCTTGCAACTTGAAGAGTAGGCTCGCGTTGTTGGTCGCGGGGTAGGTGAAGCGAGCCATCGCGCTGTGCAGCGTCGCGGTGAGCTCGGTCGTGATTGCGGGGTTGCCGATCTTGACCGAGTAGTAACCGGCAGTCGCCACTTCACCGTCGTGACCGAAAGCTTGTTGAGTCGCTTTCAGATCTCCCCCGGGCAGCCCGCCCGTGAGCGGTAGGATGGGCACATCACCGAACGCGCCGCTGCAGCCGGGGCCGCTCACGTGCGTGAGGCTGAAGCCGCGAATCGCGGTGTCCTTGTAGTTGTAGCCGCCGCCGGAAGGGCGATCGGGCGTGGTGTCGGGGCTCCACTGCAGCATGCCGAAGGGGTAATCGGCGCCCGGAAAGGTATTGCCACCGCTGGTGGTACCGATCAGCGTGTTCACGTGACTCGCCGGGTCTGGCAACCACTGGACTTCGGGCTCCGAACTGCCTCCGCTGCCCGCGTTGGCGTTGCCGCCCGCAGCTTGTCCGCCCTGGGCGGGCTGCTGCCCGCCGTTGCTGGTGCCCGCGGCGCCGCCGTTGTCGATGCTCGAGCCGCCTTGTCCCCCGATCGAGCCAACCCCGCCCGTCCCGGAAGCACTGGCCGAGCCGGAGTTCGAGCCGCACGCTCCGAGTGTCGCCAACAGTCCGAAAATGAGGCCGAATCTCGTGCGAATGGCGACCGGTTGCCGGCCAGTGACGCGGACCTCGCGCGAGTCGATCGGATGCATTCTCCCAATGTCGGGCGAGGCCTGCAGGAGCAGACGACAATCCTCGCTCCGCCCGCCGTTTTCGTGCCGACTCGAGCTTGCCGGGCCTCCGCGCTGGCTCTAGGAGCGAATCGCGAGACTTCGCTCGCGCCATCGATTGGGAGCCGCCATGCAAGTCACCCCGTATTTGTATTTCAAAGGTTCGTGCGAGGCCGCGTTGAAGTTTTACGAGGCTTGCGGGCTGGGTCGGATCAAAGAGCTCAAGCGCTATGCCGGCACACCGCTCGCCGAGCGGGATGGGCCAACCTGGCACGAGAAAGTGTTGCACTCCGTTTTTGAAGGACCGAACTTTCGACTGTGTGCATCGGATGGTCCTGATTCAGAGCCGATGAAGGGCTGCGCGCTGTTCGTCGAAATCGACGACGCGCAGGCGGCAGCGAGATTGTTCGAAGCGCTGTCCAGCGCGGGCCGAGTGACGGTGCCTTTCAAGAAGCAATTCTGGGGCGACCACTACGGCAACTTCACCGATCAGTTCGGGGTGCAGTGGGCCATGAATAGTCGCGCCGCGGGCTGACGCGTGGGGTGACGGTCCGCCTGCGGACGTCGGCGTGCTTCTTGCTGAGTGGCTCGGTATGCCATTCGAACACATCATCGTAGCGACTGACTTCGACGAATCCGCCCGGCGCGCGCTCGATCTCGCCGTCGAGATTGCGCAAAAGTTCGACGCCAAACTCACGCTCGTCCATTGCTGGGAAGTGCCATCGTACTCGTACGGCGGCGCGCTTTACGTGCCGGCGGATTTGGTCACGCCGATCGAGGAAGCCGCACAAAGCCAACTGAATGACGCGCTGACTGAGCTCAAAAAGCGCGTTCCAGAGGCGAATGCCGTGCTTCGCGCGGGACCAGCGGCAGAAGAGATCCTCGCTGCGGCGACGGCTGCCAACGCCGATTTGATCGTCGTCGGAACGCACGGTCGGCGTGGATTGAGCCGCGCGCTACTAGGGAGTGTTGCCGAGAGGGTCGTGCGCACGGCGCACATCCCGGTTTTGACCGCGCACACCGAGGTCGCTAAGCGCTGAGCGCGAGCGCAGATTTTGCGGCGACCCGCACGAGCTGCGCGTAGCCAGCCAGACGCGAAGCGGCGCGGCGCGGAGTGAGCACAAAACACCGCGAATCGCCCCAGCGGCGAGCTGGCACGGGCGATGCAGTGACGGGGTCGCAATCCACACGAAAACGAGGAAGAAGATGAGCCGCAAACCCTACGTGATCTTAGTCGGGATGGACTATTCCGAGCTCGCCGAGCGAGCCCTCGCCGAAGCTTTCTCCCAGGCGGCGCGCAATCCCGGTGCCGAAATCCACGTGCTCACGGTATTGGCCGGTGCCGCTGTCGATCCCCTGTACGCGATGCGGAGCCCGCTGCTCAGCACCGAGACCAACGCGTTCGATCAGGCGCTGAGCGGCTTGCGTGAACACGTGCAATCGCGATTGGACGCCCGTCGGGCGCATCACGCGAGTGAGGAAGCGACGCGCGTCGTGTCTCACGTACGGATTGGATCGCCGGGGATCGGCATCGTTCAGTTGGCCTCGGATCTCGGGGCAAATCTCGTCATCGTCGGCACGCATAGCCGGCGCGGCGTTGCGCGACTGCTCATGGGTTCGGTTGCCGAGGAAACGGTTCGCTACTCGTCGTGCCCGGTGCTCGTGATTCCACCGGAAGCCAAAGTCGTCGAAATCAGGATTGAGCCGCCGTGCGCGGAGTGTGTGCTCGCTCGCTCCGAGTCGGGGCGAACCGAACTCTGGTGTGAACAACATCGCGTCCGTCACGGTCGACGGCACACCTATCACCAGACCGATCGCGCCGGGAATTCCACCAATATGCCGCTCGTCTTCAAGTGAGATCCGCCGTGTCAGAACCCAATTCCCGAGTCGAGATTCGACGTATTTTGGTGGGCCTCGACGGCTCGCCGCGAGAAGCCCGCGTGCTGGATACCGCCGCCGATCTCGCGACTCGCTACTCTGCGAGTCTGGTCCTGATGCGCGCCGTTGGCCTTCCGCCAGAGATCCCGCCCGAAGCGTGGCAGAATCCGGCGCTATCGGTCAAAGAATTCCTCGAAGCCAAAGCGCTCGAAGGGCTCGAGCGGATGGCGCGACTGCTGCCGCCCGCCGTGCGCGCGAGCTGCCGTTTGGAGGTCGTCGTCGCCACTCCCTGGCAGGGCCTGTGTGTGGGCGCGCAATCGATGGAGGCCGACTTGATCGTCATCGGCTCGCACGGCTACGGCGGGCTCGATCGAGTTCTCGGAACCACGGCGGGCCGCGTGGTCAACCACGCGCTGTGCTCGGTGTTGGTGGTTCGCTCGTTGCCGGATGCTGGCTCTCTCCGATTGTCGTGAGCAGAGCGAAACCGTAGCGCTTCGCTCACGCCACGAAGAACGAACAAAACCGGCACACTCCACCGAGAGCGCAGTGCCGGCCGGCGCGGCGCATTGATTCCGCTGCTCCGCGCGCGTAAAGGACGAATAATCAAAATGGAAACTATCGCTCAAGAAGACTTCAGCGAGCTCGATGCCTATTTCCGAGCGGCCAATTTCTTGACCATCGGGCAGATCTACTTGCTCGAGAATCCCTTGCTCCGTGAACCCCTCACCGCGCAGCACATCAAGCCGCGTTTGCTCGGGCACTGGGGCACCTCGCCCGGGCTGAATCTGATTTACGCGCACCTCAATCGCGTGATTCGGCGCGATGACCTGAACGTCCTGTTCATGGCTGGCCCAGGGCATGGTGGCCCGGCGGTGATCGCCAATACGTACTTGGAGGGTGTCTACTCCGAGATTTACCCGAACATCTCGCAGGATGCGTCGGGCCTTCGCCGCCTCTTCCGCCAGTTCTCTACGCCCGGGGGGATCCCGAGCCACGTGAGCCCGCCCACGCCCGGGTCCATCCACGAGGGTGGTGAGCTCGGTTACGTGCTGACGCACGCGTTCGGCGCGGTGTTCGACAATCCCGATCTGTTGGTAGCCGCGGTGGTCGGTGACGGCGAAGCCGAGACTGGCCCGCTCGAAGGTTCTTGGAAAGGCATCAGCTTTTTGAACCCCCGCCGTGATGGCGCGGTATTGCCGATCTTGCACCTGAATGGCTACAAGATCTCCGGCCCAACGGTGCTTGGTCGCTCGAGTGACGAAGACATCGCGCAGCTGTTACGTGGCCACGGCTATGATCCCCGCTTCGTCGAGGGCGACGAGCCAATGGCGGTGCACGCGCGTTTCGCGCAGGTGCTCGATCAGTGTTTGCTCGATATCCGCGCCATTCAAAGCCGAGCGCGTGGGTCGGAGGGGGTTCGCGCCCGCCCGCGTTGGCCGGTCATCGTCCTGCGGACGCCGAAGGGGTGGACTGGACCTCGCGAGATCGACGGCGTGAAAATCGAGGGCACGTTCCGCGCGCACCAAGTGCCGGTTTCGGAAGTGCGAACCAATCCGAGTCACCTCGCTGCACTCGAGAGCTGGCTCCGTAGCTATCGCCCGGAAGAGCTGTTCGACGAGCAGGGCAAGTTCAACGCGCGGTTCGCGCGGCTCGCGCCGACGGGGGATCGGCGCATGGGCGCCAATCCGCACGCCAACGGCGGCAAGCTCACTTTGCCGTTAGCGGTGCCGGATATCGCGGCGTACGCGCTCCCGGTGCCTCGGCCCGGCGCCGAGCTCCACGAGTCCACTCGCCAATTGGGGCAGGTGTTGCGCGATATTTACCGCGACAATCCGCAAAATTTTCGGCTGTTCTGTCCGGACGAGACCAACTCCAATCGGCTCGGCGCCGTTTTCGAGCGCGAGCAGCGTTGCCTCGTCGCGCCTCCCGTTGCGGGCGATGATCACGTTTCGACGGATGGTCGCGTGATGGAGGTCTTGAGCGAGCACAACTGTCAGGGCTGGCTCGAGGGCTACGTGCTCACCGGGCGCCACGGCTTATTCGCGACGTACGAGGCCTTCGCGCTGATCGTCGCCTCGATGGCGACGCAGCATGCAAAGTGGCTCGAGGCTTGCAACGAGTTGCCCTGGCGAGCCCCGATCCCGTCACTCAATACGCTGCTCACCTCTACTTGCTGGCGCAACGATCACAACGGATTCAGTCATCAGGGCCCCGGCTTCATGGACACCATCTTGTCCAAGAAGGGCACCGTTGCGCGCATCTACTTGCCGCCTGACGCCAATTGCCTGCTTTCCGTGGCAGATCATTGTTTGCGTAGCAAGAACTACTCGAACCTGATCATCATCGATAAACAGCCGCAGCTGCAGTGGCTCGGCCTGGATGCGGCGCGCGAGCATTGCGCTCGAGGCGCGTCGGTTTGGGAGTGGGCGAGCGTCGAACCCGCGTCCGCACCGGACATCGTGCTCGGTTGCGCGGGTGACTCGGCGACGCTGGAAACCATCGCCGCCGCGGCCTGGCTCCGCGAAAAGGCCCCCGGCTTTCGCGTGCGCGTGGTCAACGTGGTCGATTTGATGACGCTGTTCACGCCGACCGCGCACCCCCACGGCATGACCGACGAACGCTTCGTCTCGCTGTTCGGCAAAGACGTCCCGGTGATCTTCGCGTTTCACGGTTACCCCGGCACGGTTCACCAAGTGGTTCACGGTCGCCCCGACGCCGCGCGCTTTCACGTGCGCGGCTATCGCGAAGAAGGCACCACCACGACCCCCTTTGATATGGTCGTGCTCAATCAAACGAGCCGTTTCCACTTGGTGATCGAGGCCTTGCGTCGCGCTCCCAGGCCGCCCGCGAACGCGAACCTCTTGATCGACGAATGTTTGGAGCAACTGAAGCGTCACTCCGCCTACGTGCGTGAACACCTGGAAGATCTGCCGGAAATCCGTGACTTCCGATGGACGTTTTGACGGACGCCCCGCAAAATACGGTCTTGTGCCTCAATGCGGGGTCTTCTTCGCTGAAGTTTGCGCTGTTCGCCTGCGGCGGACAGACCGAGCAGGAGTTGGCGAGCGGGAGCGTCGACCATTTGGGCAGCGAGGACGCGCGCGCCACGTTGAGTGTGGCGGGTCGTTCCAGCCAGCGCGAGTGCGCCCGCGCCGGCCCGCGTGAAGCCCTGGATGCCGCGTTTCACCTGCTCGACGAGCAAGGTTTGCCCCAGCCCACCGCGGTCGGACACCGCGTCGTGCACGGTGGGCAGCAGCATACGAGCCCCGCGCGCATCGATGTCGCGTTGCTCGAGAGCTTGAAGAGCATCATCCCGCTCGCGCCGCTCCATCTCCCCGCAGCGCTTGCCGGCATCGAGGCGAGCTTGTCGCGCTCGCCGGAACTCCCCCAGGTCGCCTGCTTCGATACGGCCTTTCACGCCAATCTGCCGCCGATCGCGGCCATGCTGCCGCTACCCGAACACTTTTATCGGGAAGGGATCCGTCGCTACGGTTTCCACGGCCTGTCCTATGAATACGTGCTGTCCACTTTGGGTGAGCCGCCGCCGGCACGGGTGATCGTGGCTCACCTCGGCAACGGGGCGAGCATCGCTGCGATCGCTGACGGACGGTCGATCGATACCACGATGGGCCTCACGCCCGGCGGGGGCATCATGATGGGCACGCGCTCGGGCGATCTCGATCCGGGCGTGCTCTTGTATTTGTTGCGCGAGCAGGGCCGCTCGGTGGACGACTTGGAGCGGTTGCTAGAGCGCGAATCAGGGCTGCTCGGCGTCGCCGGCGAGAGCGATATGCGTCGTTTGATGCAGCGCTTCGAGGCGGACCCTCGAGCAGAGCTCGCCGTGAACATGATGGGCTATCAAATCCGGAAGACCATCGGAGCCTACATTGCCGCGCTCGGCGGGCTCGATGTGCTCGTCTTCACGGGCGGCATCGGTGAACACACGCCCGTGATTCGGCAAGCCGCGTGCCGTGGGCTCGAAGCTTTCGGTGTGCACTTAGATTTGGCGCGAAACACGGCCAATCAGCGCGCGATTCACGCCGAGGGCAGCCCCTGCCGCATCCTCGTCGTCGAGACGGACGAAGACCGCGTGATTGCGCGGCACACTCACGCGCTCGTCTCGACCCGCGCGTGACGCCCTGTGTTCGTCGGCGTCCGGCTAGTACTACTTAGTCACTTGTGCCCGACTCGAAGCATTTTGAGCTGCGCAAGGGCATTTGCCCGGGCAGGCACGCTGGAAGGTGGAGTCGGCCCTCGCTCGACGCGAGGTAGCCGGGCGCCGGGTTTAC
>Ga0105245_10002088_pt1 | contig 18119 bp, 16 predicted proteins | sample KBSM54metaG_FD_81523 | JGI IMG/M metagenome (GOLD analysis project Ga0105245, IMG submission 81523) | Miscanthus rhizosphere microbial communities from Kellogg Biological Station, Michigan, USA - KBS M5-4 metaG | ecosystem: Host-associated > Plants > Roots > Rhizosphere > Soil | place...
CCAGGAGGCCGCCGAGAATCATGTTTAGGATTGTTTTCATAGGGTTATTAACGCGCCAGCGACCGTACGGTTTACTGCCCCTTGGGCTTCGTGGCGGGCTTCGTGGCGGGTTCCGTGGCGGGGTCCGTGGCGGGTTCCGTGGCGGGTTCCTTAGGGGGCTCTTTGGCCGGCACCTCCGGCTCCTCGTCGCGCTGGCGCGGCTCGCGCGGCGGGTTGCCGTCGTAGATCTGGCTGCGGCGGCGCTGCAGGTACGCGTCGCGTTGGAACACGTACTTGTCGAGCGCGGCCTGCTCGAGGATCCGGCTCGCGTCGAGGAGGTCGGCGCGCCTGTTCACGAGACGCAGAGCGTACGCCGAATTGCGCACCGCGATGGGCCGGAAATAGGTCACCGGGTCGCCGGCGAAGATGTCGACTCCCCATCCCACGGTGTCGCGCAGCGTGCTCGAGCTGAGGATCGGCAGGACGATGTAGGGGCCGTCGCCCACGCCCCAGCGCCCGAGCGTCTGGCCGAAATCCTCGTCGCGCTTCTCGATGCCCATGTCGGAGGCGACGTCGTGCAGGCCGAACAGGCCGAACGTGCTGTTGAAGACGAAGCGCATCCCGTCCTCGAAGCCGTCGAAGAACTTGCCCTGCAGCACGTCGTTGACCCCGATCCACAGGTCGCCGAGGTTGGCGAAGAAGTTGCGGATGCGGCCGCGAATCTGTTCGTGCAGGACGTTGCGGTAGGCAGTAGCCACCGGCACTGCCACCCACTCGTCCGCCACCTCGTTGAAGCGGTAGATGGCGCGGTTCATCGGCTCCAGCGGGTCGCGCGGGTCGCGGTCCTCGGTGGTGGCGCAGCCGCCCGCCAGCGCCAGCAGCAGCGGCAGCATGCGCAAGGGCAGGCTCAGCGCGCGCGCCAGCGTCACTTCTTCTCGTCCTTGCCTTCGGCTGCCTTGTTGAAAAGGAACTGGCTGATCAGGTTCTCCAGCACTACCGCCGACTGAGTCAGGCGCACCCGGTCGCCGTTCTTCAGCATCACGCCGTCGCCCCCGGCCTCCAGGCCGATGTACTGCTCGCCGAGGATGCCGGAGGTGAGGATCTTCGCGGTGCTGTCGCGCGGGAATTGATAGTGCTGGTCGAGGTTCATCGAAACCAGCGCCTCGTAGGTCTCGTTGTCGAAGCGGATGTCGGCGACCCTGCCGACGACCACGCCCGCGCTCTTGATCGGCGCCCTGGCCTTCAGGCTGCCGATGTTCACGAAGCGCGCCTGCACGTTGTAGGTTTCGCCGGCGGAGAAGGTGGCGAGATTCCCCACCTTGAGCGCGAGAAACAGCAGCGCCCCGATTCCGATGACGACGAAGATACCCACCCACAGGTCGATGGTGGCGCGGTTCATGCGGGCTTGCCTCCGGTGAACATGAGTGCGGTCAGCACGAAATCAAGCGCGAGGATCGCGAGCGACGAGGTCACCACGGTGCGCGTGGTGGCGCGCGACACGCCCTCGGCGGTGGGCACCGCGTCGTAGCCCTCGAACACGGCGATCCACGTGACCGCGACGCCGAACACCACGCTCTTGATGACGCCGTTCAGGATGTCGTTGCGCAGGTCGACCGCGGCCTGCATCTGCGACCAGAACGCTCCCGCGTCGACGCCGATCAGCTGCACGCCGACGAGATAGCCGCCGAAGATGCCGAGCGCCGAGAACAGCGCGGCGAGCAGCGGCATCGAGATGACCCCGCCCCAGAAGCGCGGCGCCACCACGCGGGCGATTGGATCGACTGCCATCATCTCCATCGCCGAGATCTGCTCGGTGGCCTTCATCAGGCCGATCTCGGCGGTGATCGCGGAGCCGGCGCGGCTCGCGAACAGCAGGCCTGCGACGACCGGGCCGAGCTCGCGCACCAGCGACAGCGCCACGAGCACGCCGAGGGACTCGGAGGCGCCGAAGCGCTGCAGCGTGTCGTAGCCCTGCAGGGCGAGCACCATGCCGACGAACAGCCCCGACACCATGATGATGATGAGCGACAGCACCCCGGCGAAGTAGATCTCGGCGACGGTGAGGCGGAACCGCCGCAGCGCCGTGCCGGAGTGCAGCACGGTGTAGAACAGGAAGCGGCTGGCGAAGCCCAGCCGCCAGACGTGCGAGGTGACTGCATTGCCGAGGCGCTCTAGGCGTCCCCTGGCATGCTCGCGGATCTGCGCCAGCGACATTTCAGTCCCCCGCCAGCTCGAGCTCGGCGGCGTAGCCGGGCGCCGGGTAGTGGAACGGAACCGGCCCGTCGAGCTCGCCGTTCACGAACTGGCGCACGAACGGCTCGCGGCTCGCGCGAATCTCGTCCGGCTTGCCCTCGGCGATCACGCGCCCGTCCGCCATGAAGTAAACATAGTCCACCACGCCGAGCGCCTCCTGCACGTCGTGCGTGACGATGATCGAGGTGGCCCCGAGCGAGTCGTTGAGCTCCCGGATCAGGCGCACGATGACGCCGAAGGAGATCGGGTCGAGGCCGGTGAAGGGCTCGTCGTAAAGGATGAGCTGCGGGTCGAGAGCGATCGAGCGCGCGAGCGCGACGCGCCGCGCCATGCCGCCCGAGAGCTCGGCGGGCATCAGCTGGGCCGCGCCGCGCAGCCCCACCGCCTCGAGCTTCAGCATCACCAGATCGTGGATCAGATCCTCCGGCAGCGCGGTGTGCTCGCGCAGGGGAAAGGCGACGTTCTCGTACACCGACATGTCCGTGAACAGCGCGCCGAACTGGAACAGCATGCCCATCCTGCGGCGCATTCGGTAGAGCGCGTCGCGGTCGAGCTCGAAAGTCGCCTCGCCGAGCACGCGCGCGGTTCCGCTGACAGGCAGGTATTGCGCCGCGATGATCCGCAGCAGCGTGGTCTTGCCGCAGCCCGACTGCCCCATGATGCCGACGACGCTGCCGCGGGCGATCGACAGGCTCACGTCGCGCAGCACCGGACGCGCGGCGTCGTAGCCGAACGCGACGTTCTGGATTTGCACCATCGGACCTTGCTGCACCGGGCGTAATATTACCGCGCCATGGCTGAAGCTCTTGTGAACCCGGCGGTGCGCGTCGACGCGCTACGCAAGCACTACGGCAAGCTGCTCGCCCTGGAAACCGTCGACCTCTCGGTCGCCTCGGGGGAAGCGTTCGGGCTGGTCGGCGCGAACGGCGCCGGCAAGACCACGCTCATCAAGTGCCTGCTCGACCTGTGCGCCTACGAGTCCGGAACCATCCGCATCTTCGGCCTGCCCGGCGGCGAGCCGCAATCGCGCCGCCGCCTCGCCTACGTCCCGGAGCGCTTCATGCCCGCGCACTACCTGCGCTGCCGCGAGTTCATCGAGTTCCTGGCGCGCAGCTTCGGCGAGCGCTACGACGCCGCGCGTGCGCAGGCGATGCTGTCCGAGCTCGAGCTGGAGGCCGCCGTGCTCGAGCGCCCGGTGCGCAGCCTGTCGAAGGGGATGACCCAGAAGCTCGGGCTCGCCGCAGCGTTCCTGCTCGCGCGCGATCTCTACGTGCTCGACGAGCCCATGAGCGGCCTTGACCCTGCCGCCCGCGTCGCGGTGAAATCGGTGCTGCGCAGGCTCGCCGCGGAGGGCAGGACGCTCTTCTTCACCTCCCACGTGCTCGCCGACGTAGAGGAGCTGTGCTCCTCGATCGCGGTGCTGGAGCAGGGGCGCGTGCGCTGGCACGGCAGCCCCGGGGACCTGTGCGCGCAGTATCGCGAAGCGCGCCTGGAGCAGGCCTTCATGAGGTGTGTACGTGAAAAATGAGGTGGCCAATGAGACGCCGGACAAGGCTCAGGCGGCGAAGCCGCAGCTGCTCCTCGTCGACGACGACCCGCTCATCACCGACACGCTCGCCTTCGCCCTGGGCGCGGATTACGAAGTGCTCGCGGTCGAGTCGCGCGGCCGGGCGGTGGAGCTGGTGCGCCAGCTTGCGCCCGTGCCCGGGCTCGCGCTCATCGACCTCGGCCTTCCGCCGACGCCGCACTCTCCGGAAGAGGGCTTCCGCCTGATCGCCGATCTGCTCGCCCATTCGCCGGCGATGAAGATCTTCGTCCTGTCGGGGCAGAACGAGGCGGCGAACGCGCGCCACGCCCGAGCCCTCGGCGCCTGGGAGTTCATCGCCAAGCCGGCCAACCCGCTCACCCTGAAGCGGGCTCTCGACCGCGCCCGGGAACAGGCGGCCCCCGAGGCTGCGGAGCTCATCGGCTCGAGCGCTCCGATGGAAAAGCTGCGCAGCCAGATCGCCCAGTTCGCCGCCTCGCCCTTCCCGGTGCTCATCGAAGGCGAGTCGGGCAGCGGCAAGGAGCTCGTCGCCCATAGCCTGCACCGCCTGTCGAGCCGCGGCGCGCGACCGTACCTCGCGCTCAACTGCGCCGCGCTCGCGCCCACGCTCATCGAGGCGACCCTCTTCGGCTACGCCAAGGGCGCCTTCACCGGCGCTACGGCGGCGAAGGCCGGCTATTTCGAGGACGCCCAGGATGGGACGCTCTTCCTCGACGAGATCGGCGAGCTGCCGCTCGAGATGCAGGCGAAGCTCCTGCGCGTGATCGAGAACGGCGAATTCCAGCGCCTGGGAGAAACCCAGCGCCGGGTATCGCGCGCCCGCGTCATCGCCGCCACCAACCGCGACCTGCGCCAGGCGCTGCGGCAGGGAAGCTTCCGCGCCGACCTGTACCACCGCTTGTCGGTATTGTCGCTGCAGGTCGCGCCGCTACGCGAGCTCGACCGCGACCGGCTCGCGCTGCTCGAGCATTTTCGCCGGCTCTACGCACGCCAATCGGGCGCCGAGCCCTTTGCGCTGGATGACGCCGCCGAGGCGCGCTGGCTGCGCTACGCGTTCCCGGGCAACGTGCGCGAGCTGCGCAACATCGTGATCCGCCTCATCACGAAATACGCCGGCCAGCGGGTGTCCGCGGCCGAGCTCGAACCGGAGCTCGACCTCGAGGTGGCCGCGGCGGATCCGGGGACGCTCGCGGAGCAGGCTCAGCGCCAGCTCGAGCGCGCGGCCGGCTTCAACCTCGACGAAACGCTGATGGCGTGGGAGCGCGCCTACATCGACGCGGCGCTGCGCATCACGCGGGGCAACATGAGCCAGGCGGCGAAGCTGCTCGGCGTGAACCGGACGACGCTCTACAGCCGGATGGACCCAAAGGAACAGAAGTAGTGGCGCTCTATCTCGAGCACTTCGGCCTGAAGGAACCGCCCTTCCGCATCACCCCGCACACCGACTTCTTCTTCGCCGGCGCCGACCGCGGCGCCACCCTCGAGGCGCTGATCTACGCGGTGCTCCATGACGAGGGCATCGTCAAGGTGTCGGGCGAGGTCGGCAGCGGCAAGACCATGCTGTGCCGCGTGCTGATGGAGCGGCTCCCCTCGCACGTCGACACCATTTATCTCGCCACGCCCTCGCTCGCGCGCGACGAGATCCTGGAGGCGATCGGCGACGAGCTCGGGCTCGCGCTGTCCGGAAAGCGCACCGCGGTGGCGCTGCGCGAGCTGCAGGAGCACCTCATCGGCCGCTACGGCCAGGGCCGCCGCGTCGTCATCCTCATCGACGAAGCGCATGCGATGCCCGAGGAGACGCTCGAGGAAGTGCGCCTGCTGTCCAACCTGGAATCCAACCGGCACAAGCTTCTGCAGATCGTGCTGTTCGGGCAGCCCGAGCTCGACGCCACGCTCGCCCAGGCGCGCCTGCGCCAGCTGCGTGACCGGGTGACCCATGCTTTCCGCATGCGCCCCCTTTCCAAGGCCGAAGCCGCGCGCTACCTGTCGTTCCGCATGCGCGCGGCGGGGTACCGCGGCCCGGAAGTCTTCGCGCCAGGGGCGGTCGGGCTGATCGCAGGCGCCTCGGACGGGCTCACGCGGCGCATCAACATCCTCGCCGACAAGGCGCTGCTCTCGGCTTTCACCGAGAACGGCCACGCCGTCACCCCGAGCCACGTGCGCGCCGCCGTACAGGACTCGGAATTCGCCGCGGTCCAGCCCCGCCGCCGGGCGCGCACGCTCGCCGTGGCGGCGATGGCGCTGGTTGCCGGCCTCGCGCTCGGTCTCGCCGCGCAGTGGATGTGGATGACAAGGCCGCAGCCGGCCGTGGCCGCGGTCGGTGCCGAATCCGTGTCCGCGCCTCCAGCCGCGCCGGTCGCCACGCCCGAGCCGGTGACCGCGAGCGCCACGCCCGCAGCGCCTTCCCCGGTTCCTTCCCATTTGCGGCCGGAGCAGGCCGAACGGCTGGAGCACTATTCGCCGGCCGGTCATCGACTGCTCGCCGAGCGCATCGCAGCCACGCGCGCGGTGCTCGACCGGGCCCCGGACGAGGGGTACTCGATCGAGCTCTTCACTACCGACAACAGCGACCCGGCACGCATGGAGCGCTTCCTCCTCCGAGCGCGCGACTTCGTCCAGCTCGGGGAGCTCTTCGTCATACCGGTGGCGGACGCGGGCCTCTTTCGCCTGCGCGTCGTGTATGGCGAATTCCCCACCCGCGATCAGGCCGCGGCGGCCGAAAAGCGTCTCCCGCCGCGCTATCAGGAGGCCTTCCGGACCGAGCTGCGCAGTTTTGGCGAGCTGCGCAGTCAAATTTAGACGAGAGGATAAAAAATGCCAGCGTGACAGGTGCTTACACCACTTTCCTCAGGCAATACTCATGGTATGCTTGCCGCCCGAGGGAGTTCTCACGATGACGCTGGGGAGACTGGGCGCAGCCGCATTGCTCGCGGCATTCGCAGCGGGCTGCGGCCACACGCCGCCGAAGCCAGCTGCAACGCACATCCGGGCCCCGGAGGCACGCGCCGAAGCCGATATCCCCCCGCCGGTGCAGATCTCGCCGATCCTGCCCAAGCCCAAGCCGGCCGTCCGGCCCGAAACGTACAGCGTGGTAGTGAACAACGTGCGCGTCCAGGAGCTGCTCTTCGCGCTCGCGCGCGACGCGCGCCTCAACGTGGACATTCATCAGGACGTCACCGGCACCGTCACACTCAACGCCATCGACCAGACGCTGCCTCAACTCCTCTCGCGCATCGCGCGGCAGGTCGACATGCGCTACGAGATCCAGGGGGACAACCTGGTGGTGATGCGCGACTCGCCCTACCTGCGGACCTACAAGATCGACTACCTCAGCGCAAGCCGCAACGTGAAGATGCAGTCGACCGCTTCCACGCAGTTCGGCACCGGCGGCACCGCCACCACGCCTACCACGACCACCACCACCGGCGGCACGGCGCAGATCGATGTCATCGCCGAAAACAAGCTGTGGGAGTCGCTGACCCAGAACGTGAAGGACATCCTGCGCGAGACCGACAAGGTCATCCCTGCGGGCACGCAGCTCGCGCAGGCGGCGCCGGCCGCGGCGGCGGCGCCCGCCCTGCCGGGCGCCCCGTCCGCTCAGCCGCCGGCGTTCGGCATCCCGGCGCAACCTACCGCGACCTACCAGGAGGCCGCCTCGGTCATCGGCAACCGCGAGAGCGGCATCCTCTACGTGCGTGCGAGCTCGAAGCAGCACGAACGCGTCCAGGAGTTCCTAGACCAGGTGCTCGCCGGCGCAAAGCGCCAGGTGCTGATCGAAGCGACGGTGGCGGAGGTGCAGCTCAGGAACGAGTACCAGCGCGGCATCGAATGGGCGCGGCTGCGCTCGGGGGTCACCGGCTTCGAGCTGCGCCAGCCGGCGGTTCCGCCGACCACCTCCCTCACGCCGGGCTTCAGCCTGACCCCGTTCACCATCGGCTACGCCGATGCGGGGCGCAACTTCTCGGCCACCCTGAGCCTGCTCGAGCAGTTCGGCGACGTGCGCGTGCTTTCGAGCCCGCGCCTTTCGGTCCTCAACAACCAGACCGCAATCCTGCGCGTCACGCGCGACATCATCTATTTCACGCTGACCCCGTCCACCACGCCGGTCACCGTCGCCGGCGGCACCGCGGTGGTGGCGGCCTCGTTCACCACCACGCCCAACATCGCAGCCGAGGGCTTCATGATGGCGGTGCTGCCCCAGATCAACGATGCCGACGCGGTGGTGCTCAACGTGCGCCCCACCATCCGCCGGCGCGTCGACAGCGTGCGCGATCCGAACCCGGCGCTGCAGGGCCAGAACACCCAGAACGACATCCCGGTGTTCGAAACCCGCGAGTTCGATTCCATCCTGCGCCTGCAAAACGGCGAGATCGCAGTGCTCGCGGGCCTGATGCAGGACTTCGTTCAGAACAACGAGTCCGGCATCCCGGGGCTGCGCAGCATTCCGCTGGTCGGCGAGCTGCTGACGAACCGCGCCGATCTCTCGGCCAAGACCGAGCTTGTGATCTTCCTTCGCGCCACCGTGATCCGGGATCCGAGCCTGGAGGGCGACTACCGGAATTACCGCGACCAGGTGCCGCGGGACGATTTCTTCCGGCGTCCCAACCCGTCGCGCACCGCGCCGCCGCAGATGCCGGGCCAGGACCCGCGCGGCAACCCGCAGATCAACTGACATGAGCCTGCTCCTCGAGGCGCTGAAGAAGGCGGAAAAGGCCAAGGAAGAGGCGCAGCGCCGGGCGAAAGGCGAGCCCGCAGGGCCCGAGTTGCGCATCGAAGGCGACGCGCCGGTCCCCGAGAAGCCGGTGCTCACGCGCGCCGAGCTGCCCGACATCCGGCAGCCCCTCGAGATCCTCAGCGACGAGATCGCCCCGCCCCAGGCCGCAGCACAGGGGCAGGCATTCGAGGAGCCGCAGGCTGCCGACCGCGCCACGGCGCGCAAGGTCTTCGAGGCCAAGTTCAGGGAGCCGAACCCGCGCCTGCAATTCCAGATCGTGCTCGCGTCGCTCGGCGTGGCGGCCATCGGCATCGTCGTTTATTTCTGGTACCAGCTGCGCCCGCCGGCACCGCTCGTGAATCTCAGTCCGCCGCGCGCGGCCCAGCAGGCGGCCGCGCCCGCTCCGGCGCCCGAGACCCGGCCGAGCGCCGCGGCGGCGATCGCCGCCGCCCCCGCCGCGATTCCCGGGTTGCCGCCGGTCGCGGCGGCACCGGCGGCGGCGCCCGCACCGCGCGAGCGTCCGCCTCGCGAAGCCGCGGCCCTCGCGCCCGAGCCCGCCGTCCGGGTTGCGGCGCCGCCGGCGCCGCGCTCCGCGCCGCGCTTCGAGCCGCCGCCTCAGCCGAGGCTCGCCGAGGCCCCGATCACGCAGACGCGCCAGCCGCCGCAGATCGACCCGAAGGTCGCTTCGGGTTACGCCGCCTATGTTGCGGGCGACCTCGCCACCGCGCGCTCGGACTACCAGGCCGCGCTACGGGACGACGCGGGCAACCGCGATGCGCTGCTCGGCCTGGCGGCGACCGATGTTCGCTCCGGGAGATACGAGACGGCGGAAGCCGTCTACCTGCGCCTGCTGCAGAACGATCCGACCGACTCGAACGCCCAGGCGGGTCTCATCGCCCTGCGCGCGAGCCGCCTGGATCCCCTCGCCACCGAGAGCCGCGTCAAGAACCTGCTCGCTGCCGATCCGGGCGCCAACGTGCTGCATTTCACCCTCGGCAACCAGTTCGCGCTGCAGGGCCGCTGGGCCGAGGCGCAGCAGGCCTACTTCAAGGCCATGGCCGCGGATCCGGACAACCCGGACTTCGCGTTCAACCTCGCGGTCAGCCTCGACCACCTGCGCCAGTCCAAGCTCGCAGCCGACTACTACCGACGCGCGGTCGCGCTCGCGGAAAAGCACGGCGCGAGCTTCGACCTCGCCGCCGCGCGCACCCGCGCCGCCCAGCTCGGGAACTGAGCAGGCCAGGCAGGAGAATCGCCTGAATTCGCCCGCCAATCCCCAGGCCAAGCGCCACATCGGGCAGATCCTGATCGACCAGGGAATCCTGACCGAGGACCAGCTGCGCATCGCGCTGCTCGAGCAGACGAAATCGCACGTGCCGGTCGGGCGCCTGCTGGTGCAGCTCGGCTTCGTCTCCGAGGCGACGCTGCGCGACGCCTTGTCCGAGAAACTCGGCATGCAGTCGGTCGACCTCTCGCACATCATCGTCGATCCGGCGGCGCTCAAGCTGCTGCCGCGCGACGTGGCGCGGCGCTACCGCATCTTCCCGGTCGCGGTCGACCGCCAGCACAAGAAATTCATCGTCGCCCTCGCCGACACCAACAACATCGTCGCGGTGGACCAGCTGCGCGCCCACCTGAATGGCGAGTTCGAGATCGAGCTGCGGCTCTCCGGCGAGTCCGAGATCGAGCGGGCGATCGAGCACTACTACGGCCACGAATTCTCGATCGACGGCATCCTGCGCGAGATCGAGACCGGCGAGATCGACTACGCCACCCTCACCGAAGGCGACGAGTACTCGCAGCCGGTGGTGCGCCTCATATCGGCATTGCTGGCCGACGCGGTCGAACGAGCGGCTTCGGACATCCACTTCGAGCCCGAGCAGAATTTCCTGCGCATCCGCTATCGCATCGACGGCGTGCTGCGCCAGATCCGCAGCCTGCACAAGACCTACTGGCCGGCGATGGCGGTGCGCATCAAGGTGATGGCGAAGATGAACATCGCCGAGACGCGCGCGCCGCAGGACGGGCGCATTTCGGCCACCATGTCGGGCCGGGTGGTGGATTTCCGCGTCGCGAGCCTGCCGACCACCCACGGCGAGAACCTGGTGCTGCGGATCCTGGACCGGCAGAAGGGCATCGTGCCGCTCGACAAGCTGAACCTCGAGGAGGCGCAGCTCGAGCTGCTCAAGCTCATGATCACCCGCCCGGAGGGCATCATCCTGGTCACCGGACCGACCGGCAGCGGCAAGACCACCTCGCTGTATTCGATCCTGAACCACATCAACTCCGACGCCGTCAACGTGATGACGCTGGAGGATCCGGTCGAGTATCCGATGACGCTGATCCGGCAGACCTCGGTCGCCGAGGCGGCGAAGCTCGACTTCGCCAACGGCATCCGCGCCATGATGCGCCAGGACCCCGACGTCATCCTGGTGGGCGAGATCCGCGACCGCGAGACCGCCGAGATGGCGTTCCGCGCCGCGATGACCGGGCATCAGGTGTACTCCACGCTCCACACCAACTCGGCGGTGGGCGCGTTTCCGCGCCTGCTCGACATCGGCATCCTGCCCGACATTCTCGCGGGCAACATCATCGGGATCCTGGCGCAGCGCCTGGTGCGGCGCCTGTGCCGCACCTGCCGCCAGTCCTACGATCCCGACGTGAAGGAGCGGCGCCTGCTCGGGTTCTCGCCGACCGAGCCCGCGGCGCTTTATCGCGCGGTCGGCTGCGAGCAGTGCGAGTACCAGGGCTACCGCGGCCGCCAGGCGATCCTGGAGCTGCTCAAGATCGACGCGGCGATCGACGAGCTGGTGGCGCGGCGCGCCACTGCGCGCGAGATTCTCACCGCCGCGCGCGCACAGGGCTTCAAGACCCTGGCCGACGACGGGGTGCGCCTGGCGCGGGCGGGCACCACCAGCCTCGACGAGGTGATGCGCGTGGTCGATCTCACCGACCGGATGAGCTGAGCGGATGGCCTGATGCCACTCTTCGCGTACAGGGCGGTCAATGCGCAGGGCAAGAACGTGGCCGGGCGCGTCGAGGCGGTGAACCTCTTCGACCTCGAGCAGCGTCTCGCGCGCATGGGGCTCGACCTCATCACCGGGGCGCCCACCCAGCAACGCAGCCGCCTCATCGGCGGCGGCCGCGTCGCGCGCCAGGACCTCATCAACTTCTGCTTCCACCTCGAGCAGCTCGCGAAGGCCGGGGTGCCGCTGATCGAGGGGCTCACCGACCTGCGCGAAAGCATCGAGAACGCGCGCTTCCGCGAGGTCGTCTCGGGGCTGATCGAGTCGATCGAGGGCGGCAAGACCCTGTCTTCGTCCCTGGGCGAGTTTCCCGAGGTGTTCAGCAAAGTGTTCGTCAGCCTGATCCGCTCGGGCGAGCAGACCGGAAGGCTCGCCGAGGTGCTCGCCTCGCTGACCGAGTCCCTGAAGTGGGAAGACGAGCTAGCCGCGCAGACCAAGAAGATCGTGATGTACCCGGCGTTCGTCGCGAGCATCGTGGTGCTGGTGTTCTTCTTCCTGATGATCTACCTGGTGCCGCAGATGACCGGGTTCATCCGCAACATGGGGCAGCAGATCCCGCTCCAGACCCGCGTGCTGATGGTGGTGTCGGACTTCTTCGTCTCCTACTGGTGGACGCTGATCGCGGCGCCGATCCTGGCGTGGATCGGCCTGCGCCTCGCGATGAAGAACAACCCCAAGGTCGGCTACATGGTCGATCACCTGAAGATCAGCCTGCCGCTCGTCGGCCCGATCCTGCGCAAGATCATCCTGTCGCGCTTCGCCTCGAGCTTCGCCATGATGTACGGCTCGGGCATCACGGTGCTCGACGCCATCCGCAGCTGCGAGGAGATCGTCGGCAACAAGCCGCTCGAGAACGCGCTGCGCATGGCGGGGCAGCAGATCGCCGACGGCAAGAACACCAGCGCCGCCTTCGCCGACCTGGCGCTGTTCCCGCCGCTCGTGATCCGCATGCTGCGCATCGGCGAGGCCACCGGCGCCCTCGACACGGCGCTGCTCAACGTGAGCTACTTCTACAACCGCGAGGTGCGCGAGGCCATCGGCAAGCTCCAGGCGATGATCGAGCCGGCGCTCACGGTGGTGCTGGGGTTGGTGCTCGGCTGGGTGATGCTGGCCGTGCTGGGGCCGGTCTACGACACGATCTCCAAGATGAAGTTCTGAGCCGCGTGCGCCGGATCCTCTACTTCACCGCGGAAGAGAACCACCTCTACACGGCGTCGGGCTCGGCGCTGCGGCTCGAGGCCCGGTTCCAGGCGAGCGAGGCCGGCGTGGCCGAGTTCCGCGACTATCTGCGCGGGCACCGCGGCACGCTGCTCGCGCTGCTCGCCGACGTGCCGGGCGAGGATTTCCACGAAGAGCAGATCCCGTTCCTGCGCGGCGCCGATCGCGACGCGGTGCTGCGCCGGCGCCTCGCGCAGCGCTACCGCGACACGCGCCTCGCCGCGGCGTTTTCGCTCGGCCAGGTGGCGACCGACGAAAGGCGCAACGAGCGCGTGCTGCTCGCCTCGTTCACCAACACGCAGCAGTTCTCGCCCTGGCTGGACGCGCTCGAGGAGGCCGGGGCACGCCTCGCCGGGGTGTATTCGGCGCCGCTGCTCGCGCCGCGGCTCGCCGCCCGGCTCGGGGTGAAGGCCGGCCGCGCCTTCCTGGTCACGGCGGATCGCGCCGGCCTGCGCCAGAGCTTCATCGAGGACGGGAGGCTGCGCTTCGCCCGCCTCGAGCGCACCCTCGACACCGCGCCGCAGGCGCTCGCGCTCTTCGTGCGCTCCGAAACCCACCGCCTGGCCCAGTATCTCGCCACCCTGCGCGCGCTGCCGCGCGACGGCGCGCCGATCCAGGTGCTGGTGGTCGCGCCGCCGGGCGAGCGCCGCACCTTCGAGCAGGTGCTCGGCTCCGACGCCCGCCTGACGTTCCGCACCGTGGATGCCGACGAGGCGGCGCGTGCGGCGGGGCTCAAGTCGCTGCCCCAGGGCGCCGCTGCCGAGGCCTACTACCTTCATCTCGCGGCGAGAAAATCCCCGCGCGAGCAGTTCGCCAACCGCGTAGACCGCCGGCGCTACCAGGTGTGGCAACTGCAGCGCGGCATCGTCGCCGCGGGCGCAGCCGTGTTCTCGCTCTGCGCGCTCACCGCCGGAGCGAGATGGCTCGAGGCGCTGGACGTGCGCGGGCAGGCGGAGAATCAGGGGATCGAGGCGCGACGCGCCGCCGACGATTATCAGCGCATCACCGCAACGTTCCCGGTGACCCAGACCAGCACCGAAAATCTGCGGGCGACGGTGGTGGAGTTCACCCGCATCGCGTCGCGCACTGCCTCGCCCGAGGGCGCATTCGTACACGTCTCCCGGGTCCTGGACCAGTTTCCGCAGTTCGAGCTCGACCGGATCGACTTCAGCGTGGGCCAGCCGGACCGGCGCGATCGCGCGGCGGCGCTGACCCAGCCGAACACCGCCGCCGCCAGGGCGGACCCGCAGGGCGAGAGCGCGGTGCGCATCGAGATCTCGGGCCGCGTGAACGCCACCGAGCGCAACGACTATCGCGCCATTACCGCCCAGGTACGCCGCTTTGCCGCCGCGCTCGGCAGCTCGGGATACGAGCTCGCGCGCACCGACCTGCCTTTCGACGTGGCCCCCGAAGGCACGCTCACGGGCGACATAGGAAGCACCGAAAGCGGCGAGGCGCCGCGCTTCACCATCGTGCTGCTGCGGAGGCTGCCATGACGTTGACGCGCGACGAGCTGAAAAGGCTGGCGCTGCCGTCGCTCGTCGCGCTCATGCTCGTCGCCTTCGGCGCGGTGCTGATCAAGCTGTCGTCCGATTCGCGCCGCGAGGCGAACGAACGGCTGGCGGCTGCGCGCAGCGAGCGCAACCAGAGCGCCGAGCGCCTGGCGCGCATCGCGGAAGAGGAGCGCGAGGTCAAGGCGAAGCTCGACGTGTACCAGCAGCTCAAGCAGCTGCGCGTGCTCGGCGAGGAACGGCGCCTGGAATGGGCCGACGCCATCGCGCGCATCCGCACCCAGCGCGAGCTGCTCGACCTGCGCTACCGGGTCGAGCGGCAGCAGCTCCTCAGCTCGGTGCCGGGCAAGCCGGCGAGCGTCGACTTCTTCGCCAGCACGATGCAGGTGAACATGGCGCTGCTGCACGAAGAAGACCTGCTGCGCTTCATCTCCGACCTGCGCGCCTCCGGCAACGCCTACTACTCGGTGAGGAAGTGCCTGGTCACGCGCAGCGGGCAGCCGGCAACCGGCGCCACGCTCACGCCCCGCCTGCGCGCAGACTGCAGCATCGATCTCATCACCATCCTCGACCGGGCGGCCAAGTCATGACGCGAGCCCTGATCTTCCTTGCCTTCATCGCTTCGATCCCGCCGGCGTCGGCGCAGGAGCTCGGGCGCCTGTTCTTCACCGAGGAGCAGCGCGCGGCGCTCGACGCGCGCCGCAAGGCCCGGATGCCCGATCGGCCCACGAGGCCAGCCGCGGTCGCGTCACCCACCACGCGCGTGGACGGCTATGTGCGGCGCTCGGGCGGTCCGTCGACCGTCTGGGTGAACGGCGAGTCGCTCGGGGTCGAAGGCAGCGACGCCCCGCGCATCGAGTCCGGCCGCCGCGAAGGGCGCGTCTCGGTCCCCGTCGGCGACGCCGCGGTGCGCTTCTCGCTCAAGCCCGGCCAGGTGCTCGACCGCGGCACCGGCGAGATCCGCGACGTCCTCGGGCCGAACGGCGAGATCAGCGTTCGCCCGGCCAAGTGAGCGCGGCGTTTCGCAGTCGGAGCGCCCAGCGCGGCCTCGCGATGCTGGCGCTTGTGGCGATCGTGGTGATGGGCAGTCTGTACTGGCTGATGAGCGGCTTGGCGCAACCCACCAACCGAACCGCGGCAAAGCGCGCCCAGAACGCGAAAGTCCTGCAGAACGCGAAGGCAGCGCTCATCGGCTACGTCGCGATGAACGCGGCCACGCCCGGCGCACTGATCACCGATGACAACCCTGGGTCGTTACCCTGCCCGGAAGCTCCAGGCGATGTAGGAACCGTCTTTGAAGGCAGGACCGCGCCCAGCTGTAGCGGCCTGCCGGCCGTCGGCCGCCTGCCATGGCGGACGCTTGGAATCGAAAAGCCGCTTGACGCGGCTTCCGAGCCGTTGTGGTACATCGTGTCGCCTGGATGGGCCAAGCCCAACCCCGGCGGGAACACCATCATCAACTCGAATACCGTGGGTCAGCTCACGGTGGATGGTATCGAGGCGGTCGCCGTGATCATCGCACCCGGCGAGCGGCTGAACATTCCCGCCTCCGCTAACTGCATGGCGCGCAACCAGGCGCGCAGCGTGCCCTCCCCGGCGATCGACTACCGAGACTACTTGGACTGCCAGAATGCCACGCTGGCGGACCTTACTTTCACCAGCAGCGATCCGGTCGGCCCGTTCAACGACCAGGTGATCGCGGTGACGACCGTCGAGATCCTGCCGGTGATCGAAGCCGCAGTGCCGCAACGCTTCGAAAGGGTGTTCGCGCCGCAGATCGTCGGTGCGTATTCCAATATAGACGGCACCAACAGCGCCTGGCCGACCACCAGTTCCGTGCTGCCTTTCGCTGCCCCGCTCACCGACCCCACTAGCAGCAACCTCAAAGGCACGCGTACCAACTCGGGGTTGACGGAGACAGGAACCTACCAGGGTCTGCTGCCGCTCAACCGCGTGCGCACGCGCTGCACGCCCGTCGGCCCGGCTACCGAGTGCACGCCGGCTGCCTGTACCCCCGGCCAGGGCTGCGATTCGAGCACGACCTTTATCGGCTGGAGCGGCACGGCGACGATGAGCGGAGCCGCGGGGGACTTCTACGGGCCGAGCTGTGCCGTGGCTCCGGCGCAGATCGACTGTACTTTCCACGTCAGGATGCCTCTGCTCGGCGCGCCCCCGTCCAGCGTCAACTTCACCCTGACCGCCACAGCCAACAACGTAGGAATGGGGTTCCGACAGCTGCAGACGAACGTGCCGATGCCCGGCGTCCTTTCCGCGGGACGCAGCGCGCAAGGCGCGCTGACCGCAAACGGGGCCGCGACCATCACGCTGACGGGCCAGGCGGACACTTCGGACCTCAGCTGCGGCGGGCTGCTCGGCTGCGTCCTGAACGCGGTGTGCGGCCTGCCGGTGGTTAGCCTCCTGTTCGCCTGCGCGAAGGACACGATTTCGATTCCGATCTCCATGATCGTCGACCATCCGTTGGTCGACCCGAACGACAACACCTATAACTGGTTTCTCCGCAACAAATGGCACGAGGTGACGTACTACGCCGTCGCACCGCCTGTCGCCCCAAGCGGCACGGGGGCCTGTACGCCCGCCACCGGGATCGTCACCGATTGCCTGACGGTGACCTACCGCGGCAACACCTACCGCGGCCTTCTCGCGTTCGGCGGGCGCCGGCTCAGCACGACCGCCCCCGCTCAGACGCGACCCGCGACGAGCGTAACGGATTTCTTCGAAGGCGCGAACAGCGCGGTAGGGAACGCGACGCCCCCGGCGCCCTTCACGGGGCGCGACCCGACCCTGATGGTCAACCGGACGTTCAATGACCGCATCGCGGTCATCGACAGCAACTGATGCGCACGTGGCGCTCTCCGCGAGGCTTCACCCTCGTCGAGCTGGCGATGTCGCTCTTCGTGATCGCACTGCTGATGGGCACCGTGATGTACACGCTATCGGCGCAGAACGACCAGCGCATGAGAACCGACACCTTGCGCAGCCTGGACGACGCAAAGGAGCTTCTCATCACCTTCGCGATCGTGAACGGGCGGCTGCCCTGCCCGGCGTCAACCGCCACCAATGGAAATGAGGCCGACGCTCCCCTCGGCTCGGGATCGGGGGCCTGCACGAGCGGCTACATCGGCTATCTCCCGGCGCGCGTCATCGGTTTCCAGCCGCAAGACGGCTCGGGTTACGGGCTCGACGCGTGGAACAATCGCATCCGCTACGCCGTCTCCATCACAGTCCCGACGAACACACAAACGCCGCGGGTGTGTCGGCCGGTCAGTCCGACGATTCAGCCCGTAGCGCCGCATTTCACCAACAAGACGAATCTCAAAACGAACGGCATCGACTGCGAGCCCTCCGACCTCGTCATTTGCTCCAGCTCGACCGGCATCACCCCGCCGACCTGCGGCGCCGCAACGCCGGTCACGAACCAGAACGTGGTCGCGGCGGTGATATGGTCGCAGGGGAAGAACTTTGCCAGCTCGCGCTACCTCGGCGTTCAAGGCCAGGCGGGCGACGACGAAAGGGTGAACAACAAGACCGTCAGCAACAGCAACAATCCCGTCTTCGTGGCCCATACTCCCGCACCAGCGGGCGCCGCCGGTGGCGAGTACGATGATCTGCTGACCTGGATTCCGGCGGGTCAGCTCTATGGTCGCCTGGTCGCGGCGGGCGTCCTGCCCTAGCGCGCCGGGCCCTTCAGGGCGAAGCAAACTTCCCCGTCGCGGTTGGTTTCCAGGCTGAGCGCAAAACCTGCGGCCTCGGCCTGGCGCGCTGCCTGATAAAGCCCGATGCCTAACCCGCCTTGCGAGGTCACTGGGCCCCGCAGGAGGCGCGCGGCGAGGTCTTCGGGGACGGCGCGGCCG
>Ga0105245_10002090_pt1 | contig 18116 bp, 10 predicted proteins | sample KBSM54metaG_FD_81523 | JGI IMG/M metagenome (GOLD analysis project Ga0105245, IMG submission 81523) | Miscanthus rhizosphere microbial communities from Kellogg Biological Station, Michigan, USA - KBS M5-4 metaG | ecosystem: Host-associated > Plants > Roots > Rhizosphere > Soil | place...
CCGACCGGCACCGCAACGCTGATGACCAGCGGGCCCGGCGCGAATGGGACTGCCAAGGCGTTGCACGTCACGGGCATGAATTTGACCGGCTGGGGCGCCGCGATCGCTGCTGAAGTGAGCAACGGCTGTCCCTTCGATGCTTCCAAGTACGGCGGTATCACGTTCTGGGCCAAGGGCACGAGCAGCGTCTTCGAAGGCCCGAACCGCCTGATGGTTGCGGTCGGCAATCCCGAAGACATCCCGAGCGAGCTCGGCGGCTTCTGCAACGACACAGTGATGCCCCCGGACCCGTCCTGCTACGCGCGTCATCGCATCATCATCACCCTGACGCCCGACTGGAAGCAGTACACCATCGCGTGGACGGATCTGATGCCCCCGAGCTATTACATGACCGGTGCGGCGTTCGGCGCGAATCGCGTCCGGGACATCGTGTTCAACGCCAGCGGCCCGTCCAAGCCGACCGATCCGGCGACCTCGTTCGACTTCTGGGTTGACGAGCTCTCGTTCACCGCACCGGGCACCCCGGGCAACATCCCGCCGGACATGGGTTCGGGCGGCAGCGGCGGCGCTTCGGGCGGCAGCGGTGGCGCCTCGGGCGGCACTGGCGGCGCTTCGGGTGGCACCGGCGGCAGCGGTGGCGCCTCGGGCGGCACTGGCGGCGCTTCGGGCGGCACCGGCGGCGCTTGATTCGCAGCCGATCGCGTCACTAGCGCGGTCGAACGTAAACCACCGACGCAGGCAGCGCCTGACGTCGGTGGTTTCGTTTTGTGGGCAGGGCAACCAACAGTTGTTCTGCCTGTGACAGCAGATTAGGCTCCGCCCCGTCACAGCCGCTCAGGCGATCGCTTGGCTTCTTCACCGAAGCTGGGAGGAAAGTCCGGGCTCCGCAGGGCAGGATGCCGGGTAACGCCCGGTGAGGGAAACCTCGAGGAAAGTGCCACAGAAAAGTAGACCGCCCGAGCCGCCTTGGCGCCTCGGGTAAGGGTGAAACGGCGGGGTAAGAGCCCACCGCGCAGCCGGTAACGGTTGCGGCACGGCAAACCCCATCCGGAGCAAGGCCATGTAGAGGGGCGTTCGAGGGCTGCCCGCCCGAGTCCCTGGGTAGGCCGCACGAGGCGCTCGGTAACGAGCGTCCTAGAGGAATGATACGCCGGCTCGCTGACGGCAACGAAGGCGAGACACAGAACCCGGCTTACGAGAAGCTGTGACCGGATCCGGCGGGGCAACCCGCCGAATCTGTTTTGTAGGCAGCCTTTGGCCGCGTGCTAGCGCAGAAGCGTGGCGCAGCGAGTTACTGGGCGGCGAACACGAACGGCACTTTGACCGTCGTGCTGTCCCCGGAGGGCGGGAATTGCCAGCCGCGAACGCGGCTCGAGATGCATTGCGACAGGCCGCGGTAACCGCGGGGATCGCCATCCGTGGTCGCATTCTGCACGCTGCCGCTCGCCGCGATGCTGATCGAAACGTTGACGCGTGCCGTGGTCGGCGCGTCTTTGTCACGGGTGTCGAGCGCCGGCTGCCAGCAGGCACGCTTCACGCTGCCCGTGTAACGCGCGACAGTGCTTTGGATCTGGCCGGCATCGAGCTGACCGGTGCCCACGCTCGCGCCCGAAGGCCCACCGCTGTCGGGTCCACGACTCGGCCCGAGATTGCTGAGCCCGCCGGAGAGCCCCTTGAGCCCAGTGCTGAGGCCCGTATCGCCGCCGGCACTCGTCGCGGCCTTGGGCGTCGTGCCCACGTGTTTGCCGGGATTCTTGGAATCGCCGGAGACCGTCGATTCATCGATGGTGGTCGGCTTACCGCTCTCTTGGGACGATCCCACTGCAGCCACCGGGCGATCGACGTACTTGATGATCTCGGCGGGCTGTTGCTGCCCCTTACTGAACAGCACGAAGCCGATCGTCAGACCGAACAGCACGGCCACGACGACGGCAATCCACGGCCCCTTGGAAGCGCCACGACGAGGCGCAAGCCCTGCCGCCTCCAAGTCGTCGGTGACGAGCGCTCCGCCAGTGACGGCGGCGCCACGGTTGCCCATCGCATCGGGAGCGGCGCCAGCCGCGGGACTCACCGGAAATGCAAATGGATCAGAAACGGACCCGGCTGCCGTGACCGGCCCCGCAGCAACCACGGACGGCGTAAACGGCGTGAGCGAAGCCCGCGCGCTCGACACGCTCTCGTCGACGATGGCAACGAGCTCGGGGTACGTCTTGAGTGGGCGCCAATCTTCGAAGCCGTCGCGCCACACCAACGACTCACGCGTGACCGAACCCGATGCGGCCTTGGAGCGTAGCTCGCTCAAGCGGATCGGACCGACAGGGACGCCGTTGATGCCAACGAACCACTCATCTGCCGAGACGTTCAGCGCGTCTGGTGGGGGGGCTTCGGTAGCGCCACCGACTGCCAGCGAAAACGCGCCGGCGAGCGCGCTGACATCTGCGATGCGCGTCGACTCCTCTTCATCGCTGAAGTCAGAGGGGACCGTGATCTTCGCTTCGGCACCCAGCGCGGGTTTCGCGGGGGCAGGCTGCGCCGGGGCCGGTGCGGGCTTGGCGGCGCAATTGGCTGTGCCGCCTTGAATGGTCTTCTTGTCACTCTTCAACGCGAGCGGTGACGTCGTCGCGCTCGCCGGCCTGATGGGCGACGATTTCGCGGGCGGGGCCTTTGGCGCAGGCAGCGGTGCCTTGGCCGCCGCGCTGGGAGCTGCGGGTTTCGTGAAGGAGCCACGCGCCGGCACCGCTGGCTTCTTCGCTTCCCCGATCGACGGCCTGGCTGGCGGCGCAGCGGCGGCCGCCGGAGCGGGAGCAGCTGCCGCGGGCGCGGACTTCGGCGGAACCGTCGGCGAGGATTTCGGTGGCGACGATGGAGGTGGCGGTGCGCTGAGCGTCGAGGAGACGTCGCTCGCCGCATCGATCGCAGACGGCGCGGCATCCGCTGCGGACGTCGTGTCCATCGGGGCGGGCGGTTCGCTACCAAGCAACGCATCGCCAACACCCGCGACGCTGGACACCTGGATGACGTGGCCGCACTTGCGGCACTTCATGCGAACAGAGCGACCCGCGACCTTCTCGTCGGCGATCTGGTACTTCGCTTTACAGCTGGGACAGAGGAACTTCATTCAGCTGAGCGCCGCGTGAAACGAGACGGTTCGAGGAGACGGCAGAATAGCCCGAGGAACCCCGGAGCGCGAAAGCTCTTTCACAGGAGGTTTAACAAGTGTTCTTTGATTGAGTGGCGGGTCGGGTCATCCGGCGCGAGGGTCAGGGCTCTTTGCCAGGTTTCCACGGCTTTATTTCTGAATCCGGCCTTTTGGTACAGGATCGCGAGATTCTTTACAGCGGCAAAGTGCTGCGCGTTGATTTTAACGGCAGTTTCTAGCTCTCCAATAGCGTCGTAAACCTGCCCGCGCTTGCCGTACAGCAGGCCGAGGTGGAAGTGGAGGCGATAGGCCAGTGGGTCGATGCCGATCCCGCGCTGGAGATGAGAAATTGCTTCGTCCAGCCGACCGGCTTTGTAGGCCGCCACGCCGGCGTTCAGCGCCTCCTCTGCCTCGCCCGAAACGTCCGGGCGTTCCTGCTCGCCAGCCTGGCCGGGACTGAGGCAGGCCTCTACCGCTGTCACGACATCGCCGATGCGAAACGGTTTTTCGATGAACGCGTCCACGCCGCACGTCTGCTTGAGATCTTCCGCGTAGCGCCAGCCACGATAGACCGCGCTCACCATGATGATCGGAATGTGCCCGTAGCGTTGGCTGCCTTTGATCCGACGCGCGATCTCGAAGCCGTGCACCTCGGGCAGCATCGCATCGAGCACGATCAGGTCCGGCGCGTACTCCTTCACCATGCGCAGCGCCTCGTGCCCACGTTCGGCTTCCAGCACACGAAAGCCCTTCCGCGAGAGCAAGCGGCTCAGCATCTTGCGGATGTCGGCCTCGTCATCCACGATCAAGATCGTCTTCGCGCCGTCCGCCGGTGGCGGCGGAGGAATGCTGTCTCTCGGCAGCTCCGTGACGACGCTGAGCTCACGCGAGGTATCACCGAACGCGCTCTCTTCGATATCCTCGCCGCGCGAGATCTCGGACGCGGCGTCATCGACGACGACACCGGGCGCATCGAGTGGCCGCCCCACGGGAGGCAGCGCGCCGAAGTCGAGGCTTGCCGGGCCGCCCCCTTCTTCAGCGAGCGATTCGCCGTTCTCGTCGATGTTGAGCTTGGCCAGCACTTCGGCCGGGCAGCTCGGCCCCACGTAGTAGGACTCGCCACGCGCCTTACGACTGTAAGCTTCCTCGATCACGTGAGTCAGAGCGGCGTCGAGAGCGACGTACGGGTAAACCTTCTTGCCGGTGACGAACTCCAGCTCGTCGATCACCTTCTTCTCGCGGGGGTTGGCCATCGCGATGAACAGACGATCGTCTCGCACCAGCACGGGCAAGATCAGGTGCTTCTCCGCGATCTCTCGCGGGAGCAGCTCCAGATCGTCGAGCGTCAGGCAGATTTGATTGAGATCGATGCCCGGAATTCCGTACTGCTCGCTCAATGCTTTGAGCGCAGCGACATCGGTGATCGTGCCATCGGCAGCCAAGCGTGAAGCGAGTCGACCGCCGGGTTCAGCGAGCGCTCGGTCGAGCTGCTCGGGGCTCAGCGCCCGCTGCCGCAGCAGGATTTTACCGATGTGCTTCTTGTCGCTCATCCCGACCTTCGATTATCCACGATCGCGCGGGAAGCTCGACCGAAAAAGAGCGCGCGCCCGCGAACCGCCGAGGGAAACTGGCCTCAAGCCGCGGGTTCGGACCAAGCGGCGAGCTTTTCGCGCGCCCATTCTGCGTACTCGCCGCGTAGGATCGCCCCACGCGCCGCCGCCATCAGCCTGCCGTAGAAATGCAGATTGTGGTCGCTCAGCAGCCGCAAAACCAAAAGTTCCCCTGACAAATACAGGTGGCGTAAATACGCGCGCGAATATCCGGGTTGGCAGGCAGCGCACTCGCAGCCCTCCTCGAGCGGCAGGCGGTCCTCACGATAGCGAGAATTCTTGATCGTGATCTTCCCCGACCAGGTGAAGACCTGACCATTGCGCGCGTTGCGCGTCGGGATCACACAGTCGAACATATCGATGCCGTGACCCACCGCGGTCACGATGTCGGTGGGCATCCCCACCCCCATCAAGTAGTGCGGCCGCGCAGCATCCAGCGCAGGGCCCACCTGAGCCAGCGCGCGGTACATCTCCGGGATCGGCTCACCCACGCTGAAGCCACCGAGCGCGATGCCGTCGAACGGCAATCGGCTCAGCTCTTCGGCATGACGGAGCCTGAGTTCCACGTTGGTCCCCCCCTGAACGATGCCGAACACGGCTTGCTCCGGCGCGCGCGCCGCGAGGCAGCGCTCTGCCCAACGGGTCGTGCGCTCCACCGCCTGAACCAGATCGGCGTAGGGCGATCCGCCCGGCGGGCAAACGTCGAGTTGCATCGCGATGTCGGAGCCGAGCAGCCCCTGCACGCGCATGGCCACTTCGGGTGACAGCATCATCTTCTTGCCGTCCAAGTGCGAAGCGAACTCGAACCCCTGCTCACTCGCCTTCATCCTTTGGGCGAGAGAAAAGGCCTGAAATCCGCCCGAATCGGTAACGATCGCGTGCGGCCAACGCGCAAAGCCATGTAGCCCTCCGAATTCCGCGATGAGCTCCGGGCCCGGCCTCAGCCACAGGTGGTACGTGTTCATGATCTGCATCCGCGCGCCCGAGCGCTCTACCTCTTCCGAGGAGACGGCTTTGACCGCAGCCTGGGTGCCGACCGGCATGAACGCGGGGGTACTCACCTCACCGTGCGTCGTGCTCAGAACCCCTGCACGCGCATGCCCGGAAATTGCATCGACTCGAAAAGAGATCACTGTGCTCGCCTCGGGATCCACATGGCGTCGCCATATGACAGGAATCGGTAACGCGCAGCCACCGCGTGGCGGTACGCAGACATCACGACATCGTAGCCCGCGAAGGCCGTCACCAACGCGAGCAGGGTGCTTTTCGGCACGTGAAAGTTGGTCAGCAGCGCATCGACGACCTGAAAGCGATAGCCGGGCTGGATCAAGAGCCGCGTCTCGCCGCGGGCCACCTGCACGTGCCCCGGGCGTTCCGGGTCGGCTGCGCTCTCGAGTGCACGCACGACCGTCGTGCCCACCGCAACCACCACCGCGCCGCGCGCGCGTGCGCGAGCCACCGCAGCGACGACCTCCGCGCCGACCTCGAACGATTCGGCGTGCATCGGGTGAAGGTCGAGATCATCGACGATTACCGGGCGAAACGTGCCAAGCCCGATCTCCAGCTCCAAGCGGGCGATCTCGATTCCGCGCGCTTGCAACGCGCTGAACAATTCCGGCGTGAGGTGCAAGCCGGCCGTCGGTGCCGCGGCCGAGGCCGTACGGCGCGCATACACCGTCTGGTAGCGCTCTTGGTCGCCCGGCTCGTCGTCTCGCGCCATGTAGGGCGGGATCGGCAAGTGCCCCTCCCGTTCGAGCAGCGTCTCGAGTGGCTCGCCACCAGTGCGCACCCGGAAAAGGAGCGTCGCGTCCGCTTGCCGCTCGACCATCTCGAGTTCGACCTCGCCCCACTCGATGATCGTGCCTAGGCGGAGCGGCTTGCTCGAGCGCGCGATCGCCTCCCACAGCTCACCCCCGACGTCATCGTCTGCGACTCGGCGGATGAACAGCACCTCCACTCGCCCGCCACTGCCGCGCTTGCTGCCGAAAACCCGAGCACGCCGCACGCGGGTATCGTTGACCACGAGCAGCGCCCCTTCGGGTACCAGCTGGGCCAAGTCACTGATCGCGGCATCGCCGAAGCCTTGCTCTTCGACGATGAGCAGACGCGCGCCGTCGCGGCGCTCCGTCGGCCGCGCGGCGATCAAATCCTCCGGCAATGCGTAATCGAGCGCCGCGAGCTTCACGGGCGGCAACCAACCAGATTTGCCGAGCGGTGCAAAGCCCGGAATTTCGGCGCCTCTAGCGCGCGGAGCCGCTCAGCGATTCTCGAACGTGATGCCGAGCCGCGTCATCTTCCGCCACAACGTGGTCGGGCTGATATCGAGCGCTTCGGCGGCTCGCTCGCGGTTGCCATCGGAAGCTCGCAGGGCCGCTTCCAGGGCCTGACGCTCCGATTCGTCGACGATATCGGCCAGAGTTTTGCCGGCGGCGCGCCCGGACTTGCGTGGCGCCTCGGGTAGCACGTCATCGACGGTGATGACGCCGCCCGTACAGAGAGCCACGGATTGCTCGACCAGATTCTCGAGCTCGCGCACGTTGCCAGGGCAATCATAGCCGATGAGCTTGTCGAGCACGCCTTCACCGAGGCGCGCTCGCGTGTTCATCTTGCGGTTGTATTTGTCGATGAAAAACTCGACCAAGAGCGGGATGTCTTCGCGGCGCTCGCGGAGCGGCGGCAAGTGAAACCGCGCGACGTTGAGCCGATAATACAGATCTTGCCGAAAGCGTCGCTCTTCGACCGCCTGCGAGAGATCGACATTGGTGGCGGCAACCACGCGAATGTCGATCGTGATGGGCTTGTTCTCGCCCACGCGGCGCACTTCACCCTCTTGAATCGCGCGCAGCAGCTTGGCCTGGAAGCTGGGCGTGGTCTCTGCGATTTCGTCGAAGAAAAAAGTGCCGCCGTCGGCCTCTTCGAAGAGCCCCTTTCGAGCCGACACCGCGCCCGTAAAAGCGCCGCGCGCATGCCCGAACAGCTCACTCTCCAGCAGCGTCTCGCTGATCGCGGCACAGTTGACCGTCACGAACGGGCGTTGCGCGCGCTTGCTATTGGCGTGCACCGCGCGCGCAATGAGCTCCTTACCCGTGCCGCTTTCCCCGGTAATGAGCACGATCGCATCGGTGGGCGCGATTTTCACGACGCGCGTGAGCACGTCGCGAATCGACTGCGAACGCCCAATGATGTTCTGCAGATGGTAACGATCTTTGAACTCTTGCGCGAACATCTGCACTTGCCCGTGCAGACGCCGGCTCTCGAAGGCCTTCGAGACCTTGACGATCAGCTCTTGCTCGCTGAACGGCTTTTGAATGTAGTCGAAGGCTCCGACACGCATCGCTTCGACCGCGCTCTCGATCGTGCCGTATGCGGTCATGACGATGACCTCGGTCATGGGCTGCGCCTCTTTCGTGGCGCGCAGCACGTCGATCCCGTCGAATTCACCCATGCGCAGATCGGTGATGACGACGTCGTACGCGCCGGTGGCGCCGAGTTCGCGCCCCTGCGCGCCGTCGGCCGCTTCGTCGACTTCATAGCCGCCACCGCGCAGCATCATCGCCAGCGTGGTGCGCATATTGCGTTGGTCGTCGACGACGAGGATCTTGCCCATGTTTCTTTCGGACGGTGCGAAGCGAGAGGAACAGGACTCTAGCGCACGAGTTTACGGAAGCACACTTCGCCTGCGCTTCTCTCAACGTGCAGCGTGAACTACCGGCTCTCTGGAATCGACGTCTCGATGAGATACTGACCCAACACGATCGCTACGATCCGGCACGCTCGTCATTCCAAGCGTGTTTTTCCGAGCGTTTCCGCACCACTCGCCGTCGCCATAGAGCCATCCACGAACGGCCCGCCGGCTCACCGCCAGAACAGCAACACGAACAAGGCGATCGCCAGACCCATGAAGCCGATCACGTACCCGAGCACGCTCACCGTGCTGAGTCGTGGCGGCAAACTGCGCCGCGGCCCTGGCTGGCTCACGCGGTCCATCGGATTGTCGCCCACCGCGCTCGGCGACGTTCCGCCGTTCGAAAGCCCGCTCAAGCCGCTGAGCCCGGTGCCTGTGACGACACTGATGCCACTCACCGTGATGCGATCGCGACCGGTCGGCGTGAACGCGGGATCGGCCGAGATCAGATCAGAGGCCAGTAGCGCACCGCTCGAGAGAGCCTTGAGCGACGCGCGCACCGCCTTGCGCCGTTGCTCGATCCGATCGCCGAGGACTCGCTTGAGGATCGCCGCGATGCCGCTTTGAGGCACAATCAGGCGCTCGGATTTCAGGTAGGCGCGCAAATCTTGTTCGAATTCCGCGGCCGTCTGATAGCGCTTGGTGACGTCGCGTTCGAGGGCACGCAGCACGATGCGCTCGAGCTCGGGCGGGTACTTGGCGTCGATCAGCGTGGGCCGTGGCACTGCGCCCGAAATCACGAGCCGCAGTGTTTCGACATCGTGCTCGCCACGAAACAGCCGACGACTCGTGGTCAGTTCGAAAAGCACGATGCCCAGCGAAAAAACATCGCTGCGGCGATCGACGCCTTTGCCCAGCGCCTGCTCGGGCGACATGTAACCGAACTTGCCCTTGAGCTGACCCGCGCGTGTCGCTTCACTGATGCGACCGACCGCCTTGGCCACGCCGAAGTCCACCAGTTTGACGATGCCGTTGGTGCCGATGAGGATGTTGTGCGGCGAGATGTCGCGATGGACGACTCCCCGCAAACTACCGTCTAAATCGCGGAGTTCATGGGCGGCGTGCACGCCCGCTGCCGCGTCGGCGATGATGCGCACCGCGAGCTCCGGCGGGATCGCGCGGCGTTTGCCGGCCTCGGCGATGACGGTGTGGAGTGATTCGCCCTCCACCCACTCCATCGACATCCACATCATCCCCTCGTATTCACCGACGTCGTAGACGTCGACCACGTTGGGATGGCGAATGCTGCGGGCGAGCCGGACTTCGTCCAGAAACATCTTCACGAACTCGTTCTCATCGGCGAGTTCGTTCAGCATGACTTTGACGGCGACGAGCCGGTCGTCTTTGGATTCGTTCGCACGCTCGCGAGCGACCCAGACCGTAGCCATGCCACCCCTGCCGATCCTCAGCACCAGCTCGTAATTGCCGAGCTTCGAACCTTGCTTGAGCTCTTCGGTCATCCTAGGGGCGGCGGGCTTCTCTGATCCGTGTGCTGCTCGGCGGGCGGGGTGAGCCGACCGGTAGCTGCGCCGTGCGCTGAAGTCACCGAAACCATTAGAGCAACTTTTGCCGATCCTGTCAGAAGATTTGCGGTTACGCGCGGCGGCATTTCCGGGGCTGTGCCCGCCGGCGGCGCGCGGTATAAGCGCGCGCACCCGGAAATTGCGGGCCTAGCGAGAAAGTCAGGGAAAGATGCCGAGTCTGGCGGAACAGATTGGAACGGGCGAAAAGCGGGAGGCGGTCATCGAAGATGGCTGCCAAGTGTTGGACCAAGAGGTCGCCGAAAAGGGCGGTCTGACGGGCATCGCGATCAAGGGCGCGTACAAGATCGTGCAAGGCGTGCGACCCGGCTTCGTGCGCGAAACGGTAAATCACCTTTTGGACGATTTTCTGGCCGCGATGGACCCGATCTACCAAGAGGCCTCGACCAAGAAGATCGCGGCTGGAGCCTATTTGAAGCAGAACAGCTCGCGCGTGGCCGAGGCGTTGTTGGCCGTTACCGACCGCAAAGCCGCTCGGGCCGAGGGCCAGGTCGTGAAGAAAGCGTACGAGAAATTGCGCCCGATGGCTCAAAAGCAGGTCGAGGCGGCGGTCCCGCGTTTGGCTAACCTGGTCGAAAAACACGCGGTCCCCACCGCGTGACGCTGATCAGTCAGTAAGTGCCTGCATTTGCTGATGATTGTTACGGTACTCGGGCTGCTCAACCAGCCCGAGCCTGCACATAAGTATCGAAGTCCTGTCGAGTTTCCGGGGACAGGTCCGAAAACCTCTGCTAAAGAGCCCCGCAAGTCATCATGGGAAGCCCGCAAGATCCTCGCACCGCACGTCGCAAACGTGAACGCCGCGCCAAGAAAAACGCCGAATGGGAGCTGAAGCGCGCCCGCGAAAACGCGGAAGCCGCCAAGCCGAAGACGCCCGCCAAGACGGCGACCTGATTCGGCCCCGGCTCGCGTAGCCGGAATTGAAATCGGACCTCGGTGCCGCTGCGACTTGGTCGCGGCGGTATCGCGTTTGCTGCGCGGCCAGTTGGCCGTACTGCGTGCGCAGCACTTGGCCAGGGTCGTGCATATCGCCCCCCTCGACATTTGGGGCGAGCGTGCTCAGATTCTGGGGGACACTTTATGCCGCAAAGCCCGCGAGCGAACCCGGAGCAGGAAGACGGCCTTGCACTTGCCGAGCGACCCAAGGTCAAGCGGCCCCGCAAGTACGTCGTCGTGTTCCATAACGACGACTACACCACGCAGGAATTCGTGGTGCATGTCCTGATGAAGTTCTTTCATTTGGACGAAACCGCGGCCACGCGCGTGATGCTTCACGTGCACCACAAGGGCTACGGAATCGCCGGTACGTTCACGCGTGATATTGCGGAAACCAAGGCGTCGCTCGTCATGGATTACGCCAAAGAACACGGCCACCCGCTCAGGTGCACCGCAGAGCCGGAAGGCTTCGGAGGGTCCGAGTGAAAGTCAGCGAAGAAGTCGAAGCTGCGTGCGCGTTCGCCCAAAGTGAAGCGCTTCGTCGTCGTCACGACGTGATGACCGTGGAGCATTTGCTGTACGGTTTGATCCAAGACCCTGCCACCGCTCGAGTCGCCCAAAAGGCGGGCGGTGACGTGGAGAAGTTGAAGCGAGCGCTGGACCGCTTCCTCGAGGAGGAAGTGAGCCGCGTTCCAGAGCCGGAAGAGCTGGAGCTCAGCGCCTCGCGTGGCTTTCAGCGCGTGCTCAGCCGGGCCGCGTTCAACGTCCAGAACAGCGGAAAAGAAGAGCTCAAGGGGCACAATGTCCTGATCGCCATTTTCAGCGAGCTCGACTCCCCCGCCGTCACTGCGCTCACCGAATCCGGGCTCACCCGCTACGATTTGGTGAATTTCGTCTCGCACGGCGTCGCCAAGGATGGCGATGACGAAGACGCGCTCACCCCCGGTGAACAAGCCGACGGTGATGAAGAGAGCGAAAATCCGCCCGCAGACGCACTGGCGAAATTTGCCATCAACCTGAACGAACAGGCGAAGGCCGGCAATATCGAGCCGCTGGTCGGGCGCGAGAAGGAACTCCGGCGCGCGATTCAGGTGCTGTGCCGCAGGCGCAAGAACAACCCCATGTTCGTCGGCGACGCTGGCGTCGGCAAGACGGCCATCGTCGAAGGCTTGGCCGCGAAGATCGTCGCTAAGGACATCCCGAAGCCGCTCGAGAACATGGTGATCTACGCGCTCGACATGGGCGCGCTCGTCGCCGGCACTCGCTTTCGCGGTGACTTCGAGAATCGCGTCAAAGCCGTGTTGAAGCAGCTCGAAACGCTGCCGGGCGCGGTGCTGTTCGTCGACGAGATCCACACCGTGGTCGGCGCTGGCGCCGCGAGCGGCGGCACGCTGGATGCGGCGAACCTACTCAAACCATCGCTCTCGAATGGTAAATTGCGCTGCATCGGCGCGACCACCTTCGAAGAGTATCGCTCGCACTTCGAGCGCGATCGCGCGCTCGCGCGTCGCTTCCAGAAGATCGACGTGCTCGAACCGAGCCTGGCCGAAACCATCCTCATCCTGAAGGGCCTCCAGCCCCGTTACGAGGAGTTCCACGGCGTCACGTACACGGCCGAAGCCATCGAGGCTGCGGCGACGCTCGCCGACCGGCACTTGCGCGACAAGAAAATGCCGGACAAAGCCATCGATTTGGTCGATGAAGGCGGCGCCGATGCCAAACTCGAAGGCGGCGAAAATATCGTCGTCGACGTGTCACGCATCGAAGCCGTGCTCTCGCGCATGGCGCAAATCCCTGCCAAGCAAGTCAGCGCCGACGACAAGACCAGCCTGAAAAATCTGGAAGCCGATCTGCAAAAGGTCGTCTTCGGGCAGGACCGCGCGCTCAAAGAACTGGCGACCGCCATCAAGCTCTCGCGTGCGGGCTTGCGCGCCAAAGAGAAGCCCATCGGCTCGTACTTGTTCACCGGCCCCACTGGCGTCGGCAAGACCGAAGCAGCTCGGCAACTGGCGAAGACGCTCGGCATCGAACTCGTGCGCTTCGATATGAGCGAGTACATGGAGCGCCACACCGTATCGCGACTGATCGGCGCGCCACCCGGTTACGTCGGCTATGATCGCGGCGGGCTCCTCACCGAGGCGGTCGCGAAGACGCCGCATGCGGTCTTGCTGCTCGATGAGATCGAGAAAGCGCACCCCGATGTCTTCAACGTGCTCTTGCAGGTGATGGATCACGGCACGCTGACCGATAATAACGGGAAACAGGCTGATTTCCGGCACGTCGTGTTGATCATGACCAGCAACGCGGGCGCCCAAGATCTGTCCCGCGTGCTCGTCGGGTTCGGCAACCGTGACCTGACCGGCAGCGATGCTCTCGCGCTCAAGAACACCTTCAGCCCAGAATTCCGTAACCGGCTCGATGCGCGGATCTCGTTCGATCCGTTGTCACCCGCCGTGATGCATCGAGTGGTCGACAAGTTCATGGTGGAGCTCGGCGATATGCTCTCCGATCGCGGCGTCACCATCGAGCTAGCCGAATCGGCACGTGCCTACCTCGCTGAAAAGGGTTACGACAAATCGAATGGCGCGCGTCCCCTCGCCCGCTTGATCCAAGACGAGATCAAGCGCCCGCTCGGTGATGAATTGCTGTTCGGTCAGCTCGAGCACGGTGGCCACGTCATCGTGCGCGCGGAGGATGGCGCAATTCACTTCGATCTGCGGGGCGTCGACGCGGAAGGTGTCCCCCACCCGCGCTTGCTGAACTAGCGCCGACCGAGCGCGAGTTTTGGACTTTTTCATCGACCGCGGTGGGACGTTCACCGATTGCCTGCTCCTCGACGAGCAGGGCTCGCTGAGCGTCGCCAAGGTCCTGTCGTCGGACCGCGCACCACTGATCGGTATCCGGCAACTGCTCGGGATCGGTGAAGAAACTCCGATCCCGGCGTGCCGGGTGCGCATGGGCACCACGCTCGCCACGAACGCCTTGCTCGAGCGCAAAGGGGAACGGTTCGCGCTCTTCATCACGCGCGGCTTCCGTGACCTGCTGGAGATCGGCACGCAGGCGCGGCCCGATCTTTTCGCGCTCGCCATCCGAAAACCCGAGCTCTTGTACGAGACCGTCGTCGAGCTCGATGCTCGCCTCGATGCCGAGGGGCGCATCACCGCGCGCCCCGATCCAGAGGCGCTGCGGCAAGCACTGAGCACCGTCTACGAGAGCGGCATTCGGAGCGTCGCGATCGTCGTCTTGGGCGACTACCGGAGCGGCGCGCTCGAGCAAGAGATCGCGAGCGCCGCGCGCGCCGTCGGCTTCGAGGACATCTCGCAGTCTCACGCACTCGCGCCACGCGTCGGGCTCTTGGCTCGAGGCGATACCGCGAGCGTCGATGCTTACCTGACTCCGCTGCTCGCCCGCTACCTACGAACTCTGCAACGCGAACTCCCGGAAGCGGAATTGTCCTTGATGCAGTCGAGCGGTGGCCTGTGCGGAGCCGCGCGCTTTCGTGCTCCGAACGCGCTTCTCTCTGGCCCGGCAGGGGGCAGCGTCGCGCTTCGCCACGTCGCAGAAACCCTGGAAATCAGCCAAATTCTCGGGTTCGACATGGGTGGCACCTCCACCGATGTTTCGCGTTACGCAGGCGCCTTCGAACGGAACCACGAGTCGGAGTTGTGCGGCGTGCGGGTAGTCGCGCCCATGCTCGCGATTCACACCGTCGCCGCTGGCGGCGGATCCATTTGCCGACTGCTCGACGGTCGACTCACCGTCGGGCCGGACAGCGCAGGCGCTGATCCCGGCCCGCTCTGCTACGGCAACCCCGACGCGCGCGCTCTCACGCTCACTGACGTCAACTTCGCGCTGGGCCGGCTGGTTGCGGATCGTTTCCCGTTCGCGCTCACAGGCGTTCGAGTCGCTACGGCGCTCGAGGCAATTGCGGTCGAATTGAGCGCGCGCGGCCACACGGTGAGCGCCCACGGGGTCGCACAAGGTTGCTTCGACATCGCCAATCACGGGATGGCCGAAGCGTTGCGCAAGGTGTCCGTCTCGCGAGGCTTCGATGTCAGGCAGCACGCGCTCTTGGTCTTCGGGGGCGCCGGCGGTCAGCACGCGTGTTCTTTGGCGCGCCTTTTGGGCATCGAGCGGGTGGTCTTTCATCCGCTTTCAGGGGTTCTCTCGGCGTTCGGCATTGGTCTGTCTGATCTGGTCCAGCACGCCGAAAAGGACGCCGAGCGCCGCCGGCTCGACTCCGCCGCGCTCGCCGCCATCGAAGACGACTTCCAGGCGCTCGAGCAGACAGCGCGAACCGCGCTGCGGGGCGATGCTGGCGAACGCCCGAGCGAGTGCGCTCGCTTTTTGGATCTTCGCTACCTCGGTAGCGAGACCACGTTGTCGCTTCCTTACCCGACTGCCGGCTCATTCAGCGAACGCGAATCCGATCTGCGTCGGCGCTTCGAAGCCGAGCACCGCCGAAGCTTTGGCCACGGGCGCCCCGGTGCGCCGCTCGAGCTCGGCTCGCTGCGCGTCGAAGCGACGGTTGCGTCGCCCCTTTCGCCCACGCTGCCCCGCCTCAGCGCTGGCCCGCTGCCCAGCCCCGCCCGTCGAACTCGACTCTGGCACGGTGGCGTGTGCCTCGAGAATGTGCCGGTTTTCCCGCGCGAAACGTTCACGGCCGGCAGCCGGCTGCGGGGGCCCGCGCTGATCACCGAGGCCGTTGCCACGATTGTCCTGGAGCCTGGCTTCGAACTCGAGTGCCGTCCCGACGGCATCCTCATCGCGCATCAGCTCGAGCCGGACACGACCGCGCTCACCGCCGCTAGCGATGAAATCGGCCCGCCCGATCCCGTCACGCTAGAAGTGATGAGCAACGCGTTCATGTCCATTGCGGAGCAAATGGGGCACGTGCTGCAGCGCACCGCGCAGAGCACCAACATCCGCGAACGCTTGGATTTTTCGTGCGCGGTGTTCGACGCCGGAGGGGGTTTGGTGGCCAATGCGCCGCACATTCCCGTGCACCTCGGTGCCATGAGCGAGTCCGTGCGCGCTGTGCTCGAGCTTCATCCAAGCCTCGAGCCGGGAGACATCTTCGTCACCAACGACCCGGCGCTCGGCGGGTCGCACCTCCCGGACATCACCGTGGTCGTACCCGTGCACGACAGCGCGGGCGCACTCCGCTTCTTCAGCGCCACCCGAGGTCACCACAGCGACGTGGGTGGCATCACCCCTGGCTCGATGCCCGCGTTTTCGAGCCAATTGGCGGAAGAAGGCGTCGTTTTTTCCGCGCTGCGCGTCGCACGTCAGGGCGTCATCGATCGGGAGCTGATTCTGAAAGTCCTCGGTTCGGGTCTCCATCCCGCGCGCCGGCCACTGGAAAATCTTGCCGACATCGAAGCGCAGATCGCCGCGGCGCATACCGGCTCGCGTTTGCTGCTCGACCTCGCCGCGCAGTACGGCACGTCGGTCGTGCTTCGGTACATGCAGGCAGTACAGGATCTCGCCGCCGAAAGTGTGGCACGCGCGATCGGCGAGCTACCCGACGGCCGTTACGAATTCGCGGACCGCCTGGACGATGGTCGAACCATCGCCGTCGATTTGACGGTGAACGGCTGCGAGCTCGAGATTGATTTTTCGGGCACCGCGCCCGAATCGGACGGCAATCTCAATGCACCGCGCGCAGTCACGCTGGCTTGCGTGCTGTACGTCGTGCGCTGTTTGGTTGGCCGCAAAATCCCCCTGAATAGCGGGTGTTTGCGCCACGTCCGTGTGCGTGTCCCCGAACGCACTCTGCTGAACCCGAGCCCGGGACGAGCGGTCGCCGGAGGCAACGTGGAAACGTCGCAGCGCGTCGTCGACGTCTTGCTCGGTGCGCTCGGCAGCAGCGCTGCGAGCCAGGGCACGATGAACAACGTGAGCTTCGGCGGCGCCGACTTCGGTTACTACGAGACCATCGCCGGCGGTGCTGGCGCGGGTCGAGACTTCGAGGGCGCGAGTGCCGTGCATACGCACATGACCAACACCCGCATTACCGATCCAGAAATCATCGAACAGCGCTTTCCGGTGCTGGTTCGGGAGTTTTCCGTACGCCGCGATTCGGGGGGCGACGGGCAGCACTCCGGTGGCGACGGGGCGTGCCGCGAGTACGAATTCCGCTCCCCACTGACCGTTTCGCTACTCACCGAGCGGCGTACCAGCGTCCCGTTCGGGCTCGAGGGTGGCTTGCCGGCAAAGCCCGGCCGCAATCTGTTGAACGGCACCGAACTCGCGGGCCATGCCAGCTTCGACGTGAGGCCCGGCGATCGCCTGCGCATCGAAACACCCGGCGGGGGCGGCTTTGGCACTCCCGCCGCAGGCTGACCCTCACTTCCCGGCAGCAGCAGGCGGCGGATCGTTCTTCGAGAGCGCTTCGCGAGCAGCCAGGGCGAGCGCGCAGCTGTTGATCTGACGCTGCTCGGCCGCGATCGTCGCCGGATTTTTCACGATGCGATCGCCCACCGGCACGAAGTCGGCGTGGGCGTCGGCTTTCAAGCGCAGCAAAGGCTTTTGCGTCCTCAGATCCCAGATGCCGATGCGCGCGGTGTGCGCCTCGCGTTGTACGGCTTCGTCCACCGTTTCGCCGGCATCCGGTGCTTCGACCGGGGTGCCCGTTGCGGGCTCCTCGTCGAGTACGATGGTCATGTACTTCGACCGAGTGAGGATCTCGATCGCCACCGGCACGTCACGCTTGGAAACGCTGTCCAGATCGCGATCGTAGGCGTTGAGCCCGAGTTCGGTATCGGCCTCGTGCACCTCGTCCGTCCAGTCCGTCGAGAGCACGCGTAGCGCGCGATAAGCCAGCCGCATGTTGTACGGGCGCGGCGGCTCCGAACAGACGTTCCACTCGTTGCACAGCAATCCGGAGGCGCAATCAGCCGTCACGCGGCAGGGAGGACCGTGCGTCGGGTCGGGCGCCCCGAGGTGCACGAACAAACACGACGTAAAGCCGTCATGAAGCGAATCCCGCGCGGCGTTGCGGATGGCCTTCACGGTCTTGGTGTTCACGAGCCGCAACCGAAAATACACGCCGGGGCTGGTGCTGATCTTCTCGAGTGACGCGCTCGGATCCACGAAATCACCGGGGAAATCAGCCGCGAGCTCGCGCGCCCAGCCCTCGACTTGATCGCGAAACGGCAGGATCTTGGGACCCAGCGTCATCGCGATCGCGCGCTGCTTGGCCA
>Ga0105245_10002093_pt1 | contig 18100 bp, 14 predicted proteins | sample KBSM54metaG_FD_81523 | JGI IMG/M metagenome (GOLD analysis project Ga0105245, IMG submission 81523) | Miscanthus rhizosphere microbial communities from Kellogg Biological Station, Michigan, USA - KBS M5-4 metaG | ecosystem: Host-associated > Plants > Roots > Rhizosphere > Soil | place...
CAACGACCGCGTGAATCGATTCGACGTTTGCGCGCGCGTGGCCCTTCCGCCGATCGCGCAAGACCGGCGTTTCACCGCCGTGCGCGCGCTCCGCGACGGCGGATTCGCCGGCGCGACGGACACGCGCATCGAGCTGTGGAACGGCAGCGGCCAGCTGATTCACAGCGTTGCTCTTCCGCCCGAGCGCTTCAACAATCGCCCCGTCCACGTCGAAGCGCTGGCGTTCGACGTCGACCCGAACTTCGTCGTGATCGCGACGGACACGGGTCTGATGAAGCTGAACATCCGCAACCCCGCCATCGTGAAGAGCGACTTCCTCTCCAATCCGATCGGCGTGGCGGTGTTCGGCGAAGCGCGTCCGGCCGCGTCGGAGTTCGCGGCACCGGTCCGGCAGCGCGGCATCCGCCACTAAAAGCGGCCCCACTCTTGACAATCGTCGTGTAGCGACTTAGTGTATTAGTCGTCTAATACACTGACACGTTATGTTCGACATCAATCCTGCACACGCCTCGCCCATCTGGCTGCAGATCGAAGAAGGGATCCGGCGCATGATCACGCTGGGGTCTCTCGGGCCGGGGGACTCCGTCCCCTCCGTCCGCGATCTGGCGAAATCGCTTCGCGTCAATCCGAACACGGTCGCGCGCGCGTACCAACGGCTCACTGACGCCGGCGTTCTCGCCGTCAAGCGCGGAGAAGGGACGTTCGTCTCCGCGTCTCCCTCGCAGCCGAAGAAATCCGAACGCAACGAGAAACTTCGCGACGCCGCCACGGCCTACGCCGGCGCGGCCATCGCGGTCGGCGCCTCTCTCGGAGACGCCGCCGCCGAGCTCGAGTCCAGCTACAGCAGGCTCGTTCGCGATCACAGGAGAAAAGCATGAGTACCGATTCGACTGCTGCGGTCTTCACCGATCGCGTCACGATCCGCTACGGAAAGAAAGTCGCCGTCGACGACGTCACGCTCTCCGTTCCCCGCGGCTGCGTCTACGCGCTCCTCGGCCGTAACGGCGCCGGAAAGTCGTCGCTCGTCCGCACGCTTCTCGGCCAGCAGCGCGCCAGCGCCGGCGACGTCCGCGTCCTCGGCGAAGACGTCTGGAATCACCGCGATGTGCTCATGGAGCGCGTCGGAATCGTCCCCGAGGATGCGGACGCGCCGCCGGACATGCGCGTGGAAGCCGTGGTGAGATTCTGGGCGGCACTGTATTCGCGATGGAGCGCCGCGCTCTTTGACGAGCGCATGCGCCGCTTCAACATCTCGCCGCGCACGAAGTTCGGCGATCTTTCGAAGGGGCAGAAGAAGCAGGTCTCGCTCGCGCTCGCGCTGGCGACGTCGCCCGAGCTTCTGCTCCTCGACGACCCGACGCTCGGACTCGACGTCGTCGCGCGCAAGTCGCTGTTCGAAGAAGTGATCGCCGAGATGGCCGATCGCGGCATCACCGTCGTCGTCACGACGCACGATCTCGCCGGCGTCGAGACGCTTGCCGACCGCGTCGGCATTCTGAAAGAGGGACGGCTCGTGCTCGACGAAGAGCTCGAGCCGCTGAAGGCGCGATTCCGCCGCGTCCGTTTTGCGGCGCGTCCCGTCGCGCTTGCGAACGGCGGCCTCGCCACCGCGAAAGTGCGCGCGTGGGGAAGCGGAACCGAAGCCGTCGTGACGAATTTCGATGACCTGACGATGGAACGCGTCGGCGGCAACGACGTCGCGGAAGTCGCTCCGATGTCGCTCGAAGACATCTTCATCGCCGTTGCCGGAGAGGAAGCCTGATCATGCAAAAAGTACTTGCCATTGCTCGTCGCGAAATCGGTGAGCGTTCGTTCGTCTTCGTCGCCGCGATTGGGCTGACGATCGCGCCCGCGCTCGCGCTGGTGATCCCGCGCGGCACGCTGCAGGACCGGCTGTCCGTGTTCGCGGTCCTCAGTTTGATTCTCGCCGTCGGATTCACCGGCGGACTGTCGACGATCGTCGGCGTCTCGCTCGTCGGCCGCGAACTGACGGAGAAGCGTTTGTCGTTCTACTTCTCGCGTCCGGTGTCGGGCGCGCAGATCTGGTTCGGAAAACTGCTCGCCGCAATCGCGCTCGTCGCCGGCTGCGCCGCGATCGTCTTCCTGCCGTCGGTGTTCTTCTTCCCCGCGGTCAGCAAGTCATGGGCGACTTTCCCGTTGATCCTCGGCTACATCGCCGGTGTGATCGCACTTCTGTTCGCAATCGGACACACGCTGTCGACGATGATCCGTTCGCGGTCGGTGTGGCTCGTCTTCGACTTCATCGCGGCGGTCATCTTCGTCATCGCCGTCGCCGTGGCGGCGATCCCGCTGCTCATGCACCACGCTCAGGTCTTGGTTGGCGTGATCGTGTACAGCGTGTTGATGTCGTTCGTGGCGACGGTCGCCGCGGGCGGCGCTTGGCAGCTGTCGCGCGGCCGCATCGACGTCGTTCGCAATCATCGCGAGCTGTCGAAGTTCCTCTGGACGAGCGGCGCGATCGTGCTCGCGATCGTATTCGGCTACACGATGTGGGTGAGCTCCGCGGGACCTGGCGATCTTCGCCTGATGCATGCCGATCACGCGCCCAACGGCTCGTGGCTGTTCGTCGAAGGAACCGCCAAACATCGCCTCGACTACGAGACGGCGTTCTTCCACGATGTGAAGAGCGGCACGAACATCCCCGTGCCGATGCAGTTCCAGTGGATCGGCGGATTCGATCGCAACGGCGCGGCCGCGATGTGGATCGAGCCGGCGAATCCGGTCACGACGGTGCTCGGCACGCTCGTCGGACGCGGCAACGCGCCGATGGAGATCGTCGTCACGCGCCTCGCCCCCGGCGAGAAACCGCGCCGCACCGGCATCTACATCGAGAGCATTCCGCGATTCGGCGACATCACGACCGATCTGTCGCGCGCCGCGATCGTCGGAAAAGAATCGGTGAGCGTCTACGACCTCAACACGCGCAAGTCTCTCGGCTCCGCGCGCGTCGGCACCGCGTGGGTGCACTTTGCGACGCCGGACCTGTTGTGGGTGTTCGAGCGCCAGGAGATCTCTCCGTCGAATTGGGTCGTGCGCGTTTCGAAGTTCGACATCCCCCATCACTCGATGACGAAAGTGTTCGAGACGACTGCGCGTGGCAACGGCGTCGCCATCCGTCTCCTCGACGACGAACGCACCCTCATCGTGCGCACGTTCCTCGGCGGCGCACCGAAGTTCGCCGACCCGTCGCCCGCGCTGCGCTTGTTCGATGTGACGACGGGACAGCAGTTGCCGATTCCGATCGGCCCAAAGGTCACGAACGTGCGCGCATCGGGCGATGGACATCTGCTCGTCGCTGACGGTGCGGTCCTGAAGGTCTATTCAGGCAATGCGCTGCAGCGCGAGATCACGATCCCGGAAGCGACGTCGGTGCGAATCGCCGGCGACCTCGGCGACGGACATTGGCTCGTCGCGCATGAGTGGGGACAGCGGAAGTCGGACGTCGTCGACATCAACAACGGAACGCTGATCGCGCACGCGACAGGAATGTCCGCGATGATGAACTCGAACGGCACGCCGGTGTTCCAGGACGAGAAGGGGACGTACGTGACCTGGAACTGGCAGACGAACGACCGGAAGGCGATTTTCTAGGCTGGCGGCTAGCGGGTGGCGGATCAGTTTGGCGGGAATGTCCCGCCGGCCGCAGCCCGCTGGCCCGTGCGACTAGAACTGTTCGAGCACTCGCAGATCGTTCTCAAACAACGTCCTGATGTTCGGCACGCCGTACTTGAGCATCGCCACGCGGTCGATGCCGAGGCCGAAGGCGAAGCCGCTCCACTGTTCGGGATCGATCCCGCAGTTGCGCAGCACCTGCGGGTGCACCATGCCGCAGCCGAGGATCTCCATCCAGCCGGTTTGGGAGCAGGTGCCGCAGCCGGCGCCTTTGCAGAAGAGACACGACATGTCGACTTCCGCGGACGGCTCCGTGAACGGGAAGAAGCTCGGGCGGAATCGCATCCGCAGACCTTCGCCGAAGATGCGGCGGATCATGTGCTCGAGCGTCGCGCGCAGATGCCCGATGTGAATCCCTCTGTCGACGAGCAGCCCTTCCACCTGATGGAACATCGGTGAGCGGCGCATCGTGATCTCGTCGCGGCGATAGACGCGGCCGGGCGAGAGGACTTTGATCGGCGGCTTGAACGACTCCATCGTGCGGATCTGCACGTTCGACGTGTGCGTGCGCAGGAGCAGCTTGTCGACGTCGACGAAGAACGTGTCCTGCGTGTCGCGGGCCGGATGATCGGGCGTGAAGTTGAGCGCTTCGAAGTTGTACCAGTCGCTCTCGATCTCGGGACCGGGATCGATCGTGTAGCCCATCTCCTTGAAGATTGCTTCGATCTCGAGGCGGGTGATGGTGATCGGATGGAGGTGCCCGAGGCGCGGCGTGCGCGCGGGGAGGGTGACGTCGATGGTGTCGGCGGGAACGCTCGACGCCGCGGCGCGCGCGGCCTTTTCGTCGAGCGCCTGCTCGAGGCGATCGCGCAGTTTGTTCAGCGCGTCGCCGGCGTCCTTCTTCTGTTCTTTCGGAACTTCGCGCAGACGCGCGAAGAGCGCAGGCACGATGCCGTGCTTGCGCCCGAAGTAAAGAACGCGGACGTCGTCGAGGGCGCGCTTGTCGTTGGCCGCGGCGAGCGCGGCGTCGAACTCACTGGAGACGCGCGCGATCTCGTCGAGCACTTACGCGCTCTTCGTCTTCGCCAGTCCCGCGCGAGCGGCTTCGGCCAGCGCGGTGAACGCCGCGGCGTCGCGCACGGCGAGATCAGCGAGCACCTTGCGGTCGAGCGTGTTGCCGGCGGCTTTCAATCCGGAGATGAACTGCGAATACGAAAGGCCGTTGAGGCGCGCAGCGGCGTTGATGCGGGCGATCCAGAGCTTGCGGAAATCACCTTTGCGATCTTTGCGGCCGGCGAACGCGGAGTTGAGCGCTTTCTCGACCTGCTGTTTCGCGATGCGGTGACCGCGCGACTTCATCCCGTAGTAGCCCTTGGCGAGCTTCAGGATCTTCGATCGGCGGTTCTTTCTTTTGGGACCTCGTTTGACTCTCGGCATGTTCTCCTCGTTTCTTTCTTCTTGAGCGGGCGGGTCAGGAGTACCGCGCCTCGCTCGGATTTATGGAAGACCTAGTACGGAATCATCCGTTTGACGGTCTTCTGGTTCGCCTTCGAGACCTCGGTCTCGCCGGCGAGGGCCGCTTTGCGACCCGGCGACTTCTTGGTCAGGATGTGCGAGTGGAACGCGTGGTTCCGCTGCAGCTTCCCGGTTCCGGTCTTTTTGAACCGCTTGGCGGCTCCGCGGTGCGTCTTCATCTTCGGCATAGCTTGACCCCTAACGGCTATGAGGCTGAGTTGATTCCAGAGGTCGCAGGTCACGGGTTGCGGGTCGCAGGAACAACCTGCCACCTGCCACCTGCTTCCCGCCACCTAATGTGACTTGCTCGGCGCGATCACGATCGTCATCCGGTTCCCTTGCACATCCGGCGACGGGCTTTCCGCGGCTCCGTACTCCTTGACCTCGGCGAGCAGGCGGTCGAGGACCGCGCGGCCGAGCTCCATGTGCGTCATTTCGCGGCCGCGGAAGCGGATCGACGCCTTGACCTTGTCGCCGTGCTGCAGGAAACGCACGATGTGATTCTTTTTGAAATCGAAATCGTGTTCGTCGATGCGAGGGCGGAACTGCACCTCTTTGACGACGATCACCTTCTGTTTCTTCTTCGCTTCGCTCGTCTTCTTCTTCTGCTGGAAGATGAACTTGCCGTAATCCATGATCTTGCAGACCGGCGGGCTGGCCGATGCGGAGATCTCGACGAGATCGAGATCTTTCTCACGCGCCATCTGCTGGGCCTGGGCGATCGGCACGATGCCGACCTGCTGACCTTCGGAATCGATCAGGCGCACTTCCGTGGCGCGAATCAAGTCATTGATGCGGTTTTCGGGCTCTGCGGGTCTACGGTCGAATCTCGATCCTCGTCGTGGCGGGTAAATGCGGAACTTCCTCCTCGCTTATGAAATGAGCAGTGCAATCTACGAATAAAGCTAGGCAAAGTCAACGAAACTCGGGCTAACCGAGCGCTGCGACAGCGAGTCTAAGCCGTGCATGAGACACGCCGCGCTTGCGCTCCTCGCCGTCGTATCACTGCCGCTCGCCGCCCAACAAAACCCCGACTTTCGCGGCGCGACCATCACCCTCGTCCGCGCCGCCGGCGATCTTTATCAGCAGATTGTCTCCCTAGGCTCGCGCAACGAAAGGGTCTGGGTGGGCTACACAATTCCCGGATCGCACACACGCCACGTGCGGGTTTGCTGCTCGCTCGAGGATGACGACATCCGCATGTCGAACTACGACGACGGCGACTTTTCGGAAGACGTGGTCGTGCTCTATCGCGTGCGCAACGGGGAAATCACGACGTTGCGCGCATTCTCATCGTGCACCATCAATGCGTCGGGCGTGCAGATCGACTGGCTCCAGGGCGTCGACAGCCGCGCGAGCGTGGCCATGCTCGCGGCGATGGCGAAGTCGAATTCGCTCGCCGGACACAAGGCCATCTTCGCGCTCGCGCTGCACGAGGACGCGACTGACGCGCTCATCGACCTCGCTCATCACGGCGAGCGATCGAAGGTCCGATCCGACGCACTCTTCTGGCTCGCACAGACCGCGGCGGCGAAAGCCGCGGGCGTGTTGCGCGACGCCGTCGACAACGATCCCGACGAGGACGTGCGCGCCAAGGCCGTGTTCGGCATCGCTCAATTGCCGAACGATCAGTCCATTCCGCTGCTCAACGAACTCATGCTTACGCATCGCAGCGCGAGGGTTCGCAAGAAGGCCGCGTTCTGGCTCGGACAGAAAAATGATCCGCGCGCATTGGAAGCGATCGAGAGTTTTCTGCGCCACTGATTTTGGCGTGCATTTCTACCTAGCCGGACTTATGTTGATTTGCATTCAGTGCAAATCGATTCCGGAGGGTTTCTATGAGCGGTCGTCCGCATGTTTGTTTCATCATTCCGCCCCACGTTCTCAAACACATGACGTCCAACGCCGACGCCGGCGTGCGCGATCGCGCGCATCAGGCGTTGGAAATTGCCGCCGCCGCGCGCGGCATGCGTCAGGCCATCGGCCCGATGGCATCGATGATGATGACGTCTCCCGGCGTCAAGCGCCGCACTGTCTATGACGCCAAGCAAGGCTCGGCGCTGCCGGGCAAACTCGTTCGCGGCGAAGGCGCCAAGGCGTCGACCGATTCCGCAGTCAACGAGGCGTACGACTACGCCGGCGACACCTACGACTTCTACAACACCGTCCTCGGCCGCAACTCCGTCGACGATCGCGGCATGCGTCTCGACTCCACCGTTCACTACCGCGTGAAGTTCAACAACGCGTTCTGGAACGGCACGCAGATGGTGTACGGCGACGGCGACGGCGTGATCTTCGTGCACTTCACAGGATCGATCGACGTCATCGGACACGAGCTGACGCACGGCGTGACGCAGTTCACCTCCGCGTTGATCTACGAAGATCAGTCGGGCGCACTCAACGAGCACTTCTCCGACGTCATCGGATCGCTCGTGAAGCAATGGAAGAAGGGTCAGACCGCGGCACAGGCCGACTGGCTGATCGGAGCGGGACTGCTCGCGCCGGGTGTGAAAGGCGTGGCGCTGCGCTCGATGAAAGCGCCGGGCACGGCTTACAACGATCCGAAGACGCTCGGCAAAGATCCGCAGCCGGCGAACATGGCGAACTACATGAACACCGCGCAGGACAATGGCGGCGTCCACATCAACTCCGGCATTCCGAACAAGGCGTTCTACAACGCCGCGATCGCGATCGGCGGCAACGCGTGGGAGAAGGCCGGGAAGATTTGGTACAACGCCTTCGCGAAGAAGCTTCAGGCGAACGCGCAGTTCATCGACGCCGCGAATGCGACGTACGAGGCCGCGGGCGAGCTGTTCGGGCCGGGGAAGGCAGAACAGAAAGCCGTGGGCGACGCGTGGAAAGCGGTCGGCGTGAACGTGGCCAATCAGATCGTGATGGGCACGGCGATGATCACGCTGCGTGCACCGGCGCCGACTCTGGGACCGACGCCGCCGGCTGGCGGTGGCTACGTCGAGCCGACGCGTGCGAAGGCAGCATCGCGCAAGAGGCCAACGTCGTAAGATGCGCGCTTGATGCGCATCAAGGTGGAACGCTCCGGCGGATTGGCGAACATCGGCGCTCACGCCGAAGTCGATACGTCGAAGATGGCGAATGACAAGGCCGAGGAAGTGCAGCGGCTCGTGAAAAGCGCTGCACTTCCCGCTTCGCCCGGCGCGCCGCTTCGCACGCCGAACGCCGCGGACGTCTATCAGTTCGACATCACCGTCGACGGCAAGACATTCACAGCGGATGAGCTGGCGATGCCGGACGCGTGGCGCGCGCTCGCAGACTACGTGCTCGCGCAAGGCTGAGCGCGCAGGTCATCCAGATCAACAACGTTGCGATTGAAACTCGCGCGCTGCGCACGAACTCATCCGGCATGTAGCGAAATCGCAGCCGTCCGCGTCCCGGCGGCACGAACGCTCCGAGAAACGTGCCGTTGATCGTGACAACCGGCAGCCGGCGGCCGTTCCAGTACGCGCGCCAGCCGCGCCAGTGATTGTCGCTGCTCGCAAGCAGACTCCATCCGCTGCTCGTTACGTCGAGCTCCGTCTCGTTTTGCGCGTAGCGAACGATCTGGTTCACCTGACCGGTGCCGAGAGCACCTTGGAGGCGCGGCGGAACGTGATCGACGATCGCCTCGCGACGAAAGTCGGTGATGAATCTCGAGAACCACAACGCGCGGCCGAATTCCGGCTCGACGCGAACCGTGCTCACGAAAAAGTATCGCGGCAACGCATGCGTGTTCTCGTAAATCGATCCGTCGGGTCCGTGATAGCGCGCGACGAATTTCGGGTTCGGCGCGATCGATCCGTGCGGCGTGTAGACGTAGCGAATGTTGAGGAAGTCGAAGAACGGCAGCGACGTGTCGCCGATGATGAGATCGGGGCTGGCCGGATCGATGCGCAGGAATCCGCGCAGTAACTTCATGTACTCCTTCTTCTGCACCGGATCGGTCGTCTTCACGTCTTCGATGCCGTAGTACGACGGCGTGTCGGGGATGAACGACCATCCGAGGGCGGCGAAGCGGAACGGCTGCGGCTCGTGTTGCAGCATCGCGATCGCGCGCGTGATCGGATAAACGTCGCGCGGCTTGCTCGGCGGGTTGTAGCGGCGCGTCGTGGTCAGCAGATCGGCGAGGACGATGATCGTAAACAGCGGCGCCAGTCGCGGGATGCGATCGACGGTCAGCGCTGCCGCGATGCACGCGCCGAGAACCCAGAAGATGCGCAGCCGCTGTTGCAGGCTGATGCCGACGAGCGGAATGGCGCGGAGCGCTTCCCGCCAGAGGGGAGTCTCGCTGATCGTGAGCAGCGCGAACACCATCAGCGCGAGTGCGAACCACAGCGGACGCTTGCGCGCGAAGAACGGCGCGGCGAACGCGCAGGCGAGCGTGAGCAGTCCCGCATATCCCGACGCGACTTCGCCGTAGTCGTTGAGAACCGCGTGATGGCCGCCGCGCGGCGGTCGATAGTCGCCGCGCATTGGCGTCCCGAGCGCGTTCGGCGCAATGAGCGGCAGGAGCCATTCGGCGCTGAGCTGGTGATCGGTCGGATTGAGATTGCGCGCTTGCATCTCTTCGAATCGGGAGCTCGAATCACGCAGCGCGCGCAGCGTCGGGTACCAGAAGAACGCGGTGAGCAGCATCGCGACGATGAACGTCGTCGCGATCAGCACGACGTGCTTTCGCAGATACAACGCGAACACGGCGGTCGCGATCCAAACCCACAGCGCTGATTCCGGATGACCGCCGAGGATGGTGCAGGCGAGGGCGATGACGAGGAAGTTCCAGGACGCGAGTCGCGGCGCGCGCGCGACCTCCTGCACGCCGGCGAAGCACGCCGGCAGCATCATCGTCGCCAGTCCGAGCGGGAAGAGAAGCCAGATCACGTGAAACGTGCAGAACGTGTAGGCGAGCGTTCCGAAGATCGCCGCGGGCGGTCCGATCCCGAAGTTGCGCAGCACGATGAACATGAAAAACGCGACGGCGAAGAGACGCAGCGACGCCGACAGCGTGAAGGCCTTGCCGATCGGCAGCAGAAGTCCGAGCAGCGTGAACGGATGAAAGATCGCCGTCTGCTGATTCGCGAGCAGCGCTCCGCCGGACGCCGCGGCGCGATTCCACAGCGGCATTTCGCCGCGCAGCAGCGAGTCGCGCGCGACGCGCGTCCACGGCGCGAGCTGCGTGAAGACGATTCCCGTGTTCGCGTTCGGAGCGCGCCGGTTCAGCGACTCCCACGGCTCGACGCGATAGGCGAGCGCGCCCGGAAGATCGACGCGATTCGTGAAGAGCGTCTCAGCCTGATACGCCGCGCAGACGATCCACAGAAGGCCCGCGATGCGCCACGGCACGCGCTCGAACCAGCGGTTCCACGCCGCCACGATCGCCGCCGACGCGAGCGCGAAGAGAAGAGGCGTCATCGCGCGCCATATTACGGGTTGTCATCACGTTCTCATCCCAACGCTTCGCGCACCGATCGCAGCAACGCGCTCGTCGTCGCGGGCTTCTCGAGGAACTGCACCGTGCCGTCGACGACGCCGCGGCGCACCATGATGTCGTCCGTGTAACCCGACATGTAGATCACGCGGATCGACGGCCGTGTCGCCTTCAGATCCTCCGCGAGCTCGCGCCCGTTGCCGCCCGGCATGACCACATCCGTGAGCAGCAAATGAATCTCTTCTCCGTAACGCGCGCTCACTTCCAACGCCTCGGCCGGCGTTCGCGCTTCGAGCACGCGATATCCGCTTTCTTCGAGCGTCTCGCGAATGATCGTGCGCAGAAGCTGCTCGTCTTCGGCGAGAAGAATCGTCTCGTTGCCGCCGCGGTCGAATTCGACCTCCACGCGCGGTTCGCGCGCGACGTCGCTCGGCTGATGCCGCGGAAAGAAGATGCGGAACGTCGTCCCTTGCCCTTCTTCGCTGTAGCACCAGATGTGGCCGTTCATCTGTTCGACGATGCCGCGGACGACGGCCAGGCCGAGCCCTGATCCCGTTTCTTTCGTCGAGAAAAACGGATCGTAAATCTGATCGCGGATCGACAGCGGGATGCCGCCGCCGGTGTCGCTCACGATCAGCGTCACGTAATCGCCTTCGCGAAGTTGCGGACGTTGCCACACGTACCCTTCATCCGCGCGGAAATTGCGCGTCTCGACCGTCAGCAGGCCGCCGACCGGCATCGCCTCGCGCGCGTTCACCGCGAGATTGAGCAGAATTTGATGGAGCTTGCCGGGATCGGCGTATACCGGCCAGAGCGAGTCCTGCCGCTCGACGCGCGTAACGACGTCTTCGCCGAGCGTCGGGATGAGGAGCTGCATCGTCGAGCGCACGACATCGTTGAGATCCGTGATCTGCGGATGAAAGACCTGCCGCCGCGCGAACGCGAGGAGTTGCTGCGTCAGATCGCGGCTTTTCGACGCGGCGGCGCCGATGTCTTCGACGTAACGCCGCTGCGGCTCGACGGTGCCGAGGACGCGGCGCAGGATCTCCACGCGCGAGAAGATCACCATCAGCATGTTGTTGAAGTCGTGCGCGACGCCGCCGGCGAGCTTGCCGAGGCTCTCGAGCTTTTGCGCCTGAAGCAGTTGCGCTTCCAGCGCGTGGCGCTCGGTCACGTCGCGCGTGATCGTCGCGAATCCACGCAGCTTCTGATTGCGGTCGAACACCGGCGTGCGAACGGACTCCGCCCAGAATCGCGATCCGTCCTTGCGCATGCGCCAGCCTTCGAACTCCTGCCGCTTCGTCTTCTCGGTGATCGCGAGCTGGTGGCGGAGGCGCTCGTCGTCGCGCAGCTCGGGCGGAAACAACATCGTCATCGGCCGTCCGATCGCTTCTTCGGCCGAGAATCCGGTCATGCGTTCCGCGCCCGCGTTCCAGCTGATCATGCGTCCTTCGATGTCGAGGAGCACGATGAGGTAATCGACGACGGCGTCGACGAGAAGGCGGAAGCGCTCTTCGCTCCACCACAGCGCCTCTGCCGCTTCGTCGCGCGTCATCCGTTCCGAGCGCACGCGCGTGAGAACGACTTCGATCACGCGGTGCAGCGCCTGTTCGTCGAACGGCTTCATGAGATAGCCGTGGGGCGATGCTTCGAGCGCGCGGTCGACCGTCGGCGCGTCGCCGTGTGCGGTAAGAAAAATGACCGGGACCGTCATGCGCTGTCCGATGACGCGCGCTGCTTCGATGCCGTCCATCTTGCCGCGCAGATGAATGTCCATGAGGATGAGATCGGGCCGCAGTGCCGACGCCGCATCGATCGCTTCGAGTCCGGTTCCGGCTGCGCCGATGACGTCGTAGCCGAGGTTGCGCAGAAGCTCGGAGAGATCGAGCGCGACGATGGTTTCGTCCTCGACGATCAGCACCCGCGCCTTAGCCATGCAGGCTCCGATCGATCGGGAAGGTGATCGTGAACTCGCTGCCGCGCGCGCTGTGCGATTCGAACGTGCCTTCGATCTGCTGCACGAGTCCGCGCACGAGCTCGAGCCCGAGGGTGCGCCGCGGATCGCGGCCTGAGTCGCGCGGCATGCCGATGCCGTCGTCGCGAATCGTCATCGTGCATGTCTGATGCGATCGCTGCAGGCGAACCGTGATCTCGCCGCGGCGTCCGTCCGGAAACGCGTGTTTGAGCGCGTTCGAAAGGATCTCGTTGACGATCAAGCCGCATGGCACCGCGGTGTCGACGCTGAGAATGACTCTCTCGCCCTCGATGCGGAACGCGATGGCATCCGAGTCCGCGCCGTACGACCGGAAGAGCAGCTCGGCCAAGGCGCCGATGTACTCGTCGAAGTCGATCTGCGATAGGTTCGTCGATCGATACAGCTTCTCGTGCACGAGAGCCATCGAGCGGATGCGATCCTGCGTGCTCGCGAACACCGCGCGCGCTGCGGGATCGTCGATCGTTCCCGCCTGAAGGCGCAGGAGGCTGGATGTCACCTGCAGGTTGTTTTTCACGCGATGATGAATCTCGCGAAGCAGCGCTTCTTTCTCGCGCAGCGACCCCTGCAACATCTCCTCGGCGTGTCGCCGCTCGGTGATGTCGCGCACGATGCTCATCACGAGCGAGCCCTGATCGGTGTCGAGTGGACTGAGGCTGATCTCGACCGGAAACTCCGAGCCGTCGCGCTTGCGACCCGTCAGCGGACGTCCCAGGCCCATCGGCCGCGTGTGTGGATCGGCGGCGTACGCTTCGCGATCATGGACGTGCGTGGCGTGGAATCGCGTCGGCACGAGCATCTCGATCGACTGCCCGATCAACTGCTCGCGCGTGTAGTCGAACATCCGCTCCGTCTGCGAGTTGACGATGACGATTTTTCCGCGCGCGTCGACGACCACGATGCCGTCCGGCGCCGACTCGAGCAGTCCGCGAAAGCGCTTCTCCGCCTGACGCTGCGCCGTGACGTCGCGGATGATGCTGATGACGAGCGAGCCTGTCTCCGTCTCGATCGGACTGAGACTGATCTGAATCGGGAACTCGTTGCCGTTGCTGCGGCGTCCCCAGAGATCGCGGCCGAGTCCCATCGGACGCGTGCGCGGGGCGCGAAGGTATGCGGCGCGGTCTCGCTCGTGATGCGGCCGGTAGCGCTCGGGGACGAGCGCTTCGACGGCGGAGCCGATGAGTTGTTCGCGCGAAAACGCGAACATGGTTTCGGCGAGGGCGTTGACGGCGACGATCTGACCGCTCTTGTCGACGATCACGATCGCGTCCGGGGCAGCGTCGAGGAATGCCTGGAACTTCGGGTCCAGGGTGGAGTCAGGAAACGTTTCGGTGGTCATCTCATCTGGAGACACCACCAGTCTCCGGATCGGGCTTGCCCGTCGGCTGGTTGCGTCATTAATAAACGATATAAATCAAAAACTACCTCCAATGCTGAGTTCTTTGCAAGAGATATATAGCCGATGAATACCCTTGTCACGGATGAGTTCCTGTTTCTTTTCGTCCACCGTAAGTAATACATGACACAAGAGTTAGTGACATCCACAGCCGCCGACTTCGGGAGATCGTGAACGCCGGACGCGCGAACCCGCGACGGCCTTCCGGACGCCCGTATAATTCCGCCGCCAAATGAGGACGCACAATTGAACAGACGAATGCTCACCATGCTCGCCATTGCGATCGCGGTCATCGCGATCCTCGGCGGCTACAAGTACTGGACGATCCGGCAAATGATGTCGCAGGGCGGATGGCAGGCGCCGCCCGAGGCGGTGACGACGGTCATCGCGACGCAGGAAGTGTGGACGACGACGCTCAACGCGATGGGAACCGTCGCTGCGGTGCAGGGCGTCACGATCAGCGCCGATCTACCCGGACTCGTGTCCGAGATCGACTTCGATTCGGGCCGCGCCGTGAACAAAGGCGACATTCTCGTGCGTCTCGACACGAAACAGGAGCGCGCGCAGCTCGCCGCGGCGGAAGCACAGCGCGATCTCACGCGTCTCGATCTCGAGCGCAGCAAAGACCTGCTCGCGAAGCAGATCGTGCCGCAGGCGACGTACGACAACTCGGTCGCGCAATACAAGTCCGCCGAAGGGCGTGTCGGAGAGATTCGCGCATCGATCGAGCGCAAGACGATTCGCGCGCCGTTCTCCGGCGTCCTCGGCATTCGCGAAGTGAACCTCGGCCAGTACCTCGCCGGCGGCGCGGAGATCGCGTCGCTGCAGGCGCTGCGTCCCGCGTACGTCAACTTCACCGTTCCGCAGCAGGAGATCGGCAAGGTTGCGATCGGCGCGACCGTCGAAGCACTGGCGGATTCGGGTGCGCCTGAAGTCGGAAAGATCACCGCGTTCGACTCGAAAGTCGATGAAGCGACGCGCAACGTGAAAGTGCAGGCCGTCTTCGAGAATCGCTCGGGACGTTTGCATCCCGGCATGTTCGTGCAGGCGCAGCTCGTGCGCGGCGCGAGGATGAGCGCCGTTACGGTGCCGGCGTCGGCGATCAGCTACGCGCCGTTCGGCGACTCGGTGTTCGTCGTCGATGAAGTGAAAGATCCGAAGACCGGCAAACCGGGCAAAACGGTGCGCCAGCAGTTCGTGAAGCTCGGCGGCTCGCGCGGCGATCAGGTCGCGGTGACGAGCGGCATCAAGCCGGGCGAAGAGATCGTCACGTCGGGCGTCTTCAAGCTGCGTCCCGGCGCGTCGGTGATCGTCAACAACTCCGTCCAGCCGTCGAACAACGCGAAGCCGAAGCCGGAAGACAGCTAATGAAAATCACCGACATCTTCGTCAAGCGCCCGGTCCTCGCGACGGTCGTCAACCTCGTCGTGCTCATCGCCGGCTTGCAATCGATTCGCACGCTGAGCGTCCGGCAGTTTCCGCGCAGCGACATGGCCAACATCGTCGTCACGACGGGCTACATCGGCGCGAACGCCGATCTCGTGCGCGGCTTCATCACCGCGCCGCTCGAGCGCGCCATCGCCGGCGCCGATGGCATCGACTTCCTCGAGTCGTCGAGCGCGCAAGGCGTCAGCACGATCACCGTTCATCTCAAACTGAATTTCGACACGAACGCGGCACTCACGCAGATCCAGGCGAAGGTCGCACAGGTCCGCAATCAACTTCCGCCGGAAGCGGAAGCGCCGATCATCGACCTGCAGACGACCGACAGCCAGTTCGCCGCCGCATACCTCGGCTTCTCGTCGAAGGATCTCGATCAGAATCAGATCACCGACTACATCACGCGCGTCGTGCAGCCGAAGTTGTCGGCGATTGAAGGCGTGCAGCGCGCGCAGATCTTCGGCGACCGCACGTTTGCGATGCGCGTGTGGCTCAAGCCCGAGAAGATGGCGGCGTTTGGCATCTCGCCGTCGCAGGCTTGGGGCGCGCTCGCCGCGAACAACTATCTCTCTGCCCTCGGACGCACCAAGGGTTCGATGACCTCGGTCAACCTCGTCGCGAACACGAACCTCACCACTGCCGATGAGTTCCGCCAACTGGTCGTGAAAGAAGAAGGCGGCCAGGTCGTGCGCCTCGGCGACATCGCCGACGTCGTTCTCGGCGCGGAGACGTACGACCAGGAAGTGCGCTTCAACGGCGAGACGGCGATCTTCGTCGGCATCTACGTGTTGCCAACCGCGAACACGCTCGACGTGATGAATCGCGTCAAGGCCGCGGTGCCGGAGATTCGCTCGCAACTTCCATCCGGCATGACGACGGGCATTCCGTACGACTCGTCCGCGTACATTCAGGACGCGATCAACGAAGTCCTGAAGACGCTCGCCGAAACGCTCGTCATCGTCATCATCGTCATCTTCCTTTTCCTCGGCTCCGTGCGCGGCGTGATCATTCCGGTCATCGCCATTCCGATCTCGCTCATCGGCGCCGTCATGCTGATGGGCGTCTTCGGATTCACCATCAATCTGCTCACGCTGCTGGCGATCGTCTTATCCGTCGGTCTCGTCGTCGACGACGCCATCGTCATGGTGGAGAACATCGAACGCCACCTGCACATGGGCAAGACGCCGTTCCAAGCCGCGATCGACGCCGCGCGCGAGCTGGTCACGCCGATCATCGCCATGACCATCACCCTGGCCACGGTGTACACGCCGGTGGCGCTGCAGGGCGGCCTCACCGGATCGCTCTTCCGCGAGTTCGCGTTCACGCTGGCCGGCGCGGTCGTGATCTCCGGCATCGTCGCGCTGACGCTGTCGCCGATGATGGGATCGAAGCTCCTGCGCTCAGGCGATACCGAGCGCGGATTCGCCGGCTGGATCAACCGCCGCTTCGACGGCCTTCGCGAGCGCTACGTGCGCCGGCTGACCGGAACGCTGAAGTACCGGCCCGTCGTGCTGACGCTGTGGATCATCGTCTTGCTGCTGATCTTCCCCTTCTACATGTTCTCGCAGAAGGAGCTGGCGCCGGCCGAGGATCAGGGATTCCTCTTCGGTTTCATCCAGGCGCCGGCGAATTCGACCATCGATCAGGTGAAGCTGTTCGCGGGACAGGTGGAGAAGATCTATCGCTCGCTGCCTGAGGTCTCGGCCACATTCCAGGTCATCTTCCCCACGGGCGGATTCGGCGGGATGGTCACCAAACCGCATAGCCAGCGAAAGCGGAGCGTCGAAGAGCTGCTGACCGCGACGTCGGCGGAGGCGTCGAAGATCGCCGGCATTCGATTCGTGCAGCTGCTGCCGCCGTCGCTGCCCGGCAACCAGGGATTCCCGGTCGACTTCGTGATCGTCTCGACCGCGGAGCCGCAGCGCCTCGCCGAATTCGCCAACCAGCTCGTCGGCAAGGCCTTCGGCAGCGGCATGTTCATGTTCGCCGACACCGACCTGAAATTCGATCAGCCGCAGGCGCGCGTGGTCTTCAATCGCGACAAGCTCCGCTCCGAGGGCGTCGACATGACGCAGGCCGGGCGCGACCTATCGGTGCTCCTCGGCGGCAACTACGTCAATCGCTTCAGCATTCAAGGCCGGAGCTACAAAGTCATCCCGCAGGTGAAGCGCAGCGAGCGGCTGACGCCGGAACAGCTGTCGCAGATCTACGTCAGCGGCGCGGGCGGCAAGCTCGTGCCGCTGTCGACGTTCGCCACGCTGCAGACCACCGTCGAGCCGCGCGAGCTGAAGCGGTTCCAGCAACTGAACGCGGTCCGCGTGCAGGGCGCGATTCCGCCCGGCGTGTCGCTCGACTCCGCGCTGAAGTATCTCGAAACCGAGGCCGGCAAGATCCTGCCGCGCGGATTCACCATCGACTACGCCGGCGAGTCGCGACAGTTGCGCACCGAGGGCAGCCGCTTCCTCGGCGTCTTCCTGCTGTCGGCGATCCTGATCTACCTGGTGCTGGCCGCGCAGTTCGAGAGCTTCCGCGATCCGTTCATCATCCTGGCGGGCTCGGTGCCGCTCGCACTCTCCGGCTCGCTCCTCTTCTCGTTCCTCGGCCTGACCTCGATCAATATCTACAGTCAGGTCGGTCTCATCACGCTCATCGGACTCATTTCGCGCAACGGCATTCTCATCGTCGA
>Ga0105245_10002095_pt1 | contig 18087 bp, 11 predicted proteins | sample KBSM54metaG_FD_81523 | JGI IMG/M metagenome (GOLD analysis project Ga0105245, IMG submission 81523) | Miscanthus rhizosphere microbial communities from Kellogg Biological Station, Michigan, USA - KBS M5-4 metaG | ecosystem: Host-associated > Plants > Roots > Rhizosphere > Soil | place...
AGAACCAACTGACGGAGCCTTGGCTTTGTTGTACAGCTTGATATAGCGCACTGTGGTCGCGTTATTGAAGAGTTACCAGCCGTAGATTTGTCCGGCCGATGATTTAATATTGGCGCCATGAGCTACTAGGTTGATATTACGGTAAACCGATAAACCACCCGTACTATGAGGAACTATCTTGGTCTTTTGCGAACCGTCAACCTGAGTGTCCTTGAGTTTCTTCAGGGATTCTTCGGTAGCTAGGTCACTGAAAGCATTACGTAGGGCCATTTAGTCAACTCCTTTATAGATGAGTATTTTTAACTGCGTCGACACTCTCTTTTATTTTGCTTTTTACAGCATGAGCTGAGGTATTTACTTCTTTAGCTATGTCTTTTAATGACTTATCGTTTTTGCCGTCGGTGAAACCTTCTTTAAATGCCCGGCCAGATTCGCCGATGTTTTTGGACAAGCCTGGCAAGTATTTTGCTCCAAAAAGCACCACTATGACTAGCAGGATAATTAACGTTTCAGGTAGACCTAAGCCAAACATTTTTACCTCAGTTATTAACTATCTTATGATAACAAACATTCTATGAGTGGACAATTGACAGCGAAAGGCGGCGGTTTTTGGATAAATTAGCGACCATAAGCACTATGGCCATAACCCGGAGCAGCCTGGCGAGCCTTAGGAGCTTTCTGAACCGGCACACTTTCGTGAAGATTTTTCAAGAAACCAACTATGCCTGTTAGCCCAAGCAAAATAACGCCGATAATTTTCAGAAATTCGGCGCGGCTAATTTCGCGCTGCATCATATTGTCAAGCTGCTGTCTGTATTGTTCAACCATTTTTTTGATTTTTGTTTTTTACGCTACATTTTCATTCTATATCGTTATATTATTAAAAACAATAGCATTATGATTATTGGCAAATATAGCTAAATATTCGTGCTATAATGAAATTAAACCTTAAAAATGGAGTAAAAAATGGATCTCGGACCACAAGAAATAATCATAATCGTACTATTAGTAGTAATACTGTTCGGCGTAGCTTGGGCAGCTAAAAATAAGCGCCTTCTAAAGCGTCCTGGTGCTGCTAGCGACAAAAGCGACAAAGCTTAGAACCAACCGCATCTAGCTTATTTTGTTTAGTTAGTTTTGTTTCTGTCTTAATATGTTTATTAAGCATGTCTCTAGGATCTATCCTGCCTAATGGTGATCTGATTTACCTTATGCAGTGTTAGTGAAGTTTGTGCCATATTACGCTCCTACTCCTAACAAACCCAATAGTTGGGGTGATGGACTGGGTGAAGACCCGGCTGGGGCTGAGGGTGAAACAGAAACTGATGGACTAACGGAAGCGCTAGTGCTGGAACTTGGGCTTATTACAGCACTAGGTGAGACAGAGGCACTAGGACTAGTACTGGCACTAGGTGAAACAGAAACTGAGACTGAAGCACTGGTACTGCTAGACGGAGAGGTACTAGCGCTAACACTGGCAGACGCAGAGCTAGAAGGACTTGCCGAAGCACTGAGACTGGCGGAAGCTGAAGAACTTGGAGATACTGATGCACTAAGTGAACTAGACGGGCTGAGGGAAGACGAAGAACTCGGGGAGATGGAAGCACTCGCTGAGCTGGAGGGGCTAACGCTAGCACTGGGTGAAGTACTAACTGAGACTGAAGAACTTGGAGATGTGGAGGCGGAAGCGGAAGAGCTAGGGCTTACAGAAGCTGAAGGACTTGTTGAGGCGCTTGGTGAAAGACTAGCGCTAGTACTAGACGACGGGCTAATAGAGGCGCTAGCAGAAGCACTTGGGCTTGGTGAAGCTGAAGGGGAGATAGATGAACTTGGGGAGGTGCTGGCACTAGCGCTCGAGCTTGGTGAGGTAGAGACTGAAGTCGATGAGCTAGGTGAGGTACTAGTGGAAGGCGATACTGAGGCTGATGGGGAAATTGATGCGGAAGCTGATGAGCTCGGTGAAACTGATGCACTAGCTGAAGAACTCGGGCTAGTTGATGAGCTTGGGGAAGTTGAAGCTGATGGAGAAACGCTAGCGCTCGTAGAAGCCGAAGGTGAAACGCTAGCAGACGTACTGGCCGAAGGGCTGACGGAGGCTGAATCTGAGGAACTGGGAGAGATGGAGGCTGAATCGGAGCTACTTGGGCTAGTAGAGGCACTGGGTGAAACACTAGCCGATGGGGATATTGAGGCACTGGCCGAAGATGACGGGCTGATGCTAGCAGAGGCAGAGCTACTTGGCGAAAGACTGGCGCTGGGACTAACTGACGCGCTGGGGGAAACGCTGGCGCTTGCTGAACTTGAAGGAGAGATTGAAGCAGAAGCTGAAGACGAAGGAGACAGCGATGCACTTGGACTAATACTCGCTGATGGGGAGGTTGAAGCACTGGGAGAAACTGAAGCAGAAAGACTACTCGACGGCGACATGGAACCTGACGGCGAAACACCAATGGCACTAGGGATAAGCTCAACGATAAGAGTTCGCCATTCAGCACTAGCAACTGCAGTGCCGGCCGACGACCAGTTACTGCCATAGACGCCGTCAGTGTCACTGCCTACATACTCAGTCGCCGCACCTACAGTGTCTACATGATTAACTAATCCAGCTGGAACATTCTCGGGAGTAGTAGTGGCTAATTTAATTGCTCCAAAAGCCACCAGCCACGAGACGGTCGGATTAGTGACTGTGACGGCGTTGTAGTTCATGGATGCTGAAGTATTCGTAGCCGTCGTCGGTGTACCAAACGGATGCGTAACACTCACACCCCTATAGACAAGACAAACTATACCTGTGGCATTCGTCCAAGTACCTGAAGTTTCTGATCCTGATGTAGCGAATTTATATCCGCACCTAACAGAACTGGCGCCACTAGACTGATTAAATAGGTTTGTCCAGCCAGCAGGTAAAGAAGGAGCATTGAGTGCCGTTCTGAAGGCGTAAATCACTATCAAATCGCCAGCAGCGTATGTTCCTGGTATTGTGATCGAACTTGCTTCAAAACCTGCCGCACCAATTCGGGTAATATCAGCCGTAGGACTTGGTGATACGCTCGATGATGGACTGAGCGAAGCCGAGGGAGACAATGAGGCCGACGGTGAGATTGATGCACTAGCAGAAGACGAAGGACTTATTGAGGCACTCGCAGAGGATGACGGAGAGATACTGGCGCTAGGGCTAGTCGAGGCGCTGGGAGAAATGGATGCTGAGGCGCTACTTGATGGACTGATACTGGCTGATGCCGAAGCGCTGGGACTTATGCTGGCCGATGGAGATATTGAAGCCGAAGGACTGGTTGACACACTGGAGCTAGAAGATGGCGAAACGGAAACACTCTCAGAAGCAGACGGTGAGACCGAAGCCGATTCACTGGACGAAGGGGAGACTGAAGCGCTAGCTGAAGCACTGGGGCTTGGTGAAGCACTTGGACTGAGAGAATTAGGACTAAATAACCAACCGGTGTTGTTAGATACGTTAGCGGAGTTAGAGCCTGCATACCAAGTAGCACCACCAGTGGCGGCGGAGTCTTTAATGGATAGGTAATCGCAATTGACCGTACCAGAAGTTTTAGACAGGGTAGCAGCACTGCCTCCGGTCGAAGCATTGAGAACCACTCGACCATCACCTACGGTTGCTAGACCATTAAGAGTTACTGTAGCGGCGTTGCTGGAGCTTTCAGTAAACTGAGTCTTGGCAGCATCAACCCAGCCTGATGAAGTCATGGTACGTGTCAGGTCGGCGTCGAACTGAATGCCCGTGCCGTCATCGAGGATGTTGTTACGTAATTGTGCACGGTAGAACTTGGCGGTGGCAAAGAAGGAAACTCCGGAGTTTTGACTACCGATTTCTAGGCCTGTTGTACTCGCAAAAACCGATGTAGTACCGGACTGTGTGACTGTAGTGCCAAGTTGAGTCCACACGGCACCATCATCTGAAAGGTAAAATTTGATATTCCGACCGGCTGCTCCATTATCAACATCAAGCGTAACTCTTACCCACTTAAGAGTGCCGTCAGCAAGTCCGGTGGCCACAGTTGAAGTTGCCGATAATTGTGTGCTGCCATTAGAGGTCCACAGTAGTGTTAGGGTTCCAGCCGTATCGAGTTCAAAGTAATAAGATCGTTGTCCCGAGGCCCCCCACTTGCTAAGAATTACAGGAGCAAACACACTAGGCGTCCAGTCGTCAAAGGCTACCTGGGCACGGATATCTATGTCACCAGTAATGTCCAGAGCACTTGAATCGGGTGATGAAATGTACGCCCCGACCGCCCCCGGAAGATAGTTGTATCCGTTGGCCACTCCATTAACATTGAATGTTCCAGCACTTGTAATGGTATTAGTAACGGCAGACGGCATATCGAGGATACGGCCAGAGGCAACATTGAGTGTTGTAAACGTATTAGCCCCGGTAATAGTCAGCTGGCCTGGTGAGTTTGCGACGTTGTAGGTGAGAGTACCGTAGGTCTTTCCACCACCCGCGAAAGTCCTTGTGTTTGCCGAGGCAGCGGTTAATACAATGGTTGCAGTAGAAGCGTTAACGGTGCTGTTTGCTATATTCCAGAAAGTTACTGCATTGGTGGTACCAATATTCCATGTCCCTGTCGCATTCAGGGTACCGCTAGCGTTGTTTGATGCAATGGTAGCTTGTGCACCTGTGAAGGTTAAGGTTTGCCCATTATCAGTAAAGGTGGCTACAACTATCTGTAAGGCGTTGGCGTTGTTTCTGCTGGAGTTGAAGGCATCTTGAAGCGTCAGGGTGCCGCCCCCAGAGCTAACTTGGATGCTTTGTGTGAACGTCGCCCCTGCCGAGGTTAAAGTGTAAGCTGACCGGCCACCGAATCTAATTGTATTAGTTCCCGAAGGAGTGACGCCCGTCACCAATGTCAGCGAACCAAAGATTGCTGTGCCTGTGCCGGCTGCAATGTTTAGAATTGGACTGCCTGAGCTACCAGTAAAGTCAATTGACTTTCCAAGTCTAGGCATGTCGGCAGTAATTGTCTGCCCAGCCGTAAAAGCATTAGGTATAGACACATCATCTTGCGGCAGCGGCACACGTGAAGTCCAGCCATGCGTAGACCAAGTGAATGACGATGTTCCCGCGGCGGTCTGGGTGGCAGGCGTAGTGCGGTTAGTGGTAATGAGAGTGCCATTACCAGCACAGTCACCGACAAATGCCGAGCCTGAGTTTGTCCATGAAGGCGAACCGGAAATGGTTAAGTCCTCAAAGTCCACATCACCGCTAATGACAACAGCCGCACCTGTGGCAACAATTGTTCGTGCCGAGCCGGGCTGACTTGAACTGACATATAAACGGTTTACTCCTTGTGTGGTATTACCGCCCAACGTCAATGTACCTGTAACTGTCGGACTTGTATTAAGGGTTAGTTCGCAAAGCGGACTGGCTGTGCCAGTACGGGTAAGATTTACATAGGTATTAGAGCCAGCAAGCACTGCCGCACCTGAACCAGTTAAAGACACCGTGCCAGGAAAACTCTTGCTGCTACCCTGAAATGTTGGCGCAGCCCCGGATAGTGTAATTGCTGAAGAAGAATTACCTGTAATAGTCATACCAGCGGCAAACGTACAAGTTGCACCTGAAACATTTAGGGTTTGTCCTGAATAATTAAATGTTCCTGTATATCCTGTAAAGTTAATCGTAGAAACATTACCTGTAATATCAAGAGTGCAGTTAGATTGCGTGAAGCCAGTACCGGAACCGAAGGTTACAGTATCGGTAGAGGTCGGGGGCGCGACTTGCGGCACTCCTCCGACTGACCAGTTAGCACCAGTTGACCAGTTGCCAGCTACGGCTGCAGTCCAGACAAAAGCAGCCATTATTGTTTACCTCGCTCGAGCTTATGCCGCTTAATATCTTCCGCAAAGGTAGTTAGCTCTAGGTTAACCAAACGGTTGTCAGCGTTGTTGCCATTGATGTGGTGGACTACTTCAGAGCGCTTCAATTTCCTGCCCAAGTGCTCTTCCATGACCTTGCGGTGCTCAAGTATCTTCTCTTTCCTGGAAAGCCATATACAAACGTAACCATCCTTGGTAATCTCACGTCCGCCCTTCCAGTTCGGGCTGTCTTTGCCGCGCAGCCAGCGAATGTTTTTACGTACAATCGCCCGCTTCTCTTCAGGGGTGTAATGTTTCAATAGATACTGTCTGATGGTTTCACGATTAGTGCCTAATTTCTTAACAATGTCAGTGATCATTGCTCCGCCCTCAAACAGCTCATAGATCTGGTTTACTTTTTGGAGTGTTAGTGGAGTTTGTGCCATATTAAGCTCCTACTCCTAACAAACCTAGTAATGAGGCGTTACAGCATGGTGAAGGTGATGGGCTGGGTGAAGGTCCAGCCGGGGCTGATGGTGATGGTGAGGCAGACGGACTGGCAGAAGCTCGGGTTATGGCACTTGGTGAGACGGAAGCGCTCGGTGAAGTACTGGCACTAGGTGAGAGACTGGCAGAGAGGCTGGCACTCAGTGAAGCCGAAGCGGAGGCGCTGGCAGAAGACGATGAACTGCCGCTCGGTGATAAGGAAGCACTCTGGCTAGCACTGGCAGAAGAACTTGGCGAGGCTGACGCTGAAACCGAGGTACTGGCGCTAGATGAAGGCGAAACACTGGCTGATGAGCTGGTGGAGGCGGAACTACTGGGTGAAACCGAAGCACTAACCGAAGCGCTGGGTGACCTAGAGGCTGAGCTACTAGCAGAAGCCGATGAGCTTGGTGAGACTGATGCACTCAGAGAGCTTGAAGGGCTAGTACTTGTCGAGGCTGAACTACTGGGTGAGAGTGAGGCAGAAGTTGAAGCACTTGGTGACGTAGACGAACTAGCCGATGAGCTTGGGGAGACACTTGCGCTTATTGAACTTGATGCGCTTAATGAGGCAGAGCTAGACGGGCTAGTACTGGCTGATGGAGAGGTTGAAGCGCTGGTGCTGCTACTTGGACTAACGCTAGCACTGGCTGACGAAGATGGACTGGTGGAGGCGCTTGGTGAGACTGATGCACTAGTAGAGGATGAAGGCGAAACGCTAGCACTTGCGGAGCTACTTGGGCTAGTTGAAGCTGAGGGTGATACTGATGCGCTTGCAGAAGAGCTTGGACTAACACTGGAGCTGACACTACTACTTGGACTGAGCGAAGCAGAGGGGCTAATTGAAGCGCTGGCTGAGCTGGAAGGTGAAACGCTAGCAGATGTGGACGCACTATCACTGCTGGAAGGACTAATCGAAGCTGAGGCGGAGGAGCTGGGTGACGCTGATGCGCTGGGGGAAACGGAGGCCGAAGCTGAGGAACTGGGCGATATACTGGCGGAGACTGAGGAGCTTGGGGAGATGCTGGCAGAAGGAGAAATGCTGGCAGAAGTTGAGGAGCTTGGTGAGATTGAGGCTGAACTACTGCTACTTGGAGAAGTAGATGCCGACGGGCTTACAGAAGCACTGGCGCTGCTTGATGGAGATGTGCTGGCTGAGGCCGATGAGCTTGGGGAGGTGCTGGCACTTGGAGAGATTGAGGCTGAAGGACTCAGGGAAGCCGAGGTTGAACTTGAAGGACTTACAGAGGCACTGTCAGAGGCGGAAGGACTTGTTGAGGCAGATGGAGAGATCGATGCGCTAGCGGAGCTAGAGGGTGAAACCGAAGCACTAGCAGAGGCACTGGGTGATGTACTAGCACTAGGAGAAGTAGACGCTGAAACTGAGGAAGACGGACTGATGCTGGCAGACGCACTGGCACTAGGACTAACGCTAGAGCTGGGGGAAATGGAAGCTGAAGCGCTCGATGAAGGAGATACACTAGCACTGGCTGAGGAGCTGGGGCTAAGTGAAGCACTGGGAGAAATTGAGGCGCTAGCGGAGCTGGATGGTGAAGTGCTAGCCGAGGCTGAGGACGAAGGGCTGATTGAGGCAGATGGAGAGGTTGAAGCTGAGGGAGAAACGCTAGCACTAGCAGAACTTGAGGGGGAGGTGGAAGCTGAGTTTGAGCTACTTGGAGATAGGCTGGAGCTTGGTGATATAGACGCAGAAGCACTGCTTGATGGTGAGATGGAGGCGCTGGCTGACGAGGAAGGTGATACGGAAGCGGATGGCGAAATAGAGGCGCTGGCGCTCGATGATGGAGAGACCGAAGCTGAGGCGGAGGAGCTGGGTGACGCTGATGCGCTGGGGGAAACGGAGGCCGAAGCTGAGGAACTGGGGGAGATTGAAGCGCTGGCACTGGAGCTTGGAGACACTGAAGACGATGGGCTAATAGAGGCGCTGGCACTGGAGCTTGGAGACACTGAAGACGAAGTACTTGATGATGGCGAAGTTGAAGCGGAAGGCGAGACTGAAGCTGAGCTGGAAGCACTGGGTGAGGTGCTAGCGCTAGACGAAGAGCTGGGGCTAACAGATGAACTAGGGCTTGTGGATGCTGAAGGTGATATTGAGGCACTGGTAGAACTGGATGGCGAAATACTGGCGCTAGCGGAACTAGACGGGCTGGTAGAAGCGGAAGGGCTGACGCTAGCGCTGGCGGAAGATGAAGGACTGATGCTGGCAGAAGCACTGGCGCTAGGACTAACGCTCGAGCTGGGGGAGATTGAAGCCGAGGCTGAGCTCGAAGGGCTGACGCTAGCGCTGGCCGAGCTACTAGGCGAGACGGATGCTGATGGGGAGATGCTGGCTGAGGCTGAGGAGCTTGGGGAAATGGAGGCAGACGTTGAAGCGCTTGGACTTGTAGAGGCACTTGGGGAGATTGAAGCGCTAGTTGAAGAAGACGGGGAAACAGAGGCGCTAGCTGAAGCTGATGGGGAAATTGAGGCACTTGGAGAAATGCTGGCGCTAGCTGAGCTGGACGGGCTAATGCTAGCCGAGGCGCTAGAACTTGGACTAACGGAAGCAGATGGAGAAATGCTAGCAGAAGCCGATGAGCTAGGCGAGATGCTGGCGCTGCTTGAGGACGAAGGAGAGGTCGAGGCACTAGGGCTAATTGACGCGCTAGCTGAACTAGAGGGTGAGATGGATGCCGAAGCACTTGATGATGGCGACACCGACGCACTCGGGCTAGTTGAAGCTGATGGGGAGATGCTCGCACTAGTAGAACTTGAGGGTGAAATGCTGGCGGAATTTGAACTACTGGGCGAAAGACTCGCGCTAGGAGATACAGAAGCGCTAGCAGATGACGAGGGTGAAATTGAAGCACTGGCGCTGGAGCTTGGTGACGTGCTAGCCGATGGAGATATAGACGCTGAAGCACTACTTGATGGCGAGATGCTGGCGGAGGCGCTAGATGAGGGCGAAGTGGAAGCTGAGGGTGAAATGCTGGCGGAGGCTGAGCTGGAAGGACTGATACTGGCACTGGTAGAACTGGATGGGGAGGTTGAAGCGCTAGGTGATATCGAGGCAGACGCAGATGAACTCGGCGAAATACTGGCAGAAGCACTGCTTGAAGGTGAAACGCTGGCACTTGGGGAGGTTGAAGCTGATGGGGAAATACTGGCGCTGGTACTGGCACTTGGCGAGATGCTAGCGGAGGCCGAGGCACTTGGACTCGTGGAGGCACTTGGGGAAATTGACGCCGATGGAGAAATACTGGCGCTGGCGGAAGATGATGGGCTAATTGAAGCACTCGTGGAACTACTTGGTGAAGTGGAAGATGAGGGCGAGATACTGGCGGAGGCGGAAGAGCTAGGGGAGATGGAGGCGGAGGCGGAAGAGCTAGGACTGGTAGAGGCACTCGGAGAAATGCTAGCGGAGGCGCTGGAACTTGGTGAGATACTAGCTGACGCCGAGGAACTAGGGCTAATGCTGGCGGATGGAGAGGTCGAGGCAGAAGGTGAGACTGAAGCACTAGAGGAGGCTGACGGGGAGATTGAAGCTGATGCGGATGAAGATGGTGAAATAGAGGCTGACGGGGAGATTGAAGCTGATGCGGATGAAGATGGTGAAATAGATGCCGAAGTACTGCTACTCGGACTAATGGATGAGCTGGGGGAGATTGAGGCGCTGGCGCTGGAGCTTGGGGAAATACTAGCGCTGGCGGAAGATGATGGGCTTGTGCTAGCAGAAGGCGAAATACTGGCGCTGGCGGAAGATGATGGAGATATCGAGGCTGAAGCAGATGAGCTCGGGCTAATTGAAGACGATGGAGAAGTACTAGCCGAAGGACTAATGGAGGCAGAGTTTGAAGAGCTTGGTGAGATGGAAGCACTAGAGGAGGCACTTGGGCTTGTAGAGGCGGACGGGGAGATAGAAGACGATGGAGAGGTTGAAGCTGAGGCGCTGGCGCTGGGTGAGATCGAAGCCGAGGCGGATGAACTTGGTGAGATTGAGGCGGACGGGGAGATACTAGCTGACGCTGAGGAGCTAGGTGAGATTGAGGCGCTGGCGCTACTACTCGGGCTAATAGATGAACTAGGGGAAATCGAAGCCGAGGCGGATGAACTTGGTGAGATAGAGGCTGAGGCACTAGAGCTTGGTGAGATAGAGGCTGAGGGGGAGATGGAGGCACTAGCAGAGGATGATGGACTAATCGAGGCGCTTGCTGAACTGGAGGGACTAATGCTGGCGCTAGGAGAAACTGAGGATGATGGACTGACAGATGCACTGGTACTTGCCGAAGGGCTAATCGATGCTGAGGCCGAAGCGCTCGGGGAAATACTGGCAGATGGTGAAATTGAAGAGCTGGGGGAGATACTGGCGCTAGCCGAGCTGGATGGGCTAATGGAGGCGCTAGCGGAACTACTCGGTGAAATGGAAGATGAGGGTGAGATGCTGGCGGAGGCTGAGGAGCTGGGTGAGATGGATGCCGAAGCCGAGGAACTAGGACTTATCGATGAACTTGGGGAGATTGAGGCACTCGCGGAAGAAGAAGGGCTAATGCTGGCACTAGCGCTTGATGACGGAGAAATTGAAGAGCTTGGTGAGATGGAAGCTGACGGAGAAATTGAGGCAGAGGTTGAAGAACTCGGAGATACCGAAGCACTGGCCGATGCACTTGGACTAATGCTAGAAGATGGCGAAATCGAGGAGGAGGGGGAGATCGAGGCCGAGGCCGAACTGGATGGGCTGATTGAGGCACTAGCGGAAGAACTCGGCGAGATTGACGAGCTTGGTGAGATGGAAGCCGACGCACTGCTCGAGGGAGAAATCGAAGCTGAAGCACTGGAGCTCGGGGAGACGGAAGATGACGGAGAAATTGAGGCGCTAGCAGAGGATGAAGGACTGATACTGGCTGACGCCGAAGAACTTGGACTAATGCTGGAGGAAGGGGAAATTGAAGCGCTGGGACTGGTAGAAGCTGACGTGCTTGAAGAAGGCGAAATCGAAGCGCTGAGGGAAGATGAAGGCGAGACAGAGGAAGACGGAGAGATTGAGGCGGAGGCAGATGAACTTGGGGAAATGGATGCCGAAATACTGCTACTCGGGCTAATAGATGAACTCGGTGAGATCGAAGCACTGGCGCTGGAGCTGGGGGAGATACTAGCTGAGGCGGAGCTGGAAGGGCTGATACTAGCTGAAGGCGAAATGCTGGCGCTAGCTGAGCTGGACGGGCTAATGCTAGCCGAGGCGCTAGAACTTGGACTAGTTGAAGAAGACGGGGAAATACTCGCCGAAGGACTAATGGAAGCAGAGTTTGAAGAGCTAGGCGAAATACTGGCGCTGGCGGAAGCACTTGGGCTTATAGAGGCTGAAGGAGAAATAGACGATGAGGGTGAGATTGAGGCACTCGCGCTGGAGCTGGGTGAGATTGACGCCGAGGCGCTAGAACTTGGAGAGATAGAGGCGGACGGGGAGATGGAGGCGGAAGCGGAGGAGCTTGGAGATATGCTAGCCGAGGCCGAGGATGAAGGACTGATACTAGAACTAGGGGAAGTCGAGGCACTAGGCGAAATAGAAGCAGAAGCGGAGGAGCTTGGAGATATCGAAGCTGAAGCACTACTACTGGGTGATTGAGAAGCTGAAGGACTAACAGAAGCCGAGGCGGAGGCGGACGGTGAAATTGAGGCACTGGCTGAACTTGACGGAGAGATGGAAGAACTAGGTGAGATTGAGGCTGATGGTGAAATTGAGGCACTGGCGCTGGAACTAGGCGAGATGCTAGCGCTGGCGGAAGAGCTGGGGCTAATGGATGACGATGGGGATATCGACGCACTAGCAGAAGATGAAGGACTGATGGAGGCTGACGCCGAAGAACTTGGGCTTATGGAAGACGAGGGCGAAATCGAAGCTGATGGGCTAATGGAAGCGCTGGTACTAGCAGAGGGGCTAATGGAAGCAGATGCGGAGGCGCTAGGCGAAATACTGGCAGATGGTGAAATTGAAGAGCTGGGGGAGATACTGGCTGACGCCGAGGAACTTGGCGAGATGCTAGCGCTGGCGGAAGAACTGGGGGAGATCGAGGAACTCGGAGAGATGGAGGCTGAGGCTGAGGATGAAGGACTAATACTGGCACTGGCTGAACTTGACGGCGAGATGGAAGAACTAGGTGAGATTGAGGCTGACGGAGAAATAGAAGCAGAAGCTGACGAGCTAGGAGATATCGAAGCTGAAGCACTACTACTAGGTGATTGAGAGGAAGAGGGTGACACGGAAGCGCTGATCGAACTGGACGGAGAGATCGAAGCCGAAGCTGAGCTACTTGGACTTATCGAGGCGCTTGGTGAGATTGACGAGCTAGGAGATATAGACGCCGAAGCGCTAGATGACGGCGAGATACTGGCGCTAGCAGAAGAACTGGGGGAGATTGATGAGCTAGGTGAAATTGAGGCGGAGGCGGATGAGGATGGAGAGATACTTGCCGACGCCGAGGATGAAGGACTAATTGAGGCAGATGGTGAGATTGAAGACGAGGGGCTGATAGAGGCTGAGGTCGAAGAGCTAGGTGAAACTGAGGCGCTAGCAGAGGCACTAGGACTGATGGAAGACGATGGTGAGATGGAGGCTGAAGGTGAAATACTGGCGCTAGCAGAACTAGAGGGTGAAATTGAGGCGCTGGCCGAAGAGCTGGGTGAGATAGAAGACGATGGAGAAATTGAAGCGCTGGCTGATGAAGATGGGCTTATGGAAGCACTGGCGGAAGAGCTGGGGCTAATGCTGGCGGATGGAGATATTGAGGATGATGGGGAAATGGAAGCACTAGTGGAAGCAGAAGGAGAGATCGAAGCCGATGCGGAAGCCGACGGGGATATCGAGGCGCTTGGTGAGATTGACGAGCTTGGCGAGATGGAGGCTGACGCACTCGATGAAGGACTAATGCTGGCGGAGGCAGATGAAGATGGGCTAATGGAGGAGCTAGGACTAACACTGGCGGATGGTGAAATGCTGGCAGAAGCGGAGCTGGAAGGGCTAATGGAAGCACTGGCCGATGAACTTGGGCTAATACTTGCTGAAGGGGAAATTGAAGCCGAGGGACTAATAGACGCACTGGTACTGGCAGACGGACTGATGGAGGCGGAAGCCGAGGCGCTTGGGCTTATGGAAGACGAGGGCGAAATCGAAGAACTGGGGGAAATTGAGGCACTGGCGCTGGAAGAAGGACTAATGCTAGCTGAGGCGCTGGATGACGGAGAAATTGACGCGCTAGGACTAGTGGAAGATGAAGGCGAGATTGAGGCGCTGGATGAAGAACTGGGGGAGATTGAGGCGGAAGCGCTGGATGACGGCGACACCGAGGAGCTTGGGGAGATGGAAGACGAAGGGGAAATGGAAGCCGAAGCGGACGAACTTGGCGAGATACTGGCGGAAATACTGCTACTAGGCGACCTCGAAGACGACGGGCTGACAGAAGCCGAGACTGAAGATGACGGGGAAATTGAGGCACTGGCGCTGGAACTTGGCGAGATACTAGCCGAAGGTGATATGGATGAGGAAGGCGAGATAGATGCTGATGCGCTGGATGATGGGCTTATGGAAGCGGAAGCGGAGCTGGAAGGGCTGACAGAGGCGGATGGTGATATCGATGAAGATGGAGAGATACTGGCGGAAGCGGAGCTGGAGGGTGAAATACTGGCGCTGGCGGAGGAGCTGGGGCTGATGGAGGCAGACGGGGAAATACTCGCCGAAGGACTTATAGAAGCAGAGCTTGAAGAGCTTGGTGAAACGCTGGCACTAGCGGAAGCGCTGGGGCTGATGGAAGACGAGGGGGAAATAGAAGAACTGGGGGAAATTGAAGCGCTGGCGCTGGAGCTTGGCGAGATACTGGCCGAAGCAGAACTGCTAGGAGAGATGCTGGCGCTAGGACTAATTGAAGAACTAGGGGAGATGCTGGCGCTGGCAGATGACGAGGGAGAGATTGAGGCGCTTGCTGAACTGGAGGGACTAATGCTGGCACTAGGAGAAACTGAGGCTGATGGACTGATAGAAGCACTAGCAGATGACGATGGAGAAGTCGAGGCACTGGCGCTGGAACTTGGCGAGATACTAGCCGAAGGTGAGATTGATGATGATGGTGATATAGAGGCTGAAGCTGAAGAACTGGGAGAAATAGAGGCGGAAGCGCTGCTTGAAGGGGAAGTACTGGCGGATGGTGAAATTGAGGCAGAGGGTGAGATGCTGGCGCTGGCAGATGATGATGGTGATATAGAGGCTGAAGCGGAAGAACTGGGGGAGATTGATGAGCTGGGGGAGATAGAGGCACTGGGGCTAATGGAAGCTGAGTTTGAGCTGGAAGGGCTGATTGATGCCGAAGCTGATGCGCTCGGGCTGATCGAAGACGAGGGGCTGATGCTGGCTGATGGCGAGATTGAAGCGCTAGCGGAAGATGAAGGGCTTATCGAAGCGCTGGCTGAACTTGAAGGTGAAATGGAAGCCGATGGCGAGATTGAAGCCGATGGACTAATTGAGGCAGAAGCTGAAGAACTAGGGCTAATTGAGGCTGAGGCCGAGGAAGAAGGGCTAACGCTCGCGGACGGGGAGATTGAGGCGGAAGGGGAAATGCTGGCGCTGGCACTACTTGATGGAGAGATGCTAGCCGAAGCACTGCTACTGGGGGAACGTGACGAGGAAGGCGAGATGCTGGCGCTGGCGGAAGCCGATGGACTAATTGAGGCAGAAGCTGAAGAACTAGGGCTAATTGAGGCGCTTGGTGAAACAGAAGAGCTGGGCGAAATACTAGCGCTAGCAGAAGAACTAGGGCTAATGCTGGCTGAAGCAGATGAGGATGGACTGATGCTAGCACTAGGACTAGTGGAAGCACTGGGAGAAATAGAGGCGGAAGCGCTACTACTTGGGGAAATACTAGCGCTAGCGGAGGAGCTTGGACTGATAGAAGCGCTGGGGGAAATTGAGGCAGAGGGGCTAACAGAAGCCGAGGCGGAGGATGATGGAGAAACACTGGCCGAGGCGCTGGCGGAAGGGCTGACAGAGGCAGAAGGACTAATACTGGCCGATGGAGAAATTGAGGCTGAAGCACTACTGGAAGGCGAGATGCTAGCTGAAGCAGATGAAGAAGGTGAGATTGAGGCGCTGGGCGAGAGCGAGGCTGATGGCGAGATTGAAGCGCTGGCGGAGGATGATGGACTAATCGAAGCGCTGGCGGAACTTGAAGGTGAAATGGAAGCACTTGGTGATAGTGAAGCACTTGGACTTATTGATGCACTGCTACTTGCCGATGGACTGATGGAAGCCGATGCAGAGGCGCTAGGACTTAGTGATGCACTCGGTGAAACAGAGGCCGATGGCGAGATTGAGGCGCTGGCTGAGGAACTAGGGCTTATGGATGCACTAGCGGATGACGAAGGACTGAGGCTAGCACTAGGAGACACTGATGCACTTGGCGAAATACTGGCGCTAGCGGAACTGGATGGGCTGATACTGGCGGAGGCAGACGAACTTGGACTTAGGCTGGCTGAAGGGGATATGGAGGCTGATGGGCTAACGGACGCACTAGCCGAAGCTGATGGTGAAATTGAAGCACTGGCCGAACTAGAAGGACTCCGACTAGATGATGGGGAGATTGAGGCTGAAGGAGAAATGCTGGCGCTGGCTGAGGACGAAGGACTGATACTGGCGGAAGCACTGCTACTTGGTGAAACACTGGCGCTTGGTGAAAGAGAGGCCGATGGTGAAATTGAGGCGCTGGCGGACGAGGAAGGAGAGATGGATGCGGATGCGCTGGCAGAGGGACTCAATGAAGCACTTGGTGATACAGAAGCACTTGGACTTATTGACGCACTGCTACTTGCCGATGGGCTGATGGAAGCACTTACCGATGCAGAAGGAGAAGTCGAAGCGCTTGGCGAAAGACTAGCAGATGGTGAAATTGAAGCACTGGCGGAGGATGACGGACTAATCGAAGCGCTGGCGGAAGCGCTAGGACTAACGGATGCACTAGGCGAAAGTGATGATGATGGAGAAATGCTAGCACTGGCGCTGGAGCTTGGGGATATTGAGGCAGAGGCGGAGGCACTTGGACTCAGTGAAGCTGAAGGGGAAAGTGAAGCTGAGGGGGAAACACTGGCACTCGCAGAAGCTGAGGGGGAAACACTGGCACTCGCAGAAGCTGAGGGGGAAAGTGAAGCGCTTGGAGAGAGTGAGGCAGAAGGGGATATAGAGGCAGAGGCGCTGGCGGAAGGACTGATACTAGCTGAAGCGGAAGCACTTGGACTACGGCTGGCGCTAGGTGACAGGCTAGCACTGGGAGATACAGAAGCTGAGGCCGAAGAGCTTGGAGAAATAGAGGCGGAAGCTGAGGCACTAGGGCTCAGTGAAGCTGAGGGTGACAGTGACCGGCTAGCACTACTAGAAGGTGAGACGGAAGCAGAGGTGGATGAGCTGGGACTTAGACTGGCCGACGGTGAGAGGCTGGCGGATGGCGAAAGGCTGGTGCTTGGGGACAGCGATGCACTGGCCGAAGCTGACGGGGAAATACTTGCACTGGCTGAGGCGGAAGGACTGGAAACTGGCGTGTTGTAGTTATCGATAGTAACAGTAGTGCCAGAAGCTTCTGTGCCAAAATGTCCTGCCGCAATGGACTGTTGCATAGCAAAGATACTGAACGGCACTGCTGTACTGGTATAGTTTGTCCAAGTATAGCCATCGGTTGAATAATCCCAGTAAACCGTTCCGCCACTTTCCCTAATTTTGAAATATTTATGAACAGCTGAGTCGTAGGTTGTGTCTGCTCGAATATCTGTTATAACACCGGCAACTTGTGTTGTTGCGTGTAGAGTATTGGTAAGTACAAACCAAACCAATTTATTACTAGGGTCTTTATCTAGCTCGACCGGAATAGCCTGGAGGGTTGTTAGGGATTGATTTCCAGCATCAACCAATTGGGCGTGAGCATAGCTACCAGTTAAGTCATATTTAGCATTACTGTTATATCCAGAATATTGACTTCCGCCGGAATTTACTGTTAGAACGACGTGTTGAGCCGTCTCGGAGAAATTTCCGAAGCCTGTCCATTTAGTTACATCTGTTGAGTTATCATCAAAATTATCTATTAACGTCTCGGTTAAAGCATTGCTGCCTGGGCTTGGGCTAGGCGAGACTGATGAACTTGGGCTTAGTGAAGTTGATGGTGAGAGTGAGGCGGAAGGAGACAATGAGGCACTAGAGGAAGCTGATGGCGATATGGAGGCTGAGATACTGCTACTCGGAGAGCGTGAGGCGGAAGGGGAAAGTGAGGCGCTGGGAGAAACGCTGGCGGAAGCTGACGAACTGGGGGAGAGTGAGGCCGAGGCAGATGAAGAAGGGCTTAGTGAGGCGGATGGCGATCGTGACGAGGAGGGGCTAATTGAAGCTGAGGCAGAAGAACTTGGAGAGATCGAGGCGGAAGCTGAAGCACTAGGACTCAGTGAGGCTGAGGGGGAAAGTGAAGCCGATGGTGACAGCGACCGGCTAGCGCTACTAGAAGGTGAGACAGAGGCAGAAATGGACGAACTAGGGCTAAGGCTAGCTGATGGCGAGAGGCTGGCAGATGGGGAAAGGCTGGCGCTTGGGGACAACGAGGCACTGGCAGATGACGAGGGAGAAATACTCGCACTAGCAGAGGCGGAAGGGGAAAGTGAAGCCGATGGTGACAGCGACCGGCTAGCGCTACTAGAAGGTGAGACAGAGGCAGAAATGGACGAACTAGGGCTAAGGCTAGCTGATGGCGAGAGGCT
>Ga0105245_10002097_pt1 | contig 18080 bp, 14 predicted proteins | sample KBSM54metaG_FD_81523 | JGI IMG/M metagenome (GOLD analysis project Ga0105245, IMG submission 81523) | Miscanthus rhizosphere microbial communities from Kellogg Biological Station, Michigan, USA - KBS M5-4 metaG | ecosystem: Host-associated > Plants > Roots > Rhizosphere > Soil | place...
AAAGGTCCTCTACCCGCTTGCGCCGCCGCCAGACATTATCGGCGCTGGCCTCCGCGCGATCGCTGAACAAATCGTGGCTACGGATTCGCCCCGGCCCTAGGCAAATCAGACGGGTTGCCTTTCAGCTCTTCTCGCTCGGGGCGCCCGCTTCAACTCCGCCAGAACAACGCGGTCGAGGCGTATCAGTTCTCCCCACACGCCGGCTGGCGGACGCGCGCGACATCCTGCTCCGATGGGTCGGGACGGCGTTCGGGGACACAGCGTGGGTACGCGCGAGGCTCGGAGCGCCCGGACCCCTAGACTGGCGCACTTAGTCTTCGCTCGTTCTAGTTCCTCACCCAAAGGACTTCAGTCGAACTCCGGAGGGTTCGTTCGTGACGACTCGGCCTCTGCGACGCACGATCGCGACGATCGCGACGCCCTTTCCGTAGCTCTCAACGAGCGGCGACCGCAAACTGTTGGCCAGTTTGGGGGTTTGGGACTTGGCGGGAAATTGGCGGAGAGAGAGGGATTCGGTCTCTCGGCCATCCTGTAGATTTCTGTAAGTTATACAAACCACATTGCCGGCAATGCCAGGAATGCCAGCGCTGCCGTGGGACCTTACTCCTTTTTGCCCGCTGAACGCATTGAAGGCCTATCATTGCTATTCCTATCGCCGAGAGCCCCTATGCGCACCTGCTGGGGAGTCTGCGTCGGAACGCTGAAGCCGCCGCACATATCGAGCCGCCACGCCGACGATGAGACTTGCGTGGAGACGAGGCCGTCGCTGGCCAGTGCCCCCCCGGCGAAGAGGATGAGCGGGTTCGATTCTCGTTCCGCGGCCGACGCGTAAGAGTCGACGCACTACAGGCCGCCTGCCTGAACAGTCGCCGTCACGTCACGCTGGCGGCCGTCCCGCGTCACGGTCATCTTGACGGACTCGCCAACCTGATGATCATCGAGCCGCGCGAGGAACCGCGCGACGCTCTCCACCGGCTTGCCGTCAACCGCGATCACGATGTCGCCGGGGATGACGCTCCCATCGCGTCCCAAACGAACGCCGCGCAAACCCGCCATATCGGCGGCTGATCCTGGTGCCACCTTCAACACCACCACGCCGGTCACCCCCAGTGAATCCGTCATGATACGGTTCAGCCCCTCGTCGGCTTCAATGCCCAATGTCGGCCGCACGTACCTTCCGCCCGCAATCAGGTGCGGCACCACCCGATTCACGGCGTCCACGGGCATCGCAAAGCCCACGCCTGCCGACGCACCCGATGGACTGAAGATGGCCGTGTTGACACCGATCAAGCGTCCGGCGCTGTCGAGTAACGGCCCGCCGGAGTTGCCCGGGTTGATGGCCGCGTCCGTCTGGATCAGGTGTTCGATGAGATGGCGGCCGTCCTCGGCGGGCAGTGACCGATCGAGCGCGGAAATGATGCCCGTGGTGAGCGTCCAGTCCAGTCCGAACGGATTGCCGATGGCGAATACTCGTTGTCCGACGCGAAGGTCTTGGCTGGTACCAACGGCCACTGGCGGAAGCGGCGTCGACACGTTGATCCGGAGCACCGCCAGATCGTGGTCGGGACTCGCGCCGACCAGGGTCGCCGGCAGATCGCGTCCGTCATTCAAACGGACGTGCGCGTCGGACGCACCGGCCACAACGTGATAATTCGTGACAATGTGACCGCGTTCGTCCCAAACGAAACCCGAGCCCGTGCCGCGCGGCGCGCTCAGCACATTGCGCGTCCACCGGTTCAGGACGCGCTCGCTCGTGTTGATGTACACGACCGAGTCTCGAGCCCTCTGAAAGAGGTCGATGGTGCGTTTTTCCTCGACCGAGAGTTCTCCGCGAGGCGTGACTGGACGGGGTTTCCCCTGCTGGGAAACGGCGATTCCGGTGAGAGTGACAAACGCGATGACGCAGAGAACGGATATCGAGGCTGCAAGCGGAACAGTGTGCACGCGGCGCATGACGCCTCCCCGTTGTTCAAGAACGGGCGATTGCTCTCTCCTCTCGCTCGAATCTTACAATAGTCAGCAGGACGTTGGTGGTGCGCGGGGAGGATGGTGTTGACATCACCACGTGCGCACGCGGAACGCGAAACGGCATCTGAGCAAACGGAGATCGTTCATGGCAAATCCGCGAATATCCAGCGAAACATCGATTCGCGAACTCTATACAGCGCTCGCGGCGACAGACGCGGCTCAAGGCACCGTCGCGGCTTCTGCGGTGGCCGCCGGCATGGGCGTCTCCCTCCTGGTCATGGTGGCGGCACTCCCTGCGACGCGCCGAGGGTCCATCGATGATCGCAAGGCGTTGACAAGCGCGACGAGAGCGCTTCTCGACGCGCAGCGCCAGCTGGCCGCTGCGATCGACGTCGAAACGACGGGCCGATTGATGGCCGCACGCGAAATGCTCCAATCGAGCGACATGCAACGGAGCACACGCGAAGCGGCGATCCAGGTGGCGCTCCGGGCAGCGGCGGACGTGCCACTCGAGATAATGCGGTTGTCAGCACACGGTCTCAAGCAGGGACAGCTGGTCGCGGCGCATGGCAGCCGCGGCGCATCGAGCGACACGGAGTTGGCGATAGCGTTGCTGCGAGTGGCTCTCGTCGGCGCGCGGTCGAGTGTCGAGCTGAAATTGAGCAGCCTGACAGATGCGGCGTATACGCAGGCGGCTGTGCATGAGATCGCGCGTCTGAGTGAGGAAGGGATGACGGCCGCTGGCGTCGCGGAATCATCGTTGCGAATTCCGCCGGCGTGACATTGTTTAGCTTGTTGTTTAGCTTGTTACACTCAACTAACTTGACAGCAAAAATATCACCGTGGTAGAAAACTTCCATTGGAGGTTTTTCAAGGAGGTTCGAGATGTTTGGTCAGAGAAACGCGTTCGAGGACATCTTCAATTTCCAGCGTGAGGCCGACCGGTTGTTCAATCAGTTCTGGAGCGAGTTGCCGGCGCGCTCAACCCGACCCGCCACCGCGACGAATCCCTTTCAGGTTCACACGAGCGACGACAGCTGGCGGCTGGAGATCCCGATGCCCGGCATCGACCCGAAGCACGTGTCGATTGAAGTCGCCGGCAACACGATCGCGGTCCGCGCCGAACAAAACGGCGGCCGCACTGACGGCGAGACCCGCTACGAGCAGACGATGACCGTGCCGCAGTTCCTGGATCTGGATCGGATCAGCGCGACGCACCGCCACGGCCTGCTCGAACTCACGTTGCCGTTGAAGGACAGCGTGAAGCCGCGCCGTATTCAGATCGAGGGCGTCAACGAATCGCAGAAGCAGCTCACCACGGCATAACACGCACGGTCAGGCGCGGGGTCCGGCGTCAACGCCGGCCCCGCCCACGCACGAGGATTCCAATGTCCCGCGTTCAACATCTGTTGCTCGCGCTGGGCATGGCATTCGCCCTGCCCACGCTCTCCCTCGCCGCCGAGTCGCCGGCGGCCACATCCGTCGCGCTGGCCGGCACGTGGCAGTCGGAACCCGACGAAACCCCGCTCTCATCGGCGCTTGATGAATCCGTGTGGGGCAAGAACGCCCTTGCGATTCGCAGCGTCCAGATGACAGTCGGGCCGACGGGCGACGCCACGCTGACGGTGAGCCGGCGAGTCGTCGACGGACGCAGACACACCGTCCACGGTTCGCCGTCGGTCGAACGGATCCAGCTGTCACTTGGTCCCGTCCGGAACAGCACCGATGTCCGGAGCGATCTGACGGTGTCCGTCAAGCAAGCTGAGCGGCGCTATCCAGACGATCCCGGGTTCACCTGGGCTATCGAGGGGTTGCGCGTCGGCGTCACGACGTTTTCTGACGATCCGGCGAAGCTCGAGATTCGCGTGGACACGCGCGAGGACCGCGATTCCTTCTGGGAAACGCTCCGCCGGGCCGTCAACAAGAAACCATCAAACACACATTAGCGAGGAGATGATTGCGATGCGTACATATTCCAGCATCGGCCTGGCACTGCTGATGGTGCTGGGCTCGACGTTCGGGATTTCTGCGGATACCCCCGTCGTCGACCGGTTCACGTTCGCCCGCCCGCCCGCGCCCGAGAGCACCGTCGACCCGAAGGGTCGTCTCAGTGTGAACATCGAACGCTGGTCCACCGACAGTGAACGTGATCGCCTGCTTGCCGACCTGGCGCAGAACGGGCCGGAAAAGCTGCTCGAGGCGCTCCGCGAGGTGCCGAACGCCGGCACGATGTACTGGCCAGGCGGCACCTTGTACTCCGTCCGCTATGCCCGCCGGATCACCCGCCCGGACGGCGGCACCGACGCGGTCTTCGTCGTCGACCGTCCGCTGTGGATGTGGTGGGAGTCCAAGCCTGCATCGACGCCTTATCCGTACAGCCTGGTTCAAGTGCGGCTGGGAAAGGATGGCGCCGGTGACGGCCACATCTCACTCGGCGTCCCGGTCACGAGCGACAAGACACTGGGTGCGGTGCTGTCGGACTACGCGAAGGCGCCAGCCGTGCTCACCGACGTTCGGCACGAGCGTCAGGCAACGTAGTCGCGGAGAAGCGAGAAACGACGGTGGCGCCGCGTCGCCCGTGGCGCGCGGCGCCCCGCGGTGATCTGGCTGGCTTCGTTGATGACAACTCGGCCGCTGCGACGCACGATCGCGACGCATTTCCCGTCGCTCTCAAAGAGCGACGACCGCAAACTATTGCTTCGTTAGGAGTTTCGGACTTAGCGGGGAACTGGCGGAGAGAGAGGGATTCGGTCTCTCGACCGTCCTCTGGATTCAGTAACTTGCAGATTCTAAGTTGCCAGAGATGCCAGGAACGCCAGGGTTGCCGTGGGACCTTGCCCTTTATTGCCCACTGAAGGCACTGTATCAAAACGTTGAGGGCGCACTTTCCGGGGTTTGCTACATGTTAAATTACTGCAGCTTGGCGTATTCCGCCTGGGCTTGCGTGAGGATCGGGATGTCGGCATCAGCGCCTTTCCACAGGGTGAGAAAATCCCGGTACGCAGTCTTCGACGCGGCCAGATGTCCGGACAGCGCGAACGCTCTGCCCAATTGCAAATGCGCAAGTGCGCCTATCGGATCCAGGCCCACGATACCGCGATGATCAAGAATCTTTTGAAACTCCGCGGCCGCTTCCGGGTACTGGTGTGCGGCCAGCAAAGCCTCGCCGCGCACATAGGCCGAGTGCAGACCGCCAAGATAATAGTGACTGAAGTTGAGGCCGTTCACCGCCAGCTCATAAGGGAGAGCAATTTGCAGTCGCTCCACGCTGTCTGTGAGCTTCCCGCGCTCCAGTGCTGATAACGCGCGAAGAACCGGTACGTAAGTAAATTTTGCGAACGTATCTTCCGGGAAGCGCTTTTCCAGATCATCGGCTAGCGGTAGCGATTGAGGGGAGTCTCCCGAAAGAGCCAGGGCAAGGGCGGCGGCGTATTCGACATCACGGCCATTCGAAAGCGCAAGTGCCGCCATGGCGTTCTTTTTCGCTTCGGCCGCATTCCCGCACACGGCTTCCCACACCGCGCGTGCGGCCTGGTAACTCGCGGCCGCCTCGCCTCCGCCTTCTTGCCGGGCCAGATCCATGGCGCGGCTGGAGGACTGCCGGGCCAGTGTCAGCCGGCCGGAACGAGCCAGAGCGAGAGCCTCCTCGTGGGCCATCCAGTGTTCCGCCCTGCGCTTTCCCCTGGCCAGACCGATTGCCTCGTTCATCTGCTCCTGGTCGCCTTTAAGCACCGCGATGTTGTATCGGACGACCAGAAAATCTGGCAGTTCCAGCTTGCGCTCGGAGGCGCGCTGAAGCGTGCTCTCGGCTTCGGGAAAGCGATCGGTGAGGAAATAGCTCGACGCAAGGCTGCCGTTCGCAAGCGTATTGTCGGGATCGGCCGCGATTGCTTTTTGGGCGGCTTCGATCGCTATTTCAAATCGACCTGTCCCGTGAGTGGCAAGGCCGCCTAACAACTCCTGGGGTCTTGGAATCGATCCGTCCCCGTGAGGATAAGTCTGAAGCCACAACTCGAGGGTTTGGTACGCCTTTTCCAGATTTCCCGTCACCTGCCGGTCGTAGGCAAAGTCGATGAAAAACCTCTCCCGATCACTGACGCGATCCCGCAATTGCCAGGCGCTCGCCGTGCTCCGGGCTGACAGCACCGACTCTCCAACAGCGCTGTACGAAAGACCCAGATTCGCAAACGCCACGGCGAATTTGGGATCAATCTCGACAGCGCGCCGGAAAAAGGGTATGGCCTCCGGATTCCCGGAGGAGATGGCCACCTTCATTCCGGTGCTGTAGGCTTTCAGGGCATCGAGAGAAGGCGTCGTCGCCTCAGCGAGCGGCGTCGAGTGCTGTTCCACCGTCGCCAACGATTCGCCCACCTGGGTTCTGAATTTGCGCGCGACTTGACTGAGAGCGTTCAGGACATCTTCTCTCCTCGCCACCTGCGCTTGCTCCTGATCGACAACGTTTCCCGAATTGCAGTTCCTCGCGCGAAGGCCCAACACATATTGGCTTCCAAGGCTGGCGATCGAGCCTTCCAGAACCATGGCACTCGCCGTTCGCTCGCAGATTTGCTGAGCCATTTCCGACGTCAGCCGCGCCTCTTTCGGCTGTCCCATGAGAGCCAGCGTTTGCTGGACCTGCCTGTCCGCAATCAGGGTGAGGAACGGAGACTGTTGAAGCTCCACGGACAGTCCCTGGCGCAGCGTGTCGTCAAACACAGGATCGCCTGTCTTGTTCTCGAAATCCGCGAGGACAATCGTGTCCTTCTCCTTGAGCTTGGGGGTACGGTGCACATAGACGTATCCCGCGACGAGGAACGCCAGCATCGCCGCCGCCGCAGGCGCCAACACTTTCCAGCGTGTGGCGATGTGGGGTGTGGTCCGCTCCCCCTTCAGGCGCTGAAGGTCGGTGTGGATGTCCGACGCGCGCTGGTAGCGCAGGTCGCGATCTTTTTCGAGGCACTTGCCGACGATGTGCTCCAGTGCCGCTGGCACATCGGGATTCAGCCGCACCGGAGGCACAGGGGCGCGGTTGAGAATCGCATTGAAAATCGTCGCAGAGCTGTCCCCGCGAAATGGCCGGGTGCCCGTCGCCATTTCATAGAGCACCACGCCGAACGAGAACACATCCGTGCGCGCGTCCAACGGCTGAGCGCGGACTTGCTCCGGCGACATGTACGACACAGTCCCGGGCGTGTCGCCCGGCTCGGTCAACCGCACCTCGGCGGAACGCATCGGCTGGCGAGAGGCGTCGATCGTCGCCGATCCTGACGCCGCCTTCGCGAGACCGAAATCCAGAATCTTCGGCCCGCGCGCCGTGAGGAAGATGTTCTCAGGCTTGATGTCGCGATGGACGATGCCCCTCCTGTGCGCAGCCTCCAGGGCATCAGCAAGGGCGAGGGCGATGTCGACCAGGACCGGGACCTCCATCGCGCCGCGCGTGAGCTGCTGCTGCAGCGTCTCGCCTTCGAGCAGCTCCATCGCGATGAACGGGGGATCGGTGCCGACGTCGTATATCGTGCAGATGTTGGGGTGGTTGAGCGCTGAGGCGGCCCGCGCTTCCTGCAGGAAACGTGTCAGAGTCTGCGGAGACGCGGTGACCCCATCCGGCAGAACTTTCACCGCCACGGTCCGGTCGAGGCGAGGGTCGCGACCTTTATAGACCTCTCCCATGCCGCCGCGGCCGACCAGCCGCTCAATGACATAGGGACCGACCCGCGCCCCGGGCGGTAAGGTGCCGGTGGCGAGGATGTCACTAAGCGGTGCCGGCGAGACCAGCAACTCGAGCACCTCTCTGCGCAACTCGAGGTCTGAACAGCGCTCGACGACGAACTGCTCGCGATCGCTGGCCGGGAGATCGGCGGCGTCCGCGAGCAGGGACTTTGCGCGCGCCCACGCCTCCGCATTCATCGGTGGCCCTTCATACGGCGTCCCAGCCAGAACCTGGCGGCCGCGATTTCGCGGCGGATCGTCACCGGCGAAAGCTCCTTGACGGCCGCGACCTCCTCCTCGGTCAAGCCGCCGAAGTAGCGCAGCTCGACAATCTCAGCTTGTCTCGGATCGAGACCGGCCATCTCGTCGAGTGCCTCGTGCAGAGCGAGCACATCAAGGTCCTGGCCACTGGACGGGTCCGCGATCTGCGACACGCACCGATCGGTACGGAGCATCTTTCGTTTGTCGGCGGCGCGTTTCCGTGCATGGTCGACCAGGATCTGCCGCATCGCCCGGGCTGCGATGCCGAAGAAGTGGCCGCGGTCCTCCCAGCGCACGTCTTGCACCTTGATCAGCCGTAGATAGGCCTCATTCACGAGTGCGGTTGGTTGAAGGGTGTGTTCCTGACGCTCACCCCGCATGTAGGCACCCGCGGTACGACGTAGCTCGCCGTGGACGGCGGCGAAGAGCCGCTCCCGATCGGCAGGCGTGCCGGTCCGCCATCGCCCGAGCAGGGTGGTCAGATCGTCTCGTGATGCCTGGCCTGTCATCGGCTCTCTGATTGAACTTTCGTAGCGTATCGCCTTCCCCAGCGGCCAACAACCTCAATGAGCGGTTTCTCCCCCGCCGTGCGCAGGTGTCGGTAAGGAGGGGCCAAACTGGTCGACGAGGCGTTAGAAGGCAGAAGCCCGCATTCCTGGCCGATCCGCGGAGCCTGGAGCGGCAACAGCGGAGTCGCGATCGGATTTTTCGTTTCAAAACACAGACTGGAGAAAGAGATGCAAACAAGAACCGTCACCCGCACGTTTGTCCTCGTGGCACTGATGCTCAATCTCGGTGTCGCAGGCGTCTACGCGCAATCGGGTCATCCCATAAACGTTCGCGTAAAAATGACGTTTTCGGGAAATGGTGCGCCCAGCCCGATAAATCTAAATCAGCCCGACACAAGTACTAGCGAAGAGAATGTCGCCGGGGACGGTACGCTGGGCCCGTTCACCTTTCGAAATGTCAGCGCCAATTCACGTACTCCGCATCCGTCCAGCACTTGCCCGGGCCTTTTCTTTCCAAGAGTGGCCGGCGCGGGCCTGCTTCGCTTCGAGGATGGGAGTCTATTGAAGGTCAATCTGACGCAAGGCGGTGATTGCATAGATCTCGTGCAGATGGTGGGTCATTGCACTTTGACCTTTCAAATCAACGGTGGAACCGGCCGCTTCCAGAACGCGTCCGGCGTCCTGACATTGACCGAAACGGCGCACCCGATCTTGGCTGACGCCTTGAACAACCCCGTCTTCTTTAGCGAAACGGGCGAGCTGACGGGAGCGGTTTTCGGAGTGAACATTGAAAGAGAAGACCGAGACGACCGCTAACGGGAAGTACACCTCGGATTCGATAGCGGGTGACCTGCGGACGGTCGCTCGGGCGGACATGTCGTAAAGAAAGCGTTGAGCATGCCAGGGCGCTCGTAATCAGGACCGTTCGCCCTGGCTGCTCGCGCACTCCGCCTCGCGACGGGTTTCATCGGGACGTCCTTATGCTGAACGGCCGTGCCGCAAGCGCGAAATGCGCTGGCAGGACGGCGCTGCTTTAGGGATATTCCTCCTTCTGGTTTTGCCGGGGGATGGGGCACGCGCCAAGCCCCCGGGCTCATCGTCATTGGCGGCCGGTGCGCTGTCGCTCATGTTCGGCCTGATGTTCCTGCTGCAGTTGTATGCGGCGCGAAGACTGTTCGCCCGGCCACCGAAAAGCTCCCCTAGCAGGGCCCGTCGCCGACCGCGCCGATGTCCTTCGATAGGCCGGAGGCCTGCCCGGCGCTTTCAGCCCACGCCGGTCGACGCGCCCGGGGCCCGCTCAACTCGAAGTTCCACAAAACCACCACAGCCCCACACGTCCTCACTATGTCAACGCGACTGGCCAGAAAGTAGCCTGAGACTGGAACGTGGCTGCTTGCGGTCGATTCGAACGCACACGGCGAAGGGGATGGCTGTTCGATCGATCAATACTCACGGGACGTTGAACTCTCTACCGAGTGTGGAAATGAACGGATTCATTGCCCCCTGACACGTCAGCGCCCCGCTAACTATTTGAAAAGAAAGGATCGATTTGGCGGAGAGAGAGGGATTCGGTCTCTCAGACGTCCTGTAGATTCTGTAAGTTACACAAAACACATTGCCACGGATGCCAGGAATGCCGGCATTGCCGTCGGTCCTTGCTCGTTTTTACCCGCTGAACGGTTTCAGGGGGATTCAGTTGGCTACTTCCGAATCCATGCGACCCTGACCTCCGCTCCTTGGCGATGAGCCCGCCCGATCCGTTCGAACGAATACGCCACCGGCTCCCGTTCCCGCCGGTCCCAGTCAGCCGGTGAGCACGCCCAGCACCATCTGCAGCGCCACGGGGTCGATCACGGGGCGGAGCTTATTTCACGGGGAGACTTGAAGGACGTCAGCCGAGTCCTGGAACGCCCTGCGCTTTGATGTTTTACGCGATATCCCTATCCAGGCCCTGCCGCTGCGGCGCAAAGTCATGGCCGGCGTAGTTGGCAAACGGAAAGAGATCGTTACGGCGTTCCTGGTGCAGCATCCGGCCGTGCTCGAGGTCGTACACGCGCCGGTAGTCGTTTGCCGGGATGTGCTTTTGCGACGCGCCCGGCAGCGGCGAGATGTTGCCGCCTCCGTTCGGATATGCGTACTGGGCGTAGCCGATGAGCGTCAGGTTCTTCAGGGCATGACTCGCCACCTGCTCATCGTGTCCTCCCCTTCTTTGCTGAATTCTCTCGTTCGGCGATCAAATGGGTGCAGGCGCCGCGAAAATCGAGGTCGATTCGGCGCAAAAGGTGGTATGGTCTGCGCGTGTTGCGTTCGCGTTCACCACAGATATATCAGACATTGCAGGCGCAAGAGCAATGTAGGTGTCGGTCGTCATGATCGCTTGGCTCGAACCCTCACCGGCGCTTCGCGAGTTCGTGCGCTGGTACGTCTACATCAACCGCGCCGAAACCGCGCAGCATCCCGTGATACCGATGCTCGAGACGCGGCTCGCGTTCTATCCGCGGAGCGCGGGCCGCGTCTTCGATCACCGGCTGCAGGGGATCGACACAGTGGCGCGGGCCGCGGTGATCGGCCCGCTGACGCGCCGCTGGGTCGACCTCCCGCCCGGCGGTGTCGAGGTGTTCTTTGCGCTCTTCCAGCCCGGTGGGTTCCATCGGCTCTTTGGCGGGGATTCGTCCGCGCTCGCCGATTACGCCCACCCGGCGGCGGATGTGATTGGGCCGGGCGTCAACACCGTTCTGGACCGCGTCGAAGCGGCGACCCGGCCCAAGGAGATGGCCTACGCGCTCGACGGCTATCTGGCCACGCGGCTGTCGGGCGCCGGTGAACTGCACCCCGTGGACCGCGCGGCGCAGGCGCTCGCCGCGACGCACGGCGGCGTTCACGCGTGGACCCTGGCGGCGCGCGCCGGTCTCGGCGACCGTCACTTCCGCCGGCGGTTCGTCCAGCACGCCGGCATGGGGCCGAAGCACTACGCCAAGGTCGCGCGATTCGCATTCGCCCTGTCGCTGAAGACGGCATACCCGTCACGGACTTGGGCCGAGGTCAGTCAGCGCGCCGGCTACTTCGATCAGATGCACCTGGTGAAGGACTTCAAGTCGCTCACCGAGGCGCCGCCGTCGCGGCTCATCAGTCAGATCGGCCCGACCGGAGACGACTACTTCGGCCCCCGTCCGCGCGACGCCGAGCACGTGGATCCTCGTCTTTCAGACCAGGGCGCGGCCGTCGTGTCCGTTTCTTACTAGCCGCACTCAGGAGCCGCATGCCATAGTCCGCGCGCATGCGCATCGTCCTGGCTGCGCTGTTCCTCTCGATACCGCGCCGCAACCGCAGTTCCGATTCGTCTCTCGTGAACGGAGGGACCATGCAAATTGTGAGGCAGGGCGTCGTCGGTTCCAGTCTGTTCGTCCTACTCCTTCTGCTGCCGCCAGCGGTGTTCGCGCAAGCGTCCATCTCGGGCACCGTGAAGGACACGTCCGGCGCGGTGCTGCCTGGCGTGAACGTCGAAGCGAAGAGCGATGTGCTGATCGAAAAAGTCCGCACTGCCGTGACCGACGGCAGCGGGCGCTATCAGCTGCTCGATCTGCGCCCGGGCGCCTACGTCGTGACGTTCACGCTCCAGGGGTTCAACTCCGTCAAGCGCGAAGGCATTACGCTGAGCGGATCGGCGAACGCGGAGGTCAACGCGGATCTGCGTGTCGGACAGATCGAGGAAACCGTCACCGTCACTGGCGAGACGCCGATCGTCGACACAAGGAGCACGACGCGGCAGGCCGTCTTGAGCGCCGACGTGATCGACGCGCTGCCGACGTCGCGCAACTTCGTGACGCTCGCCCGCATCGTGCCAGGCACGAGCGGAGGCGGCAACGACGTTGGCGGGTCGGTGCTGCAGGACGTCGGCGCCGGGATCACCGTGCGCGGCAGCAACGCGAACGACACGCGCATCACGCTCAACGGGATCAGCGTGATGACGCTGCAGGCGGGCGGGAGCCTCGGCGGGCAGCAGCCCGATCCAGGATCGGCGTCCGAAATCGCGATCGACACCTCGTCGTTCTCGGCGGACATGCCGACCGGCGGACCACGCATCAACTTCATTCCACGCGACGGCGGCAACCGGTTCGCCGATTCGGGTGTGTTCAGCTTCTCCAACAGCAACCTGCAGGGCACGAACTACTCAGATGCGCTGAAAGCCGCCGGGCTTCCGGCGCCGGCGCGCATCGTGCGCAACTGGGACCTCAGCGAGTCGTTCGGCGGGCCGATCAAGAAGGATCAACTCTGGTTCTGGTTCTCCACGCATTTCAACAATGTCCAGAACGAACAGCCGGTGCTGACCAACGCGAATGCGTACGATCCGACCAAGTGGCTGTATGTGCCGGTTGACGGCCAGCCGGCGATTACCAAGGGCGACGTGCAGCAAAGCAGCCTGCGCGTGACGTGGCAGGCCTCGCCGCGCAACAAGATCGCGGGCACGTACAAGTTGGACCGGTGGGCGAACTACGCGTTTGGCGTCGGCGTCGCAGCCAACGGCGCGGTGACCACCGCCGAAGCAGGGCGCGACCGGCGTTTCCCGCGCCTGCGGCAGGAACATCTGGAATGGACCTCGCCGGTGACCGACCACCTGATGCTCGAAGCCGTCGGCATGCACTTGTTCGAACGGTGGGGCAACATGGACCTACGGTCCGAGTCCAACGGGGGATCGCTGACCGATCAGCAGGCGGCGGCCGTCCCATCGCTCATCAGCGTGTTCGAGCAGTCGAAGAACATGACCTACCGCGCGGCGGCAGGGCCGTCGATCGCCCTCAACCTGTTCAACAACACACTGGTGCCGAACTTCGCCTACCGATTCGGCGTCTCCTATATCACCGGCTCGCATGCCATTAAGGGCGGTGTGAATCGGACGCACGGATATCTCAGCAACCTCGCGTACACGTTCCAGCCGTTCCAGTACCAGTTCAACCTGGGCGTCCCGAACCTGGTGCGGATGTATGCGACGCCGCTGACCACGCTCAACAACGAAGACAACGACCTGGGCCTCTACGTCCAGGATCGGTGGACGTTGAACCGCTTCACGATCAACGGCGCCGTGCGGTACGACAACTTCAGCACCAGCTTTCCGGAGCAGCACATCGGCCCGGCGCCGCTGGTGCCGAACCGCAACCTCGATTTCCCCGCGCAGCAGAACCTGGGATGGAACGACTTCACCTATCGCAGCGGCTTCAGCTACGACCTCACCGGCAAGGGGAAGACCGCGGTGAAGGTGAGTATGAACAAGTACCTGCTCGGGCAGACGCTCAACGGGCTCGGCAGCACCCCGAACCCGATCAACACGCTGCAGAATGTCGCGACACGGTCGTGGGACGATCGCGGCGGGCGTGGGATCAACGGTGATTACATCCCACAGTGCAATTTCCTCAATCCAGTCGCCAATGGGGAATGCGGGCCGACGACGCCGAGCACTTTCGGGACGGCGCTCCAGCCGGACCTGTTCGACTCGGACCTGCTGCGCGGGTGGGGCCATCGACAATACAACTGGGAGTTCACCGCGAACGTGCAGCACGAGGTGCTGCCGCGCGTGTCGGTGGACGTCGGCTACTTCCGGCGGATCTGGGGCAACTTCCAGGTGACCGACAACGTGCGCCAGGCGCCGGCGGATTTCACAACGTTCAACATGACCGTGCCGACCGATCCGCGGCTGCCCAACAGCGCCGGCACCGTCACGCTGGTGAACGTCAGCCCGGACAAGGTCGCAGCCGTGCAGAACTACAACACGCTCTCGGAGAAGTACGGAACGCAGATCGAGCACTGGAACGGGTACGAGGTCAGCGTCAACGCGCGACCGCGCAACGGCCTGATGCTCCAGCTGGCCGTGGGCGGCGCGAAGCAGATTGAAGACAACTGCGAAATCGTGGCGCAGCTGCCCGAACTGAATCTCGTAGCGGGCACGTGGAGGCCGACCCAGTACTGCCATCGCGAATCGCCGATGCTCACTCAGCTGAAGGCGTTCGGCGTCTACACGGTGCCGAAGGTGGACGTCCAGGTGTCCGGATCGCTCCGGAACATTCCCGGGGTCCAGTACAACGCGAACTTCGTCGCGACCAACGCGTACCTGGCGACGAACTCGAGCCTCGGACGGTTGCTGGCCGGCACGACGGCGCCGACGCAGAACATTACCGTCGCCCTGGTCGCACCGAACAGCTTGTATCTGGATCGCCGCAACGAGCTCGACATGCGGTTCGGCAAAATCTTCCGCTCGGGCCGCATGCGCTCGATCGTCAGCCTCGACCTCTACAACATGTTCAACATCGACACGCCGATCGCGATCAACGAAGCCTACGCGTCGTGGCTGCAGCCGACGACGATTCTCAATCCACGGCTCGCCAAGATCAGCGTGCAGTTTGATTTCTAATGTTTCGTGGGGCCGCCTTCAGGCGGCCCCGTCTCAAAGGAGCTCCGTCGATGAAGGCCGCCATCCGTTTCCTCGCCGCTGGGCTTCTTGTTGTCCCTGTCTTGGCTGCGGACCCGGTGGGGTTCGCCATGTGGAAGCAGGAACAACTCAAGCAACGAGACCAGGCGCTATCCAAGAAGGTCGGTGCGGATCACTCCGCGCGGGAAACGCTGGCCGACTACGGCGATCACCGCTTCCGACTGCTTTATCGGGACGCGGATGGACTCCCAGAGCAGCATGACAACACTGTCGATGTCGTCATCGTGCAAAGCGGGGAGGGCACGTTGGTCTTGGGCGGCAAAATGATCAACCTCAAGGCCAGCTCGGTCGGCGCCGGCGAGTACGTAGGCACCGGAATCGAGGGCGGAGAACGGCATGCGCTCGCGCCAGGTGACTTGGTTCACATCCCAGCCAAGATTCCACACAGCTTCCTCGTCGCCAAAGGGAAGCACATCACGTACGTGCTCGTGAAGTTGCCGGCGCCCTAACTGTAGAGAATCACCGACGAGATGACTGAACGGTCGGCGGCGGCCTGGAGCGCTTCGCGCATCTGGCTGCCAGAATAGGTCTTGCCGATCATCGACTTCGCGTCGAACAATCCTTTCTCAATCAACTTCACAAACCGAGGGATGTCGCGCAGCGCCTGAACACCCGCGAAATTTCCTGGGACGTGTGTCTTGCTGCTGTTCGCCCACCGCGCGGCAGGGAACGACACGGTCGCATTCGGAGGATGGCCGACGCTGCAGGTTCGCACGTAGCCGCCGCCGCGAACGGCGGTATAGCACTGCTGCAGCGCGTCCGTGCCGGTCATGTCGAGCGGCGACTCGACGCCGGCTGGCAGCGGGAACCGCGTACCGCCGACCGCTTCGAGGACGTACATCGGGCCAGGCGCGCGCTGCTGGCCGGCAAAGAAGCGTCCCTGCGGCACGACATCGGCCGTGAGGCTGTTGACCCTTGCGATTAGATCCGGGCCTGTGACGGCGTTGGCATCGATCACGTCAGTCGCGCCGAGCTTGAGCGCGACGTCGCGGCGGTACTTGATGGGATCGATCCCGATGATCCTCGTCGCGCCCTGAATCCGCGCGCCTTGCACGGCGCTGAGGCCCACGGGCCCGAGTCCGAACACGACGACGTCGGATCCGGCTTCGACGGGGAATCGGCACATCGCGAGGCCGAGTCCGCACGCGCTGACGCACGCGAGCAGCGACAACTCGACGGGCGGGATTGTCGTGAAGACCGGCACGACGAACTCTTCCCACGTCACCAGGTATTCCGAGAATCCGCTCGGGCCGTTGGCCATCTCGACGGGCGTGCCGTCCGCCATTGTTGCCTGCGGGATCGCCGGACGCCCGAACATCGCGCAGATGTCGGCGCGTCCGTGGAGACAGTTGGCGCACGCCCCGCACTGCGGCGTGATCGACATGATTACCTGATCGCCGACCTGCACACGGCGGACCTGCGCGCCGACTTCTTCGACGATCCCGACGCCGCCGTGGCCGGCGACGACGGCATTGGCTACGCGATTCGCCGTATCGAGAGCCGCCGTTGTCGTATAGCAGGTCTGCGCCGCCTGATTCCGAATCACCACCTGCTGCGGGTGAATCGGCCTCATCGTCAGCGTCTCGGTGGTCAGCTCGTTCCCATGGCGGACGAGCGCCTTGAAGTTCATGCCGGCAGTTTTACCGGCGGCCTGACGCTGTCCTTCGGCGATGGCAATGGCCGCGGGACCTGGCCCCTGCGCGAACAGCGGCGCCGCGATCCAGCTCTTGAGCAGTTCACGTCGATCGAGGCCGAAGGGATAGGTGAATTCCACGGCAAGCCTCCTGTTCCGCCGGAAGACGGGCGCTATATTAGCGCTGATCGGCTGGGGCACGGCCGTCGTGTCCGTTTCTTACTAGCCGCACTCACGAGCCGCATGCCATAGTCCCCGCCCATGCGCATCGTCCCACGTATCGCCATTACCTCGGTCGTCGCTCTGCTGCTCGTCGTGGCCTACGTGCGCGCGCAGCAGTTCGGGAACCAGCCCGCCAAGCTGAACATCGTCAAGGTCAAGGACGACCTCTTCGTCATTCACAACGATTTCGTGCCGGGCAACACCACCGCGCTCGTCACCGATGAGGGGGTCGTTCTCGTCGACGACAAGTTCGAGCAGGACGCGCCCAACATCCTGTCGCTGCTCAAGTCCGTGACGAACCAGCCCGTGAAATACGTGGTCAATACGCATCACCACGGCGATCACTCCGGCGGCAACGCCCGGATGCAGATGGCCGGGGCGCAGCTGATTGCGTCCGAGCAGGCGCGCCGCTACATGGTGGACGGGAAGCAGCCGGGTCAGCCCGGCGTCACGTTTGTCGATCGGGCGTTAATCCACCTGGGTGGTAAAGCGGTGGAGCTCTATTACTTCGGCCGCGCGCACACCGGCGGCGACGTGTTCGCGTACTTTCCGGCGGATCGAGTGCTGGCGGCAGGTGACGCGTTCACCTTCGGCGCCGCGACGCCGCAGCTGGTGGACTATCAGAACGGCGGCAGCGCGAAGGATTGGACCGCCACGCTCGATCGCGCGCTGCAGCTCGACTTCGACACCGTCGTACCAGGCCACGGCGACGTCACGACCAAGACGGAATTGCGAAAGTTCCGCGACAGCACGCTCGCGATGCGGACACGCGTGCACGAAATGCTGATGCAGAAAAAGTCGAAGGACGAGATCAGCGCCGTTCTCAAGTCGGACTTCCAGGGCGCGCAGCTCGTGTTTCCCGGCCTGCTCGACGGCCTGCTCACGGAGCTCCAATGATCCCGATGCGAGCACGGGCGACGCTGCTCGCGGCAGCGATCGCTCTGACCATATCGTCGCCAGCCTTCGCGCAAGTCAACGTCGTCGGCTACTGGAACCCGCTCGTGGCCGACGAAGACTTCATCGAGCGACTGCCCGGCCCGAACGTCGGCGATTACGCGGGGCTGCCGATTACCGAGGCCGCGCGCAAGCGGGCAAATACCTGGGAGGCATCGCTGCTGACGCTGCCCGAGCACCAGTGCAAGCCGCACCCGTCCACCTACGGCTTCCGCGGCGTCGGCGTGCTGCGCGTCTGGGAGGACCGCGACCCGAAGACGCAGCAACTGGTGCGGATCAAGACGCACATCCAGTGGCAGGAGCAGGAGCGTGACATCTGGATGGATGGTCGTCCGGAGCCGTCGGA
>Ga0105245_10002102_pt1 | contig 18025 bp, 15 predicted proteins | sample KBSM54metaG_FD_81523 | JGI IMG/M metagenome (GOLD analysis project Ga0105245, IMG submission 81523) | Miscanthus rhizosphere microbial communities from Kellogg Biological Station, Michigan, USA - KBS M5-4 metaG | ecosystem: Host-associated > Plants > Roots > Rhizosphere > Soil | place...
CGTGGTGAACGTCTTGGAGGCGATGACGAAGAGGGTCTCGGCCGGGTCGAGGTCGTGGGTCGCCCGCCAGATGTCGTCGCCGTCGACGTTGGACACGAAGCGGAAGGTCATCGACGGGGGGCTGAAGTCCCGGAGCGCCTGGTAGGCCATGGCCGGGCCCAGGTCGGAGCCGCCGATGCCGATGTTGACCACGTTGCGGATGGCCCGGCCGGTGTGGCCCCGCCACTGGCCGGTGCGGACGCGGCGGGCGAAGTCGGCCATCTTGTCGAGCACCGCGTGCACGAGGGGCACCACGTCGACCCCGTCGACCACGATCGAGGCGTCGCGCGGGGCGCGGAGGGCGACGTGGAGCACGGGCCGGTCCTCGGTGCGATTGAGGTGCTTCCCGGAGAACATGTCCTCCGTGCGCTGGCGCAGGCCGGCCTTCTCGGCCAGTGCGACCAGGAGGGCGAGGGTGTCGGCCGTGAGCCGGTTCTTGGAGTAGTCGAGGTGGAGGTCGCCGGCATCGGCCACCATCGACTCCCCCCGCGACGGGTCCGCCGCGAACAGGTCCCGCAGGTGGACGTCGGCCAGGTCCCGGTGGTGGTCGACGAGCGCCGCCCATTCCTCCGTGCGCTCGATCAGCCCCATGACGGGGCCATGATCGCGCGGGAGAGGCCCCGGTCGTCCCGGGGCCTCCCGTTCTGCGTGCGGGTGCTGCTAGCTAGATGATCTCGTCGTGGACGACCCGGCGCCGGGGGTAGTCCTCCTCGACGACGGTCTCGGTCGTGCCTCCGCGGCGGCCGAACACGAGGACGGTCATGATCAGGCCCAGAGCGCCCGCGATCATCAGGATGACGCCGACGGTGGCGATGTCGATGCCCTGCACCGTGGCGTTGACGGCGAAGGTCAGGATGGCGCCGACTGCGAACAGGAAAACGCTGACACCGATACCCATTGCGATCCTCCTCGGAACTGGTTCGGACGGAACGGCAGTCGAGTGACCTCCCCGCTCGAACACGGGGAGTGAGGGGCCGCCGCCTCTGCGTGTCACCAGACCTGTCCGATACCTACCCGATTGTCCGGGTTGGAACCCCCCGCATCCCGCCGGTCAGATGACGGTGGCGTGACGGGGTTGGTAGAGGAGCATCTCCAGGCCGCCGGGAAGCACCATGGTGACGGCCACGCCCCAGCCCACCGACTCCGGCTCCCCTTTGGTCTCGACCCCCCGAGCCCGGAGGTCGGCGACGGTGGCGACGATGTCGTCGCACATCAGCGACAGCTCGTGGTGGGGGGCGTCGGCCGGGTGGACGCCGACCTCGGCCGGCGGCAGGGCGAAGATGAGCCAGCCCTCGCCGGCGTCGACGTGGCGCCAGGCGAACACGTCGCGGAGCAGGTCCCGCACCGCCTCGGGCTCGGAGGTGTAGAGCAGGACGTGGGCGCCGGTGATGGCCATGACCGGATGCTACGTCCGGCGCCGGGCCCCTAGGGTCGGGGGATGGTGTCCATCGAAGGGGCGGTCACCGCCACCGCCGGCTTCGCCGGGTCCACCGCCTCCGGGCCCGTCGGCCAGGCCCTCCTGGTGACGAGCATGGTCGAGGTGGCCGAGCTCTACGGGGGTGTCGAGTCGGTGGCGAGCGACGCCCGCCCCCCGTACCTGGCTCACGCGGCCCGGGCCTTCTTCCTCAACGGTGGGCGCCGGCTGTACGTGTCCCGGGTCGGCGACGGTGGGCTGGAGGCGGCGCTCGACGTCCTGGCCGGGGTCGACGAGATCGGCCTGGTGGCCGCGCCCGACGCCGCCACCCTGGCCTCGGTGGACGAGTGCGCGGCCGCCACCGCGGCCGTGATCGCCCACGCCGAGCGGTCGCGGTTCCGCTTCGCCCTGGTCGACGCGCCCGCAGCCAGCTCGGTCGACGACGTGCGCCGGTTCCGGGCCCGGTTCGACTCCGGCCATGCGGCCCTCTACCACCCGTGGGTCGTCGCCGAGCCGGCGGTTGGCGGGGTGCTCCTGCCGCCGTCGGGCTTCGTCGCCGGCGCCTACGCCCGGGGCGACCTCGAGCGGGGGGTGTTGAAGCCGCCGACCGGCGTCCTGGTGGAGGGGGCGGCGGGGCTCGAGTCCGTGCTCGACCGGTCGGACCAGGCCCTGCTCAACCAGGACGGGGTCAACGTCCTGCGCGCCTTCGAGGGCGAGGGCGTGCGGATGTGGGGCGCCCGCACCATCAGCTCCGACCCGGAGTGGAAGTACGTCAACCTGCGCCGCTACTTCGCCTACCTCGAGCACTCGATCGACCGCGGCACGCAGTGGGCCGTGTTCGAGCCCAACGGCGAAGACCTCTGGGCCAGGATCCGGGCCGCAGTGGAGGCCTTCCTCGGGGCCCAGTGGCAGGCCGGAGGCCTGATGGGTCGACGTCCGGAGGACGCCTACTTCGTGCGCTGCGACCGCACCACGATGACCCAGGACGACCTCGACCACGGTCGCCTGGTCGTCGTCGTCGGGGTGGCGCCGGTGAGGCCGGCCGAGTTCGTGATCTTCCGCATCGGCCGATGGACGGCCGACGCCACCGCCTCGACCTGAGCTACGGCGACTGCGTCACCGACAGGCGGTTGCCGTCGGGGTCACGGAACCACGCCACCCGGGCGCCGCCGGGCGCGTCCCAGATGCCCGCCTCGTCCTGGCCCAGGACGTCGAACCGGTCGAGCGTCACACCCCGATCCACCAGGTCTTCCACCATCTCGACGATGTCGGGGACAGTCCAGCCGAGCACGGTGTGGGGCGGGGGCGTGAGCTCCTGCACGAGGGTGACCCGCAGGACGGTGCCGTTGGCGTCGAGGACGCAGGCGTAGGCGTCCTCGTCGACCAGGGCCAGGCCCAGCCGGGTGAGGTAGAAGTCCTTGGCCCGGGCCAGGTCGGTGGTGGCCACGAAGGCCACCAGGTCACATCCGGACAGGGTCACGGCGCTCACCGTAGGCCCTTGCGCAGGCCTCGGACGGTGTCGATGGTGTCGGCGTCGGCCGGGTCCTTGTCGCCGCGGTAGCGGCGGACACGGGCGAAGCGCAGGGCCACGCCGCCCGGGTAGCGGGTCGACGCCTGCACGCCGTCGAGGGCGATCTCCACCACCAGGGGCGGATCGATGTCGACGACGTGGCCGCGGCGACCCGCCTCCCGGGCGAGGAACTCCGCCGTCTGCCACTCGAGCAGGGCGTCGGTGAGCCCCTTGAAGGTCTTCCCGACCATCACGAAACCGCCGTCCGGGTCGCGCGCGCCGAGGTGGAGGTTCGACAGCCAGCCCCGGCGGCGGCCGCTCCCCCACTCCGCGGCCAGCACGACCAGGTCGAGGGTGTGGACCGGCTTCACCTTCCGCCACGCCGCCCCCCGCCGGCCCGCCTCGTATCGCGATCCGGCCGCCTTCACCATCACCCCCTCGTGGCCCGCAGCCAGGGCCTCCGCCTGGAAGGCGAGAGCGGCGCCGAGGTCGTCGGTGGCGAGGGAGGGCACGCGCGGCACCCCGATCCGGTCGAGGACCGCCGAGCGTTCGAGGACGGGGCGGTCGAGCAGGTCGTCGCCGTCGAGGTGGAGGCAGTCGAAGAACCACACGCCGAGCGACGCCCCCCCGGGAGGCTCGGTCCGCCGCCCGAAGCTGCTCATCGTCTCCTGGAACGCCTCCGGGCCCTCGTCGCTCACGCCCAGGACCTCGCCGTCGAGCACGACCTGGTCGACGGCGAGGGAGCGCAGGAGCTCCACCACGGCCGGCAGGCGCTCGGTGACGTCGTTGAGGTTGCGGGTGAAGAGGCGCACCTCGTCGCCCCGGCGGTGGGCCTGGAGGCGGGCCCCGTCGAGCTTCCACTCGACCTGGGACGGGCCGAGCTCGGCCAGGGCGGTGGCGACGTCGGGGGCGGTGGAGGCCAGCATGGGCAGGACCGGGCGGAGGACGTCGAGGCCGATGTCGTCCAGCGCCGGTTCGCCGCCGGTGAGGGCGACGGCCGCCACCCGGGCCAGGTCGCCGGCCAGCATGACCGCCCGCCGGACGGTGGCGATGGGCACCTCGGCGGCCCGGGCGACGGCGTCGGTCATCACCCCGTCGACGGCCCCCTGGCGCAGCTCACCCAGGAGGAGGCGGCGGACGAAGTCGGCCTCGGGGGCGGTGGCGCGGGCCAGCAGGTCGCCCAGGAGTCCGAGCCGGCGCCCGCCCGAGCCCTGCCCATCGAGGGCCTGCAGCTCGGTCACCGCCCGGTCGAGCTCGAGGATCTCGATGGACGGTTCGTCGGCGGGGGGTGGGTCGACGGCGCGGAGGGTCGCCCAACCGATGCCGACCCGACCCTGGCGGGGCCGGCCGACGAGGAAGGCGACGGCCGGCTCGACCTCGTCCGGCGCCAGCCGGCGCAGGAGGCTGGCCAGGCTCTCCGTCTTGGCCGACCGGGCCCGGGTGGACGACACCGCCTCGGACGTCCGCACCACCTCGGCCAACAGCATGGCGGCCAAGGTAACGAGCACGCCGGTGGTTGGCGACGACCGGGGGACATCGGAGGTTCGGGCTAAAGCTCGGGTCGTGCCCTGCCGAAGCGGGTGGACGTGATCGGCCTACCGATGGTCTGCGGCGCAGGAGGTTGACGATGTCCGGACGGGTTCCAATGCCGGCCCAGCCGGGCACCCTCTGATGGGCACGGTGGTCGAACGCCAGGTCGCCCACATCTGGAAGCGACTCGGGTTCGGCGCCACCGGCTCCGACATCGACAAGGGGGTCGCCCTCGGCCCGCAGGCGCTGATCGCCGACCTGTCGGCCAGACCGTTGACCGCGGCGGCCGACTGGAACTTCACCACCGCCACCGACTGGGTCGGCCAGAGCAAGTTCCTCGGCCAGCAGCTCCGGCTGATGGGGTTCGCGGCCAACCCGCTCCAGGAACGGATGGCCTGGATCCTCCAGGGGCTGGTCGTGGTCGGCATCGACGGCACCGTCTACTTCCCCGACCTGGTAGCCCACATCTTTCGCCTGCGAGGCAACCCGTTCGGGTCCTACAAGCAGCTCCTGACCGACGTCACGACGATGACGGGGATGATGAAGTACCTCAGCGGTTTCCAGAACTCCCGTCAGCACCCGAACCAGAACTACGCCCGGGAGCTGATGGAGCTGTTCTCGCTCGGCCGCACGCACCCGAAGACCGGGGTCGCGAACTACACCGAGACCGACGTCCGGGAGGTCGCCCGTGCCCTCACCGGCTACGCCCTCAACTGGACGACGGGAACGATCGCCTTCAACGCCAGCCTCTTCGACTCCGGCGCGAAGACCTTCCTCGGCCAGGGCCGGGGGAACGCCGGGGTCCCCGAGGTCGTCGGCGCGCTCAGCTCGCACCCGTCCTGGGGGTATCACGTTCCCGGGCGCCTCTACCGCGAGCTCGTCGGTCTCGATCCCGACGTCGCCACCCTCGACGCGCTGGCCACCGCCTTCGGTCCGAGCGGCGACGTGCGAGCGGTTGTCTCGACCATCGTCAAGTCTCCGGTGTTCCTGTCGGACGCGGCGATCGGCGCCAAGGCCAAGACACCCGTGGAGCTGGTCGTCAGCGGCGCCAAGGCCCTCGGGATCGACCTGTCGACCATCGACCTCAGCTGGCAGCTGCGGGACCTGTTCGGCCAGCATCCGTTCCTCCCCCCCAACGTGTCGGGTTGGCCGGCCGGCAAGCGCTGGCTCAACACGAGCGTGGCCATGACCTGGTGCGCCATCGTCCAGCAGTTCGTGGTCGGGTCGAGGAACGCGGCCGGTGGGGTCGTGTCCGGGCTGCTGACGTCGGCGTCGCCCGCCACCGCCCCCGCCGCCGCGGCCCGGCTGTGCGGCGTCACCGACCTCTCCGCCGCCACCGCGGCCGGCCTCGCCAACTACGTCGCCGCCGGCCCGTGGAACCTCGACCGGGCCGCCGGCACGCTGGCCCTGGTCCTGGTCTCACCCGAGTTCTTCGTCAACTAGGAGCGCCATGGACCTCGACCGACGCAGCTTCCTGAGGCGGTGCGGCGTCCTCGTCGTCGCCACCGCCGCGGGCAACCTCGGGCTGGACGTGTTCACCCCCCTCGGCAAGTCGGCCCTGGCGGCGACGCTCCCCGGCGCCGGTCCCCTTCCCGGCGGGGTGCCGATCCTCGTGCTGATCGACCTCCAGGGCGGCAACGACGCGGTGAACATGCTCATCAACCCGAGCGACCCCTGGTACTACGACGCCGCCCGCGGGCACGGGAACATCGCCATCAAGCAGTCGACCATCCTGCCCCTGGCCGGCACCCCCTACGGCCTGCACCCGAGCCTGACGTGGTTGGCCAGCCGGTGGGCCAACAACGGCGATCTCGCCCTAGTGCAGGGTTCGGGGGAGAACGTGAAGCAGGAGTTCTCCCACTTCGCGGCCGGCTACTACCGCAACGTCGCCGACTTCTCCGGCTCCGAAGGACGCGGGTGGCTCGGTCGGTACAACGACATCGTGGCGCCGTCGTCGCCCTGCGCCTCGGTCTCGCTCAACGGCGTGCAGCCCGCCCTCATCGGGGCCAAGACGCCGGTGCTCACCATCGCCGACGTGGCGTCCTACGCGTTCGACGTCGACTACCGCTGGCGTTCGGGATTCCTCGGCGCATGGCAGTCGATGGGCGGCGGGGGATCGGTTGGCGGATCGATGATGGCCGCCGCCGCCCAGAACATCGCCGACTCCTTCGCCACCCAGGCGGCGGTGGCCAAGACGAGCGTCCCCGCCTACAACAGCACGTTCGGCCCCGGGCTCGGCCGCCAGCTGGCCCAGGCCGCGATGCTGATCCAGGCCGGCTTCCCCAGCCAGACGTACGTGGCCGCCATGTCGGGCTTCGACACCCACGGGAGCGAGGCCTGGAACCACGCCGACCTGTTGAAGAAGCTCGACGACGCCCTCCGGAACTTCTTCGGCGTGATCAACGCGGGGCCCCGGGCCAAGGACGTCTTCGTGCTCGTGACCAGCGAGTTCGGCCGCCAGCAGACCGCCAACGCGTCCGCCGGATGCGACCACGGGCAGGCGGGGGTCAACATCCTCCTCGGTGGGAAGGTCGCAGGTGGGTTGTACGGCCAGGCGCCGGCCACCGACCCGGCCCACCGCCTGAACGACGCGCTCGTCCCGACCGTCGACTTCCGCGCCGTCTACGCCACGGTCCTCAACCGGCTCGCGGGCGACTCCGGCACCGGCTCGACGATCCTCAACCAGACGTTCCCCGACCTCGGGATCTTCAGCGGGAAGCAAGTGCCGGCCGGAGGGGGCACGGCCCCGACGACCACCGCGCCAACGACCACCACGTCCACACCGACTCCGACCACGTCGGTTCCGAAACCGACGACCACCACCACGACACCGACGGTTGCCCCGACGACGACCACGATCCCCCGGGACATGGGCACGACGACCACCACCATGCCGGTGCGCAGGTGACGGCGGTGGGCGACGACGCGTACCCACTCTGACCTGCATCTATGTGGTGGGCGACCGGGGTGTTGATCCCCGTACTTCTGCCGTGTGAAGGCAGCGCTCTACCGTTGAGCTAGTCGCCCGACAAGGTGGCCTGGACTTCCCTCGACCACGATAACGCAGGCTCGGCCGCCCGCAGCGGGGCGCGGAGGGTGGCGGTGAGGCCGGCCGGGCGGCGAGCGGGGTCGACCACCATGCGCAGCCCGGTGAGGACCATGCCCCGGTGCCAGCCCGACAGGCCGAACAGGCCGTCGGTGTCGGGAGCGGTGATCTCGACCCGAGCGGGCCGGGCGTGGCCCCGCACCCGGCCGCCGACCACGACCAGGCCGTCGGCCCGGCGTTGGAGCGACCGCACCGGCGCCGCCATCGGCACGGTGGGGCCCGACGGCACGGCCCTGACGACGACGTCGCGGTCGTCCCACGCCAACGTCCGTTCGTCGCCGTCGGCCAGCCAGCGCAGGGTGCCCAGCTCCTTGGGCAGGCCCCAGTTCAGCCGTCCCCCGAGCCGTGACGCGGGCGAGTCGACCACCATGAGGGTGACGCACAGGCCGACCCGGGCCCCCACCCGGGACGGCTCGGCGACGGAGAGCTCCAGGTAGCGACCGACGGGCGACTCGGTGAAGCGGGCCGCGGCCACAATCAACGGGCCTGGCATCGGATGCAGTCCGGCGGGCAGCGGCGGGCGGCACAGGGGCGGCCGCACCAGCGCCACCACGCACTCGCCAGCCAGCTCCCAGGGTGCAACCGGCGGCGTGGTGGACCCCACCGCCACACGGTAAACCCTGGGCCGGCCCGTCCGACCCCGCTCGCCGAATGTGGTGGAATCGACGGCCGTGCGAGTCGCCATCATCGCTCCCCCCTGGGCGCCCATCCCCCCGACCCTCTACGGCGGGATCGAGCAGGCGGTCGACGCCGAGGCCCGCGGCGTCCTCGCCGCCGGCCACGAGGTGCTCCTCTTCACCACCGGCGACTCGACCAGCCCCGTCCCCCGCCAGTGGCTCCTCCCTCACTCCGAGGGCGAGCGCATGGGCAGTGCCGTCCCCGAGGTGCGCCACGTCCTGGCCGCCTACGAGGCGGTCGAGGACTTCGACATCGTCCACGACCACACCGTCGTCGGGCCGGCCATGGCGTCCCGGTGGGGCGCGGCCAGCGGCCTGCCGCCGGTGGTCACCACCATCCACGGCCCCCTCGACGGCGAGCTGGCCGACGTCTACCGCCGCATCGGCGACACGGTCGGCCTCATCGCCATCTCCCACGCCCAGACGCGGTCCGCGCCCGATGTCACCATCGCCCGGGTCATCCACCACGGCGTCACCGCCGGCGAGTTCCCCTGGGGCGACGGCACGGGGGACTACTTCGTCTTCCTCGGACGCCTGGCCGCCGACAAGGGCGCCCACCGGGCCATCGCCGCCGCCGAGAAGGCGGGCGTCACCCTCATCCTCGCCGGCAAGGTGCGGGAGAGGGCGGAGAAGGAGTACTTCGAGCAGGAGGTCGCCCCCCACCTGAGCGACACCATCCGCTTCGTCGGCGAGGTGCCCCACGACGAGAAGCTGCGGTTGCTGGCGGGCGCCCGGGCGACCCTCTTCCCGATCCGCTGGAACGAGCCGTTCGGACTGGTGATGATCGAGTCCCTGGCGTGCGGGACGCCGGTGCTCGCCTACCCGGAAGGGGCGGCGCCCGAGGTCATCGTCGACGGGACCACCGGCTTCCTCGTCGACGGGGAGGCGGAGATGGCCGACGCCATCGCCAGCGTGGGCGAGATCGACCGCCACGCGTGCCGAGCCGCGGTGGAGGGCTACTTCTCCGTCGAGCGCATGGTGGCCGAGCACCTCGAGCTCTTCGACGACGTGATCGCCGATCGGGTCGATCAGGTCAACGGCAGCGGCGGAAGCGGTGGCTCCGGCGGCGACGGGGCCGACGGTGCGCCCTCCGGCGAACGGGCCGGGGGCGATTCCCCGGACGGGTCCTGACTGACCGCGATTCCCTCCCGGTAGAGGCGGCCGCCCAGTCGGGTCCGCAGCTCCCGGGCCACCCGGGCCCGGTTGCCGGGCGTCGTCTTGACCTCCACCCGCACCGTCACCCCGTCGGTGCCCATCGTCTCCACCCCCAGGACCTGCGGTTTCTCCACCATGGCCGCGGCCCACGCCTCGTCGGCGGCCAGCGTGTCGGCCTCGTCGGTGATCGACGCGATGGCCCGGCCCAGGTCGGCGCCCCGGGGGACGACGACGTCGACGACGGCCTTGGCCCAGTCCTTGGCCGCGTTCCCGACCATGCGGATCTCGCCGTTGGGGACGAACCACACGGTGCCGTCGTTGGCCCGGATCGAGGTGACCCGCAGGTTCACCTCCTCGACCGTGCCGTTGATCCCTCCCACGCTGATGAGGTCGCCCACCCCGTACTGGTCCTCGGCGAGGATGAAGAAGCCGGACACGAAGTCCTTCACCAGCGTCTGGGCCCCGAAGGCGAGGGCCAGGCCGACGATGCCGGCCCCGGCCAGAAGCGGTCCCAGGTTGAGCCCGATCTCGCCCGCCAGCAGCAGGACGGCCACCGTCCAGACGGCCACCCGCAGGGTGCTGGCCGCCACCCCGGCCAGGGTGGCGGCCCGCTGCTCGGCCCGCGGGGACTTCTCGGTCAGCGGGTTGGCCCGGCCCAACCGGGTGACGGCCCGCACGGCCAGCCGACTCCCGAGGCGACTGGCCACGATGGCCGCCACCAGGATCAGGGCGATCTTGAACGGGCCCTCGATCAGCGACTCGACGTTGCTGGCCGCCGACCCCTCCAGGCCCAGCCGGTGCAGGGCCTTGCACACCAGGTCGCGGGTCGCGCAGTCCATCGGCGGCCAAGCCTCTCACGGTCCGGATGAGCGTTCGGTGAGGGCTTCGACTAAAGAAAGAGGGTGATCAGAGAGGCCCTGGCCGGCCAGCGCATCGGCATCACCGGGGCCACCGGGTTCCTGGGCACCGCCCTCGTCGAGCGGCTGCTGCGGTCGGTGCCCGACTGCGAGCTCGTCCTGCTCATCCGGGGCGGGCGCCGTACCAGCCCCGCCACCCGGGCCAAGCGGGAGCTCTTCGGCAACGACGCCTTCCGCCGCCTGCGGGACGAATGGGGCGACCGCTTCGACGCCGAGGTCGCCCGCCGGGTGCAGGTCGTCGCCGGCGACGTCTCGGTCGACGGCCTCGGGATGGACGACGAGGGCCGGGCCCTGTTCGCCACCTGCACCATCGTCATCCACTCCGCGGCCCGGGTCAGCTTCGACTCGCCCCTCGACGCCGCGGTCGAGGTCAACCTGGTCGGCCCCCTCCGGGTGCTGGAGGCGGTGAAGGAGGCGGCCGTGGCGACGGGCACGCCGCCCGCCCATCTCGTCACCGTCTCCACCGCGTACGTGGCCGGCAGCCGCCGGGGTCTCTCTCCCGAGGCGCCGCTCGGCGAGACGCCGTTCAGCACCGAGGTCGACTGGCGCGACGAGGTGGCCGCCGCCCGTCGCACCCGGGCCGACGCCGACGCCGAGAGCCGCCGCCCCGAGCTGCTGGCCCGCTTCACCAAGGAGGCCCGCGACGAGCTGGGGGCGGCGGGCCCGCCCCTGCTGGCGACCAAGGCGGAGAAGCGGCGGGAGGCGTGGCTGTCGGATTGGATGGTCGAGGCCGGCCGGCAGCGGGCCAAGGCCCTGGGCTGGCCCGACGCCTACGCCTACACCAAGGCCCTGGCCGAGCGGGCCGTCCACGAGACGAAGGGCGACGTCGGGGTCAGCGTGGTGCGCCCGTCGATCATCGAGTCGGCCCTGGCCGAGCCCTCTCCCGGCTGGATCCGGGGCTTCCGGATGGCCGAGCCGGTGATCATCTCCTACGGCCGGGGGCTGCTGAAGGAGTTCCCCGGCATCCCCGAAGGCATCATCGACGTCATCCCCGTGGACCTGGTGGTGGCGGCCATCATCGCCGTCGCCGCGACCGGCTCCGAGCCGGTTTCGCCCAAGGAATCGGGCAACGTGTTCCAGGTGGCGACCGGAAACCGCAACCCCCTGCGCTACAAGATGCTCGTCGACCTGGTGCGGGAGTACTTCCAGGCCAATCCGCTCTACGACACCCATGGACAGCCGATCGTGGTCGCGCCGTGGCAGTTCTCCCGCCGGGGGCGGGCCCAGAAGCAGCTGGAGCGGGGCATCAAGCTGCTGGCGACGGCCGAGAAGGTGGTCGGCAACCTGCCCATCCGGGGGGAGAAGGCGGAGGTCACGGGCCGCCTCGAGGAGCGCCGCACCCTGGGCGAACGGGCCTTCGACTACGTCCGCCTCTACGGCGCCTACGCCGAGACCGAGGCCGTCTTCGACGATCGACGCCTGCGGGCCCTGTGGGCGACGCTTCCGGCCGAGGATCAGGCCGCCTTCAACTTCGACACCACGGTGATCGACTGGCGGGCCTACGTCCAGGAGGGCCACATGCCCTCGGTGGTGAAGCAGGCCCGGGTGCGCACGACGAGCGGGGGCCGGGAGGGACTGTCCCGCTACGAGCGGGGCAAGCGGTCGGTGCTGTCCCCCGACCGCCACATCGCCGCCTTCGACCTGGAGAACACCCTCATCGCGTCCAACGTGGTGGAGAGCTACTCGTGGCTGGCCACCCGCCACACGCCCGACGAAGACCGGCCCGCCTTCGTGATGCGCATGCTCTCGCAGGCGCCGGGGCTCCTCTCCCTCGACCGCAAGGACCGGGGCGACTTCCTCCGCCACTTCTACCGCCGCTACGAGGACGCCCCCGTCGACGAGCTGCGGGAGGACGCCAAGCAGCTGTTCAGCTACCTGTTGCTGACCAAGTCGTTCCCCGACGGGTTCCGCCGGGTGCGGGAGCACCAGAAGCTCGGCCACCGCACCGTCCTCATCACCGGCTCGCTCGATTTCATCGTGGAGCCGCTGCGGCCGCTGTTCGACGAGATCGTGTGCGCCCGGCTGGCGGAGAAGGACGGCCGCTTCACCGGGGAGCTGCTCGACTCTCCGCCGACGGGCGAGGCCAGAGCCCTGCTCATGGCCTCCTACGCCGAGGCCGAGGGCCTGTCGCTGTCGGAGTCGGTCGCCTACGCCGACTCGGCCAGTGACCTTCCCATGCTGGAGGCGGTCGGACACCCCGTAGCCGTCAACGCCGAACCCAAGCTGGCCGCCATCGCCCGCAAGCGGGGCTGGCACGTGGAGCAGTGGACCAAATCGGCCGGAGGAGCCCAGGGTCTGCTGCCCCTGGCGCCGCGCCTGGTGGGAAGCGCCGAGTGAAGGCGGTCCAGGTCGTCGACTCCCTGCCCCGCTACGGGCTGGCCAAGGTGGCGGGCTCCCTGGCGCCCGGCCTGGGCGCCAAGCTGGGAGCGGTGTCGCTGGTCGACATCGACGAGCCGCTGCTGCCGGCGCCCGGCTGGCACCGGGTCCGTCCCCGGCTGTCGGGGATCTGCGGGTCCGACTTGTCCACGGTCGACGGACGGTCGTCGCCCTACTTCCAGCCCCTCGTGTCGTTCCCGTTCGTCCTCGGCCACGAGATCGTGGGCGACCTCGACGGCGAAGGCGGGCGGGTGGTCATCGAGCCGGTGCTGGGCTGCGCCGCCCGGGGCGTCGACCCGCCCTGCCGGGAATGCGCCAGCGGACGCAGCGACAACTGCGAGCGCACCGCCTTCGGCCACCTCAAGCCGGGCCTGCAGACGGGGTACTGCCACGACACCGGGGGCGGGTGGTCGACGTCGATGGTGGCCCACGAGAGCCAGATCCACCCCGTCCCCGACCGGCTCGACGACGACGCCGCGGTGATGGTGGAGCCGGCCGCCTGCGCGGTGCACGGCGTGCTGGGGGCGGAGGGGGCGACGGTGCTGGTTTTGGGCGCGGGCACGCTCGGGCTGTGCGCCATCGCCGCGTTGCGGCGGTTCACCACCCCGGGCACCCTCATCGCCACCGCCAAGCACCCCGAGCAGCGACGATGGGCCCGGGAGCTGGGCGCCGACGTGGTCGTCGAGCCCCGGGAGACGCATCGGCTGGTGCGGCGGGCCACCCGTTCGCTCAAGGTCGGCGCCAGCCTGTCGGGGGGCGTCGACGTGGTGATCGACTGCGTCGGAAGCGCCAAGTCGATCGAGGAGGACCTGGCCGTGGTCCGCCCCGGCGGCGACGTCATCCTCCTGGGCATGCCCTCCACCGTCACCGTCGACCTCACCCCGCTGTGGCACCGACAGATCCGGGTGCGGGGCTCGTACGCCTACGGCACGGAGACGTTCGACGGTGAGCCCCGGCGCACGTTCGACCTCGCCTTCGACCTCGTCGAGCACGCCGGACTGGGGCGACTGGTCTCCGCCCGCTACCCCCTCGACCGCTACCGTGAGGCCATCGACCACGCCGCCAACGCCGGATCCCGGGGCGCGGTCAAGGTGGTTTTCGATCTACGAGGAGAGAAGCGTCGTTGAGCCCCGACGAACAGTTCGCGCCGTTGCCCCCCCACACGTGTCATTGCGCGGATCAATCGGCGGTGGCATGAGTCGGCCCGGTTTCGTTCTGGAGGTCGACCGGTCGACGCCTCCCATCCTGTTCCACCACGGCGAGGGCTTCCGGCTGGAGAAGCTGCCCACCGGCAGCCGGGTGGTGTACCCGGCCGAGCCCCTCACGCCGCTCTCCGACCCCGACGCCGCCATCCGCCACGCCCTCGAGCACCCGGTGGGCGACAGCGAGCCGCTGCGGGCCCTGCTCCGCCCGGGGATGAAGCTCACCATCGCCTTCGACAACGAGGCGGTGCCCCTGCCCCCGATGACGGGTCCCGACAACCGGCAGCGGGTGATCGAGGCGGTGCTCGAGCTGGCGGCCGCAGCCGGCGTCGACGACGTGGTGCTCGTCGCCGCCCACGGTCTCCACCGGCGGGCCACCGAGGCCGAGCTGCGGCACATGCTGGGCGACCGGGTCTACGACGCCTTCGCCCCCCACGGCCTGCTCACCCAGCACGACGCCGAGGACCACGACAACCTGATCGTCGTGGGCCAGACGGCCGAGGGCGAGTACGTCGAGGTCAACAAGCGGGCCGCCACCTCCGACCTGCTGGTCTACGTCAACATCAACCTGGTGGCCATGGACGGCGGCCACAAGTCCACCATGACCGGCCTCGTCTCCTACCGGAGCCTGAAGCACCACCACAACGTGGTCGGCATGCAGCACAGCCGCTCCTTCATGGACCCACCCCGCTCCGAGCTGCACAACGCCACCTGGCGCATGGGCCGGGTGCTCGCCCAGCACTGCCAGGTCTTCCAGATCGAGACCACCCTCAACAGCGACACGTTCCCCAGCCAGTTCGCCTTCCTGCAGAAGCGGGAGTGGGAGTGGTCACTGCGCGACCGGGCGTCGTACCTGGCCACGGCCAAGAGCCTCGACGCCTGCCCGCCGGCGCTGGCCCGCAAGATCATGCACGGCATCAAGTCGCCCCAGAAGATGACGAGCGTGCAGGCGGGCGAGGTGGAGGCCGTGCACCGCCTGACGCTGGCCGAGGTCCACCGCCAGCACCTGGTGCCGGTGGAGGGCCAGGCCGACATCCTCACCATGGGCCTGCCCTACATCGGGCCCTACAACGTCAACTCGATCATGAACCCGCTGCTCGTGATGTGCCTCGGCCTCGGGTACTTCTTCAACCTCTACCGGGGCAAGCCCCTGGTGCGCCAGGGCGGCGTCGTCATCCTCAGCCACCCGACGCGGTGGGAGTTCCACCCCGTCCACCACCCGAGCTACATCGACTTCTTCGAGCAGGTGCTGTCGGAGACCACCGACCCCCTGGAGATCGAGAAGAAGTTCGAGGAGGACTTCGCCAACGACCCCTGGTACATCCACCTGTACCGCAACTCCTACGCCTACCACGGGGTCCACGCGTTCTACATGTGGTATTGGGGTGCGCACGCGTTGCAGCACGTGGGAGGGGTCATCATCGTCGGCGGCGACCCCAAGGCGGTGCGGCGGATGGGCTTCAAGCCGGCGTCCACCATGCGCGACGCGCTGGAGATGGCGGAGGACGTGGTCGGTCGCGACCCGTCGATCACCCACCTCCACGCCCCGCCCATCCTCCTCGCCGACGTGACGTGAGCCCGTGAGGATTCCCCGGGCCAAGTTCCCGCTGGGGGCGCCGACGTGGCCGACGCCCGTGCCCCGGCCCCCGGTGGAGGCCGACACCGGCGCCGCCTACGACACCGCCTGGGCCCGCAAGTTCCCGGCCCGGGTGGCCCGGGCCATGATCGTCGACGACATCCTGCGGCCGGTGGCCCACTTCCTGGCCCGGCCCGACGTCACCGGCCTCGACCGCCTCGACGACCTCGACGGTCCCGTGATCTTCGTCGCCAACCACAACAGCCACCTCGACACCACCCTGCTGCTGGCCACGATCCCCGAGAGGTGGCGTCACAAGACGGTGGTGGCCGCGGCCGCCGACTACTTCTTCCCGACCAAGGTCAAGGGGGCGATCTCGGCCCTCGCCATCGGGGCCATCCCCATGGAGCGCAACCGGGTCGACCGGCGCTCGGCCGACCTGGCCGCGGAGCTGCTGGCCGACGGCTGGAGCGTGGTGATCTTCCCCGAGGGCGGGCGCAGCCCCGACGGCTGGACCACCGCGTTCCGGGGCGGCGCCGCCTACCTGGCCCTACGCGTCGACCGTCCCGTCGTCCCGGTCCACCTGGAAGGCACCCGCAAGGTGTGGAAGCGGGGCGAGAAGCTGCCCACCCCCATGGAGAAGGACTCGGCGGTGCGGGTGACCTTCGGGGCGCCCATGTGGCCGGAGAAGGGCGAGAGCTCGCGCCGCTTCGCCGCCCGCATCGAGGCCGCGGTGGCGACCCTGGCCGACGAGCAGCGCACCGACTGGTGGCAGGCCCGCAAGCGGGCGGCGGCGAAGACCACGCCCTCCCTCCAGGGACCGGAGGCAGGTGCGTGGCGGCGGGCGTGGGCGCTCGAGGGCCAGGGCCGCTCCCCCGTCACCCGCGAGTGGCCGTAGCGCCGACGTGACGGGCGACCGGCTGGCGTTCGTGGTGAGCGGGGCGGCGGGGACCCAAGAGGCTCTCGACAACCTCCGCCGCCGCTACGGCAACGTCGACCCCGAGGACGCCGACGTGATCGTGGCCGTGGGCGGCGACGGCTTCATGATCGAGACCATGCACCGCTTCCTGTCGGTCGACGCCCCCATCTACGGGATGAACGGCGGGACGGTCGGGTTCCTCATGAACACCTTCGCCGAGGACGGGCTGAAGGAGCGGGTGCAGGCGGCCGAGCTGAGCGTCCTGCACCCCCTGCGCATGCTCGCCACCAGCGCCGACGGGGCCACCGTCAACGCCCTGGCCATCAACGAGGTCTCCCTCCTGCGCCAGACCCGGCAGGCGGCCAAGATCCGCATCACCATCGACGCCACCGTCCGGGTGGACGAGCTCATCTGCGACGGCGTCCTGCTGGCCACGCCCGCCGGCAGCAGCGCCTACAACTTCTCCGCCCACGGGCCGATCATCCCCATCGGGGCGTCGGTGCTGGCCCTCACCCCGATCAGCGCCTTCCGCCCCCGGCGCTGGCGGGGCGCCCTCCTCGACTCCAAGGCCCGGGTGAGGTTCGACACCCTGGAGCACTGGAAGCGTCCGCTGAGCGCGGTGGCCGACCACACCGAGGTCCGCAACGTGGTGTCGGTGGAGGTGGGCGAGGACCCCGACGTCGACCTGCGCATCCTCTTCGACGCCGACCACAACCTCCAGGAGCGCATCCTCCGGGAGCAGTTCACGACCTGACGCGGGGCTGGGGAAGCAGATCTCAAGTTTTCGACAACTCTTGCCGAGGAAGCAGCACCGAACCTCGTAACTGATTCCCGGGGCCGGGCCACCGACGTCGCCGGAAGGCGGCGTGCACCTGGTGGCCGGTGGCCGGAGAAGGAGATCGATGTCCCTCTCGCGTCCTTGTCGCGCCGCGGCCGCAGTGCTGGCCACCGCGCTCCTCCTGGTCCTGGCGCCGCCGGCGTCGGCCGACACGGCGTCCGACGAGGCACGGGTTCTCTCCCTGATCCGACAGACCCGGGTGTCGGTGGGGGCGCCGGCGCTGGCCGTCGATCCGGGGCTGACGTCGATCGCCCGCAACTGGGCGGCCAAGGTGGCCCGCGACGGCGCCCTCTCCCACAACGGCGCCCTCGCGTCCCAGGTCAACGCGTCGAGAGTGTCCGAGAACGTCGGCATGGGGCCGAGCATCGACGTCGTCCACCAGGCCTTCCTCAACAGCGCCGGCCACCGGGCGAACATGGTCGACACCGGCGTCAACGCGGTGGGCGTGGGCGTCGTGTGGGCCAACGGCACGGTCTACATCGTCCAGGACTACGCCAAGCTGGCCACGTCCCCGCCCCCTCCCCCGCCGCCGCCGCCCAACCGGCCCCCGGCGGTGCCGACCCAGCCCACGCCGGCGAACGTGAGCATCGTCCGGACGGCCCTGGCCCAGGCGTCGGCCCGCTACTCCGACCCCGACGGCAACGCCGGCCGGGTCTTCTTCGCCATCCTCAACGAGTCCGGGGTCGTCGTGCGCCAGGTGTGGAGCCCGGTCGTCTGCTCCGGCTGCACCGCGGGCGTCTCCTTCACCGCCCTCCCCGACGGCTTC
>Ga0105245_10002104_pt1 | contig 18021 bp, 10 predicted proteins | sample KBSM54metaG_FD_81523 | JGI IMG/M metagenome (GOLD analysis project Ga0105245, IMG submission 81523) | Miscanthus rhizosphere microbial communities from Kellogg Biological Station, Michigan, USA - KBS M5-4 metaG | ecosystem: Host-associated > Plants > Roots > Rhizosphere > Soil | place...
CGCGGAAGCAACCGCCGTCGGCCCCAGCGAAGTGTTGCTCAGCGGAAAGGCTCCGGGCGAGACCTCTCTGATCATCTGGCAGGACGACGGAAGCAAGCTATATTACGACGTCGCGGTGCGGCCGAGCCGTTTCCTGGCGGAAAATCGTATTGAGCTGGCCGATCGCCAGTTGAAAGAAGAATTGCCCGGGCAGAACATCCAGGTAAGCCTCGAAGACGATACTTTCTTTCTGCGCGGACGAGTGAAAGACGTCACCAGCGCGGAGCGCGCGTATTCCATCGCATCGACCCTGGGGAAAGCCGTCAACCTCCTTTATGTAGAAGTCCCGCAAGCGGAGGCGCAAATCCTGCTCAAGGTCAAATTCGCCAGTGTGGATCGCAACATCAGCAAGCAAATAGGAGTCAACCTGTTCAGCACCGGAGCCGCCAACACCATCGGCTCTATTTCGACGGGACAGTTTAACCCTCCTGGCCTCACAATGCCGTCCGGCTCGAATCCCGCCGCCGTGAGTCTTTCCGATGCGCTTAACGTCTTCCTGTTCCGGCCGGACCTCAATCTAGGTGCGACGATCAAGCTGCTGGAGAGCCGAGGCCTGCTGGAAGTCCTGGCCGAACCCAATGTCATGGCACAAAACGGAAAGCAAGCCAGCTTTGTGGCTGGCGGCGAGTTTCCTTATCCCGTAGTCCAGGGATCGTCAGGAGGCGGCGGAACTGCTGTAACCATTCAGTTCCGCGAATTCGGCGTGCGCCTGAACTTCATTCCTACCATCACGCCCCGCGGAAGTATTTCGCTGCGGGTGGCTCCGGAAGTAAGTGCGCTTGATTTCACTCATGGGCTGACGGTGAATGGGTTTTCGGTGCCCGCCATCACCGTCCGCAAACTGGATACGGCGGTGGAGTTGAACGAAGGGGAAAGCTTCGCCATTGGCGGGCTGCTGGACAACCGCATGACGGATTCTTTCGACAAGGTGCCGTTCCTGGGAGATCTGCCGATCCTGGGCAAGTTCTTCCAGTCCAAGTCACGCACCAAGGAAAACACTGAACTCCTGGTCATCGTCACTCCGGAACTGGTCCGGCCGATTCCACAGGGCGCGCCACTGCCACAACTGAAATATACGATACCGTTCATGGATCCGAATACGCCCGCGGATATCAGGACACCGATCAAGGACCCAGCCGGGTTCGCACCGCCTAGCTCGATTCCAGTCGAGACTCTGCTAAAGAGTCTGCAGGCAGAATCGGCCAACGCGGAGCCATCCCGCTCGATCCCGGCGCCGATGGTTTCTCCCGCAGCGGCCCCCAAGAGATAGCGCGGCGGATGACCTGGACTCAGGATCAGACGCTGGTGGGTTCGTGCATGGCTTCTTGAATGGCTCTCTGCGTGGACTCGCGATCCGCTGGTTTAGAAAAGTAATAACCCTGGCCGTAGCCACAGCCGAGCGCGGCTAGTTTGGCGAGTTGCTCCGACGTCTCAATCCCCTCCGCAACCACGCTCAAGCCCAGGCCCTGTGCCAGCCGCAGAATAGTCTCGACCAGATGGAGACTCTCCGGCTCCGTTTCCAGGTCCTTCACGAAAGAACGATCTATTTTCACGGTGGAGAACGGATACTCGTGCAAACGGCTCAGCGAGGAATAGCCAGTTCCGAAGTCATCGATTTCAAGCTTCACCTGGAGATCCCGCAGCCGGCGCAGCGTGGAAGACGTTTGCTCCTGATTTTCCACGATGGAGCTTTCCGTAACTTCGATTCTCAGGCTTCTCGGGTCGAGCCCGGTGTCCGCCAGGATGCGCGCGACATTGGCCACCAAATCCGGATCGGCCAGTTCCCGGGAAGAGGCATTCACGCTGATGGTCAGGGGCGTCTCCTGAGGAAAACGCCGGTGCCATTCCGCCATTTGCGCGCAGGCATGCCGCATGACCCACCGCCCTAAGGGAACAATCAGCCCGGTCTCCTCGGCCACCGGAAGAAATTCGCCCGGCATGACCATGCCGCGCTCAGGATGTTCCCACCGTACCAACGCCTCGTACCCAACAACCTTGCCTGTCTTCAAAGACACTTCCGGCTGGTAATGAACCAGAAACTGTTCTTCGTCGATGGCCTTGCGCAGGTCCGACTCCAGCTCCATCCGTGCCACCGCTCGTCCGCGCATGCTTTCGTCGAAGACTTCGAAGCGAGCCTTCCCTCGAGTCTTGGCGTAATACATCGCCGTGTCGGCATTACGTAGCAGATCCTTGGAGGAACCGGCCGAGTCTCCCAGCGCAACGCCGATGCTGACGGTGGCAAATATGATGCGGCCGTGGATGTCGAAATGCGACGCAAACTGGGTAAGGACGCGTTCGGCCACGATGGACGCGTCAAAGGGATAGTGCAGGTTTTCAAGCAGCACGGCGAATTCGTCGCCTCCAAAACGGGCGACCACGGATGGTAAGGCAAATCGCGCGCTCACGTCATTCGAGCGGACGCTTGAGCGTAACCGTTCGGCAACCTGAACCAGCAACATATCGCCGGTCTCATGCCCCAGACTGTCGTTCACAATCTTGAACCGGTCTACATCCAGGAACAGGACCGCGAAGGAATCGGCCCTCCCCGCGCATTCGTCGATCAAGGCTTCCAGGCGATCCATAAAGTACAGGCGATTACGAAGTCCGGTAAGCGGGTCGACTACCTTTCCCTGGGTGATATCGCTTTGCGAGCCAGCCATCCGGACAATTCTTCCGGAAGGATCGCGAACCACGATGCCCCGGCAGAGAACCCAAATGTAGCCTCCTTCTTTCTGCCGGATGCGGTACTCGCTGGCGAAGATCGGTCCGCCATCAGCTTTACGGCCGATAATTTCCGATTTCACCCGCTCGCGATCGCTGGGATGGATCCGGCTGAACCATTCGTCCAGGTTAGGGTGGATTTCGGCATCGGTATAGCCCAGCATTTCTTTCCACCGCGAGGAAAGATAAACCTCGTTGGTCCCCGGCTTCCAGTCCCACAGGCCGTCGTTGGCTCCCTGCGCCGCCAGTGCATAGCGTTCCTCGCTTTCCCGCAAGGATTCTTCCTGTAACTGAATCTGCGACAGCATGTCGTTAAAAGAATCGATCAGCAACCCGATCTCATCGTCAGCGCTCTTTGTGGCGCGAAGCGAGTAATTCCGCTGGTTGGAAACCTGCTGGGCTACGCCCGACAGGTAGGCGATCGGCTCGGTAATGACGCGCTGCAAACGGGCCATTGCTAGTAGTGAGAGGAGCAGCGACCCGGCCAGAACCGCGGCAACAATTCCTGCGTAGCGCTTCAGGCGTGTCTGTACTTCGCTGGTGCTCGAGACCAGTAAGACGGTGCCGATTCGATCGCCAGTCAGCTTGATGGGGCTAAACAGAAGAAGCGTGTCTTGTTCAAAATAGGCATTGTCCAACCGGGGCCGGGGAGGAGTGGGAGCGGCCGCTGAGCGCGGCTGGTCGTACGCGGCAAAAGGTTCGCCAGACTTGTCATACACCACGGCACGGAGAAGCCTCGGATCGCCGTGCAAAGAAGCCAAAATTTCCCTCGCGGCTTGTTTGTCGCCGAAACTCAAAGCCGCTGTGCTGCCGGCTGCGACGATCTCCGCCAGTGCGGACATTTCCCGCGTGGCCGCTGCGCGGTATTGGCGGCTCTCGTAACCCAAAAGCGCGCCCCCAGCCAAAATCAGCGCAATGCTGGTGGTCCCAACGATCAGAAGCGCGAGCTTGGTGCGGATGGAAGAGTTTAGGAAGGCGTTGGCCAAACCCCGGGAAGCCGGCGCTTTGATCTGCAGACGCGAGTTCATGCACGGATTCTACGCACATGAAGCTCCATCTCCCCGTCGCGTCGGGAGTTCCACTTACTGGAGTCCGACGTGCAGAAGCCTCTCTGGAGAAATCCAAACTGACAACTTTACCGTGCCGCGCGGTTTTTGCGGCAAATACACTGCTGGCAATCCTTGGGGATATTCTCATTCGCCAGTGTCCCATGCTTGCAGCAAGTTGCTTCCTCGTGGCGGTCGCCGCGGGTCAGAAATATCCGCAGGGTTCTACTTCGAGGGATATTAGCGAGCTCGCTCCGGAAGACCTGATGCAGCTCAGAGTGACCTCGGCGACCGACAAGGAACAGCCGCTCTCCAAGGTGGGAGCGGCGCTCTATGTGATTACCCGCGAGGACATTGCGTCCTCGGGAGCTAACAATATTCCCGACTTACTCCGCTTGGTGCCGGGTGTGGAGGTAGCACAGATTAATTCCAACCAATGGGCGATCAGTATTCGCGGATTCAATTCCTTCTCTTCGAATAAAGTTTTGGCCTTGATCGACGGGCGGGCTCTATACCAATCCTTGTATTCGGGTGTTCTGTGGGACGAGCAGGATCTGCCCCTGGAAGACATCGAGCGCATTGAAGTGATCCGGGGTCCGGGCGGAACGGTATGGGGCGCCAACGCAATGAACGGAGTGATCAATATCATCACCCGGCATTCCCGTGATACCCACGGAACTCTGATCACCGTGGGCGCGGGCTCACAGAGGGCCGGCGAGGGGCTACTTCAGTCTGGCGGCGGCGTAGGGCCAGAAGGGAGCTACCGGGCTTTCGCTAAGTACTTCGACGTAACCAGTTCTTCCCTTCCCGACGGACAGCGGGCCAGCGACGGATGGCATTCCTGGGCGGGAGGTTTCCGTTCCGATTGGGACCTGACGCCACGGGATTCGCTGACCGTGCAGGGGGATCTGCGAGAGACGGTTGAGGGTGGCACGAGTCTGGCGACGTTCTCCGAGCCCCAGCCGTATCAAAGTGTCATCAACAGCCCCATCCGCAATACGCTGGGCGACGTGATGGGCACCTGGCGCCACACTCTGAAGGGCGGATCGGAAACCACCCTGCGCATTTACTACGACAGAACAGAGCGCAACGGCGAGGCTGGAATCGATGTAACAAACCATACGTTCGATGCCGATTTCAAGCACCACCTGACCGCAGGGCGAAACGACATAGGGTGGGGCGCAAATCTCCGGGTGAGCCAAGACAACATTCTTTCCGCGGATAGCCATTCCCTTCACTTGATTCCTGAGAGTAACGCCAGCCTGTACGCCAGCGGATTTTTCCAGGACGAGATTCGTATCTCGAACTCTGTGTTCCTGACTCTAGGCTCTAAGCTGGAGCACAACGACTACACAGGTTTGGAATACGAACCCGGGGCTCAACTGGTATGGACTCCCTCGGAGAGCAATTCCTTGTGGGTATCCGCCTCCAGAGCGATCCGCCAGCCCAACCAAGTGGATTTCGGAGCCCGCTTCAATTTGGGCGTTATTCCGACTGAAGGTCTCCCGATCGTAGTGACGTTATTCGGAAACCATGGCGTTAAGACCGAGAAAATCCATGACTACGAGATCGGCTATCGCACCCAGTTTCATCCCCGATTGAGTTTGGATCTGGCCACGTTTCTCAGTTATTACCGCGATTTGGAGACTTCTGAGCCGGGGACGCCGTTTCTGGCCGCGAATGCCGGTACCGCGCCGCATCTAGTTCTTCCAGTAACGTTCGGTAATCTGGCGCGCGCCCGTAATTATGGGGCTGAGCTCTTCTTGCATTGGACTCCAGTATGGCGATGGACTGTCAGTCCTGGATACTCCTTCCTGCAAATGTCCGTTCAGCCCGACGCAGGGAGCCGGGACACCACCATCGGCACAAGTTCAGGCTATTCGGCCAAGCATCATCTCCAGGTAGGCTCCGTTCTGAGCCTGCGCTCGAATGTGGAGTTGAGCGCCACTCTGAGATACGTTTCGCGCTTGGCGACTCCGAATATCCCATCCTATTGGGGAGCCGACAGCACGGTGCGGTGGCGATCCCGTAACGGTTTAGAAGTGAGCGTCACGGGGCAGAACCTCCTGGGTCCAAGGCATATGGAATTCGGAGATCTGCAAAGAGTTCTGATTCCCAGTCAGGTGCAACGCAGCGGGTATGTGAAATTGGCATGGCGTTTCTGATCTCATCCCGAATGTGGCGTGCCGTGCTTTTTGTAAGTCTGACTGCGGGAATTTGCCGGGCGCAGACATTCAATGAATACAAGGTGAAAGCGGTCTTTCTTTATACCTTCGCAAAATTCGTCGAGTGGCCTCCGGAAGCCCTTGCCGGACCCTCCAGCGCTCTGACCATTTGCATCTTGGGCGATGACCCGTTCGGGAGCTTTCTGGATGAGGTGGTTAAGGCCAAAAGCATCGCCGAACACCCTCTGGTCGTGCTTCGGATGGCGAACCTTCCGGTTGCGCGGGAATGCAGGATCCTCTTCATTGCAGCATCCGAGCGGCGCCGGATGCCAGCTGTGCTGGCCGCAACCGCTACTCCCGGCCTCCTCACGGTCGGTGACACGGCGGAGTTTGCCGCTCAGGGTGGAGTGATCGCCCTGCGGCTGGACGGCGAGCGGATCCGCCTGCTGGTGAATCTGACTTCGGCGGATAAGGCGCAGTTGCGTGTCAGCTCCCGTCTGTTGAGCATCGCAACCATCGTGAAGTGAAGCGAGAAAGATGAAAGTGAGCCACGTCGGCCGGAAACAACTCCGACATCGAACTGAGCCGCTGCGCTCCCGGAAGGAGGACGCCGAAACGGAACGGACCCAGGATCGTATCCTGGACGCGATTACCAAGATTGCGACGAGTCTAACGGCGGCCCCCTCGCTCGATGCCGCGCTGCCCGCGGCGCTCCGGCGCGTGGGAGAAGCCATTGCAGCCGACCGTGTGGTGCTTCTCGAAAGCACGCAGGCGTCGGACGGCCGCTCTTTGGCGAACGAGCGAGGTACGTGGAACGCGCCCGGCGTGGAATCTCAGATCCGCTTCGATGAAATACCGGGGAAGCCCGACGCCGCGGCGCTCCTAGGCGGCGTGTTCGCCACTCTGTCACCCGGCCAGATCTTCACGACCTTCCCAGGCAAGACGCAGGGCCCGCTTTCGGCGATACTGAGGAGCCTGAACGTGCAGTCTTTATTGTTGGTGCCCATTCTTCTGGAAGGAAAGCCCGGGGGATATCTGGGCTTTTGCGACTGTCACGCCGAGCGAAGCTGGACAACAGCCGAGTCCGACGCGCTGCAAGTGCTGGGTGAGATCATCGGAGCTTCGATTGTACGGGCCCGGTACATTTCGGAATTGGCAGACGCCAAGCGGATCGTGGATAACAGCACCACGGTGCTATTTCGCGCTAAGGCGGAACCGGGCATGCCCCTGACTTATATCTCGGGAAACGTTTCCAAGTGGGGGTATTCGCCGGCGCAATTCCTGTCGTCGCTTACTTTCTTCCTCGATACCGTCCACCCTGACGATGTCCCGCAGTTGGTCGCATGGACCCACAAGCTCCTGTCGGACAGCGCCCTACCCTCCTGGCTGATATTCCGCATCCGATTTGCTGACGGGAATTATCGATGGTTTGAGAATCACATCTCTGCGTTCCATGACCATGCCGGCACTCTGACCGCGTTTGAAGGCATGCTGTTCGATATCACTGCACGCAAGCAGGCCGAGGAACAGGTCGACCTCGGAAACACTCTGTTCCGCACCGCCATGGAGAAGACGCCCAACGGTTTTCTAGTCGTTGGCGCCGACCAGCGAATTATCACCTGCAACCAGAGGTTTTTGGATATGTGGGGGATTCCAGCCGAGACTGCGAAGGCGGGGCTGGATGAAGCGCTGTCACAGGCGGTCAGCGTGAAACTCAAAGACGGGCAAGGATTCCTGGCCAAGGTCGAGGGGTTGCACGAACATCCCAAACAGGAGATCGAGGACGAAATCGAATTCAAGGACGGCAGGATTTTCGAAAGGCACAGCGCCGCGCTTCCCGCTCACAATCAGCAATACCCGGGGCGCATGTTTTTCTTTCGCGATATCACCGAGCGCAAGCTGGACGAGGCCAAAATGGCGCGGCTAGCCCGGACAGACGTGCTGACGGGGCTGGCCAACCGGGCCACGTTCCTCGATCGGCTGGACCTGGCGCTGGCGGCATCGCGCCGCGGGGACACGCCCTTCGCGGTGCACTACGTGGATCTGGACGACTTCAAGGACGTGAATGACTCGCTGGGCCATCAGACCGGCGACGTGGTGCTGAAAACTGTCGCGCAGCGTATGACCGGCGCGGTGCGCGAAAACGATGTGGTTTCGCGCTTCGGAGGGGACGAATTCGCTATTCTTCAGTCCGACGTAACCGATCCTTCCACGGCCGGAACCTTGGCGGCCAAGATCCGGGCCCTCCTGGCGGAGCCGTACACTATCGACGGTAACGTGCTGCGGATCACTGCCACGATCGGCATCGCACTGTATGCCTCGGAGGTTGAGAACGCGGCAGAGATTCTGGGCCAAGCCGACCGGGCGCTGTATCGCGCGAAAGAAGAGGGTCGCGATCGCTACCGTTTTCATTCGCGCGAGCTGGATGCTATAGTCCACGAACGCGTCAGTATGGCCGAGGAGTTGCGGGCTGGAATCGATCGGAATGAGCTGGAGTTGCTCTATCAGCCACAGGTGACCGTGGCCACGGGCCAGATCGTCGGTGTGGAAGCATTGGTTCGATGGAACCACCCCCGCCTGGGCCAACTGACGCCCGACTCATTTTTGCCAGCTGCCGAGCGGACGGGTGTGATCGTCCCGCTGGGGAACTGGGTCCTGGACAAAGCTTGCCAGCAGTTTCGGCACTGGCGGGATCAGGGCGTGCAGCCTCCCGTGATATCGGTCAACCTTTCGGGTTCTCAATTGAAGCTGGGCCGCGATTTCTATCAGGTCGTCCAGCAGACCTTGCTCAAGTGGGGGCTTGAGCCGCAAGACCTGGAATTCGACGTGCCGGAAGAGGTCCTCTCAAATGCCTTTGGCGCGAATCCCGACGTGCTTCAAAAGCTCCATACTCTAGGAGTGCGCATGGCCATCGACGACTTCGGGGCTGAGTATACGTCCATCGGACGGTTAAAAGCCTATCAGGTCAAGCGCCTCAAGATTGCCCCCCAGCTTATCCAAGCGATGACATCTAACCCCGCTGACGCGGGCGCTGTGCGCCTAATGCTGCACCTCGCCAGCCAGTTGGGAATCGAGATTATCGCCAAGAGCGTGGAGACCGAGGAACAGCAAACCTTTTTGCTTTCCGCAGCCCACGGCGCCAACGCCCAGGGATTCTTCTATAGCAAGCCCTTGCCTGCCGGGCAGGCTACCGATTTTTTGCGACAGAAAAAAATCGAATCACACCTTGGGACTGACGAGGCGCCGCCGCCCCTGATGACACTGCTAAAGCGCTGACGAACTCGTTAGGTCGCCGACGTGGCCACATACCAGCGCAACACGAGGTGAGCTCTCGCGGTGATGGGTGCAAATGCCCTTGGACTGCTTGCGTATAGGGAATTTCTGGCCGCTCGGGTCCACATCCCAACTCCGCAAGTTGCCGCCATTGACCGCACCTGCACCGGGCCCGCCTGAAGACTACCAGTCGCGCGACGCCCCTATTGAACACCGGGAAAAGCGATTTAGTTCCGTTACTTTGGCCTTCTCAAAGGAGTACTATAAGGGTTTAAATCTCTGGCTAGGGTAACTCGGAACGCGCTAAGCTAGCTCGAGCATTCACATTGGAGGTGCGATACCGTGAACACCCTGGACGTCAGCGGTTCCGGCGCAGGTGAACGATCCGGAATGTTGCAGTCGATGATTCGTCTGCTGGTTTTTATCGGTTTGGGGAGCTTCCTAATCCTGGCCGTTCTCCCCCTCGCCGCGAAGCTTAGTTCCTTGCCCGGGGTCGAGACCTCGTTAACCGCGAGGCTCGAGGCCGTTGGACTATCTTTCGGACAATTCCTGATCGAGGCTGCGCTACTTGTCGGCGCTGCCCTCGTGGCAACAGCAGTGCTTTACTACATGCTGAAAAAAATGGCGCCCTTTCTGGATGCCAACTCCCTGGCGCAAGCGCATTACCTGGACAACTTGGATCAGAAATACGTGGATGTAGCTATCGTGTTCTCGGCGGCAACCAGCCTGTTCCTCGAGTTGGCGCTTATCAGGTGGCAATCCTCGGTCTTGGAATTCCTCGCATTTTACAAGAATTTTACTCTAATCGCGTGTTTTGCTGGGCTTGGTCTTGGGTACGCATTGGCCTCGCGGACCCGTATCCTGCTCTTTGCGGTGATCCCTTTGCTCACCTGGCAGTTCGGCTTCATGATGATGACCCGCCTTGCCCCAGGCCTCTTCCGTGTCATTCCGTTTCGAGAGGAACTGGCCATGGGAGTTAATCTCGCGGATTGGCCTCGGACCTTAGCCCTCTATGCTCTCCTGACAATGGTCTTTCTGACTACGGCGGCAATCTTTCTTCCGGTCGGTCAGGTTTGCGGCCGTTTGCTGGAGCGCCGCCGGAAATTGCGGGCATATGGACTGAACCTTATCGGCAGCATCTTGGGTGTGGTTCTGATGCTGCTGGCGAGCCTTCTATGGACCCCTCCGCTGGTGTGGTTCGCGCTCTGCTTTCTGGCGATTCTCGCTTTCCATCTTAGGCAACCGCGCACGCTGATCACGGGAATTGCGTTTACCTTGACCGGCGTCATACTTTTGGCGTGGTGGCCGATTAGTCCCCTTTGGAACCGAATCTACTCCCCTTATCAATTATTGGAAGTTGGTGCCAGCGAAGATACGGGCCTGACACTCATTCGGGCCGCCGGCCACTACTATCAGCGCATTTTCGATTTTTCGAGCTCGAGCCTTTCCCCCGCATTGACCAAGGTCCGCGACTACTACGACTTCCCATATAAAGCTCATCACGGGGCCGATGTTGCAGTGGTCGGCGCCGGCACAGGGAATGATGTGGCGGCGGCTCTACGATCCCGAGCGGCACGGGTGGATGCGATCGAAATCGATCCTGCCATCTTACTGGAGGGCCAGACGAACCATCCCGAAAAGCCGTACTCCGATCCGCGTGTTGTCGCGGTGAACAACGATGCGCGGTCCTTCCTGCGCCGCACGGATCGGCAATTCGATCTGATTGTCTACGGCTTGCTGGATTCACACACACTGCTCAGCCAAGGCTCCAGTGTGCGACTCGATTCATTCGTCTACACCGTAGAGGGATTGCGCGAGGCTCGCAACCGGCTGAAACCGGACGGTGTTGTTTCCTTGTCATTCACCGTCCTGTCGGATGCCTTGGGCCACAAAATCAGTCTGATGCTGCAGCAGGTGTTTGATGGGCGCCCCCCCATTTGTGTGGCGGCCGGCTATGACAACGCCGTGATTTTCTTGGAATCGAACGACCCGAACTGGGGGCTTCCACCCAAGCTGCTGGAAACGGCCGGGTTTATCGACCGGACAGGGTTTTACGCGAATCCTGCAATTCGGGCGGACATGTCAACGGATGATTGGCCGTTCTTTTATATGCCACGCCGGATCTACCCAGTGTCCTACCTCATCATGACCTTCCAGGTCTTGGTTCTCTCGTTGTTGTTCGCCGGCAACTTTCTGAACGAAACTCCGAAATTCAGTCAGATATCATTCTTCTTCTTGGGTGCGGGCTTTATGTTGGTCGAAACCAAGGGAATCACGGAAATGGGACTGACCTTCGGCAATACATGGCAGGTCATCGGTATCGTGATCGCGGGCATCCTGATCATGGCTTTTCTGGGGAACTGCGCCGTCGACTGGCTAAAAATCAAGAGCCCGGTGGTGCCGTATCTGTTCTTGTGGACAACGCTTGCGGCGGGCTGGTGGATCTCCAGAGCGGGTGGATTTGCATCCACTCCCATCGGACGTGTGGAGACCGCTGTGGTCCTTACTTGCCCGCTTCTATTTTCGGGGATTGTGTTTTCCACTTTGCTCTCGACGAGAGGGCAGGTTTCGGGGATTATGGCGGCGAATCTGTTGGGCGCCATTTGCGGCGGCTTGCTGGAATACAATTCGATGTACTTCGGCTTTCGCTCGCTTTACCTGGTTGCGATGGTTTGTTATTTGATAGCGTTCGCCTCCGAATTGCCATTCTTCAACAAGAAGGTCGCGGAGGTAAGCGCAGTCGCCGGGGGAGTCTCCTAAACTGGCTTGGCGTCGGAACCTCCTGCACGGAAGCCCCCCGAGGCGGAAGGGTTTGTTCCTCCTCTCGAGGAGCCCTGCGGTAAATGCAAGAGGTCTGCAAGTAGAAGATGTCTTCTCGCAAAGCGTCGTGGCCGGTTTGATTTGGAATCAGAACTCGGCCAATTAGGATCTTCAGAGAAACCGCGGATCCTCCGTTTCGCGCACATGCCAGCGCAACGCCAGGTGCGCCATCATCAAGCCTTCGTCCGTGGGGATGACGTAGGCAGGCAGCCGTGATCCCTCGCGCGTGATGCTCCGTTCGCCTTCCGTCCGAGCATTCTTCAATGGGTCCAGTTCCAGGCCGAAGGGTTCCAGCCCCTCGCAAATGCTCTGGCGGATGTCGGATGCGCCTTCGCCGATTCCCCCGCTGAAGACGACTGCCGCGGCCCCGCCCATCGCCGCAAGATAAGCGCCGATGTATTTCTTGACCCGGTAGCAGAAAACATCCAACGCCAACCTGGCGCGTTGGTCGGTCTTTGCTCGTTCGACGAGAATTCGCATGTCTTGCGAAATCCCCGAGATTCCCAGCAGCCCGGACTCCGTGTTCAACCATCGTTCCACCTCATACACGGAAACATTTTCCTTTCGCGCGAGGAATCCGATTACTGCGGGATCCAGGTCGCCCGACCGCGTGCCCATCACCAGGCCTTCGAGCGGCGTGAAACCCATTGAAGTATCCACAGATTCACCGTTCTTGATCGCGGTCGCGGAACATCCGCCTCCCAGGTGCAGCGTAATAATATTGGCCTGCGCGACCGGGGTACCGCTCATTTCCGCATAGCGCAGCATCAAGTAGTTGTGCGAGATCCCGTGGAATCCATAACGGCGAATCTTATGCCTGGCTGCCAACTGGTAGGGAATTGCATAAGTGTACGCGATCGGCGGAATCGTTCGATGGAAGCTTGAGTCGAAGATCGCCACAGCGGGTACGGCGCCGCGAAAAGCCCCTTGGAACGCACGAAACACGGCCACCGAACTGGCGTTATGCAAGGGCGCGAGATCCTCCAGGGCTTCGATGCCCGCGAGAACCTGATCGTCGATTCGCACGGGATCGTGATAACGATCCCCGCCCTGGACCACTCGCAGAGCCATGAGGTCGCAATCGGCCGGGGTCCACTGCATGCGTTTGAACAACTGGGAGGCTGCCTCGGCGTGATCACTTATCGGTTCGACTACACCCGAGAGAAGTTCCGTTCCGCGAACCTGGTCGCCGTTAGGAGGATCGGCGGAGATCAGTGCGTAGCGGAGGGACGAGCTGCCGGGGTTTAGGATCAGTACCCTCAAGAGGCTGTTCCCAGTGTAGTGCGCGGGAAACGGTAGGGAGGAAGGGCCCGCTCAGGCTCGTCCGCCGGTTCCTATACCGCGCGATTTCAGAATGACTGCATGGCCCTGGCGAGAGCCTTTAGCTCGAACAAACCGTGTTCGATTCGAACCCCCGCGAGCCAACTGCATTGCTCCGCCTCACAGTACACTATTTCGCCAAGCAGCATATTGTCGTCGTATTCGATCTTCACTAGCGTGCGCGGTGCCAGAGGCCCGTCGAGCCGGATCTGAGTGCCACCTTCACTCAGGTTTCGAATCACGCCATGAAGAACCTGGCCAGGCGCTCCAAGTACGTTTACGACGGCTGGGTGACTGATCTGGAGGCGTTCTGTCTGCCGTTGCTCCAGCGCGGGCGCCGAGCTTTGATCCGATCTCTGGGAAGGTCTGCGCTCAAGCGAAACAGGCGGGTCCAGAAGCGTGGTTTGCGGCATAATCCTATATTCCGCCTTCCCCGCAGGGAAGGAAATAGGTCTGCAGCCCCAAAAAGACTAAGGTCGTCGCATTAGAACCCTGAGCCAGGTAGTTCTACTATCGGGGATTTCTGGGGATATTTACCAAGTCGGCCGGCGTCGGTCGAGTGCTTGCGCTACAATCGGGATTCATTCGTCTGAATACACCTCTTGCGACGAACCGTCCTGTTTATTTTCGGTACGCGGCCGGAAGCGATTAAGCTCTGCCCGCTGCTCCGCAAGCTGAGATCGTTCCCTGAACTGTACTCAACCAGCGTCTGCGTGACGGCTCAGCATCGCGGGATGCTCGACCAAGTCCTCGCGGCTTTCGAGGTAACGCCAGATTACGATCTGAACGTGATGACTCCGGGGCAAACGCTGTTTCAGTCCACCGCCCGTATCATCCAAGCCCTGGAGCAGCCGTTCGCCGAATCGCAGCCCGATCTCGCGGTGGTACAAGGCGACACGACCACAACCTTGTGCGGTGCGCTGGCCGCATTCTACAACGGAGTCCCGGCCGCACACGTCGAGGCTGGATTGCGTACCGGGGACCTTCAGCAACCCTTCCCCGAGGAACTGAATCGGGTCCTCACCGCCAGGATGGCCCGGCTGCATTTCCCAGCCACGGAGTCCGCGGCCGAGAATCTGCGTCGCGAAGGTATTTCGGAGCACGTATGGGTCACCGGAAACACCGGCATCGATGCAGTCCGCGAAATCAGCGAGCGCCTCGATAGCGGCGAACTGATCGGGTCCAGCACTAATTTCAACCGGCCGGGTAAACGTCTGATCCTGGTGACAGCGCACCGGCGGGAAAGTTTCGGCGAGGGATTCGGGCGGATCTGCCAGGCCCTGGCGACGATAGCCGATCGAACTGACGTTCACCTGGTCTATCCCGTTCACCCGAACCCGAACGTCCGGACCATCGTCAATGACCGTTTGGGATCGCATCCGAATATCACACTGATCGAGCCACTGGACTACGTTCCGTTCGTCGATTTAATGCGCCAAGCCTATTTGATCCTGACCGATTCCGGCGGCATCCAGGAAGAAGGGCCTTCCCTGGGAAAACCAGTTCTGGTTTTGCGAGAGAAAACCGAGCGGCCGGAAGCAGTCGAAGCAGGTACGGTGAAGCTCGTGGGCACCGACAGGGATCGCATCGTCAGCGAAACCACGACGCTACTCGATTGCCCGGATGAATACGGGCGTATGGCGCGCATCCACAATCCTTACGGGGATGGACATGCCTGCGAAAGGATTGAATCCGCGCTACGCGGCTATTGGAACGTCCGTTAGGCTTTCCTGTGTTATATCTTGTGCGTGAGCCCGGCCAGGGCCGCCCTTAGCCAATATGCACCGTACACCGGAAGAATGTGAACCCATATGATAAAGCCCATAGCCACGCGTGGATTGAAAGTTCCCAAGGGCTGGGGTGAAGAGGTTATATTCGCCAATGACGAGCTGTATTGCGGCAAGTTGTTAGTTTTCCGTAAGGGCGCGAAGTCCAGCATGCACTATCATCTCCTCAAAGACGAGACGTGGTATGTTGCTGCCGGCGAGTTCATCCATCGATGGGTGGATACCGAGATTGGGCAGGATCATGAGCAACATCTCCATCCGGGCGATGTCGTCCGGCATGTGACCGGTCAGCCCCATCAGGTGGAAGCATTGACCGACGGGACCATCTTCGAGGTATCGAGTCAGCACTTTGATACTGATAGTTATCGAATCCAGAAGGGCGATTCGCAAACCAACCCGGACAGCAGCCCCGCCTCCGACTCCTGATTCCAGAGAGGATCACGCAAACCGCCGGGAATACAGGGGTTCGGCCACTAAAAAATTGGACGAATTCTGCCGATCTAACCGATAGATAAGATAGGGAGGCCTCATGCCAAAGTTCATTCTGCGATTTCTTGCTCTGGGAGTACTGTGCGGAGGAGCTGCTTTCGGACAGCAAGGCACTTTCGGCCAGATTGCTTATGGCGGCAGTTGGCAGACCACGTTCACATTGATCAACCTGAACCCGACCAGTGCAGCAACTGTGACACTCTCTTTCTTCGGAGACGGGGGGTCGGCCTTGAATGCTCCTGTCCAGGGGTTCGGGGTCACTTCTGCCTACACTTTCGCGATCCCAGCAGGGGGAGCCCAGAGTGTGGTGCTCGCCAGCTCGGATCCTGCCACAACGCAGGGGTGGGCCAGCATGAATGCGACGAACGGACCCGTGCGAGGACAAGGTTCCTTTCGCTTCGTGGTACCGAATGGGAGTGGCGCGATCTCCGAGGCAGTGGTTCCGCTTACCTTTCCGCCCGGCTCGACGCTGTGCCTGATTCCCTTCCCGCCGACTAATCCGCTCGTCCTAGTCCCGTTTGATAACACCAACGGCCAGTACGTTACCTCGCTGGCGGTCGCCAACATAACAGGCAACGTCGAATCGTATGTTATGGAGTTTGTCGATCAATCCAATGTTACGTTGGCAGCAGATACTCTGGCTCTAAACCCCAAGCAACACAGAGCGTTCGTAACCACAGCAGCCTATCCAACCTTGGCGGGGCAAAAGGGGTTCATTCGAATTCATGGCAGCACTACGGATCAATCGCTGCCTACCGTGCTTGGGTTGCTCTCCAACTCCACGAATGCCATTACGACGATCGTTCCTATAACGCAGTAGCGTCCTCGAATCCATCGACTCAACGGGCCGCTTGGCCGCCCCCTAAGGCATGAGCAAACGGGCACACGCCTGCCGGTATGGAGTCCGACCCCTGCCTACTCGACTCGAATTTCGGTTGCGATAGGATAGATCTCTAGTCTCAATTTCGATACGGAGTAGATGTATGCAGTTGAGGAGTATTATGACCTCGAAACTTCTGTGCCGCGCGGTAAGTGCGACCTGCATTTTGTCGGGTTGGGCGATGAGCATGTTGGGGCAGGACGTGACGCTGACCGTCATGTCCCCCGCGCAAGTGGTAATTTCGGACCCCCTTAAGAAGGGTAAGGATAACGGGAAGGGCAACGACAAGATCAAGGTTCATCGGAACCTGCCTGACCGCGGTGGCCCAGTAACTCAAACGGACGGAGCCTTGCAGACTAGTCTGGGCCCTTTCATCAATGCTTCCGCTGGAACGCATTTCGATGGCGTAAGTGCGAATGGATCCGCGCCCTCGGATGTGAATATGGCGGTGGGACAAAACCCGGCGTACAACTACATCCTTCAGACAGTAAACTCCCGCTATGCGATTTACACCAAAAGTGGGGCCCTGGTTATCGGTCCCAACTCTCTGAGTTCGCTGTGGGCCTCGCTGGGTAGCGGCAACGGGTGTGCCACGAATAACAGCGGTGACGTTGTCGCCCAATATGACAAACTCGCTGATCGCTGGATGATCACTCAGTTGGGAGGCAGTTCTTCGCCCTTCTCAGAATGCATCGCGATTTCGACGACCGCCGATCCCACGGGCACATATTATCTCTATTCCTTCACGTACGGTACTACTCTGAACGATTACCCCAAGTTCGGTATCTGGCCCACGGCAACGAATGGCGCGTATCTGGCGAGCTACAATTTATTCACTCACGGTGCCAATTTTTCCGGCGGCCAATTGTGCGCGTACGACCGCACCAAGATGCTGACTGGGGATCCCACGGCCCAAGCCATTTGCTACACGATTAACGGAGACGGTGGCTATCTGCCTGCGGATCTTGACGGCTCCACTCCGCCTTTGAACGGAACACCGGGTTACTTCGCGAATTTCGAAACACTCAGCAGTCTACGCTTGTACGCTTTAGCGCCAAACTTCGCCAGTCCCGCCTCGTCCACGTTGACCCATCTCACGCCCGACCTGAGCGTGACACCGTTCTCCGAAGCGTGTGGTGGTGGAACGTGCGTTCCGCAATTGGGCACCACGACGCAACTCGATTCTTTGGGCGACCGTCTCATGTACCGGTTGGCGTTTCGGAACTTCGGCGACCATGAGGCTCTGGTGGTGAATCATGCGGTCACCAGCGGATCGACTGTCGGCGAACGCTGGTACGAATTGCGCTCGCCTGTTTCCACTACAGCGGGGTTCAGCGTATTCCAGCAGGGCACATTCTCGCCAGATTCTGCATATCGGTGGATGGGCAGTGCGGCCATGGATGCTGCGGGGGACCTCGCGCTCGGCTACAGCGTATCCAGCAGCAGCATTAATCCCGGCATTCGTTATACGGGACGTACGC
>Ga0105245_10002106_pt1 | contig 18002 bp, 18 predicted proteins | sample KBSM54metaG_FD_81523 | JGI IMG/M metagenome (GOLD analysis project Ga0105245, IMG submission 81523) | Miscanthus rhizosphere microbial communities from Kellogg Biological Station, Michigan, USA - KBS M5-4 metaG | ecosystem: Host-associated > Plants > Roots > Rhizosphere > Soil | place...
CGTGAATGCCAGCACCCAGGGATTGATTCCTAATTCAGCGATGCGGGGAATGCCGCCGGGATCCGCAGCCTTGATGGCGGCCACGGCCAGCGCAGCGAGCGCGATACCTAAGATCGCGCCGGTAAGCCCGAGCACCAGCGATTCCGTAAGCACCATGCGAACGATGCGGCCACGGCTGGCGCCCAGCGCCGCACGCACGGCAATTTCCCGCGTCCTGCCGGTAGCTTTGGCGAGCAGCAGATTAGCCAGGTTCACGCAGGCAATCAAAAGCAGGAAGGCGACCGCGCTCATCAAGACCCACAGCTTGGTGCGCAAGTCGCTATCGGCCAGCCACTCTTTAGAAGTGCTGAGCGTGACGCCCATACCATCATCGTCTTTGGGATATTGCTGAGCCAGCGATTTGGCAATGGTGTTGAGATCGGTTTCGGCGGTCTGAAAACTAACTCCTTTGGCCAGCCTGCCGATCACCTGAAATTCAAAGCTGCCGCGATTAGGATTGGCGCGATGGACGAAGGGGACAAAGACATCAGCAGCATCAAGCCAGGGCTCGCCCGGCGGAAGCACGCCCACAATCTGGAATGATGTGCTGTTCAGCCGGATCTTCTTGCCGATAATTTGAGGATCGCCGTTGAAGTGGGTCTTCCAGAATTTATTGCGCAGGAGCGCCACATTGTTGTCATGGCCGGGCTGGTCTTCTTCAGGAAGAAAGTCTCGTCCCGCTACCGGATTTACCCCCAGAACGTGAAAGAAGCCCGCGGAGATCAAGCCGCCTGCAACCTGCTCGGGATCGCCTGATCCGATCAGATTCGCCGTGAACGAATGAAAGGTGGCAATGCGTTCAAAGGTGCGATTGCGCTCCTGCACGTCCCAGAAGTTGGCTTCAGTGAAGGTCGCCTGGTTCCACTGCTGTTTCACCCGCGATTCCCAGAGCTGCACCAGCCGTGAGGACTCAGGGAATGGCAGCGGCTCAAGCAAGACCGAATAAAACACGCTGAAAATGGCTGATGTGGCCCCGATTCCAACGGCCAGCATCAGCACAGCCAGCAAGGTTGAGCCCAGGTTCTTTCTCATATTGCGGATGGCCTGGCGAAAATCCAGAAGCGCGATATTCATGAGAGCCTCGCGAGAGTGGCTTTGGCACACTACTACCCGATGGGTAAGACTAGCTGGGACGAATTTGGTTAGGAAAACTTTTAGTCCAGCGTGCGGTACAGATCTCGGCTGCGGTGCTCCATGATCGTATCCAGCCCGCCGATGACGTATTGCTTGAAGTACGGAGCATTGCGATGCGCTTCCAGCGCGGCAGCATCTTTATATTGCTCGTAGAAAAGAAATTTGCGCGGCTCTTCGGTCGATTGGTGGCCGATGTACAGCAAACATCCTGGTTCTTTGCGTGAATGCTCTTGCAGGATTTGGATGTACTCGCGACATTTTGCTTCCGTGCCCGGCTTCACCAGCATGTCAACTTTTAGAACGATCATTTCGCCTTCTCACTGGAAATTTTGAAATCACTCTTCTACAAACCGATAGCTTCCATGGCTATCGTAATCAATGCCGTGTTTCTTCTTTAGCTCCTGAATGTAGTTGAGGGTTGTTTGCGTGTGCGGCCCAACGCCATCATTCGTGTGCAGCAGCATCTCTTCCAGACAACTGTTAACGCTCATGCGTTTGTGCTTAGCGAGGTCCTGCAGCAGCGCGGCCAGTCGCTTTTCGAGCCGCACCGGCACATCCACCCGCTCAATCTTGATCGGCGGGCCAGCGTTGAACAGATGGTGTCCAAACGAAAGATGGTATCCGTGCAGGTCCCGCACGCCGTAGTCTCGGATTCCGTATTCTCTGTCGGCGATCTCCGCTGTGACTTCGACCGCGTTGGCGCGATGGAATGCGTAGAGCGCGTCCGCATCGCCAACCAAAAAGGTGACCGAGCAGCCTTTGGGATCGGGCGTTCCCTTCTGCAGAAACATCTGTACTTTGCCCAGGTTCACGCCGGCAAAAGTGGGCGGATCACCACCCCACGTGAACGCCAGTTTGAAGCCTAACTTTTTCGTGTAGAAGTCTACGGCGGCGGCAATGTCGCTGACCACCAGGACCGGATGGACTTGATCACATTCGACGAAGGGAGGGGCCGAGATCGTCATGGCGTCTCCTCTTTAGCTATTTTAAATTCAGGACCATCATTTGGCCTTCGCGCCTTTTACCGGAGCAGCTTTTTCGGATGGACCAATGATCTCCGCTTCAAACTCCGGCAGCAGCATTGTCTGGTCGCGCTCAGGACCGGTAGAAACCATGCCGATCTTTGCTCCGCTCTCGCGTTCAATAAAGCGGAGGTATTCCTGGGCCTTCTTCGGCAGATCGTCAAAGCTGGCTGCGCCTTCGGTGGATTTCTTCCAGCCCGGCATCTTTTCGTAAATTGGTTCCACTTGCTCAAAGCCGGTGGCCAGTGCCGGCACTGAATCAACTTTTTTGCCCTTGACCTTGTAGCCCACGCAGACGGGAACTTCGTCGAGCACATCAAGCACGTCAAGCTTGGTCACTACCCACCAGTTCACGCCGTTGATCATTTGCGCGTAGCGGAGAAGCGGCAGATCAATCCAGCCGCAGCGTCGGGGACGCCCAGTGACCGCGCCGTACTCATTGCCGCGCGCGCGGAGTTGGTCGGCGACTTCGCCTTCCACTTCACTGGGAAATGGTCCGCCACCCACTCGAGTGCAATAAGCCTTGGTTACGCCGATAACATTCTGGATCGCATTCGGAGGAACGCCGGTCCCGGTGGCCGCGCCGCCCGCGGTGCAGCTTGATGATGTAACAAACGGATACGTTCCGTGATCGATATCAAGCATGGTGGCCTGGGCGCCTTCAAACATTACCGAGCCGCCTTCCGCCAATGCCTGGTTCAGCAGCAACGCGGTGTCGGCAACGAAAGGTGCGATCTGCTTGGCGGCCTCTGCGTACTCGGCGTACATGCTGTCAGCATCAAGCGGATCAGAATTAAAAAGCGCGTGCGCGATCATATTTTTTTCGCGGCAGGCGTTCTCAATGGTCGATTTGAGCAGCTTGGAGTCGAGCAGATCGGCCACGCGCAGACCGCGGCGGCCCATCTTGTCTTCATATGCCGGGCCAATGCCGCGCGACGTGGTGCCGATCTTCACGCGTCCCGGGGCATTCTCTGCCCCCATTTCAATCATGCGGTGGTAAGGCAGAATCACGTGGGCGCGATTGGAGACAAAAAGGTTTCCGTCCACCTGAACGCCGGCTTCGCGCAGCATCTTTACTTCTTTCAGAAAAGCCAGCGGATCAAGCACTACGCCGTTGCCGATTACCGAGCGGCAGCCTTTGCGCAGCACGCCGCACGGAACCAGCTGCAACACAAATTTCTTGCCCTTAATAATGACGGTGTGGCCGGCGTTGTGCCCTCCGGCATAACGCGCCACCACGGAAAAATTGTGCGAGAGTACGTCGACAATTTTGCCTTTGCCTTCGTCGCCCCACTGGGCACCTACGATCACTGCTGTCCTGCCGCGCTTCACTGGAAATGCACACTCCTCGCCCGTAACTGTTTTTCGCCGATTGAAAATATACCTGGGAAATCTGGACGGGAAAGTTTCTGTTACTTATAGATTTTACCAAAGTTGAAGCCATTGCGGGCGTCTGGGCCCGCAGGCGAAATCCCTAACGCAGTGAGGATCTAAATTAGCGGCCGAGTTGGGAGTTGACAAAGAGTCGAGCCGTGGATCGAGCGACAGTGAATCGCAATCCGCACAAGGAACGCGATTCACCGTGATCGTTAATTCTTTACTTTGACGAGGCCTTATCGAGGTTCAGCATCCAGTTGATCCCGAACTGGTCAGTGAACATGGAGAAACGCGCAGCCCAGGATGTTTCCTGCGGAGGCATGTTGACCTTTCCTTTTTCACTGAGAGCTGAGAAAAGCTTGTCTGTCTCCTGTGCGTTCTCACATTGGATGGAAACAAAAAAGTTGTCGCCCTGGTGGAAGGGCATGCCCGGCATATTGTCTGAGGCCATCAAAACGGCGGCGCCCTTACTGATTCTGGCGTGGGCAATCCGGTCTTTCGCTTCCGCCGGCGCATTGCCGCCCATGTCACCGAAGGTTATCAGTTGCAGATCAGCGCCAAGGCACTTCTGGTAAAAAGTCATGGCTTCACGGCAGTTTCCGTTAAAGATCAGGTACGCATTAATTTCTTTCATGATTCACTCCATTTACTTGATAAGAATTCTGTATTTTTTTAAAGGTCCAAATCGCCTACCGTTTCGCAGGGGTCTGCGCGCGCAGCAATTCTTCTTGCTGTCTTAGTTCCGGGCTTAGCGCGGGTCCAAAGTCTTCGGCCTCAAATATCTGCCGGATTTCAACCTCGCCTTCAGTAAAGGGAATGCGTTTGACCCACTCAATGGCCTCGTCTTTCGACTTCACCTGAAAGAGCCAGAACCCGGCGATCAAATCATTGCTCTCAGGAAATGGTCCTGGAGCCACTGTGCGCTTGTCACCGGCAAACCGGACGCGCGCGCCCTTGGAACTGGCCTGGAGCCCTTCACCGGCCAGCAGCACACCGGCTTTGGCCAACTCTTCGTTGTATCTCCCCATTGCTGTAAGCTGCTTCTCATCGGGGAGAACGCCTGCCTCCGAGTCTTTGTTGGCTTTTACTATCACCATAAATCGCATATTTATTTCTCCTATCAATTGAGGTTTAGAAATCTACGAACCAAATCGCCTCAAGGCCTCAGGCCGTCCAGATAATCGCAAATAGCGTCGCAGGCATGGACCATCAACTGCGGGTCTTGCGAACTCTTGGCCGTGCCCCAGATTCCCATTTGCGATGCCACCACCAAAGCCGCTACATTGCGCGGCGAAATATCTTTCCGGACCTTGCGCGCCTTGATCCCTTCGGCGAAGGCAGCCGCGTAGCTGCTGCGCCAGGTGTCATACAGCTTGTCAATGCGCTGGCGGAAGCCGGGATCGAGAGGCGACATTTCCTGCGCCAGATTGTTCAGGGGACATCCCTGCACAAATGAGCCACTATCAATATCGGTTTTTATGTACTGGCGAAAAGCCTTTTTCAGTGCGGCGATCGGGTCCGGTGCATCGGCTACGGGACTGAGCCAGCGTTGCTGCAGCAGTGGGCCAATCACCTCGTCCACCACGGCATAGCCCAGGTCCTGCTTGCCGGCGAAATGATGAAACAGCGCACCCTTGGTAGTGCCGGCCGTTTCCACAATGTGGTTCAAGCTGCCACCCTGAAAACCGTGCTTGTAAAACTCGTGAAAAGCGGCCATGAGTATCTTTTGGCGTGTCGCTTCAGGGTCGCGAGATGTAGGAGCGTTGCTCACAGAAATAACATACAGACCAGTCGGTATGTATGTCAAGTCCCTAAATAAAAAAATAGGGCAAATAAAAAAATCTGGCCTGGGCTGATGCTCTTCCCCGGGTCGGGGCCTTGGTATTGCTTGAATTTGCTTCGCGTATACTTGCAGGTGGGAGACTGAAAGCCATGCTCTCATCGCAACACCGTTCCCACATCTTCCCGCCTGTTCTACGGTTGATCTTTCCTTATCTGCTCGCGATTATCCTGCTATTGAATGGATGCGGCATGGGCAGCAAAACTCCGCCGCCAATGGGACCAGTCGGCTTTGCCTTTGTAACCAACTCAGGTTCCAGCTCTGTTTCTGCATTGGCCATGGATACTTCCGGCTCTCTTTCGCTTGTTGCCGGTTCTCCATTTCCGGCGGGTGCCGGCGCAGAGTTCCTTGCATTCGATTCGGTGCACAAGGTTCTCTTTGTGAGCAACCAGAATGCGAACACAGTCTCAGCTTTTTCAGTAAATACCGGCACCGGCCAGCTTGCTGCTGTTCCCGGCTCTCCGTTTGCCACCGGCGCACGCCCCACCGGGATTGCCGTTGATCCGGCGGGAAGATTTGTTTTTGTGGCGAACCAGGCGGCGGACAGCATTTCCGCTTTCACAATCGGTACAAACGGCTCGTTGTCTCCCGTTCCCGGGTCACCGTTCACTGCCGGCAATCCCTATGGAATGGCCATCAATTCGACGGGGACAATATTATTCGCTAACAATTTCCCTGATTCTCAAATCTCTGATCTCAACAGTGTCTCCGCTTTCCAGATCGGAGCCGGCGGCTCTTTAAGCCCCGTTGCCAGCTCTCCGTTTCCAACCTCAAGCACCGCTGGCTTTACGTCTGCAATAGGACTCGCCGCCGACTCGGCGGGAAAGTTCCTGTTTGTTGGCGATCACATGGCCCAGTCCATTGTTCCATTCAACATCACCGCCACAGGAGCTTTGACGCCCGTTTCAACTCTGCCCGCCGCTGCGCCTTCTTGCTCTGTTTCCTGCCACAATAATCCGTTGCGGCTGGCGGTCCATCCCAATGACCAGTTTGTTTACGCTACGAACGTGCAGGCTGGCACCGTGTCCGTGTTCAAGATAACAAATGGCGCTCTCTCTTCGATTGCAGAAGTTCCTGCCGGCCAGCATCCGTTTGGCGTGGCGCTTGATCCCACGGGACAATTCTTGTTTGCGGTCAACAAAGTTGATAACACCATCTCAGCTTATTCGGTAAATTCTTCAACCGGCATGCTTTCTCCACTGAACGGCTCGCCCTTTTCTGGAAGTTTGAACGCGCCCACAGACATTGTGGTGATAGTTAAAAAGTAAAGCTGGCTCATAGCTCTAGAACAGGGTCTTAAGTATCTGCGTCAACATTTGTTCAAAAGAAAATATTATGAGGCCCAGGGGCAGAAGCGGTACCGCCGTGACCGCGGCGAGCCGGACAATATCTTGCATGTCAAAGGGCACCGGCCGCATGTCGCGAACCAGGGCATAGCTGTTTCCCAGGTCGGCAAGGGACTGGATGTCACCGGTGCCCAGGAGTTCATCGTCCGCAGAAGGGTCCCGAACCACCCATTTCTGCTCAAATCCTTCCACATAGGAGCTGGCAAATAGTCCGTAGTCGCTCAACCCCTTACGCTTGGCGCCGGCGAGTTTGGGCGTAAACATGGTGAGTGGTCCCAGTACGAACACAAGGAAGAAGGCGATAAGTCCTATGGCTTCCATCTTGAAGGAGAGCAGCTTTGCGCCTTCATGCAGGACACGACTTGCAATCAGGCCTGCAAGTAATGCGCCTTGTGCAAAGAGGATTGGACTGAAGGCGTAAGCGCTCTTGCCGAGAAAAGCAAGGCCGCCTGCCCGATCAGGATGCGTGGGAATCAGGTGCAGGTCAAGCCGGGAAACTTGCCACAGGAAACGGAACCAGATAAAAAATCGCAGATACCAGCGCAGCAGAATGAATTGGAAAAACGGGATGCTGACGTAGACGTACCAATACCCAGCGGCCGTGAGGTGCAGGTGGCCATCCTGCGGTATGGCATACCATGTTGGAGTACTCAGAAGAGCTACCTTGCTTCGCCACACCAACTCGCCCACACTGTAGACGAAGGCCAGCAGCCCTAATTCCAGTGGGACCGAGTTGCGCAGGTTCATGGCCGCGTCAATGGCGGCAACAAATTTCGGCAGGTCTTGCCGGCGGACAATCCGGCGCGCCAGAAAAGCCTTCACAATGGGCCGAATGCGTGTATGAACCAACAACTCGGCGGCAATCAATACAGGCAGTGCCACCAGCAGGCGCACGTGGGCCTCAATGTCACGCAGGAACTGTAGTTTTACCGTGACACCTGGTGCATGCGAACCGAGCGCCGTTAAGAGCAGCAATGGGAGCCACGCCATCAGCGTGATTACCAGGATGCGCCGGACCACTAGATCCAGGCCATCTCCGGCAAGGTGGGACCGCCGGAACAACTGGAAGACAGGTCCGCCCATAACCAGCGAGAAATCAGGCGGCTCTTCACTTACGAGTCGCGGCATGGGCCGATCCTGCAATTCCTGCCGGCCTTCGCTGACGTTCTTCATGTTATTGCCACTTATGCTGGCGCGGAGCGCACCGCTCTGGAACGAGCTTAGGACGAATAGTTACGCGTCCTCAGTGGCAAAAATGACAGTTCTGGGATTTAAGTGCCGAACCTCTCGGCGGCGCGCGCCCTGGCTTTGGCGGCTTCTTCTTCGCGATTTTTGGGCGGCGCGGTGGTTTCCAGCGAGCGCAGCAAACGGTTGGAGATAGCGGCAATGTCGTCAATCGCGGCCTGGAACGCCACTTCATTGGCTTTGGACGGCTTGTTGAAACCGGTAATCTTTCTTACGAACTGAAGCGAAGCTGCCTGGACTTCTTCAGTGGTGACTGGCGGATCAAAGTTGAAAAGCGTTTTGATGTTTCTGCACATCTGCCTATCCTCATGGATTAGTTTGGTAGCCGTAGCAACCGAGCCATAAACAGGCTTCGTTCTCATTCATGTTTACGTGCTCTCGACTATTAGATTCTCCGGCGCAGCCAACCGTCTCAGGATTTCACATTTGCGGCGGCGCGGGTTAAGGTTGTCGCGTCAGCAGGATGAAACTTCTTCACCGCTAAAGTGCCTGCCACGATAAACAGTACTAACAAGACCCCTTGGGCAATCGCGAAAGGCGGCTCATTTCCTTTGGGCGCCAGAGCGTGGAGCGCCGGAATCTTCAGAAAGCTCTGCGCGATCAGGACAAAACAATTAAAGTAAAGCGCGATTACAGCGGTGATCACGTAGATCGTCCGCCATTTGCCTGCCATGCGGAATGTGTAACGCGCCGGGATAGCAATGGCCAGAACCAGGAGCGACAAAATCCCAAGAATGATGCCGGGTGTAACGCCTTCGAATGGGAAGCCGAATCCGGTGAGGCTGGTCAGGGCAGTGGTGGCAAGAAAGAGCGCCGTCATGCCGTCAAGCCGCTTGCTGCCGAACATTCCGAACAAAACAATCAAGCCGGAACCAATGCCAATCAGGCTGATGATCACGTGGATCAACGTGTACGTTGCGAGAGACATGCCAAAGACCATGGGGGAGCCTCCCCTCAGAATATGAGTTGAAATGGTACGACTCCGGGACGCAAATTGCCACTGGAAGAAGGACCTGATTGTCGCGGGCTTTGCGGCAAAAGGTGTGAAGCGTTACTCTTATCGGGCAATGTTGCCGTTCAAACTGATCTATACAGACGACTACTACCTGCCGATCGGCGCGCACGTTTTCCCGGCGGAAAAATACCGGCTGATCCACAAGCGACTGCTGGAGAGCGGCATTGCCGAGCCGGGTGACTTCATCACTCCAAAACCGGCGCATGATGAAGACATCCTGCTGGTGCATACGCGCGAATACGTGCATAAGCTGAAGACCGGAACGCTCTCAGCCCTGGAAGAACAGCAGATGGAAGTGCCGTATTCGCCGGAGCTGGTGAAAGCATTCTGGCTGGCGGCGGGCGGATCAATACTGGCTGCGGACTGGGCGCTGCGCGACGGCGTCGCCTGCAACATTGGCGGGGGATTTCATCACGCCATGCCCGACCATGGCGAGGGTTTCTGCGTGATTCACGACGTGGCTGTGGCGATCAAGCGCATGCACCAGGAAGGCAAGATCAATCGCGCCATGACGGTGGATTGCGATGTGCATAACGGCAATGGTACGGCGGTGATTTTTCCGCCGAAGATCAGGCCGGGGCATCCGCTGCCCAGTGCGAGCGCCAGCAGCCGCGATATTCATTCCAAGCATGAAGACCACTTTGAGCATCCAGCGGGCGAGCTGGATGTATTCACCATCTCACTGCACCAAGCGCACAACTATCCAGTGGTGAAGCCGCCATCTTCGATTGACATTAATCTGCCCGACGGGACCAATGACGACGAGTATCTGGGATGGCTCGAGCAGTCGCTCAGTTCGGCGTTCCGGCATTTTACGCCGGAGCTGCTCTGTTATATGGCCGGCGCCGACCCGTATAAAGAAGACCAGCTCGGCGGGCTGGCACTGACCATCGAGGGACTGAAGAAGCGCGACGAACTGGTGATGAAGGTGGCCAAAGAGCACAGCGTCCCGGTAATGGTGACTTATGCGGGCGGCTATGCGCGGCGGGTGGAAGACACGGTGACGATCCATTGCAATACGGTGCAGGCGGCGAAGGAGGTTTTTGCTTGAAGCTGCAACTTGTGCGCCACGCAACACTGCTGCTGGACTATGCCGGCATGAAGATCCTGGTGGACCCGATGCTGAGCGAAGCGGGAACCATGGCGGCAATACAGAATTCGCCGCAGCCGCGCCCGAATCCGCTGGTCCCGCTGCCGTTTCCGGTGGAGCAAATTCTGGATGGCGTGCAGTTGGTGCTAGTGACGCATACACATCGCGACCACTGGGACGATGCCGCGATCCAGCTTGTGCCTAAGGATCTGCCGCTGCTGTGCCAGCCGGAGGACATGCAGAAGATGGAAGCCGTGCATTTTGTGAATGCCTCGCCCGTGCATGACATGAAGCACTGGAGCCACATCTGCATTACGCGCACACCGGCGCAACATGGGTCGGGAGAGATTGCGCGGGCCATGGCGCCTTCCAGCGGATATGTGCTCACCACCGCCGGCGAGCCCACGCTTTATATCACCGGCGACACGATCTGGTATGACCAGGTGGCGGAGACGATCAAGCAATACAGTCCGCAGGTGATTGTGGCGAATGCGGGCGCAGCGCAGTTTCTGCATGGCGATCCCATTACGATGACGGCTGGCGACGTTGTCCGCGTATGCCGCGCAGCGCCGCAAGCGCAGGTGGTGGCCGTGCACATGGAAGCGATCAATCACTGCCTGCTCACGCGGGAAGAACTGGCGCAGCAAGCAGAGAGTGCCGGGGTGCGGGTGGTGATTCCAGACGATGGTGAAGAGGTCTCGCTGAAAATATAGGAAAAGCTTACCGCTGATGAACGCGGATAAACGCGGATCAGAAAGAAATCGAATGCAAGGGGGAAACGGCAGGCCCCCTATCCTGTACCGCTTTCCCTCAGGTTTCCTTGCAGAGACAATTTTGTTTTGTTAAGCGCGAGAAAGAAAAATCCAGAGCTGCACAACTCTTCCAGGCCTTAAGGGTTCTTACCTAGGAGAGCAAAAGCCATGAAATGCGAAATCTGCAAAACGATCGAGAAACTGGGACTTGATCCAGCAACGCATGCCCCATGGGCGTGCGCGGATTCCAAATCTCCCAGGCTGGCGTTCAAGAAGGCGCAGGTAGCGATCCATCATTTCTATCAGGAAGCGAGCGCGCTCTTTCAGACGAAGTGGCATCACGCCGGTCACAGGCTATGGCAGCGCGCACAGTACGTTACGCTCGGGCTCTGAACACTAGGCGGCTTTGGGCGCGGCGCTTTCGGCTTTCGCGGAAGTCTGAAATAAAAATCTCGACTTTCGTATTTACTTTGCTATAATCAGAAGTGCTCTAGCGGTTTATCCGCGAACCTCAAACCAAGACGCAACGGTCACGGCCGTTGCGTCTTGTCATTGTGGGGTTGCGACCCTCTGCCGATGTCTTTCAGCCCGGGATTGGGTTTGGGATTGGGTGACGCTTGGGTGACCCAAGGGTCACCCAAGGGCCACCCAAGCGTCGCGCAAGCGAGACCCAAGGGTCGAATGCGATAAGTACTTTGTTTGCAACAGAAAGTAAAAAATAGGGGGTGGGGTCAAAAAATCACGTGATCGCCGGTTCGGGTGAGCAAGTTTTTTGGGTAGCTTGAAGCAGAGGATCCTTCGACTCTACTGCTGCGCCCCAGAGTCGCTCAGGATTTCGCCGGCGGTTGCTTCGCCAAGCTCAGGGTCACGCCCCGCAGGAGGGTGGAAGGTTTACAATCAAGGCAATCAGGCAAGGCGAGAATCCAGCAGCACTGGAGCAGTAGAGGTAGATCAAACCTATGGACTCCTCGATCATCCGCCAACTCAGGAAAATTGCAGGCAAAGATGCGGTATTGGACCGCCCGGAAGAGCTCATGCTCTATGAGTATGATGCGGGCGTGGACAAGCACCGCCCCGGCGCGGTGGTGTTTGCGCAGACCACGCAGCAGGTGTCGCAGGTGATGCGCCTGGCAAGCGACAAGAAGATTCCCGTGGTGCCGCGCGGAGCCGGCACAGGGCTGAGCGGCGGTGCCATCGCGCGGCGGGAAGCGATTGTGCTTTCACTGGCGCGGATGAACAAGATCCTGGAAATTGATGTTGCCAACCAGCGCGCCGTCGTACAGCCTGGCGTGGTGAATCTGGAGCTGAGCAACGCCACAACGAAATTCGGTTACTACTACGCGCCTGATCCTTCCAGCCAGAAGGCCTGCACCATCGGTGGAAACGTGGCGGAAAATTCCGGTGGCCCGCATACGCTGGCGCTGGGCGTGACCGTGAACCACGTTACGGGTTTGGAAGTCGTGCTGCCGGACGGCAAAGTGATTGAACTGGGCGGCAAGGCGCAAGATTCCACCGGTCTCGACCTCACCGGATTTTTTGTGGGCTCGGAAGGCACCATGGGCGTGGTGACTCGAATCACCGTAAAGCTGACCAAGCTGCCCGAGCATGTGACCACGCTGCTGGCGATTTACAACACGGTGGAAGATGCAGCCAATACCGTTGTGGCGATCACGCAGAGCGGAGTTACGCCGGCGGCGCTGGAAATGCTCGACGGTTGGATGGTGCGCTGCGTTGAAGCCAACGTCCACGCGGGATACCCGGAAGATGCGGCGGCGGTTTTGCTGATTGAGCTTGAAGGCATGCGTGAAACAGTGAACGAACAGGCTGAAGCCGTGAGCGCTGTTTGCATGCAGCAGAAGGCTCGGGAAGTGCGCCACGCGAAAGACGAAAAACAGCGCCAGCTTCTATGGCTGGGACGGAAGACCGCTTTCGGCGCGGTGGGCCGCGTTTCACCTTCTTATTACACGCAGGATGGCGTGATTCCCCGCACCAAGGTCCCTTATACATTGGCGGAGATCGAGCGCATCAGCAAACATTACGGGCTGGTTATCGGCAACGTGTTCCACGCGGGCGATGGCAACCTTCATCCGCTGATCCTGTTTGACAGCCGCGATCCCAAGCAGACCGAGAACAGCCGCAGGGCCGCCAAAGAAATTATGGCGTGCTGCCTGAAATTTGGTGGGTCGATTACCGGCGAGCACGGCGTGGGTCTGGAAAAGATGGGGCTGATGACGGCCATGTTCACTGAGGACGATCTTGAGGTGATGGTGCGGCTGCGCAATGCCTTCAACCCGGAGTCCATCCTGAATCCGCAGAAGATGATTCCCGATCTGCACTTCTGCCGTGAGATTACCGGGCCGCTGCCCAAAGCCAAGTTTGAACCCGTGGCAGGATTGCCGGTATGAGCACCGTGACATCACCAGCTTCAGTTGATCGCGAACTGGCCGCGATTGTGGGCAGCGGCAACGTCAGGCGCACCGACTTTGAAATTAACGGAGTGGTTCCAGCGGCAGTTGTGTACCCCGGATCAGCCGACGAAGTAGGCGCAATCCTGCATCTGGCGAACGCACGCGATCTCGTCGTAGCGCCAGCAGGCGGACTCACCAAGCAACAGATTGGCTGCGTGCCGGAACGAATCGACATTCTGCTGAGCACCACGCGGCTGAATAAGGTTGAAGAATATGATCCGGGCGACCTGACGATCGCGGTGCAGGCCGGCATGCCGTTTGCGGAGATGCAGCGCCAACTTGGAGAGCATCAGCAGTGGGTGCCGTGCGATGCATCCAGCCTGGAACATGCGACAGTCGGCGGATTGCTGGCCACGGGCGCGGCCGGGCCGCTTAAATCCACGTTCGGCCACATGCGCGATTTCTGCATTGGCATACAGTTCGTCACTGCCGATGGAAAAGTAGTAAAAGGCGGCGGGCGCGTGGTGAAGAACGTTGCGGGTTATGACCTGATGAAGCTGCTTACCGGCAGCTACGGATCGCTGGCAGTGATCACGCGGGCCAACTTCAAAGTCTTCCCGAGTCCGCGGCAGACAAGAACTTTCGCGTGCTCATTCCACTCACTGGAAGAAGCATTGCAATTCCGCACGCGGCTTTTTCAGTCGCCGCTGACACCCATGTGCATGGAAATTATTTCTCCGGGAGCGTCAGAGTATTTGCGCAACCAGGGAACGGTGCGCGATCCTGATCATTACTCGCCCGAGCAGCCTGTTTCATTGCCTGCGGTGGAGTGGCAGATTGTGCTGCGCGCAACGGGAAGCGACAACATCCTGGGCCGCTATTCTCGCGAACTGGGTTCGGCGGTCACGCGTATGCTGGAAGGCACGGCAGAAGAAGAATTCTGGGGATGGATCTGCCATTTTGAGCAAAGCGTGCTGGCACGGCACAGAAATGCCATGGTGCTGTACACGCACCTGGCTATCCAGAATGTTGGTCCGGCATTGCAGGCGATGCAACGCGTGGCCCCGGACTACAACATGATTCCCGCCGCCGTGGGCCGCGCCGCCACCGGCAACCTGGTGCTGGCATTGATGCCGCTGTCGGTTGATCCGCCATCGGCCATGCAGTATGCCAACTGTGTTTCCGCTCTGCGCGGGATGCTGCCGCCGGGTTCGTCGGCTGAAGTGGCGCATTGCCCGACTGAAGCCAAGCCGCACTTTGACGTCTGGGGAACGACGCCCACGGACGTGAACATGATGCGCGCGGTGAAGCGGGCCATCGATCCGAAAAATATTTTGAACAGGGGAAGATTCATTGTCTGAAACCGCGTTCGAGCCACATGTGCATGATCCGCAGCTGAAGCCAATTGCTGGAGGAAAGGACCAGCCAAGTTGGGAACTGCTTTCCACCTGCGTCCATTGCGGACTGTGCCTGAACCATTGCCCCACATATAAGGTGCTGGGCATGGAGATGGATTCACCGCGCGGACGCATCTACCAGGTGCTGCAGGTAAACGAAGGCAAGATGCCGCTGGGCGATACATTTGTCCAGCACATTGACCGCTGCCTGGGCTGCGTGGCCTGCGAAATTGCGTGTCCTTCCGGCGTGAAGTATGGACGCATTGTGGAGCGCGCGCGGGCGCAGATTGAGCAGGGCTATAAGCGTCCATTGATTCAGCGTGTGCTGCGGAATTTCTTTTACAACAAGGTGATTCCGAACTTCGGCACGCTGAGCCTGGTGGCCAAGCTGATGCGGTTCTATCAAAGGTCCGGCTTGCAGACACTGGTGCGGACGTCGGGCCTGCTGAAGCTTCTGGGCGTGGCTGACTTGGACAAGCTTTCTCCGCAGATCGACAAGGAATTTTTCTTCAGCGAGATTGGCAAGGTCTTTCCGGCAGTCGGCGCGAAGCGCGGCAAGGTGGCGTTTGTTGCCGGGTGCATCAACAACGTCGCGTTTTCGCATCTGAACCGCGCCACCGTGAACGTGCTCACGCAGAACGGGATTGAAGTCCACATCCCAGAGGGCCAGGGCTGCTGCGGTGCGCTGCATGCCCACGCCGGACTGCGGGAAGAAGCGCGAGCGCTGGCACGACACAACATTAATATCTTTCTGGGGGGCGATTATGACGCGATTGTGACCAACGCGGCCGGTTGCGGGTCCAACATGAAGGAGTATGACGACCTGCTGGAAAACGATCCGGCATATCTGGGCCGCGCGAAGGAATTCAAGGCCAAGACGCGGGACGTGACGGAATACCTGGCGGGAATCGGTTTGGTTGCGCCGAAGCGGAAGATCGGACAGCGCGTGGCATATCAAGACCCTTGCCATCTGGCCAATGCGCAGCGTATTCGCACACAGCCGCGCGAACTGCTGGCGGCCATTGGATGCGAGCTGGTTGAATTGCCGCACTCTGACCAGTGCTGCGGCAGCGCTGGAGTGTATAACGTGGCGCAGAATGAGCTTTCAATGAAGATACTGGAGAAGAAGATGGAAGACGTGACTTCAGTCTCTTCTGACATGCTGGCCACGGCCAACGTGGGCTGCATGATCCAGTTGCGGGCCGGAGTACAGCAGCGCGGGTTGGCGTTGCCAGTGAAGCACGTGATGGAGCTGCTGGATGAGGCGTATACGAGCAATTAGCAAATAGCAATTGGCAATTAGCCAAAGCGGGCAAGCTGTTTGGGCTGAAGGCAAGCACTAAGCAGTTAGCAGCTAGCAACTGGCAATTAGCAAGATGCGGGATTCGCAAGCGGTTTGAGCTAAAGGCCAAAAGCTGAGAGCCAAAGGCCAACACCAAAAGCCACGAGCAATCTCAAACACAATCGACAAAGAATTAGCGCCGCTGTTCAAAAAGATTTGATATGGCAACTCAAACCAAAGTCGAAGCCAACGTACAACAAGCCGTGCCTTTCTTCCGCGTCAGCAACATGGAAGCGTCTTTGCGCTTTTATGTCGATGGACTCCGCTTTGACATGACCAAGAAATGGACCCCCGATGGCGATGGCAAGGTGCGCTGGTGCTGGCTGCAGCACGGCGATGCCGCGATCATGCTTCAGGAGTACCGCAAAGAAGGCCCCAACTCCTGGACGGCGGAAAGCAAAGTGGGCGTGGGCGTTTCCATCTGCTTCCTGTGCAAGGACGCTCTGGCTCTTTACAAGGATTTCAAGTCCCGGGGGATTGAGGCGCAGAGGCCGTTCGTCGGAAACGCGATGTGGGTAACGTCCGTGCAAGATCCCGATGGCTACAAACTCGAGTTCGAAAGCTACACTGACGTCCCGGAAGAGACGGTGTTTTCAGAGCCCGAGAATAGTCAATCGAGCTGAAATTGCACCGCACAGCGATTGGTGCGGAACCAGAAAAAGCATACTGAAAAAGGCTGAATTAAGGTGTTCCAAAGTTTTACGTAACGCTGAATTCTGTTCAGAAAAACCGGAAACTTGTGTGATTTCTCTCACAGAAGCGGGCCGGAAAAGCGCGCAAACTGTTGTTGAATCCTGCATGGTAACGTTATGCAGGTAACGTTACTGAGCTAGTGGATAGTAGGCAGGGTTCTAAGGTCTTTGAGTGATTCGCGGTTGTGCTCACTCCTAGAACAATGGTGAAGCTATGAACAGAGTCGTAAACAAATTCGTGCAGGCCCATGATCGGTATTTGGAACTCGACCGCATTCGCACCGAATGCACCAGCCCCGCGCAGCGTGAATCAATGCACATTGCATTGATGACTGCGTACCTGGAAGTTCAGCACCACGCAAAGCAGATCGCCGGCTTGCAGTTTGCCGACGGCATGGACTTTGCCGAAGTGAACTAAAGCCGTTTGGGACTGTAAAGTTTTGCTGAAGTGAACTGAAAAGTCATCCAGCCAGATATCCCTCGCCTTGCAATTTGCGTCTAATAACTATCGCCACTGCTGTACTATGTACACGTGTGGTTGGAATCTCAAGATTCCGGCCTCTGAGAAATCTTCCTGGGAGGTGGCTCCCCCATGCCACTGGCTCGCATACTTACGCGCAATCCGGAACGGACAGCGGACCTTTCCAGCCAACTCAAACAACAAGGTTATAGCGTTGAAGTGGCGCGTCCGGACCAAACCAATCTCGCTCCGGCTGATCTGGAAATAGAATTTGAAGTCTGCGAACGCACAGACGTGCTGGACCGCGCCGCTGACCTGGCAACTGAGCTTGGGGCCGATGTGGCCGTTGCTCCCGGTGTTTTGCAAATGGCCCCGAAGCCGGCAGCAGAGCCGATTATGTACGGATCGACCGCGCCGCAGCCTCAATTATCTGAGCCGGTCCCGTTGCAGCCGGTCGTGGCTCAGAAAAGCATAGGTGAGCCGGCAGTCGCAAAGGTAATGCAATCTCAGCCGGTTGCTGAGCGCGATCCTGAGCGCGATTTTGAAGCTGCTTTTGCTCCCGTGATTGAAATGCCCCAGGCGGCGCAAACCAGCAACCAAGTGATCGACGTACCTACAGTCGAACATGAGCCAATGCCGCCGGTGGCGTTCCTGGAAGAATCGCCTGCCATAGAACCGATCGCGGCTGCCCCGATGGCGGAACATCAACCCAAGACGCATTACGCAGAACCTACCATTGCAGCACCCATCGTTTTCTCCGAGCCGCCCCGGGCCGCCGATCCCATGCCTTATTTGGCGCAGCTAACGCCATTTAGCGGTCGGACAAACCGTACGGATGAAGAG
>Ga0105245_10002110_pt1 | contig 17993 bp, 16 predicted proteins | sample KBSM54metaG_FD_81523 | JGI IMG/M metagenome (GOLD analysis project Ga0105245, IMG submission 81523) | Miscanthus rhizosphere microbial communities from Kellogg Biological Station, Michigan, USA - KBS M5-4 metaG | ecosystem: Host-associated > Plants > Roots > Rhizosphere > Soil | place...
CAAGAGCCTGGAATTTGCCACCGAGCAGCAGGCCAAGCGCCTGGCCGAAATCCAGACTCGCCGCCAGCAGGCCCGTATGGACGAGATGGCGATGGTCCGCCATCTGCGCAAGCACTCGCTGCGCAGCGCCTAAGTTCCGCTTCCCGGCAAAAGCCGCTAGATTCCCGCCGCTGAGACGGGAGTGCGGGTATGTCGCCGCCGGGCTGGACGCGCGCCATGTGCCGCTCGCCCCCGCCTTGCTGCTGGTGGCGCTGATCCTGATTTTCCTGGGCTGCATGTCGCTGTTCTTCGGCTACCACACCCGCCATGGCGCGGTGCTGTTGTTCGGGCTCACCATCGTGGCGGCCTTCACACTGCACCCGGTCTGGACAATGGCGGAGGGCGCGGGCCGCGAGACCGAGTTCGCGATCTTCTCGCGCGGCCTGGCGATCTGCGGCGGTCTGCTTCTGCTGGTCGGCATGGGCCCAGGCCCCTTCGCGATCGACAATCGCGCGGGGGGGCTAGGGCAAGGGCAAGAAGCACTAGCGAGGCGAAAAAACGGAAGCGCCACCAGGCTTTCGCCGGGCGGCGCCCGTCAATTTGTCAATCGGACCTGTCTTAGGCGCCGGTGCCGGTGGAGGTGCCCTGGGTGGTCGAGGCGATGGCGGCGATTGCGCCGGCAACGGTGACAAGGCCAAGCACCAGCATCACGACGCCCATTTGCAGCGCCGCTTCGTGCGTGCAGGCGGGCAGGGGAGAGGTGGCAGGTGTGGTGGCAAAAGCGCTGGTCATCAGCAGGGCCGTGGTGGCCAGGATCGCACTGGTCTTGCGCATCGAGGCTCCTTCAAAGCCCGCATTGCTGGCGCGTAACGGGGTCTACATGAGATGGGTACCGTTAAAGAACGACTGACGAAACTTCAGGCCAACAGGGCGGCGGCGAGATCGTCAGGGTAAAGATTTTCTAAGGCGCCGTTTTTCAGCACATGCGCCAGCCGCGCGCCCCCGGTCACTGCGGCGGTCAGCGCCCCCAGGCGGCGGGTACGATCCAGACCGGTGACGATCAGACGGCGCAAATGTAAGCTCGCCACCATCTCCGCCGCATCCTCCGCATCGCCGGCGGCCGAAATCACGCCCACCGCCAGCACGCCTTCGGCGTCATTGAGGGCGGCGAAGGCGCCGCGGGCCTTGGGATTGAGGGGGTGAAAGCCTTCCGCCTCCATTACCACCAGCGGGCCGCGCGGCAGGCCGCCGGCACGCAGCTGCGCCAGCCCCTCCTGGGCGTTCAGCATCAGGATTTTGCGGCCGGCCTTGGCCGCGATGGCGGCGGCGACGGCGCTTTTGCCGGCGCCGCTTGCGCCGATCAGCAGGATCGGGCGCGCCGCGTCCAGCTCGAGCGGCTCCAATGTCATATGGGCGTCCAGCACCCCAGCCAGCGCGGCCTGCGGATCAGGGCTGTCTGTGGCTTCGCGCAGCAGCTGCACGGCCAGACGCTCGGGCAGGCGATGGCGGCGCAGGGCGGCGGCGATCACGCCGGAGGAAAGATTGTGCGCCACGCCGGGAAAGGCGAGCAGGGTGGCGCTTTCACGATGCCGGGAAAGCGCGGTCATGATCAGACCTGACCCAAGGTGCGCAACCGCACCGAGGCGTGAATCTCGTTCTGGCTCATCACCACCGTGGCGGGGCGGAAGCGCTCGACGATGGAACGCACAAAGGGACGGATCTGCGGGCTGGTCAGCAGCACCGGCACTTCGTTCTTGGCGCTGGCCTCGTCAAAGGCTTCGCGTACCGTCTGGATGAATTGCTGCAGCTGACTGGGCGCCATGGCGAGCTGGCGTTCCTCGCCCGACCCGACGATGGATTCGCTGAAGGCCTGCTCCCAGTGCGGCGAAAGCGCGATCAGCGGCAGATAGCCGCCCGCCGCCAGGTTGGCGTGGCAGAGCTGGCGCGCCAGGCGGCCGCGGACATGCTCGGTGATATAGAGGGCGTTCTTGGTGTGGCCCACCGCTTCGGCGATGCCCTCCAGGACGGCGGGCAGGTCGCGGATCGAGACACGTTCGCCCAGCAGGGTCTGCAGCACGCGCTGCACCCCAGTGACGGAAATCTGCGAAGGGATGAGCTCTTCCACCAGCTTCTTGTTCTCTGGCGGCAGATCGTCCAACAACTTCTTGGTTTCGGCATAGGAAAGCAGCTCGGCCATATGCGACTTCAGCACTTCGGTCAGGTGCGTGGTCAGCACCGTGCCGGGATCGACCACGGTGAAGCCGCGGAAGGCCGCTTCTTCCTTCAGCGCGCCGGAAACCCAGGTGGCGGGCAGGCCGAAAGCCGGCTCGGTGGTGTGGGTGCCGGGCAGGTCAATGGGCAGGCCCTTAGGATCCATCACCAGGAAGGCGCCGGGGAAAAGCTCGCCCTTGCCGGAATCGAATTCCTTGATGCGGATGCGATACTCGTTGGCGCCCAACTGCATGTTGTCGAGGATGCGCACAGCGGGCATGACGAAGCCCATTTCCTGCGCCAGCTGGCGGCGCAGCGCCTTGATCTGGTCGGTAATCTTGTGGCCCTGCACGTCATTGATCAGCGGCAGCAGGCCATAACCCAGCTCGACCCGCAGCAGGTCCATCGCCAGGGCGGTGGAGATCGGCTCCTCCTTGGGCCCGGCATCGGTGATGGCGACATCGGCCGCCGCGCGGGCGATGCGGGCGTCCTTTCGCTTATGAGCGTACCAGGCCATCGCGCCGAAACCGCCGGCGAGCGGCTCGAAAACGAAAAAGGGCATGCCGGGTAGTACGCCGACCACGCCCAGCACCGCCGCGGCCATGCCCAGCGCCTGGGGATAGAAGGAAAGTTGGCTCATCAGCGCCTTGTCGGTGGCGCCCTCGACGCCGGCCTTGGAAACCATCAGACCGGCGGCGGTGGAAACGATCAGGGCGGGCATCTGCGACACCAGGCCCTCACCGACGGTGAGCAGGGTGAAGGTGTGGGTGGCGTCGCCGAAGCTCATGCCCTTCTGGGCGACGGCGATGATGATGCCGCCGATGATGTTGATGGCGACGATCAGAAGGCCGGCGACGGCGTCGCCGCGGACGAATTTGCTGGCGCCGTCCATGGCGCCGAAGAAATTGGATTCCTGCTCGATTTCCTTGCGGCGAGCCTTGGCTTCCTTCTCGTCGATCAGGCCGGCGGAAAGATCTGCGTCGATCGCCATCTGCTTGCCCGGCATGGCGTCCAAACTGAAGCGGGCGGCGACTTCGGCGATGCGGCCAGAACCCTTGGTGATGACGACAAAATTCACCACGATCAGGATGGCGAAGACGATGATGCCGATGATGAAATTGCCCTGCATAATCAGGCTGCCAAAGGCCTGGATGATGTAGCCGGAGGCGGCGGTGCCTTCGTTGCCGTGGGACAGGATCAGGCGGGTGGCGGCCAGGTTCAGCGCCAGGCGCAGCATGGTGGTGATCAGCAGGATGGCCGGGAAGGAGCTGAACTCCAGCGGCTTCCTGATGAAGATCGCCGTCATCATGATAAGGATTGAGAAGCTCAGCGACAGCGCCAGGGTGAAATCCAGCAGCCAAGTCGGCAGCGGCAGGATCAGCACCACCAGGATGGCCATCATGCCGATGGCCAGGCCCAGTTCGCCCCGCCTGAGGACGTTCAGCAGCCCGCGCGGCGTGAAATCAATGCTGGAAGCAATCCCGGGATTCGACATGTCGGATTAGCCAGCCATCCGCTGTTCACCATGGGCTGCCACCGGCACGCCGGAATCCGAATATTCCCGCAGCTTGTTGCGCAGGGTGCGGATGGAGATGCCCAGAATGTTGGCGGCATGGGTGCGGTTGCCCAGGCAATGGTCCAGCGTGTCGAGAATTAGGTCGCGTTCGACATCGCTGACGGTGCGACCGATCAGGCCACGGGTAGTGGCGGCGGCGTTGGTGACGGCGCTCTGCACCGAGCTATGCTGCGGCATGACGGTCTGTGCGGCGCCGACCTGGCTGCCATCTGGCAGGCGGATGGCTTCGGGCGCAATATCGGCGCCGGTGGCCAGCAGCACGGCGCGGTGGATGGTGTTTTCCAGCTCGCGGACATTGCCTTTCCAGACATGGCCCAGCAGGGCACGTTCGGTCTGGGAGGAGATCGGGCGATAGGGGACGCCGTTCACTTCCGCATATTTGCGGGCGAAGTGATGCGCCAGGGCGCGAATGTCCTTGGGCCGCTCGCGCAGCGCGGGAATGCGCAGATTGACCACGTTCAGGCGGTAGAGCAGGTCTTCGCGGAAGGTACCGTGCTTGACCGCCTCGGCCAGGTCGCGGTTGGAGGTGCCGATGATGCGGATATCGACCTTGACCGGCTTGGTGCCGCCGACGCGGTCGATCTCGCGCTCCTGGATGGCGCGCAGCAGCTTGGCCTGCAGGCGCACATCCATTTCGCTGATTTCATCCAACAGCAAGGTGCCACCATTAGCCTCTTCAAATTTACCGATGCGCCGCGCGATGGCGCCGGTGAAGGCACCCTTCTCATGGCCGAACAGTTCCGATTCCAGCAGGTTTTCCGGGATGGCGGCGCAATTCACCGAAATGAAGGGCTTTTCCGCCCGGGCCGACTTGCGATGAACATAGCGCGCCAGCACTTCTTTACCCGTGCCGCTTTCGCCGGTGACCAGGATCGATGCTTCGCTGCCGGCTACCTGGTCGGCCAGGGCCAGCACCGCGCCCATGGCTTCGTCTTCATAGACCAACTGGTGGCTTTCATCGGCCACCGCCGCCAGAACCGCCGCGATCAGCTCGGCATCGGCGGGCAGGGGGAGATATTCTTTGGCGCCGGCGCGGATGGCGTCCACAGCGCGGCGGGTATCCGTACCGATGCCGCACGCGACAACAGGTGTGCAGATGCGCTCGGCCGAAAGGCCGCGCACCAGGTCGGTGATTTCCAGCGTGACGTCGCAGAAGACCAGATCGGCGCCGGCGCCGCCGCGCAGGGAGGCAAGGGCCTGTTCGATGGAGGTGGCGTGGCTAACCTTGGCCCCGCGTTCCATCGCGATCTTGGTGGCGAGGCCAATCTGGCCCTGCAGGCTGCCGACAATGAGAAGACGCATGATGATGGCTCCTTAAGCCGAATTCCGTTAGCTTTGACCGGTCTTGATGATTTCCGTCATGGTGATGCCCAGCCGGTCTTCGACCAGCACAACCTCGCCACGCGCCACCAGGCGGTCATTGACATAGATGTCGATGGCCTCGCCGACCTTGCGGTCGAGTTCCAGGATGGTGCCCCGGCCCAGCTTGAGCAGCTGGCTGACTTCCATCGCGCTCTTGCCCAGCACCGCCGAGACCGTAACAGGCACGTCGAACACCGCCTCGAGATCGGCGGCCGAACGCTTGGGCGTCGACTCCTGCGCCGCCGGCTCGCTGTTCAGTAGGGCGCCGCCGGGAACCTCCGGCGCCGCTTCGTGGGAGAGATCGGGCAGATCGACATAGTCGGTGCCGGACATGGCTTATCCTTTCAAACGCAAAGAGAGTTCGGAAAAACGCTGTTCGATGATCTGGGCGAGACCGGCTTCGATGGTCTCGAAGCTGCGCTCGATGCCGCCGCCGCGCCATTCGATGCGGCAGTCGGCGCCGGAAAAATGCGGGTCGGCGGTGACGATGACGCGCCCGTCATAGCCTTCATGATGGGCGATATTGGCTAGGCGCTGTTCGATCAGGGCGGCGATCTCGGGGGCGGCGCGCAGTGTCAGCCGCGGCTCGCCGATCGCCTGATGCATAGCGGAGCGCAGCGCCGACTCAACATCGCCCTCTCGCAGGGCGGCAATGGCGGCGGCGGCCAGCTTCCTGGCGGCGGCCAGGGCGATGGCGGCGGCCTCGGCGCGCACCTTCTCGATATCGGCTTCGGCTTCGGCCGCAGCGGCGCGGACGGCGGTGGTGAGGGCAGCGATGGCGCGCTCGGTCGCTTCGGCGTTGCGGGAAGCAGCGTCGCTTGCGCCTTCGGCATGGGCCGTGGCCTGCAGCGTCTCGATTTCCTCCACCGTGAGCGTCTTCTTCTGGCGGCGCTCCGCCTCGGCCGTGCGGCGTTCGCTGCCGGCCGTGAACTCGGTGTCGAAAGTGAATTTGGCGTTGGCGCGCATCAATAGACCAGCTCGTCTTCATTGCCGCCGCCGGCAATCATGATCTCGCCCTTGTTGGCGAGGTCCTTGGCGACGTTGACCATGCGCATCTGGGACTCGTCCACGTCCTTGAGGCGGACCGGGCCCATCGCTTCCATGTCTTCGCGCAGGATCTTGCCGGCGCGCTCGCTCATGTTGGAGAAGAAGGTGTCGCGCAGCCCGTCGGTGGCGCCCTTGAGCGCCAGCGCCAGCTTGTCCTTCTCGACATTGCGCAGCAGGGTCTGGATCGAGCCGGGATCGAGCTTGCCCAGATCCTCGAAGGTGAACATCAGCGCCTTGATGCGCTCGGCGGAATCGCGATTGCGCTCCTCCAGGGCGGTAATGAAGCGGCTTTCGGTCTGGCGGTCGAAATTGTTGAAAATTTCCGCCATCTGCTCATGGGCGTCGCGCTTAGCGGTGCGGGCGAGGTTGGACATGAACTCGACGCGCAGGGTCTGCTCGACCTTGTCGAGAATGTCCTTCTGCACGCTTTCCATGCGCAGCATGCGCTGCACCACTTCCAGGGCGAACTCTTCCGGCAATGCCCCAAGGACGCGCGCGGCGTGCTCGGCCTTGATCTTGGAGAGCACCACCGAAACGGTCTGGGGATACTCGTTCTTGAGATAGTTGGCCAGCACCGTCTCGTTAACGTTGCCCAACTTGTCCCACATGGTGCGGCCGGCCGGACCGCGGATTTCCTCCATGATGCCGCCGACCTTTTCGCCCGGCAGGATGTTGGCCAGCAGGCGCTCGGTGGATTCATAGGAGCCCATCAGCGAGCCGGTGCCGGCCATCTGGCCGACAAACTCCACCAGCAGCTTTTCGATCACGGTGGCCGAGACCGAGCCGAGGTTGGACATGACCTGGGAGATTTCCTTGATCTCCTCCTCGTCCAGCATCGTCCAGATTTTCGTGGAATGCTCCTCTCCCAGCGACAGCATGACGACGGCGGCGCGCTCGGCCCCGGAAAGGGTGCGGATGTCTTCTCTGACGGAGTTTTTCGCAGGTTTGGCCATGGTCGTCCCTTACACCGGTTGATGCAGCCAGGTGCGGATGATGGAGAGCGCTTCCTCAGGATGCGCCGAAACCACTTCGCCGACCTTCTTGACCGAATTTTCGCCGAAGCCGCCTTCGATCTGCGACAGGTCGATGCCGCCGGTCTTGGCCACCGCCACCAGGCGCTCGGCCTGCTGGATCTGCTGGCTGGCCGTACCGCCATGCGCGGCATGACCGCCGGGCGCGCCTGGGGCGGCCAGCGCGGGCGCGCTGGCATAGTGCGCGGCCTGGCCGCCGCCCAGCGCCGCCTGGGTATTGGCCAGGGCGGCCTGGATGCCGCTCGGCGCGGGCAGGGCACCGGCCACCGGGCTGCCATTTGCCAGCAGCGGCATGGCGCCGCCGCCCATAACGCCGCCCATAACACCGCCCTGGGCGGTGAACATGCGGTTGATCAGCGGGCGCATCACGAACAGGCCGATCAGCAGCGCGGTGACGCAGAGGATCGCCGCCTCGATGATCTTGAACCAATAGGCGCTGTCCAGGCCCAGCAGTGGCTTTTCGGGCGGGGTGGCGTCGCCGGCGTCGAGCTTGGCGAAGGCCATATTGGTGACCTTCATCTGGTCGCCGCGGGCGGGATCGAAGCCCATCGCCGATTTCACCAGCGCTTCAATCTGCGTCATGTCGGCGGCGCTGCGCGCCTTGGCGCCGTCGCTGTCCACCACAACCGCCACCGATAGGCGCTTCAGGCTGCCGCTGTCATTGTTGCTGGTGGTGACGGTCTTGTTGATCTCGTAATTGGTGGTTTCCTCGGTCGAGCCGGAGACGGACTTGCCGTTGTCGCCGCCGCCGCCTGCGGCCTGGCCGCCGCCGGGCAGGGCGTTGGCCACCGACACCGCGCCGCCGCCGCTGGCATTGCTGTCGCTGGTGTTGCGCTCAACGGTCTGGTTGGAGCGCACCACCTTGCTTTCGGGATCGTAGCGCTCTTCGGTGGTGCTGATATGGTCGAACTTCATCTCGGCGGTGACCTGGGCGCGGACATGGCCGGCGCCCACCACCGAGGAAACCAGGGATTCGATGCGGCCACGCACCCGTTCCTCATAGTCGCCGGTCTGGCGATCCTGGTCGGCGGCGGTGGCGATGCCGTCGGCGCGGCCATCGCCGCCCGCCAGCAGGGTGCCGGCGTCGTCAATCACGGCGACGCGCTGGGACGAAAGCGAGGCGACGGCGGCGGCGACCAGATGCTGGATGGCGCCGACCTGGCCGCGGTCGAGCTTGATACGGGTCTTCAGCACCACCGAAGCGGAAGGGCTCTGTTCCTCGCGGGCGAAGACTTGGCGCTCGGGTATGACGAGATGGACGCGGGCGCTCTGGATGCCCTCGATGGTTTGGATCGAACGGGCCAGCTCACCCTCCAGGGCGCGCAGCTGGTTGATGTTCTGGACGAAGGCAGTGGTACCGAATGCGTCCGACTTGTCGAAAATTTCATAGCCGACGCCGGCGGCGGGCAGATTGTCCTGCGCCATCTTCATGCGCAGGTCGTTCACCCGGTCGGTGGGAACCAGGATGGAGTCGCCCTTAATTTCATACTTGACGGTCAGGGAGTCGAGCTTGGCGGTGACGGCGGCGGCGTCGCGCGATTCCAGCCCGGAATAGAGGATGGTCTTGGGCGTCTCGGTGATGACGCCGGCGATATAGAGAAAGAAGACGGTCAGCGCCGCGGCCACGCCGGCCATGACGCCGAAACGGGCCGCACCCACCTGCTTGAAGAAATCCGGCACTGGTAATGTCCTCCTCAGCAAGGGACCGGGTCTTCCCGGTGCCTGCTAGGCAAACATTGCCGCCTGTAGGGTAAACGTGGACTTAAGCGGAGGGGCCGTCCTTGTCCGTTGCGCGTAGTTTTTGCTTAACGCGCATTTACGATTGCGCCCGTTTCGCGGTCAATTCCTGTACTGCTGCACGCGAGTCGCCCGCAATCCGGCCAAACCGAAGCGGTCAATGGCGTGCTGCCAGGCGAGGAACTCTTCCACCGTCAGCGTATAACGCTTGCAGGCGTCGTCCAGACTGAGCAGGCCGCCGCGCACGGCAGCGACAACCTCGGCCTTGCGGCGGATGACCCAGCGGCGTGTGGACGGCGGCGGCAGATCGGCGAGCGTCAGCGGTGACCCATCAGGTCCGATGACGTAGCTCACGCGCCCCTTGCGCTCTTCCAACATCATAAAACTCCCAACACGACCACGGCGGAATTTACGCTCTGCGGCCCTAAAAAATGGCCAAGAACCGTGGTAAACGAACTCCTAAAAGCTTTCCTCGAATGTTCCGGAAAAGTCCGGTTTTATTGGACTTTTCCGTCACATTAGTTGGTCGGCAACTGTTCCAGCTGCTGCAGCATCTGGTCGGCGGTGGTGATGATGCGCGCCGACGCGGAATAAGCCCGCTGGGTGGTGATCAGGCTGGTGAATTCGCTGGCCAGGTCCACGGTGGAGCCTTCCAGCGACTTGGCGGTGATACTGCCCGCCGAGCCGGAGTCGGCGACGTTGATGTTGGCTGCGCCCGACGCCTTGTTGGCGACATAGGCGTTGCCCGACACCTGGGCCAGACCGTCCGGGTTGGAGAAGGTCGCCAGCGGGATCTTGTAGACGTCCTGCGACAAGCCGTTGGAGAACTGCGCCGTCACGGTGCCGTCCTTGCCGATGGTGACACCGGTGACACTGCCGAAGGGCGAGCCGTCCACGGTCGAGGCGTTCATCGTCGAGCTGGAGTCGTACTGGGTGACGCCGCCGGTGCCGTTCACCGTGCCCAAATTGATGTTGATGGCCTGGGCCGCCAGGCCGGTGGTCGCCGACCAGGGAATGTTCAGGGTGATATTGCCGGTCGGTGTGGTCGAAGCGGTGTCGGCATTGGCCATCGAGCCGTCGCTGTTGAACTTCATCGTGCCCGAATAGAGCGCGCCGGTGGTCGAGACGTTGGCGCTGTTGCCGGCATAGGTGATTTCATAGTTCCAGGTGTTGGCGGCGGTCTTGACGAAGGAGAAGGTCAGGGGCTGGCTGCCGCCCTGGCTGTCATAGACGTTGACGGTGCGCTGGAACTCCGGATCGACATTGCCAGCGGCCATGTCGCCGGCGGTGTAGGAGGCGGTGATCGATTCGCTGGACTGCAGGTTGGCCTGGATGCCCAGATTGTCGGTCGCCTGCGCCTTGCCCAGCACGCTGGAGACGTTGATCAGCGAGAAGTTGCCGGTGTCGGTGGGAACATTGCCCAGGCTGTCCAGGGCCCAGCCGCGCAGGTAAAGCCCGGCGGCGTTGACCAAGTTGCCGTCAGTGTCGGGCGTGAAGCTGCCGGCGCGGGTATATTCGCGGACCGTGGAGGTGGCGGTGGGCGAGACCACGAAGAAGCCGTTGCCCGAGATCGACATGTCGGTGGGCGAGGAGGTGGTAATCGGCAGGCCCTGGGCCGTGACGTCCTGGCCGATCACGGCGGTGACGCCGGCGGAAGCGCCGCCGCCGATGCCGGTCGAGTTCAGGAAGGTCGAGAAGTTGGTGGTGGCTTGCTTGTAGCCGACGGTGTTGACGTTGGCGATGTTGGACGAGGTCGCGCTCAGCGCCGCGCTGTTGGCGGCAAGACCGGCGACGCCGATATTGAGAGAACCGAAAAGAGACATTGCTTTATTCCTTCAGGGAGGTTTGGGCTTCGCCCGCCGCTCCGTCCGATGGGCGCCGTTTCTCGGCGCTTATGGGTTCAAATTTCAGTGGCCGATCGCCCCGATATCGCCGAGGCTGACCTCCATGGTTCCAATCACGAATTGCGGGGCGCCGCCGGTCAGATCGATCTGGCTGACAAGGCCGGCGCTTGCGACGCTGGTGGCGATCTTGTTGCTGGCGGTGTCGGCGCCGGTGACGTTGAGCTTGTAGACGCCGTCCGGCAGGGCATTGCCGTTATTGTCCTTGCCGTTCCAGGCGAAGGCGTGGGAGCCGGAGGCCGTTTCGCCGGGGCCGGTGAAGACCACCTGGCCGGCGCTGTTGGTGACGGTGAGGCCTGTATTGGCTGCGGTGGCGCCCAGCGTATAGGTCCAGTTGGCGGCGCCGCCCGAAAGCGAGGCCTGGCCGTTGATCACCGAGACGGTGCGGCCCAGATAGGCGGCGGCATAGGTGCCGGCCTGGGTCGTGCCCTGGCCGATCAGGGTCTTGAGGTTGCTGTTGGTGTCGATCTGCTGCTCGACCTGGCTGTACATCACCAGCTGCTGAGTGAACTGGTTGGAATCCATCGGCGAGGTCGGATCCTGGTTTTTCAGCTGTGATGTCAAAAGAGTGAGGAAGGTCGAGAAGTTGCTCGACAGCTGCGACATCGCGTTGCTGCTGCTGTTGGCGGCCGGGGTGGGGATGGCGGTCGTGCCGGTGATGGGAGTGGGCATGGCGGTTACACCCTGATGTCCAGAAGGCCTTGGGCCCGGCCGCTATAAGCGGCCGCACCCGTGGCGGTTTCAGTGGAAGGCGCGGCGAAATTGGCGCGTAGTGTGCGGCCGGACTGGAATTGCGGCTGGTCCTGACCAGCCTGCTGCTGCTGCTGGCGCAGCGAGAAGTTCAGACCGTCTTGGCTCACGTCCAAGCCGGCCTCGCGCAAGGCGCGGGTCAGGGCGGGGGCGTCTTTCTGCAACAGCTCCAGGGTTCGCGGCTGGTCGGCGGTCAGATGCGCCTCGGCCTTGCCGGTGGAGTCGATGGAAAGCCGCACTTCCACCCGGCCCAGCTCGGGCGGGTCGAGGCGGATGTCGAACTGCTTGGCGCCGGACTGCGAGCGGGTGGCGATGTCCACCGCAAGGCCCAGCATGTTGGGAGCATGATGCGGGGCGGAGGCAGGCAGCACCGGCGCTTCGGGGGCGTGGATGTTGTTGGCCACCGGCTGCTGCGGAGCGTTCACCGCCGCTGGCTGAATGTTCGGCTGATTGTCGGTGCGCGCGCCGGCCTGCGGCGAAGCCGGGCGCGCATCCGCCAGCTGGGCCTCGGCCTTGCCGGCGTCGGCCTTGGTGACATCAGCCTTGGTGGCATCGGCGTTCTGTGTCTGGGCTGCATCCGCCGTCGCATTTTTGGCGGCAGCGAGTTTGGTGCCTTCCAGCATCTTCTTGAAGTCGCCGGCGGGCTTGGTGGATTTTGCGGCAGCGGCTGTGGCCTTGTCCGTGGCGGTGGCTTGCGTCGCGGCGGTGGCTTCATTCGCGTCCTGGTCCGCATCATCGCTCTGCGGCGCGGCGGCCGGTGCGGCTGCGGGCATGTTGGCGGCAACTGGGGCGATGTTCTGGTCTTGGGATTGAGTCGGGGCCTGGGCCTGAATTTGCGGCTGCGGCGCGGGCATCACCGGCTGCGGCAGGGCGGGCGCGGGCTGCGCATCGCCGTCATTGTCATTGGCGGCCGGCTTGACGTCTTCGCTCTCGTCGGCGGTCTTGTCTGCAGGAACGTCCGTAGGCAGCGGCTTGGGCGCAGCCGTGGACGACGCGACCAAAGTCTGCTGCTCCGCCGTGTCCAGCGCGATGTCTGTGCTGTCTTCTTTGTCTGTGGTGTCTTGTCTAGCGGCGGCGTGCTGCGCCGTACCGGGAGCCGGCGCGGTCTGCGCGGCCGGATTTTCCGCCGCGGCGTCGTAGGCAGCAGACAGCAGATCGGCGAAGCTGTCGCGGCCCTCGGTCTTGCCATGACTCTTCGCGCCGTGGGCGTGTATCGCCGTACCGGCCGAAGAGGAAATCGCATGCGCTGCCAAAGAGGCCAAGGGTGATCTCGCAATGTGTGCCCAAGACCCGTAGCAAGCGGCGGACCAGCCCAAGACCCGCGCGTTTCCTGGGTTTTCGCGAGCCTGTGGCGGCGGCGGCACGCTTTTCGTCCGGGCAGGCTCTGCCGGTGCGGCAAACCTTGCCCAGAGCGCGCCGACGCAAAAAGCCGCATCATCCCTGGAAAAGTGCCCTTAAGAAGATGGCACGGGGATTGCGACACGCTTCAGCGGAACAAAGCATCCGGATTGTCCCTTGAGCCTGAACGGCATCGCCGCGTCCGCCCTCACTGCGCTGAAGACCAACAGCGCGGCGCTGAGCGTGGTCTCGAACAATGTGGCGAACATCAACACGCCGGGCTATGCCCGCCGCGTCGTCAATCAGCAGACGCTAGCCCCGGGCGGCCAGCTGATGGGTGTCGACATCGCCAGCGTGCAGCGTGTGGTGGACAAGTTCCTGCAGCAGGAAACCCTTTCGGCCGGCGCCAGCGCCGCGCACTATGACGCCGAGGCCGGCTTCTTCTCCCAGCTCAACGGCTTGCTCGGCGCGCCGGGCGACAACCAGTCGCTCGCCACCGGCCTCAACAATCTTCAGTCGGCGCTGGCCACCGCCAGCCAGGCGCCCAGCGCGCCGTCCAGCAGCGCCGCCATCCTCAACGCCCTGAACGGCATCTCCAGCGACATCAACAATGTCTCCGGCAACATCGCCTCGCTGCAGACCCAGATCGACAGCCAGGTGGTCAGTTCCGTTTCCGAGACCAATACCCTGATCAAGCAGGTCTATGACCTGAACAACCAGATCCGCAACGATTCCGCCACCGGCAACAGCGACGACGCCCTGGCCGACCAGCGCGACCTGGCGCTGCAGAACCTGGCGCAGAAGCTGGGGATCAAGGTCGCCACCAATTCCGATGGCTCGGTCCGGGTCAGCACCTCGGACGGCGTCAATATGGTGAGCAACACATACGCCCAGCTTTCCTATACCGGCGGGCCGCAGAACGGCGTCTATGGCAGCATCCAGATTCAGGACACCAATCCGGCCACCGGCCAGACTCTTGGCATGCCCGGCGCGCTGGAGCCGCATCTCTCAGGCGGCGCGCTCGCGGGCATGATCGAGATGCGCGACAACCAGCTGGGCGGCCTGGCGCAGGCGCTGGGCAATTTCGCGCAGCAGACGGCGCAGGCCTTCAACGCCCAGGCCAACGCCAACGCCGCCTATCCGCCGCCCACTTCTCTCAGCGGCCGCGACACCGGCCTTTTGGGCACCGACGCCCTGAACTTCAGCGGCAAGACCACGCTGGCGGTGACCGCGCCCGACGGCACGCTGGTCAAGCGCATCGATATCAATTTTAGCGCCGGCACACTTTCGGTCAATGGCGGCGCCTCGTCCAGTATCGGCACCACCATCACCAGCTTCAACATCGCGCTGGGTACCGCGCTGGGCGCAAACGGCACCGCCGGTTTCAGCAACGGCGCCCTGTCGCTTTCGGCCACCGGCGGCAATGGCATTCTGGTGCAGGATGACGCCAGCACACCGGCCTCGCGCGCCGGCGCCGGCTTCTCCCAGTTCTTCGGCCTGAACGACATCTTCAAGGCGCAGGCCCCCGCCATCGCCGCCACCGGCCTGTCGGCTGCCGACGCCAGCGGCATCGCGGCGGGCGGGGTGATTGCGCTCTCGCTCAAGGGCCCGGACGGCGACATCGTCAAAAAGGTCAATGTCACCACCACCGCTGGCATGACGATCGGCAATATTGTGACCGCGCTGAACACCGCGCTGGGTGGGGCCGCCACCTTCACCCTGAACAGCAATGGCGCGATCACTACCGCTAAGTCGGCGCTCTATTCCGACTATCAGCTCAACGTCAACAATGACAGCACGCTGCGCGGCACCACCGGCGTCAGCTTCACCACCCTGTTCGGCATCGGCGACAACAACCTCGCCAACCAGGCGGTGAATTTCGCCGTCACGCCGGCCATCGCCTCGGCGCCGCAGCGCATCGGCATGGCCACCGCCCAACTGGCGGGCGCGACGGCAGGCGATGTCATCGTCAGCGCCGGCGACAATTCCGGCGCCCTGAAGCTCCAGAGTGTAATCACCCAGAACCGCAATTTCGGCACCGCCGGCGGCCTTGCCGCCCAGTATGGCTCGCTCTCTGACTATGCCGCCACGTTCTACCAGAACCTCTCGACCCGCTCGAACAGCGTCACCCAGGCCCAGACCACCCAAGACGACCGCCTGCAGGAAGCGCAGACGCGCATGTCGGCCAATTCCGGCGTCAGCCTGGACGAGGAGCTGACCAACCTCACCACCTACCAGCAGGCCTATGCCGCCAGCGCGCGCCTGCTCACGGTGGTGGGCAAGCTTTACGACACGCTGCTCCAGATCCAGTGAGATGACCGATGAGTGTTGACCGCGTCGCCACCGCCCAGCAGAGCTCCTATTTCCTCAGCCAGATCAACCAGTCGGGCGCCCGGCTGGACCATACCAACAAGCAGATCGCGTCCGGAGTGGTCGCCGACACCTATGCCGGCTTCGGCGACCAGGCCCAGGTGCTGCAGGCGACGCTTTCGGCCCAGGCGCGCAACAGCGCCTACACCACCGCCACCAGCCTGGCCTCGACCCAGGCAGATCTGCAGGACACCCAGCTCACCAGTCTTTCCGACCTAGCGACACAGCTGAAGAAGGCGGTGTCGGACGCGGTCGCCAACAACGATCCCACCGGCCTGATGGCGCAGGTGGGCAGCATCTTCAGCCAGGCGACCTCGATCCTCAACAGCAAGGACGCCAATGGCGACTATATCTATGCCGGTGGCCGCACCGATACCGCGCCGGTCTCGGTCAACTCGCTGAGCCAGTTGATCGCCGCGCCCTCCACCGCCTCGATCTTCACCAATGCCGACGGCAAGAAGTCGGTTCAGGTGGCCGATGGCCACACCATCAGCTTCGGCCTCACCGCTTCCGATGCCGGCACCGGTCTGATGCAGGCGTTGAAGGACATCGCTAGCTTCGACGCCGGCGGCACCGGCAATTTTGACTCCTCGACCAATCTCAGCGGAGCCCAGAATACCTTCCTGACGTCCCAGATCGCCGCCACCGGCACAGTGGCGTCCGGCCTTACCGCGGTTACCGCCCAGAACGGCAATGTCTACAACCAGCTGCAGGCCGCCACGGCGCAACAGACCTCCAGCGACACGCTCTATGCCAGCTTCATCGACAAGCTGCAGAACACCAACATGGCCGACGCCGCCACTCAGTTGTCGCTGAACCAGACCGCCCTGCAGGCGGCGCTGCAGATTACTGCCACACTTAACCAGTTGTCTTTGCTGAACTATATGCCGAACGGCTAGTAATCCGGTTGCGGCTGAAGGCGCGGGCGCTTAATTAGGCCCGCATGAGCAAAAAGCGCATCGTTGTCGCCATGTCGGGCGGCGTCGACTCATCGGTCGCCGCCGCGCTGATCGCACGCGCCGGCCATGAGGCGGTGGGCGTGACCATGCAGCTTTATTCCGGTGCGCCGTCGCGGCCGGGCGCCTGCTGCGCCGGACAGGACATCAAGGACGCCGCCCGCGTCGCCGCGTCGCTCGGCATTCCGCACTATGTTCTCGATTACGAGGCGCGCTTTCGCGACAAGGTGATCGCCGATTTCGCCGATAGCTATGCCAAGGGCGAAACGCCGGTGCCGTGCATCCGCTGCAATGAGCGGGTGAAGTTCGCCGACCTGTTGCAGGCGGCCAGGGAACTGGGCGCCGATGCGCTGGCCACTGGCCATTATGTCCGCCGCCTTGAAGGCGCGAACGGGCCTGAGCTTCATGCCGCCGCCGAAAACGCCCGCGACCAGAGCTATTTCCTTTTCACCACCACAAGGGCGCAGCTTGATTTCTTGCGCTTTCCGGTGGGCGATCTGCCCAAGCCGCAGGTACGCGTCATTGCCGCCGAACTCGGCCTGGTGACGGCAGACAAGCCCGACAGCCAGGACATCTGCTTCGTGCCCGAAGGCCGCTATACGCGGGTGATCGACCGGCTGCGCCCCAATGCGGCGCGGCCCGGCGAGATCGTGGATCAGGGCGGCACTGTCGTGGGACGCCATGACGGCATCACCCATTTCACCGTCGGCCAGCGCAAGGGCCTGGGGCTTTCCGGCAATGAGGAACCGCTGTTCGTACTCAAGCTCGATGCGGCAAACGCCCGCGTCGTGGTCGGGCCGCGCGCGGCGCTGGCCGCCAGCGCCATAACTTTGCGCGAGGTCAACTGGCTGGCGACTGCGGATGGCGCGATGGAATGCGCGGTCAAGGTGCGCTCGATGCGGCCCGCGGTGCCGGCGCGCGTCATTCCGCTGGAAGGCGGCGCGGCGCGGGTGGAATTGCTGGCGCCGGAAGAAGCCGTGGCGCCAGGCCAGGCCTGCGTCTTTTATGACGGCAGCCATGTGCTGGGCGGCGGCTGGATCGCGGCTGCGTCCGCGGCGGCGGCGTGAGCATCGCGCTTCGTTTCGGCAAGCCGCAGGAGCGTGCCGCGCTGCTGCCAAGAGATGGCTTTCACGAACTCGATGGATTGTTTTTCGAGCCGGATCTGTGGCGCCGTGGATTAGGCCGCGCCCTGATCGCCGATGCGCTGGCCACCGCCAGCGCGGCGGGCGCCGCCGCCATCGAAACCGTCGCCAATCCTCGCGCCGAGGGCTTCTACAGGCGGCTGGGTTTCACTGTCACCGGCCAGGCCCAGACCCAGTTCGGTCCCGCCAACCGTATGCGATTGCTGGTCAATTCCGTCCAAACTTGACAGGTACGGGCCGCCGCCCCTACATCGCCGCCCGTTCGGTACGGCACCGTAGCTCAGCGGTAGAGCAGGGGAATCATAATCCCTTGGTCGGCGGTTCAAATCCGTCCGGTGCTACCATTCAATTTCGTTTGCATCGCAAACGGAATTGAATGCCAAGGCGCGGCTAGCGTCAGCGTAGCGCCGCGCCGCGGCAGGAATAACAAGCGCGCCATGAATTTTCTCATCTCCATATCCGACATCCGCGCCGCCGCCGCCGCCATCGCGGACCAGGTGCTGCGCTCGCCCATGCGCCTGTCGCGCACCCTTTCCGGCATCACCGGGGCGGAGGTCTATCTCAAATTCGAGAACCGGCAGTTCACCGCCTCC
>Ga0105245_10002111_pt1 | contig 17989 bp, 14 predicted proteins | sample KBSM54metaG_FD_81523 | JGI IMG/M metagenome (GOLD analysis project Ga0105245, IMG submission 81523) | Miscanthus rhizosphere microbial communities from Kellogg Biological Station, Michigan, USA - KBS M5-4 metaG | ecosystem: Host-associated > Plants > Roots > Rhizosphere > Soil | place...
AGGGATCGGAACCAGGAATCAGTCGTCTGCGGAGAAATCTGGAGAAAGACCTATCTCGCCAAGGATTTCCCACCGAAATGGTTTCCCGGTACGTCCCCGCCAGCCGACGTCAAACAGCGAACGCGCTGGCGTGACGCTGCGCACGAACTGGCCAAGGAGCAAACCACGCACGAGTTTTGTCGCCTTCGCAGCATGCTGGCCGCCGAGTATGGGCAGGCCGGCTGCGAGCGACTGAACTTGGCCTGGGTAGACGACATCACGGGAGCGGACATCGCGTGCCAGAAGACCTGTGGCGAGACGAAGAGTACCGTCCTCGGCGGCTTCGCGGATGCGACCGCTAGCTCGGGGCTTACCGGTGTCCGTGGTACGCGGCTCAGCGTGGCCGACTTGAACGGAGACGACTATCCAGACCTGATCGTACGTGACGCCAGCGATGAGGAAAGCGTGTTCGACGACCGGGGCGACCAGCAACGCGTCTGGTTACTCATCAACAACGGCAAGGGCCAATTCACCGACGCCACGAAGGACTCCGGCTTCACGGTGGGGCGAGTGCGCGCGGACAACCGTACCGTACGCGGCGGTCGAGCCAGTCAAATCACGGTCTTCGCGGACATCAACAACGACGGCTTCTTGGACGCGTTTGCCGGCACGTCCTCCTATACGCCAACGGGGCTCAAGGGCAGCGAGCGCTCGGAGATCCTGATGAACGATGGCACGGGTAAATTCAAGCTCGTCGCGGATTATCCCTTCGGAACCGAAGACATCGACCCGGGCGCCGCCACGTTCCTCGACTACGACGCCGACGGACACGTCGACTTACTCGTCACCGCGCGCACGAAGCGGCTCGACGGCTACAGCGCCTGGTTATTTCACGGAACCGGCGATCCCGAGCAGCCCTTCAAAGACGTCACGAAGAGCAGTGGGCTCAAAGGCCCGGCCCCGTTCACGCAATCGTCGATCGCCTGCGATCTCGACAACGACGGAACCCAGGAGCTTCTCCTCGGCGCGCTCGCGCGCGGACCAAACTCACTGTGGCGAGCACTGCCGGGCGGTGGATTCGAGGACCGCGGAATCGACAGCCACTATGCTCATGACGAGGTCGGCGATTGGAAAGACGACCTCCGAGCCCAAGCTTATTGCAGCTACCTTGCCGATAAACGCGTCGCGGTTCAGTACGTATCCGAATCGCACGAATGCCAAGCGCTGTCGGGCTGCCCCGCCAATTGCTCGAAGTTCCCTTGTGACTTCGTTCGTGACGCACAGCCCTCAGACCAAACTTCGGTCTGTAACGGGATGCGCCCTTATCCGGCGAGTTCCCCAGGGACCAAATTTCGGGACGCCCTACTTTGGAAACCGGATCGTGACACCGTGCCCGAGCGTCTCGGGGGCAATACGATCTCGACCCTCTGCGCGGACTTCGACGGCGATGGCTACCTCGACCTGTTCAACGCTGCCGAGCGCCGAAGCGTCGAAGGCTCGAGTGCAGACTCCGCGCAGGTCCTACAAAATACCTCAAAATCCATTGTCCCGCCCGGTGTCCCGCCCACTTTCGCGCGCCTTTCGCAAGGCAGCACCGGCCTCGAGATCGCTCCCCCCGCACAGGCGTCTTGGGTGGACGGCGTGAACAACGCCGAAAGCTTCGACTTCGACAACGATGGGCAACCCGACCTGCTCATCGATGGCGCAGACGCGAAAGGCGCCTCCGGTCGGCTCTATCTCAACACCACCGGCACCGGGAGTATTCGCTTCACGCCACTACCCATGGCGGGCCTCGAGCGCGCGCGTGGCATCGCAGTCGCCGACTTCGACCGCGACGGTGATTTGGACTTCGTGGTCGGTTACTCGACCTTTCACCGCGAGAGCGGCGAAACGCTGAGCGACCCGCAAATTCATTTGTTCCGCAACGACCTCACCGGCCAGGGCCAATGGATCCAACTGCGACTCGAAGGCATCGGCACCCCGGGGCGCGCGAATAAGATGGCCATCGGCGCGCACGTGACAGTCACTGGCACGGGCATCAAGACACTGGTGCAAGAAGTCGACGGCGGTCACGGCCATTTCGGCGCGCAGGGCGACCGCTGGCTCCACTTCGGATTGGGAAGCGCAACAGGCAAGGTCCACATACAGGTGCGCTGGCCCAACGCGGCGCATTCCCTGGACACGTTCGACCTGCAACCGGGCGCCCGCTACCTACTCCGCGAAGGCGCGTCCCCAGCGGCACCCGAGGTAACGATTCAACGCTGAGAGCCGGCGCTCGCCACGCTCTCATGCCCCAGCTACCCCGCAACCAACTCAATCAGCGCAATCTCCGGCGGGATCGCCAAGCGCATCGGCGGCCCCGTCGTGCCGAGTCCGGCATTCACGTACATCACACTCGCCCCCAACCGCACGAGCCCGCGCGAGCGTTGGCGCGTGAGCCGCGCCAAGTTGAAACGCTGCGAGAAGAACGGCACGCCGAGCTGGCCGCCGTGAGTGTGCCCAGCAAGCACCAGCTCGACACCCGCGCGCGCAGCGGCCTCGAAGAACGAGGGGTAGTGCGACAACAACACCGTCTTCACGCCGCTCGGTCGGCCGCGCAGCGCCGCCTCGAGATCGGCGAGGCCCCGAGATTTGTCATCCACGCCGGCGATCGCGAGCTCGGCCGAACCGCGACGCAGCAAGCGAAATTCGTTTCGTAGCAAAGTAATGCCCTGTGCTTCGAGCAAGCCGCCGAGCACGTCGTTTTGCCACTGATCGTGATTGCCCAAGATCGCGAACACGCCGTCCTTCGCGCGCAAGGCGCCGAGCGCTTCGGCGACATCTGCGTAGAAACCGCTGCCGCTCGTGACCAGATCGCCGGTCACCACCGTGAGATCGGGCTCGAGCGCGTTGCATTGCAGAACCCACTGCAGCGCACGCTCCTTGGGGTCGAAGCTGCCCACGTGCAGGTCGCTCATTTGCGCGATGCGATAGCCCGACCACACAGCCGCCAAACCCGGAATTTCTACGCGGATCCGCCGCACACGAACCCAGCGCCGCTCACCCCAGATGGTCCACGCCGAAACCAACAGCCCAAACGCGTAGGCGCCGCTGATGAGCTCGGCCGTCCGCGTGAAGAACGCGCCGCCCGTGACCAAGTGCCAAGCGAGCGCCAGCACCACGCACAACGGCAAGAGCAACAACCCGAGCGTGCTCGCGCCGAAATGCCAAAACAACGGCGTATCCAGCCAGCGCGTGATCCACCGCGGCCGCGGATGATCGCGGAGCTGCGACGCAAAGCGCTTCAGCGAGAGCGCGTAGAGCAGGCCCGCTAATGTGCCGCTCGGCAGCCAACCGGCAAAGCGCGACAACACCACCGCGAACAGCGCGTTCTCACACGCGAGGACGCCAATGGGCAGCCAGTATAGCCGGCGCCTGAGCCTCATGGACGCAGCGAGCCCGAGTAACCGTCACCGCAACTCGGGCTCGGAACCGCTCGGCTTAGGCTTTCACCAGATCAGCGAGCTTCTGCTTCGTGGTGAGTCCGACGTGCTGCGCCGAACGCTCACCGTTCTTGAACACCATCACCGTCGGCACGCCGCGCACGCCGAGCTTGCCCGCGGTGATCGGCGAGTCATCGATATCGAGCTTGCCGACCTTCACTTCGCCGTGAAGATCTTCAGCCAGCTGATCGACGATCGGCGCGAGGGCCTTGCAGGGTCCGCACCACGTCGCCGTGAAATCCACCAGCACCGGAACGTTCGATTTCAGGACTTCCTGCTCGAAGTTGAGGTCGTTGAACACTTGAACTTTATCGGATGCCATTGGGACCGCTCTCCTGCCTGAAATGGGGACGAGCAGCAAGATAATGCTTGTTCCCGGGTCAGGGAACCCCCTTGGCTACCGATGGAACGAGCCCCACGGCGGCTAGGCGCGGGCGCCCATCCATCCCCGGCACTGACCAACCAGGAAAAAACGTTTTGAGACGCGCGAGTGAAGAAGTCGGCGACAGCTTGGCGGAGAGCCTGCCCGGCGAACCATGGCCTGCCGTGTGGACGGTCGACGCGGTGATCGAGACGCTCGAACCACTCGCGAGCGACGAGCGCAAAGCGCGCATTCTGGATGTAGTCCAACAACGCTTGGGTAGCGTGACGGTACTTCTCGACGCACCGCACGACCCCCACAACGGCTCCGCTGTCATGCGCAGCTGCGACGCCTTCGGCATCCCGACCGTGCACGTGCTCCCGCGGGTCGAATCGTTCATGATCGCCAGGCGCATCACCAAAGGCACCGAGCGTTGGCTCGAAGTGCACGAACACCGCAGCGCCGAGCGCGCCGTGACCTACTTCGAGGAGCGCGGCTACGAGCTCGTGGCCACACACCCCGAGGGTGAACTCACCCCGACCGACCTCGCGCACATCCCGCGCCTCGCGTTGCTGCTCGGCAACGAGCACGACGGGATTTGCGAACCGCTCCGCCGAGCCGCGCGTCGCGCCGTCCGCATCCCCATGCGCGGCTTCGTGGAGAGCTTGAACGTGAGCGTCGCGGCCGCAGTGCTGCTCGCCGCCGCCACCCACGGCCGCCCGGGCGACTTGCCGCTCGCCGAACAACGCCGGCTCTACGCCCGAGGCCTGTATCGCACCGTGCCCCGCGCGGGCGAAGTGCTCTCGGCTCAACTTTTGAGAAGCGCGGCCGCTGCCGGCTCGGCCAAGTGATGGGTGTTTCGCTGTCGAGCCGGGTGTATTAGCGTCGGCCGAGGTTTTTATGTCACGTCAGCAACTCGAAACGAGCGTTCTCGGTCCCACCACGCGCGTGGTCGGTCGCATCAGCGGCGAGGGCAGCTTGCGTATCGAGGGCTCCGTGAAGGGCGACCTGAACGTGAACGGTAGCGCCGAGATTGCCGAAGGCGGCAGCATCGAAGGCAACGTGCGCGCCGAAACGCTCGATATCGGCGGCTCCTTGCTGGGCGACGGCAGCGCCAGCGGCCCCATCGCCATCCGCTCGACCGCTACCGTACGGGGTGAACTGCGAGGCGGTGCCATTTCCATCGAACCGGGCTCGAAAGTGTCGGTTCGCCTCGAAACCGAATTCGAACTCGATTTCGCGGGCAACCGCGAGCGACGTCGCTGAGCGGCGCGCGCACATTATTTCAAAAAGGCGAGACAGATGCCAGGCACGCTGATTGGAGAAGGGCTCACCATCGAAGGTGAGCTCACGGGCGACGAAGAGATCGTCATTCACGGAAATCTGCGTGGTCGCTTGACGACCACCGACGCCATCACCATCGGCGGCAACGCCGTGGTCGGCGCGGACATCAAAGGCGCGAGCCTGAGCGTCGCAGGTCAGGTCACCGGTGACGTGACGGCCGCCGAGCGAGTGGACATCCAAGCCGGCGGACGGCTCGTGGGTGACATCAAGGCCGCGCGTTTCACCATCGCCGACGGAGCCTCGTTCAAGGGCAACGTCGACATGGAGCTGTGAGAAGTCATGGCTGACTCGTTGCGAGAACGCTCGGTCGTCGGCGCCGGCACCGTGATCAGTGGTCACGTGCACGGTGAAGGCTCAATCGAAATTTTGGGCACCGTCGAGGGCGACGTGTCCGTGGACGGGGACGTGCTGATTGGCGAAAGCGGTCGCGTGCGCGGCAACGTGAGCGGCGCCGAAATCAAGGTTTCTGGCCACGTTCAGGGTGATTTGTTGGGTTCCGAAGCCGTGCTCCTGGAGCGCGGCGCACGCGTGGCCGGTGATTTGAGCGCGCCGCGCATCGGCGTGGCCGAGGGCGCGCTCGTGCGCGGCATGGTGCGCACGAGCGGCGAGCCAGCACTCTCTGCCGCGCGCAAACCCGCGCCGCTGGCGAGCGCCTCGCGCAATCTGCCTGCCAATCTGGCGGCAAGTCCCGCGCGCCCGCCGGTCAAAGTCGCGGCGCCGATCAAAGCCGAAGCACCGAAGCCCGCCCCGCAGCGCATCGAACCCGCACCCGCCCCGAGCGCACCACCGCCGAAGCCCGAGCCGCGGAAGCCTCCGCCTCCGGTCGTGCCCGTGATCAGCAAGGGCACCAAAGCCAAGAAGAAGCACGGCCCGCAATGATCGACGCCAAGCTCCGCACTCACCTGATCGAAATCCTCACGCAGCTGAGCTTCGAGCGTCGTCGCGTCACGCTCGCCTCCGGTCGCGAGAGTGACTTCTTCATCGACTGTAAGCAGACGATCCTCACCGCCGAAGGTCACGCGCTGGTCGGTGAATTGATGTTCCAAGCCTTGGCGGAGTTGCCCGAGTGCGACGCCATCGCCGGGGTCGAGCTCGGTGGTTGTCCCCTGGCGAGCGCTGTCTCGCTGGTCAGCTTTCAAAAGGGACGTCCGCTCACTGGGTTCTATGTGCGCAAAGCGCGTAAGGACCACGGCAGCGCCAAACTCGTCGAAGGCGACAAATCGCTGAAGCCGGGCATGCGCATCGCCCTGTTGGAAGACGTCGTCACGACCGGCGGCTCCAGCCTGAAAGCCGTAGAAACGCTGAAAGAAGCGGGCGCGGTGGTGGTCGGCATCATCGCCTTGGTCGACCGGCTCGAAGGCGGGGCGGAAGCCGTCCGCGCCGCAGGCCTGCCGCTCTACACCCTGTCGACGCGCGCCGACTTCATGGAGTAACCTGGAATCCATGCGCGCGAATCGGTCCCTCTCCCGCCGACGGCGCTGGGAGGGGTCCGGGCTCGCGGCGCTGGGAGTGCTCGCCTCCCTACTGTGCGCGCGTGGGGCGCTCGCCGCCGAACCAAAAGAACGCGCCATCACCCCCGGCGAGGTGGAGAGTTGGCTCGATTCCAAAGGCGAACCCAGCGCAGACGCGGGCGCCGTGGATACCGATGCGCCGCCCCCGCCCCCACCCCGCCACAAGGGGTTCGTGGTCGAATCGACCATCGGCGCCTTTGGGCAGATGGGCGAGATGCGGCACACCTCGCCGCTCGCGCCCTGGTTTCGGCTGCAATTTGGCTTCGAACCGTTGAGTTGGCTGATGGTGTTCGCCGAGGGCGATCTGGTGCTGAGCAGCACCGGCTATTCGAATCCCCCTCCGCCTCCACGTAGCTACGCCTTGTACGGGTTCGGCGCCGGCCTCCGCGGCACGGTAAAGCCGACCGACCGCGTGGGCATTTACCTGCAAGGCAGCCTGGGCGAAGCCGAGGTCAGCGCGGACGTGCTCAGCATCTACGGCTACCCGGACGCGAACAAACTGAACCTGTACGTGGGCGGTGAGCTGGGCGTGGAATGGTACCAAGTGAACCCGCACTTCGCGCTCGCCGCGCACGGCGGCGTCCGCGACTACACCGCCACTTTCAAGCGCCAATTGAGCAGCCAGCCGCCGCTGGCCTGGGTTTCTGGGCTCGCGCTGCGCTACACCTTTTGAGGCAAAATCGGCGCTTGAGCGCATTCGTGCTTGCCTTCGCTCGAGGGGCTAGTAGAAAAAGGCGTTTTCTTTGGTTTTTTCCGGGCGGAACCGATGGTTCCGTCCGCGCCCGGCCGGGCTGACCACGCTCGGCCCCGCGGAAGGTTCGCGAAGCTTGGATAGCGATCTAGCCGAGTCCATTGCTGCGTTGCGAGAAGCATTCGCGAAGCGACACGTGCGAGCCAAGTTCGGTAAGGCCGAAGCGCAAACGGTAGATCAGTTGAAGTCTCAGCTGAAAATCCCGAGGCGTTTCCGCGAGTTCCTACTCGCTGCCAACCCCGAAGACGTGGAAACGCGCACCCCTGTCGAGCGGGTGAAATTGATCCCCGCCCAGCGCTTGGCTGACGAGCAAGGCGGCTTCGCGCTGATGGAGGGCGGTACCCTGCGCTCCGGCGCCGCGCCCAACGGTTGGCGTTCCAGCTGGATCATCATCGCTCACAGCACGCTGCTCGGCGATCCCTACTTCCTCGACGTGGGCATGCCCGATGCAGAGGGCGACTGCCCCGTCTACACGGCCATGAACGGCACTGATACCTGGAAGCCACGGCTGTGCGCCTCGAGCTTCGCGATGTTCCTCCGTATCCTAGCGGTGGGCATGGAAGTCGCGAAGGGCTTCCCGGAAGATGACATCGATATGGACGACGAACAGGTGTTCCGAGAAGCGCTCGGACCAAAAATCCGCGAGTACGATCCCGCTGCCCTCAAAGCTGGGCACTGGACATGACCACCATCGCGACCTTGCGTTCAGCAACGCAAGGCACGATCGATTACGACCAGCTGCTCTCGCGCCTCGCGCGGCGCGGCGAAACCGATCTCGATCGCGTCGAACCCGCGGTGCGCGAGATTTTGGGCGCCGTGCGCAAAGAAGGCGATGCGGCGCTCGCCCGCTATGTCACTCGCTTCGAAAATCGTCAGCCCAAAGCCTGGCTCGAGCGTGACTACGGTGGCGAGGCGGCGCTCGCCGGCCTGCCTGCACCCGTGCGTGAAGCCCTGATCGAGGGCGCCGCGCGCATTCGCCGCTATCACCAAAAGCAAGCCGATCACTTGGGCGGCTTCGAATACGTCGAAGACGGCGTGACGCTCGGCAGCCGAGTCTCGCCGCTCGCGCGCGTGGGTGTGTACGCGCCCGGTGGCAAAGCGCGCTACCCCTCGAGCGTGCTGATGTGCGCGGTGCCGGCGCAGGTCGCCGGCGTCAGCGAAATCATCGTCGCTAGCCCGGATACCAGCCCGGAAGTGCGAGCGGCTTGTCACCTCGCGGGCGTGCACGCGCTGCTCGATGCCGGCGGCGCGCAAGCCATCGCGGCCCTCGCCTACGGCACCCAATCCGTGCCGCGCGTCGATAAAATCGTCGGTCCTGGCAACATTTACGTCGCCGCCGCCAAGCGGCTCGTGTTCGGCGAAGTCGATATCGACAGCATCGCCGGACCGAGCGAAATCTTGGTAGTGGCTGACGAAGAGGCCGATCCGGTGCTCGTCGCCGCCGATCTCTTGTCGCAAGCCGAGCACGACGAAGCCGCCTACCCGCTGCTCGTCACCACGAGCGAATCGCTCGTCACGCGCGTGCAGGCCGAGCTGCAAAGCCAGCTCGAGAGCTTGCCTCGTCGTGCCATCGCCGAAGTCTCCGTGCGCGAGAACGGCTATGCGCTGATCGTGAGCGATCGCGCCGGCCTGATCGCCGTCGCCAATGAGCTTGCGGCCGAGCACGTCGCCGTACACACCAAAAATCCGCGCGAAGTCGCCGACCGCATCGTGCGCGCCGGCGCCATCTTCGTCGGCTCGATGACACCAGAAGCCGCGGGTGACTACCTGGCCGGCCCCTCACACGTGTTACCGACCGGCGGCGCTGCCCGTTACGGTGCGCCGCTCGGCGTGTACGACTTCGTGTCGCGCACCTCGATCATCGGCTACGAGCCGGCGGCGCTCGCGGCCCAAGGCCCGAAAATCACGGCATTTGCGCGAGCCGAAGGCCTCGAAGCCCACGCCCGCGCCGTCGAATACCGCACGCTGCGCAGGTCATAAAAAAGCGCCAATTCGTGGAAAAATTGGGCCACGCCAGAAGCGGGGGGCTCTGTTTCGGCGTGTTTGCGCGCATTTTCGCGCGCTGAATTGCGATCGCAGCCGGAGCATCACGCGAGCGCTCCATGTATCCTGCCTCACCCCCATTTTCGGGCCGAGGAGAGTCGATGATCTCGAGCTTTACGCGACGGGCAGTGACGACGCTGCTTTTGCTACTCGGCAGCATGAGCTGCGCCAGCGAACGAGCACCGATCAATCGCGTGCAGGCCAACGCGCTCAAGAAGTCTTTCTTCGTCGGCGCGAGCCTCTCTGATCAGAGCGACAACCCGGAGTTTTACTACCGGCCGACAATCGTGGATGTGGACTACGGCGCGTCGCAAGATGGCCTATTCACTGCCTCCGGGCAGACGATGGCGCGCGTCAAATTCGAGATCACGGAAGACTTACTCGTGGCGCGGCTCACCTATGAGCGCATCGCCGATTCGACGTTGAACGGCACGCCCGCGTCGCCCGATCAAAACAGCGGACAGATCGTGGCCGCGTTCAAGATCGAGAGCCAGTTCGACATCAAGCGCGCTTACAACCCGACCACCGGCGAAGAGCTCAACATCGTCGAAGAGAACACGACCGATAGCCCGTGGTACTCGCGCGAGTACATGCGCGTGGATTGGTCGCAGAACCTCATCACGAGCGCCTATCAACTCGATACGCTCGCGGCCCTGAAATCGTTCGAACCCGACGCCTTCGTGTACGAGCCCGTCGCCTACTCCGTAACGGACCCGCACGACCCGGATGCCCCGATTTTCGACGAAGAAACCGGCTATTTCGACATCACGAACAAAGTCTTCGTGACGCCCCAAACCCTCGATACCCCCTTCGGTCCATTCCCCGCCTGTTATCTCTCCCCTGATTTTTTTGGGGGTAGCGCTCCGGTCGGCAATTGCAATCCTACCGAAGTCAAAGTGCGGCTGTCGTTTCGCCCCGTGGGCGGCACTGACTACGAGCCCATCCACTGGGATGGCGCGCGCATGAACATGTTCGGCATGTTCACCACCGGTGAATTGAACCCAGACCGGCTGGGCTACGACCGCAACTACGGCGTGGTGGACGACAAGTGGTACCGCTTCGTGTCGCGCCACAACCTCTGGCAACAAAGCCACGCGCGCGACGGCGCGGGCAAACTCATCCCCTGTTACACGGAAGCCACCACGCCCGTGGGCGCCGAACCCTCGCGCGACGTCATTGCCGCCGATGGCAGCGCCAGTCCCGACGGCACCGACGACGAATGCGAAACCGCGGGCGCCGGCTCGCGCTGCGATCGCTTCAGCCACGCCTGCACGCTGCCGTACGCGAAACGTCAGACCAAGCTCATCCCATTTTACTACGGGCCCGAGAGCGATCCCACGCTGTTCGATTCGACCGCGCAAGCCCTGGCGCAGTGGGACGGCGCGCTCCGCCAAACCGTGCAAACGGCGCGTTATACCGAGTGCATTCGCATCTCGGGCGGCGTGCAGCGGGCGGTGGTCGACGCCTGCAAGCAGCAGTATGACCCGAGCTTCGACGCGGCACTCACGCAGGTGCCGACGATCTTCACGCTCTGCCACAATCCGGTCATCGTGGGTGACGACCCAGGTTGCGGCCCTGCGACCACGCTCGCCCGCATCGGTGACCTTCGTTACAACATGATCGACGTGATCCAGAAGCCGCAGACCGGCTCACCCTGGGGCATCCTGGCCGACGCCAGTGACCCGATCACGGGCGAGGTCGTGGCGGCGAGTGTCAACGTGTGGAACGCCGTGACGGACGTCGCCGCGCAGACGACAGTCGACACCATGCGCTGGTACACGGGCGAACTGTCCAACGCGGACGTGAGCAACGCCGACTACTTGAAGCCGCTCGTCAGCAGCGACGCGCGCAGCCCGCAGTTCGGTAGCTCGACTCCGCCGCAACTGTCCGCGAGCGAAGCCGCGGCGCGCGTCGCCTCACTCGACACGCGTCTGAACGACGGCACGAAATACTCCGCGCCCGCGGGCCTCAGCGGCCAAGCCCTGGCCGATTGGGCCGAATCGCAGGTTCGAGCCAAATATGGCGATCAAGCGCTCGGCTCCGGCAATGCCCCGATCAACGCGCGCATGACGGCGATGCTCGGCTCGCCCGGCGAAACCCAGCTCATCACCGCGCCCTATTTGCGCCTCGCGGGCGTCGATCCCACCGTGCCCGTCAACGACACGGCTCGCAACGTGGCGTCGCCCTTGCGCGGCAACTTCGCGCAATTCTTGTGGGACTTCGAGCGCCAACGGCAAGCGCGCTTGGCGTCGATCGGCACTTGCATCGAGGAAGCACCGGAACCGACGAGCGTCGTCGATTGGGCGACCATCATGCAGCAGAAGTTCCCGCTCACGGACGAAGATCCGAACACGCCCGGCGTGCAAGCAGGCACCTCGCAGATCCAAACCCGTAACGACAAATGGCACGACTTCATTCGCCGCCGTTTGAACTTCGGGGTTTTGCTCCATGAGCTCGGGCACTCGATGGGCCTGCGACATCAGTTCACCTCCTCGTTCGATGCGCTGAACTACGAGCCGCAATATTGGCAGCTGCGCACGCGCAACGGCGTCGAGACCGCGGCCTGCACCGCGCCTACGACCGACGGCACCACCTGCATCGGCCCGCGCTGGAACGACCCCATCACGCAAGGCGAGCGCGACGGCCTCTTGTACCGCTGGCAGCACACGTCGGTGATGGATTATCCGGGCGATTTGACGCAAGACACGCTCGGCATCGGTGCCTACGACCGCGCCGCCATGCGCCTCGAATACGCCGATGTCGCAGACGTGTGGGATGACACGACCGTGAGCTGCCGCGGCTCCGGAACCGGCACCCCGGCCTGCTCGAACCGCGGACAAATCTTGCACGGCTTGCTGGATGGCTTCGGCGGCCTGACGGGGCCCATCTATCAAGACACTCGCCCGTTTCACTATTCACAGTTGGGCAGCAAGCTCGGCTTAATCAAGAACTGCCGCCCCGCCGACACCAATCCACCCGCCGGTTGGGATGAATCACTGAACGGCGTGTACAGCCCCGTGTTCGACGGCAAGATCGTGGCCGGTAGCGTCTGTGACGGTATCCCGACGGACTACGTGCCGTATCGCGAGCTGCTCCCGGACAGCGGCGTCTTCACGCAGGAGCCGGGCATCGGCGACGAAGTGCAGCGCAACTTCGACCAGCTCGGGCGCGTGCGCCGCCCGTACATGTTCGGCTCCGACGAATTCGCGGACATCGGCAACGTGCCGGTGCTGCGCCACGATAACGGCGCGGACGCCTACGAGATCTCGCACTTTTTGATCAGCGACTACGAAGATCGCCACCTGTTCGAGAGCTACCGGCGCAATCGCACCACCTTCAACCTGCGCGGCGCGTTCATGCGCGGCTTCAATCGCGACAACTCGAAGCTGATGGAAATCACCAAGAGTTTCGCGCTATTGAACGAGTTGTACCAAGGCGTGGGTTTCGATTCGTTCGTGCAAGACGAAGGCCAGCTGAAGCCCGGGGCACTGGCCGCGACGTTGGTGTTCGATCACTTCGCGCGCATCCTCACGCGCCCCTCTTCCGGCGCACACTTCGGTGACACGGCGCTCGATCCGGCGGGCTCGCTGGTGCTGCGCTCGACCGATCAGCTGCCGACGGTGGCCACCAAATCACCGATCAACTTGCTCGTGCCCGATGGCTCGACCGGCATCGGTGTCGATGTGTCTTGGGGCGGAAGGCCGCTCCACAACGCGCTCGACAACACCAAGGGCTACTACGCGACGCAGTACGACCTCTGGGTTGGCTCTTACTACGACAAGACCATCGCCATGGACCTGATGACCGACTCGATCGATCGCTTCATCAGCGAAGCCCGCGACGACTTCAACGACGGCCGCTACCGCAACACGAGCTTCGCGACCATGTTCCCGGACGGGATGCGGCGCTTGCTCGCCAGCACGCTCACCGAAGACCACGACATCACCGGCTGGCGCGCAGCAGCCACGAAGGGCATCCCCGATGCCGACAAGCAAGGCAGCCCGACGCGCGCACTCGGCTTCCGCGCCTGGTGGTCCAAGGGCTCACCGAGCGTGTGCTGGCCGACGAATGGGCAGATCCTCTGCCAACAGTATCCGGGCGATGCGAGCGTCACCGCCGCGCCCGGCGTGCCCTCGGACTCGGTCGCCCTGGACCCGGAAGTGGGCTTCGAAGTGCAGAAGTTCATTACATTTTTCTCGATGCTCAACCTGCCCGAGACGTGGAAGCTGAACTTCGTCGACATGATGCGCATCTGGCAGGTCGGCTCGGATCCGGCGCCCGGTTTCGCAGACGCCGAGACGATCGCGTGGGTGATCCGCAAAGCGGTCAGCTGTACTTGGCGCACAGCTACGGCACCGAAGTCATCGATGGCAAGACGGTGCAGCGCGGCATCGCGGCGCGCGTGATCGAATGGATGAACACGCTCACCGCCAAGGGCTACACCATCGACACGACGGTGGCGAACCCCACGGGCGAGCTCACCGTGAAGCGCTACACCGACAACACCGCCTGCCCGTCCGGCGTGGAGACGTGCGTCGGTCAAGCCATTCAGGCGGACTCGGCTTTCGCCATTCGCGTGACCAACTACAAGAGCGTGCTCGACTACATGCACTTGGCGGCCTCGCAGTTTGGTTTCTACGGTCCGTATTGGCGCGGCCTTTACTGAGTCTCGGCGCGCGCATCGGCGCGCTCGCGTTTGCGCTCGTCGCGTGTCGAGCACCGGCTCGGCACGATGGGGCGGGTGCGGCCGCGAGCGGTTCGGCAGCGAGCGCGGCGGATGACGGGCGCGCCGCGCACTTCGACAGCGAAACGAAGCGCGCGCGCGAGCTGTGGCTCGGACGACCCCAGCTCACGCACTGCGCCGAAGTCTTGTCGGCCGACGCCGATCGCAAATGGTGCGACGGCGCAAGCGCTGGTTTGGCTGAAATCGAGGGTCTTTCGCCCAGTGCTCCCGCCGAGATCGTGCTCGACACGCTCGGCCGCGGGGCGCTCGCGCTCGCGCACGTGCTGGATCGGGCGCGCTACTTGGCGTTCACGGATCTCAGCGAGCGAGGCCTGCACGGCCCTGCGGCGCCGGCATCTGGCAGCGCGAGCGGGCCCGCGCACCCGGCTCCGGCAGCTAGCAGCTCGCTCGGCAAGGCCCCAGCCATGAAGCTCAGCGAGAGCCCCGCCTTTCGTTTGATCGACGAGGCCGCAGCCGTGGAGCGTGGCACGCTGCGCGAGCTCACGGCCTACCTCGAATACGCTCCGCTCCCCGTGCGAAAACAAGCGTTCGTCACCTGCTCCGGGCTGCTCGAAACTCACCCGCGTTGGGCCGAGTTGCACGGCAGCTTGCGTGAAGCCGCAGTGCTCGAGAGCGATCCGGAATTGAAGGCGAAGCTAACGGCCCTGGCAGCACGCGGGCTGCCGCCGGGCCCGAAGCCCGATCAGCCGACGGGTTCCAAGTAGCCGCGCTGCACCAACGTGATGATGGCCTTGCCGGCGTCGAGATCGGTCATCGACACGGCGTCGAAAACTGCGGCGAGCGAGGGCGCGTTGATCACCGCTTGCAGCAGATCGAGCTCTTCGGGAGAAAGCTCGCGCAGCTTCGGTTCGAGCGGTAGGCGCAAGCCCATGCGCAACTCGAGCGCCGGCAAGCGCGCGCGCAGCGCGTTGAATTCGTCCTGTTGGCGGAAGCCTTCCATCAGGATTTCTTGAGCACCGGCATCGACCGGGTGCTCGAACTCGCGGGTATCCGGCGGATCGAGCGCGAACACGCCCTCACGCCAATCGAGCATCCGATACACGGCCTTGAGCGAGGGAACCGTCTCCAAACCCTCGATTGTTGCAAAACGCACCCTGCCCTCGGACAGGAAAATGCGGCCCTCTCGGGAATCAGTCCGCAGGATGAGCACGCCGTTCTTACGCGAGGTGCCGAACAGCTGGAGCAAATCCGGCAGCGGGATCTCTTCCAAGTTCCCGGACATGCGCGGCGCTTCTTCGACCGTGCGGCTCATGCGTTGCCGCGCCGTCACGCGCCCCGCCGCGACCGACTTCAGATCTTGCTTCTGATCGTCCGCGGCAGTGGCGATGACCTTGAGAATATTGGTGCCGATCAGCACGCGGTCGCCCTCGTGGAGCGTGCCGTTGTCGACCTTCTCGCCGTTGACGAAGGTGCCGTTGGTCGACCCCATGTCTTCGATGCTGATGACGCCGTTGCTGAGCGCGATGCGCGCGTGCTTGCGCGACACCATCTCCTCGACGAGCACCATGTCGAGCTCACTCGATCGCCCGATGACGATCTCCTGCCCCTCGCCGAGTGGAAACTCACCACCCTGGTACTTGCCGGAAATGAACCGCAGCGCATACCGGAGCTCGCCGGGGCTAAGGTCGGAGCCGCTCGAATTCGGCGCTAAGCGTTTAGTCATGGTCCGGTGCGAAGAGTCTCGGCTCCCGAGGCCGGCGAACGCCGTACTGCGGAGTAAAAATCATAGGTCCCCGGGTTAGAACCGGTCAAGCTCGGCCCTGGCCGGTTGGGATCGGCAGCGTCGGAGCGGCCAGAAGGCGGGTTGAACCGGCACTTTCGTCCCGTGCGAGCCCGGTGCCCGGACGTTGGGAGACATGCGCCTCAGTAACGGCCGGAAGCACGAGAGAAAAAGTGGACCCGGCTCCAGGACGCGAAACGACCTCGATTCGGCCGCCCATTTCCTCGACCACGCGCTGGCTGATGGCTAAACCCAGGCCGGTTCCCCGGTCTTTCGTGGTGAAGAAGGGCACGAACAGATTCTTTTGGGCCTGGAGCGCGATGCCCGGCCCTTCGTCCCGAACCGCGATTTCCACCCACTCGGCGCCCGAGGCCGCCGACGGGTCCCGCCCCATGCCGATGGAGGTGGGGCGCTCATTCCGACGGCGGGTGATGACTTGTACCCGGCCATGGCCCGCCATGGCCTGAACGGCGTTGCGAACCAAGTTGATCAGCACCTGCCGCAGCTGCTCGGCGTCAGCGCGCGCCAGGGGCAGATTTTCATCCAGCTCGGTGCACAGCTCGCAATCTTCGGTGCGGTCGGAAGCGAGCACGGTGAGCGTGCGCTTGACCACAGCGTTCACGTCGACCGCGCCCAGATCGCCCTTCGAGGGTCGCGCGTAGTCCAGCACCGAGCCCACGACTCGGTCGAGGCGCTCGACCTCTTCCAAAATGATGCCCACGAACTCCAGATCAGCCTGGCCGAGTTTGGTTTCGTGACGCGGGTCACCCAAGAGCTGCGCGGCGCCTTTGATGGCGCCGAGCGGGTTTTTGACTTCGTGGGCCAAGCCGGCAGCCATCTGCCCGAGCGCCGCCAAGCGATCGCGCTCCTGCATGCGCCGATACTGCCGCGAGTTCTCGATCACGACGCCCGCTTGCACGGCGAGCGATTCGAGCAGCTGGACCTCGTCGGGCGAAAAGGCATCGCGCACTCGGTCGTCCACGAGCAGCAGGATCCCCAGTAAATCTTGGCGTTCGCCGTGGATCCCCAGGCAAACGGCTTGTTTGAAAGGGCCGAGCACCTCTGCGGCGGTGAGCAGCCGTTCATCGGCCTCCGCTTCGCGTGTCCAACCGGTGCGCCGGCTTTCGGCGAACTTGAAGCTCACCTCCTCGAGCACGATCGAGGCGCTGGCGCTCATCCGTTCGATGAGCGGGCGTGCGGTCGCAACATCGATGCGGGCGGGGGCGGCGGGCCCGAACGACGAAACGAGCGCGAACTCGGTCCCGAGCGGATCGGGCAAATACAGGGCCGCGCCCGTCGCGCGCCGGGAAGCTTCGAGCGCGGAGATGACCACGCTTTGCAATTCCGAGACCTGCAGCACGTGCACGAGCTCCGCCCGGGCGCGAAAGATGGCGCGCTCCAAATCGACGCGCTCTCGGAAGAACACCTTGTGGGTGTAGTTCTCGGCTTTGGTGCGCAGCGGCTCGAACACCACCAAAATCACGATAGCGGCCAAAATCGCGCCCAAATACATGGTCTCGAAGCCGCCGAACAACACCACGAAGACGTAGAAAATGCCTGCCGGCGAGAAGGCGAGCGCCGTCGAAACCAAGAGCTGGCCGAGGATGTCGTACAAATCGACCAGGCGCTCGCGGGTGAGTGACTCGGAGAGCACGAACAAAAACACGATGCTCAGCACGGCGCTAACCGGCGGCAACGGAGCGCCGATGAACCACAAAAAATCAGCCAAGCTGAACGTGGCCGCGAGCGCGCCGATGAACACCAAAAAGCGAACGCGCCGCTGCACCGCACGCGAGCCGCTCCGCTCACCACGCATGACGAGCGTGGACAACGCGGCCGCGATCAAGCCGAACACGTACAAGAACACCGCTCCGCGCACCAGGCCATGCTTGTGCTCGGTGAGCACCAGCACGAGCATCGGCACCATCAGGATGGTCGAGACGCGCTTCAGCGGCGATGGCCGATCGGGCTCCGGTACGATCGACTCGAACAGGTGCACGGCGAACTGCGGCAAGAGCACGGCCAGCACCGCCGTCCACCGAGCCCACAGATCG